>Ga0105105_10001133_pt1 | contig 11486 bp, 8 predicted proteins | sample PPLLaktember2015_4_FD_79108 | JGI IMG/M metagenome (GOLD analysis project Ga0105105, IMG submission 79108) | Freshwater sediment microbial communities from Prairie Pothole Lake near Jamestown, North Dakota, USA - PPLs Lake P8 Core (1) Depth... | ecosystem: Environmental > Aquatic > Freshwater >... | reverse complement strand
GTGGCAGGATATATCGACTTTCCCGACCGGCTCACGTTTCACCACGGGTCGGGCTATCGAAGATGTCCTTTGGGTCGGTGTCGAAAACCGGGGCTTGTACTATGAATCCGGAGGAGGATTCGTCCTTTATGAAGACGGGGGGCTTCCCGGAGTCGAAGTCACCGCCCTTTCGGTTAACGGCTCCGGATTGGTGGCGGGGAGTTTCGGCGACAAGGATGCCGCCTTTTTCGATGATTCCGTATGGGTGGGGACGCGCCTTCCGGAACTGACGCCTTTCGGGGTGGGGAATACCTCGAAAGATATCCAGGTCGATGAAAACGGCGATATCTGGATCTGCGCCCAGGGTCCGGGGTTGATGTTTTACACCGACGGGGCTGTTTTCAATTACGACGAAACCAACTCCAGTCTGCGGGGTGTTTCCGAAAATGCTTCGTATGTTTTCACCGATGCCCTGGCCGGCGGCGAGGATTATGTCTTTATCAGCAATTACCGGGCGCTCGACGGCAACCCGGTTTCGGTCGTGGATTTGGCCGACCGAACCAACTGGATATCTTTCGGCGATGAAGATGGGATCAGCGATGTTTTTACGGCCAGTCTTGATTATTATGACGGCGTTTTCGCCCTGGGGCTTCGGGATAACGGAGTTTTTTATTATTACTGCGGGCCGGACCCTTTCAACAAGGCCGATGATTCCGTCGTGCATTTCCGCGAAGATAACAGTTTCCTCGGCTCCAACAATGTCAACGTGGTGCGTTTCGATCGCGACGGCGAACTTTGGGTGGGAACAAAATTCGGCCTGTCCCATTTCGATTACGGTATCGACCGCTTTGTTAATATCAACCTGCCCCTGAATTTCGGCCCGACCGTCACGGCCCTGACTTTCGACCGCCGCAATAATATCTGGATAGGAGCCCGCAACGGCCTGGCCTTTTATAATCGGACCACCCAGGAGTACACTATTTACAATATCCTGAATTCGGGCTTGCCGGATAATTCCATTACGGCCCTGGCCATCGACCCGACTTCGGGCGATCTCTGGGCCGGGACCTCCAACGGCATGGTGCGCTATCGGACTTTCCTGGGGACACCCTCCGCCACCATCGAAGAAGTAATTGCCTTTCCCAATCCCTTTATTATTGCCGACGGCTCCGAGAGGTTAGGCTTCAATTATGTAGGAAGCGCCATGGTGCGAATTTTCACGCCGGCGGGGGAGATGGTCCGGGAATTCAATATTAATATTCCCTGGGACGGCAAAAATCAGAAGGGCGAAGAAGTCGCTTCGGGAGTCTATCTGGCCTTACTGACGGCACCCGACGGACAGGTCGGCCGGGCCAGGATTTTCCTGATGCGTCCGTAATTCGTTCCCTGATATTTCCGAAGATCATGTTTAATTCAGATAGACGAATCCTGGTCATCGGCGGGGCCGGTTATATCGGCTCGACCCTGGTGCGGGTGCTTTTAGAAAAGGGCGCTTCCGTCCGGGTTCTGGACAATCTTTTATACGGTAATGGTGGTGCCATCGCGGATTTAAGCGAAACCCCCCGGTTTGATTTCATTCGCGGCGATTTCTGCGATCGCCTAATCCTGGAAAGAAGTCTGAACGGTGTCAGCGACGTGATACTCTTGGCCGCCCTCGTGGGCGACCCTCTATGTAAAAAGTATCCGGACGAGGCCAGGCGAATTAATGATGCCGGGACTATCGCTCTGATTGACTCACTCAAAGGATTAAAACTCAACCGATTTGTTTTCATGTCCACCTGCAGCAACTATGGATTACGCGAAGACAACACGCCTGCCGACGAAAACTCGCCCCTGAAGCCGCTGTCGCTATATGCTGAAACCAAAGTCAAAGTAGAAAAATATATTCTCAACAATCTTTCTTCTTTCGATTTCGCACCCGTTGTCTTGCGCTGTGCCACCGCCTTCGGAATTTCGCCGAGGATGCGCTTTGACCTGACCGTCTCTGAATTCACCCGCCAGTTGGCGCTGGGGCGGGAAATGGTTGTCTATGACGAAAACACGTGGCGGCCCTATTGCCATATTCGGGATATTGGTGAAGCGATAACGGCGGTACTGGAAGCGCCCCGGGAGAAAATTGCCGGCGAAATTTTCAATGTCGGCTCCAACCGGGCCAACTTCACCAAAAAGATGCTGGTGGACCTGATTCTCCAGCGTTTTCCTCAAGGGAAAGTCCAATATCAAAAGGGAGGCCGGGACGCACGCAATTATCGCGTAAATTTCGATAAGATTGCCGTTTCTCTGAATTTCAAGGCGGGGCATGATATTCCCGCGGCGATCGACAGCCTGGCCGACGCCATCAATAACGGCCTGTATGATGACGTCGAACCCCGACATCATTATTACGGTAATTATACTCTTGAAAGCAATTCCTGATTGGGATTGACCTATGGGTCTGGAAATCCGTCGCGATACACCAGGGAGTTTGAAGGCCTGGGAGACCCTTACCGACAATTCCTTTATCAATTCCCCCGGTTTTGCTTCTATCTGGAAAGAAAGAGGCGGAACCCCGATTTTTATCGTTGATAACGACCAGGGGACTTATCGGGCCGGTTTGGTTCTCCTGGTGTTCGGCGGGAAATTTTACCGAAGAATAGAGTCGATGCCTTCGGGACTTCCGGGCGGCTATTTTTTCGCCGGGGATATTTCGCCCGAAGTCCGGGAAGAAATAGTCAAAAAAATGGATGGCACAATCAAGGCCTATTATCCCTGGCGAATAGTCATAAACGGCAACAGCACGAATTTAATTGCGAGAGGCTACACCCGGGCCCTGACCGGGACTCATCTTTTGACCGTAAGCGAAAACTGGGAAACAGATTTGGATCCCGGGATTCGGGAACATCTTCGCGCGGCCGCCCGGCGGGGAGCCCGAGTCGAAACCTTTGATAATTCCCGGGATTTGCCGCAGTTTTTCGAAATGGCGAAGGCATCGGAGGAGGCGCACGGCCAGAAGATACGGTACACCTTTCGTTTTTTCGAGAGACTCTGGGAATTATCACAAAACGACCCCCGTATTATCTGGCTCAAGGCCGTGCATGATGACAAAATGATTGGATCGCGAATCAGTTTTCTTGAGCATGGTTATTTGATTAACTGGCAATTATATTTGGACGGCGATAGCAAATCCTTCAAGCCGGGTTATCTTCTGATGGAACACATTATGAGACAGGCCCAATCTCTGAACATCAAATACATCAATATGGGCGGTTCGCCCGCGGAGGCCCTGACACTGCAAGAGTACAAGGAAAAATGGGGCGGCCGGGAGACGGAAGTCACCTATTATATTTACCATAACCTGCCGGGGCGGCTGTTTCTTAATCGGGGTCGGCGATGAAAATATTGATGCTGGCCGACGGCAGTTCGGCGCACACGCAAAGATTCCAGCAGGCAGTGCAAAAAGAGGGCCATGATATATACCTGGCGTCTCTGGAAAAAGGGCCGACGGTCGACCATAAGTTTCGGCGGCGCCTTTTTGTACCTGCCCTGGATTATATGCTGGCGGCGGGGGAATTGGGACGTCTGATAAAGCGGATCAAGCCGGACCTTATCAATCCGCACTTTGCCTGCAACTACGGAATCATGACGTCGCTGTCGATGGAGGCGCGGAGCATTCCGAAACTTCTACACTGCTTGGGGTCGGATATATTGATATCGCCTCATAAATCGCCCCTGCATCGGATGCGAATTCAGTATACGCTTGTCCATTTCCCGGAAATCCTGGTCGATTCGGTTTACCTGGGCGAGGAAGCGCGGAAAATTTGGCCGAGGATCCAGTATCAGGTCATTCCCTGGGGGGCCGATGAAGCGGCTTTCGGTCATTTCGCGCATCGCTCGCATCCCGATTTCATGACGCGCCTGCCGCTTAAAATAATAGTTCCCCGTCCACATAAGTCGGTTTACAATAACGAATTTATCATTCGCGATTTAAGAGATAATCTGGACCGCCGGGAAATTGAATTAACCTTTCCTGACTGGGGCGATCGTATCAAGGAATTCCGGAAACTGGTTCACCAGTTATGTCCGCGGGGGATTATCAAATATTACGGCTTCATGGGGCGTGAGGAGTACAACGACTTTTTGGCGGAATTCGATATATATCTCTCGGCTTCAAGGTCGGACTCGTCGCCGGCTTCGCTCATTGAGGCCATGGCCGGCGGGCTGTTTCCCATCGCCGCCGATATTCCCGGCATCAGGGAATGGCTGACAGCGGATAACGGCCTGTTATTCGATGCCGAGAAACCGGGTTCACTGGCGGCCGCCCTGAATATTCTCCGGCAGGACGACCTCGATATCGGAGAAATTCTCGATAAGAACCACGAACGAGCGAGGCGGGACGGGCTTTTCACGGAAAATATCCGGACGACTCTGGCGCTGATGAAAGAAAAAATACGTTATGGCCGTTCCTGAAAACGTACTTCTTCTGGCGTACTATTTTCCGCCCCTGGGTATGGCCGGGGTGGGACGACCCCTGGCTCTGTTTCGGCATCTCCCGGAATTCGGATATAAAATCCATATCGTTACGGTTAAAAATATATTGTATCCGGAGTATGATTACTCGCTTTTGAGAAGAGACGACTCCCCGTCAATCCATCGCACCGGATCACTGGATCCCTCGCGGATATTGTACCTCTTGGGGAAGCGACATCAGAGGCGGGCGGAATTTCCCCGTCTGACCGGTAAACTCCCCCTGTACTTTCCGGATTTGAAAAGAGGCTGGATTCCCTTTGCGGTGCGGCAGGCGGAAGAAATTATCGAGCGGGAGAATATTAAAACGATTATCACAACGTCGCCGCCGCCCTCGATCCATATCGCCGGATTGAAGTTAAAAAGGAAATTAGGGATTAACTGGGTGGCCGATTTCCGCGATTATTGGTTTCCGCTGCCGATCGAAAAAATATATCCGCCCGGAATAATGCGGCGCTATTCGATGAATTTGAAAAAATCAATATTGGAAAGCGCCGACGAAATCGTAAGCGTCAACCGTGAAATCCGCGATTACCTGGGACGGGGGGAAATTATCACCAACGGGGCTTCGCCCGAGACTATTGCGGCCTGGACCGGCCCTGTGGCTGACAGGAGCCGGCGATTTACCATCGGACTTTTGGGCTCCTTTCATCAAGTGGTCCCGATTGAGCCTTTATTCAACGCCGTTCGGGAATTGGTGGAGGGCGGTTTGATTCCGCCGGACGAAATCGTGATAGAGCATGTCGGTCATGGCCGGGCGATCTTGAAGGCCAAAGCCGGAGAATATAATCTGGGCGGTATTTTTGACAGCCAGGGATACCTTCCACGAGCCGAAGCCATCAGAGAACTCCGGACGGCCGATGTGCTATATTTGGCGGTGCGGGCGCCGGAAGGGTACAATATTCTTCCCGGGCGGATTTTCGATTACCTGGTTTCGGTTAAACCGAGAATCGGAGTGGTGCCGGAAAACTCCAGCGCCGCCGAACTGCTGGGGTCGTATCCCGGCGGTTATCCGATTTATGAAGAAAGTGTACCGCTCCTGAAAGAGAAGTTGAGGAGCGAATATGAACTTTACCGAAAAAGCGAATTCATCGCTGATTCCAAAAATATCGATGTCGAAAAGTATTCTACACGATCCCTGGCCCGGAAATATGCCGCGCTTTTGAAAAGATTATAGGAAAAGGCCGGGTGTTTCCAAACACTCCGGCCCAAAGAGGGCGGGAACCGAACCGGTTTCCCGAGTGCAATGCCCGGGGTGTCGTCGACACCCCGATTCCTATTTTAAGAGGAGCATTTTGCGGGTTTCAGTAACTCCATCCATTGCCAGGCGATAAAAGTAGATGCCCGTGGGAAGAGCCCGGCCGTGCCAATCGACTGCTTCCCAGCGAACAGTGTAATCGCCCGGCCCCGGACAGCTTATAACTTCGGAATGGACATTCTGCCCCAGAATATTAAAAATTTCCAGATCCGCGTCGCCTCTGGCCGGGACGCTGAACTGAATGGCGGTACTCATATTGAAGGGGTTGGGATAATTCTGCCTCAGGGCAAATTGCGCCGGCAGATTATCGACGTCATCCTCGACATCGGTTATCAGCGAGGGCGTGTAAACCGACCGCGCCACAGTGTGACTTTCTTTGACGGCCGTAATTACGTAATCGATTCCATATTCCAGAGAATCGGTGATATGGTACAATCCGGATTCATCGGACAGGCCTTCTTCGATTATATTGCCGGCCACCGAAAGGCAGACCCTGGCGCCCTCAATCAGATGTCCCTCCGCTGTGAAGACCTCGACAAAGTGTCCCAGGCTGTCAGTCAGGACTTCGGCTTTGAGTTTTTCCGGCCGGGTGAGGTAAGTTATCACGGTCGGGTCGCCGTAAAAGTTCTGGCCGTAAATGAGGTCGCGGTAATAAGGATAATCCAGCCACGACAAAGTCATGGCGCGGGGGGCCGAGCCGAAAGCATCGTTGAATAAATGGCCCGTGAATGACTTCTGCAAAAAGTAACTGGAATAAACCCATCCCCAGCGGGTGTAGGCGACCATGCCGACGGCGCCTTTTTCCGGAGTGGCCAGGATACCTTCAATGAAGGAAAAACTGGCCGGGGAACCGTCGAGAGTATCCAGATCAAAGCCGCCGACCTGGCATGACAGGGAGTAGTACAGCGAAGTCTTGCCGTCGGCCGGAAGGCTGTCGATACAACCGTGACCGGCGCCGATTTCCTGCGTCAGGATATTGGAGTAAGGCCAATCGCCGTAACGCGAGGCGCGCACGCGAAACCCGTCGATACGACCGTGAGCGATAATTTGTACCATGCCGTATCCCTGGGATAAAATATCGACGGACTCGACGCCCCCGGGGTTAGTGGGCCGAAGGGAGTAGCCGTCGGGAAGTTCCACGGTAGCGGACGTATCCACCTCTATATATGACGGAATGGCCTCGGCGATATAATTATGCTGACCGGCTTCGGGATAATCGCGCATCTGGTCGGAAGAGAAGAATAAGATTTTGGTCAGGTAACTGAAATCATCGCGACCCGGCGCCGTCTGATATTGAATGACTTTGTCCACATAGGCGGCGACCTGACCAGGCTGGCGCAGAGGAACCCGTCCCACGACCAGTTCGGGAATTATATCGGGGGCATCATGAGTCGGCTCACCCCAGATGCCGTCGCCGTCCTTATCCCAGTCGCCGGTGAGATCGGCGAAGTACAGGTCCGAAGGCATCAGGACATAAGGGTCGGTAGGGGGAACCGACGTATTATAATAGTACAGGTAACGCACCGGCATATTGACATCGTCGCCGCCGATCAGGACATACTGCCCGCCGTGAGAATGGAAAGCGGTCAGGTAGGCCCGCAATTGTGCGGCCCGGTCGATCCCCTCATAATACGCGGCGACCGTGTCCATTAAGGCGATTCCGGTGGAAAGGCCGATGGCGTTTTTGAATTCGGCGAGCCGTTCATATTCCGGAACCAGGTTTTCGGTCGTGACGATTACGAATTCGGCATCCAGGGGCAGGCCATAAATACCGGTTTCATCCTGGGTGCGTTCATATTCGCCGGCTTTGGCGGCGCCCTCAAATATGCCTGCCAGCGCCGCCTGACGGACAGCATCTTTTGAAATTCCGATACCGTTTAAGTTTATTTGAGTATGCAACCACAGGGTTCCGTCAGGTCCGACCGTCACTGGAAGAATAGTAACAGCCAGGCAGGGGATCCCCTTAAGCGTGATCTTCTGCATATTATACAGGCAATTGCCCAATTCCTGCGGAAAGGCCAAGGCCACGGCCGGTGATTCTGCAGCGTACGTGGCCGGATTTTCAGCATTTTTCAGACTGTCGGGTATTTTCCCCAATGCCAAAGTCGGTGTGGCTTCGGGAATTACCAGAATATTCTCCGAACCCTCATCATATATATATACGGTTAATAAGGGCAACGAAAAATACTGGTTGACGGTAAGCGTATTAAGACCCGGATAAGAATAATGATAGGGGTCTTGCTTTTCGAGTGAGTCAATGGAAAAGTTGTATTCGATTGCCATTGAGGCCGTAATCATTAAAAGCCACAACAGGCATATATTTCGAAGTTGCGCTCCCCTGGACATGATCGGTCCTCCTGTTTCACATTGCACTGGGGCCTATTGGTGCAAGCACTCTGCCCCTCGTGCCGACTGCCTCAAAATGTCTCCGGGGAAGTCCTAAGTCGTTATCTTACAAGAGGGAATTTTCGTATTCAATTTTGTATGGATTGCCCCGGAAACAGGAGGGGATTCCCGGGGAGTGGGAGGATTCCCATATTCAATCGGATGTCAATTTCGCAATGACTGCGAATATTTTATCCCTTGAGCAATAGGGAAACCGGATACAATCGAGTAAATATAAGGGGGTTACGAGTTCGATAAATATCGAAAGATTCTTATCTCATGCTATCAAATAAATTATACGATAAAATTATCTATTTTTTTTGCTTGACAAATTCCCTAAAAAAGCGATTATGGGGGTAAGTTTTGGCATAAAATGGCATAAAGTGGAGGATCGCCGCCGTGGAAGGCTTTTATGGCCAGTATGTCGTCACCATGGATAATAAAGGTCGGCTGGCCCTTCCCGCGCGATTGCGACCCTACCCACCGGATAACGACCTGTCCAAGGTCGAACTTATGCTGACCAAAGGACTGGATGGATGCCTGGCGCTTTACCCTGAAGACCAGTGGCAAATCATCCAGCAACGGTTGAGCTCACAGAATTATAATCGCCGAAATTTTCGGTTTTATAGCCGCCTTTTACATTCGGCGGCCATAAATGTCAATTTGGATAAACAGGGTCGCCTTCTGATACCTTCGCATTTGCAGGAAGAAGCCGGGCTCAAGGGCGAGATTCTGGTAATTGGGGTTCAGCGCTGGATTGAAATATGGCAAACCCAGAAATACCGCGATTACATCGCGAAATTCACAAAAGAATACGGCAGTTATGAAGATGTAGCCGAAGGGCTCCTGGATTTGAATCGAGGGGAGGAGAATTAGTTATTTTCATAAGCCGGTGATGGTCGAAGAAACGGCGCAGTATCTATTGACAGACCGCGCCGGGATTTATCTCGATCTGACCTGTGGAGGAGGGGGACATCTTATATACCTCTCCGCCTTCCTGGAAAAGGAAGCAATCCTAATCGGAATCGATCATGACCCCGAGGCGGTGGCCGCGGCCCGGGAGAGCCTGCGGAACCTGCCTCAAAAAACAGAAATTGTAAACAGCCGTTTCAGCGCCTTAAAAGATGCGTTGAAAGATTTGGGCTTGGGTAAAGTGACCGGAGTTCTCATGGATCTGGGCGTTTCATCACACCAAATTGATAACCCCGAGCGGGGCTTTTCCTTTATGAACGATGGTCCACTGGATATGCGCATGGGTCCCGCGAGCGAATTGACCGCCGGGGAAGTAATTAATGATTATCCGGTGGAGCGGCTTAAGGAAATATTCCGGGAATACGGGGAAGACCGTCGTCCCGGCAAGGCCGCCAACGCCATAATCAGGGCCCGGCAGAAAGGGTCGATCAGCACGACCGGCCAACTGGGACAAATCCTGGGCCCGCTTTATCCGCCGCACATTCGCAATGGCTGTCTGGCCCGCCTGTTTCAGGCGGTGCGTATAGAAGTCAACGGAGAATTGGCAGAATTGGCGACGGCCATTCCCTCGGCACTGGAAGTCCTGCAACCCGGGGGCCGCATGGTGGTTATCGCCTATCACTCCCTGGAAGATAGAATCGTCAAACGGGCGTTTGTGGCCGGCGCTAAAAGCCAGCCTCCGGTTATCAAACTCCTGACCAAAAAAGTGGTCAAACCGCAGGAAACCGAAACGGGGCAGAATAACCGGGCTCGTTCGGCAAGACTACGGGCAATTGAGAAATGGGGCTGAAATTATGCTGGAAGACTATCACGATAAATATCGCCCGGTGGACAGGGTTCGTCGACCCCTGGCTCGCCGGCTTCTGGGGGGCCGTAAGGTCATTACCCTGGGACTGGTGGCAATCCTCCTGGCCGTGGCCGGGATTCATATCTGGCAAAACGTTCATATGATGGCGTTAAGTTCCGAAGTCCGTCGGTTGGAAAAAGAAAATCACAACCTGGCCGATCTCATCAAAAAAACCAGGACCAAAATTACAGAGGTTTCTCGACCCGGTATTTTGGGGGAAATTGCCTCCGCCCGGCTGGAGTTGAGCCCCACCCCGACCGAAAATCTTTTTACTCTGGTTCGCGACCAGATCAAAATCGAGCCGGGACCTTTGGATAATATCAAAATAACTCTGAAAAAGATCGCCGAAAACATGCCGGTGATTACGGAGACCCAGGCGGCCGACAAGGAGGTTTACCTTTTCGATGAAAAGTAAGCCGTCGCACGTCCGCCTCTGGCTGGTGTTTTCTCTGATTACCCTGGCCTGGCTGGCCTTAACCGGCCGACTATTGCAGATCCAGGTCGTGCATGGCGAGGACTATGCGAAAATTGCGAAGAGCCAGTCCCAGGGCGAACAGGAAATTGCCGCGACACGCGGTATCATATATGACCGAACCGGCCGGGAACTGGCCCTGAATATCACGCGCCAGTCTCTGTATGCTTATCCCGCCGACCAGGATCAGGTCAAAAGCATTGAGAAATACCTGGATCGGATCTATCACCGCAAATCCGGGACGACCCACCGCAAATATTCTCTCAAACCCGAAAAATTCGCCTATATCGAACGCCGTCTGAATGACTCCCTGGCCGTCAAAATTGCCGCCGATAGTATCAAGGGATTGTACCTGACGTCCGAGGACTGCCGCAGTTATCCTTTCGATAAAATCGGCCGCCGCCTTCTGGGGGTGACCAATATCGACGGCAAGGGGATATCCGGGATGGAATACTTTGCCGATTCTCTTTTGTCGGGAACGCCGGGTCTCGTGGATTATATTCGTGACGGCAACCAGAAGACATATCGTCTGCGCGACAATCCCCTGGTGTCGCCCGTGCCGGGGTATTCCCTGGTTTTGACCGTCGATTGGTATTTTCAGGAAATTGTCGAAGCCGAATTAAAGGCGGCGGTGGATACCCATAATGCCGTATCCGGTTCGGCCATATTTCTGGACTGTCACACCGGCGAAATACTGGCGGCCACCGATTATACCCGCGGCGACAGCAGCGGGCCGGTCAAGTTGCGGGCGGTCAGCGATTGTTTTGAGCCGGGTTCGGCGGCCAAGATCGTGGCCGCGGCGGCTGTCCTGGATGAAGGAAAGGCGCGGCCTTTCGACAAAGAGTATTGCGAGCACGGCTCCTGGCGTTTGGACGGCCGGAACCTTCATGATGACAAAAAACTGGATTCTCTTACTTTCCGCGATATTGTCGTTTATTCCAGCAATATCGGCATAGCCAAAATGGCCCTGCGCCTGGGCGACGGCGATATGCTGGCCCGGGCTTATCATCGCTTCGGTTTCGGCCAAAAAACGCAGATTGACTTTCCCGGAGAAGCCGGCGGCATGGTGG
>Ga0105105_10001132_pt1 | contig 11488 bp, 7 predicted proteins | sample PPLLaktember2015_4_FD_79108 | JGI IMG/M metagenome (GOLD analysis project Ga0105105, IMG submission 79108) | Freshwater sediment microbial communities from Prairie Pothole Lake near Jamestown, North Dakota, USA - PPLs Lake P8 Core (1) Depth... | ecosystem: Environmental > Aquatic > Freshwater >... | reverse complement strand
CCCGAGCGCGCCGCCCGTGGCGTCGAGCACGGTGATGCCACCCAGGATCTTGCCGAGCGAGCGCGCACCGAACACGTCCGCGACCAGTCCCTGCAGCATCGTGTAGTTGCCGCCCCAGCCGAGGCCAAACAGGTACAGGGCCGGCATCACGAGCTTCGGGTTCAACGTGGCAAGCATCACGGCGCCGGCGAACATCAGCGCCAGGCAGCCCCCGAACACGGCCTTGCGCGGCAGCAGGTCGGCGAGCGCTCCGGCGGCGATCTTGCCGACGAGGCCCATCACGAACAGCGGGAAGTAGGCGCGTGCGGCCTCGGCCGGCCCGAACCCGAGGTCGGACATGTGCAGGAACAGGTTGTTGGCCAGGCCGAGGATCGAATAGAACGTGCAGAACGCCGCCATGCCGATCAGCCAGAAGTTCCGCGAGCGAATCGCCGCACCGAACTCGTAGCCACTGAGCAGCCGGGCGTCCACGCCGGCGCTCGCGGCCTCCGCGCCGAACGCCTTGAGGCCAATCCGGTCCGGCCATTCCTTGATGACGAACAGGATGATCGGCAGCAGCAACAGCGGGATCACGCAGATGATCGTGAAGGCCTCGCGCCAGCCGTGCTCGGCGATCAGCGCCGCGTTCATCTGCGGGATCACGGCATTGCCGAGGCTCGTGCCGGACAGCATCAGTCCGAGCGCGAGGCCGCGCTTGGCGACGAACCAGCGCGAAACGATGGTGACGCAGATGACCAGGCCGGCGCCGGCCAGCGCGCCGCCCATCAGCGCGCGCATCAGGTAGACGCCGGCCAGCGAGTCGATCGTGCTGAAGCCATACAGCGCGCCGACCAGCAGCAGGACGCCGACGGTCATCACCGGCCGCACTCCGTAGCGGTCGGCCAGCCAGCCGGCCACAGGCGCGAGCGCACCCGACACCAGCAGCTGAATCGTATCGCCGAACTTGAGCGGCCCGCGCTCGACGCCCAGCTCGGCGAGCAGCTTCGCGTCGAACACGTTCATGCCCGCGAGCGTCAGCGCGTTCGTGACCCAGATGATCACGAAGGCTGGCAGCACGATGCCCCACCAACCGTAGAACTGCCAGCTCGGTCGATTCACGGGAGCGGAGTCTACACGGTCGGGGACGGGAACCCGAGCACGCCCGGGTTCATCAGGCCGCGCGGATCGAGCTGCCGCTTGAGCGCGTCGAGCATCGCGAGCGTGGCGGCATCGAGCGATGCGCGGTACCGGTAGAGCTTGCCGATCTGGAAGCTCGCCGCACCGCTCGCCGCGAACAGATCCGAGAGTTCCCCGCGCAGTTGCGCGACGACCTGTCGTGCGGGAAGGTTCTCCGCGAACACCGGCAGGCTCGCGAGGTAAGCCGGATCGAGCACCGTCTCGTGGAACGCCTGGCGCGCGTCCGGCCAGTAGATGCACGGCTCGACGAGCACGCCGTTGCCGCCGACAGTGCAGCTGAGGTAGCCGTGATCGATGCCGAGCCGCTCGAGCTCGGTCGCATGCCGCGCGAAGACGGCCTCGCAGGCTGCGAACATTGCCGCGCCGCGCGACAGCGGCACGACGCAATGCACCGGTACCCAGCGCTCGCCGCCCGGCCCGAGCATGCTGTTCAATTCGACGAACGGATTGGCCCGCATCACCTTCGGGATCGTGTTCTCGACCTCGCGTGCCCGCCCCTCGGCCAGCGCGCGGATGCGGGCGCAACGCGACTCGGCGTCGGCGGCATCGCGCCCGTCGACGCCGAGGTGCACCGAGAATCCGCCCGCGTCGAGGAAGTTTCGGCCGGCGAGCATGACCTTGGCCCCCTCCTTGAGGCCTGCGAGCACGCCACCCGCCGAGCGGACGACCTGCCCGAGCGCCCTGGCGTCCTCGGCGAGGCTGACACGCTTCATGCGCACCGCCTGCAGCCCGGGATCGAACGACATGCACTCGCTCGCGAGTCCCTCGCGCGCCACGTCGGCCATCAGGCCGAAGACCGACTCGGCATCGGCGAGGCTGAACGACAGGTAGCGGGACTCGGCCGGTGACGGGATGAGCCGCAGCGTGGCACCGGCCTTGATGCCGAAGGCGCCGCAGTCGCCGGTGAACAGGCTGCTCAGGTCCGGACCGAAATGGCGGAAGAACGGCACGCCGTGTGCCAGCGCGGCGCCGCCCGTCTTGAGCAACGAGCCGTCCGCGAGCACGACCTCGAGCGCGAGCAGGCTCTCCTGCACCGGACCATGCAGGCCCGAGCCCAGGAAGATGCTGCCCTGCGACAGCGCGCCGCCGACGGTCGCGCGCAGCCCGGACAGCGGTCCCCAGTACGGCGTGCGCAGGGCGTGCGGCGCCAATGCATCCGCCAGCGCCTTCCAGGTCACGCCGCACTCGACGGTCACGTAACGATCCCGCGGATTGATCTCCACGATCCGATTCAAGCGTGTCGTGTCAAAGGTGACGGTGTTCTCCCGGATCGGCAGGTAGCCCTCGGTGTAGGACATGCCGCCGCCCCGCGCCACGACAGCGGCGCCCGATGCAGTGACGAGTCGCACCGCAGCCGCGAGTTCCTCCAGCGAACCCGGACGCGCCACCGCGAGCGGCAGCATGCCGCTGCCGTGCACGTCCTGCGCGTGAAAGCGGCGGCTGGTGGCGTCGGTGAGCACGTGCGCCTCGCCCAGCAGGGCTGCGAGCTGCGAGAGGAGACCCTCACACGAATTCTCGACCGCGACACCCGCAAGCCCACCCGAGTCGTTCATCTTCGTTCCTGCTCCATTGCGCCGAGACGCCGCTTGACCTCGTCTTCGTCGATGACCGTCACGCCGAGCTCCTGCGCCTTGCGCAGCTTGGATCCCGCTTCGGCCCCCGCGACCAGCAGCGTCGTCTTGCGGGACACCGAGTCGGTGACCGTGGCACCGGCTGCGCGCGCGGCGTCGCGGGCCTGGTCACGCGTCATCGAGGCCAGCGTCCCGGTGATCACCAGCGTTTCGCCACTGAGCGGACCGAACCCGACGCTGCGGACCGGCGTTCCCTCGGGCCACGACACGCCGCGCTCCTGCAACGCCGCAAGCACGGTGCGGTTGCGCTCCTCGGCGAAGAAATCACGTACGTGCGCAGCCACGACCGGACCCACGTCGCGCACCTGCTCGATTTCCTCGGCGCTCGCCCCGGCAATCGCCTCGAGACGACCGAAGTGATTTGCAAGCGCCAGCGCCGTGGATTCGCCCACGTCGCGGATGCCGAGCGCGAACAGGAAGCGCGCCAGCGTCGTGCGCTTGCTGCGTTCGAGGGCGACGACCAGGTTCGCTGCCGACTTCGCGCCCATGCGCTCGAGGCTGGCCAGCTCGTCGGCAGTCAGCGAGTACAGGTCAGCCGGCGTCTCGACCCGACCCGCGTCGACGAGTTGCTCGACGAGCTTGTCGCCCAGTCCCTCGATGTCCATCGCGCGACGCGAGGCGAAGTGCCGCAGCGCCTCGCGCCGTTGCGCGCGGCACACGAGCCCGCCGGAGCAGCGCGCGACCGCCTCTCCCTCGGTGCGCGTCACGTGCGAACCGCAGACCGGGCAGCGCGCCGGCAACTCGACGATGCGCGCGTCCGGCGGGCGCAGGTCGGGAATGACTCGGACCACTTCCGGGATCACGTCACCCGCGCGACGCACGACGACCGTGTCGCCGATCCGGACGTCCTTGCGCGCGAGCTCGTCCATGTTGTGCAGCGTGACGTTGCTGACCGTGACACCGCCCACGAACACCGGCTCGAGGCGCGCGACCGGCGTCAGCGCACCGGTGCGTCCGACCTGGAACTCGACGTCCCTGACGACCGTCGTCTCCTCCTGCGCGGGAAACTTGTGCGCGACCGCCCAGCGCGGCGCGCGCGACACGAACCCGAGGTCGCGCTGCCAGTCGAGTCGGTCCACCTTGTAGACGACGCCGTCGATCTCGTAGCCGAGCGCATTGCGCCGCCGGCCCATCGCCTGGTAGAACTCGAGGCAGCCCGTCACGCCGGCGACCACCGCAAATTCCGGGCAGGTCCGCAGGCCCAGCTCGCGCAGCGCGGCCAGCAGCTCGCTGTGTCGGCGCGGCATCGTCCACCCTTCGGTCGCGCCGACACCGTAGAAGAACACGTCGAGCGCCCGCCGCTCGGTCACCTTCGGGTCGAGCTGGCGCAGGCTGCCCGCAGCCGCGTTGCGCGGATTGACGAAGGTCTTCTCGCCTTTCTCGGCCGCGCGCCGGTTCAGCTGCTCGAACGCGCGCCGCGACATGAAGACTTCGCCGCGCACCTCGAGCAGCCGCGGCACCTCGCCGCGCAACGTGAGCGGCACGGAACGGATCGTGCGCACGTTCGCGGTGACGTCCTCGCCCTTGGTACCGTCGCCGCGGGTCGCCGCCTGGGCCAGTCGCCCGGCCTCGTAACGCAGGCTGATGGCCAGCCCATCGAGCTTGGGCTCGGCCGAGTAGTCGATCGCGTCGGTGTCCAGCCGCTCGCGGACACGCCGGTCGAAATCGAGCACATCCTGCTCGCTGAACGCGTTCTCGAGCGAGAGCATCGGCACCGCGTGCACGACCTCGCCGAAAGTGCCCGAGGCTTCGCCGCCGACGCGCTGCGTGGGCGAATCGGGCGTGACCAGCTCGGGGTGCGCCGCCTCGAGCGCGTGCAGTTCGCGCAGCAGCGCATCGTAGCGGGCGTCGGAAATCTGCGGATCGTCGAGAACGTAGTAGCGGTAATCGTGCTGCCGGACCTGCTCGCGCAGCTCACTGATGCGTCCTGCGGCGGCGCGAGCAGGCATCGATCGGCTGCGTCAGCGGCCGGGCGGGTGCGCCGCACGGCTGCGCTCGAACTCCGCGACCTCTTCGCGCAGCTGGCCGATTCGCTGCAGGCTGAGCTGTGCGCCGCGGTCGTCCTGCAGAACCCCGCCGAGCCGCTCGGCCAGCTGCCGCGCGGCGCCGATCAGCTCATCGAGCGCATGCTGCGACGGCAGCGGACCCGGCAGCACCGTGAACATCGCCACGCCGCGATAGTCGCTGCCGTCCATGGCATCCGGATCGAACGTGCCCGGCTCCCGCAGGCTCGCGAGGCTGCAGAGCGGCCGGCCGGAGGCGTCGAGACGATGGAAGATGTCATAGCGGCCGAATTCGAAGCCCTCGGTAACGATCGCCTCGCGCAGCATGCCACCCGCGAACATCGAGGGTGGCGGCGCGGCGACGCGGATCGCGACGATCTTCTGCGCCGGCGCGGGCTTGCGTTCCTCGACCGGCGGTGCGGCAGCACGCGGCGGCTCCGGGGCTGCGACTTCCGCCGCCGCCTCGAATCGTGGTTCGCGCCGCAGCGGCGCCACGTGGTGCCGCGCCGGAGGCTCGTCCGCCTCGATCTCGAGCGTCGGCAGCTCGTCGATCTCGTCCTCCGCCTCGACTTCGTCCCAGACGGAGGGTTCGGTCCGGGTCGTCGGTGGCACCACGCTCGCGCCGGACGGCGCACGCAGAGGCTCGACGCGCGTCACTCGATCGGGCTCGGGTGCGGCGGAACGCTTGCGGGCCCGGACACCCCAGGCATAAAGCCCCGCGATCAGCGCAAGGCCGGCGACGAGCAGGATCCAGCGCAGTTCCGCCATGGCGCGCTCAGACGGCCGCCAGCCGTACGGCCTCGTCGACATCCACTGCGACGAGGCGCGACACGCCAGGCTCGTTCATCGTCACGCCGAGCAGTTGGTTCGCCATCTCCATCGTGGACTTGTTGTGGGTCACGAACACGAACTGCACCCGGCTCGACATCTCGCGGACGATTTCGCAGAAACGGCCGACGTTGTTCTCGTCGAGCGGCGCGTCCACTTCGTCGAGCAGGCAGAACGGAGCCGGATTGAGCTCGAAGATCGAGAACACGAGCGCGACGGCGGTCAGCGCCTTCTCGCCGCCCGAGAGCTGGCTGATGGAGCTGTTCCGCTTGCCTGGGGGCCGCGCCATGATCGCGACCCCGGACTCGAGGACGTCGTCGCCGGTGAGCTCGAGGTACGCGTGCCCGCCGCCGAACAGCCGCGGGAACTTGTCCTTGAGGCCCGCGTTGACACGGTCGAAGGTATCCTGGAAGCGGCTGCGCGTTTCGCGATCGATCTTGCGGATCGCGTCTTCAAGCGTCGTCAGGGCGTCCGTGAGGTCGGTGAACTGACGGTCGAGGTATTCCTTGCGCTCGGACTGCTCGCGAAACTCGTCGATCGCAGCGAGGTTGACCTGGCCGAGACGCTCGATCTTCTCGGAGGTCTCTGCCAGCCGCTGCTCCCAGCCGACGACGTCCGCCTCCGGCGACAGTGCCGCGACCACATCGGCCAGTTCAAGCCGCGTCATGGCGAACTGCTCCAGCAGCGATTCGCGGCGCACCTTGAGTTCCTGCACCGAGAACTTGACGTTCTCGAGCAGGTCGCGCGCGTCCTGCACGGCCGTTTCGGCCCGGGCGCGATGCTCGTCGAGCTCACGCAGGCTGGCATCGAGCGCTTCCATGCCGCGCCGCGCCGTAGCGAGTTCTTCCTCAACGGCAACCCGCACCTGCAGCGCCTGCTGCAGCGCCGCAGCGAGCCGCGACTCGGCCTCCTCCGCTGCAACGAGCTGCGACTCGAGGTCGCCGCGCCGCGCCGCGAAGTGCGTCATCTGGCCCTCGAGACGCGCCAGGCTCGCGAGCAGGGACTGGTGGCCCGTGCGGCGCGACTCGACGCGGATGGCCGCCTCGCTCCCGGCATTGCGTGCCGCGTCCGCCCGCTGCCGCGCGTCCGTCAGCGCCTGCCGCAGCACGTCCCGCTCCGACTCGAGCGCACGGCGCTGCACCTCGAGATCCCCCATGCGGCCGACGGCCTCTTCGAGGCGTGCGCGCGCGGAACGATTGCCCGCGTTGGCCACCTCGAGCGCGCCCTCGAGCTCGGCGAGCTCCGCCGCGAGCTGCTGCATGCGCGCGTTGCGCTGCTCGGCGCGGGCCCGCAGCCCGTCGAGCTGCGAGCGCAGGTTCATGTGCGCCGCGCCGCTGCGCGACAACTGGCCCTGCCCGTCGGCGATGCGGTCCTCGGTCTCGCGGACCCGGCCGCGCACGACTTCGAGCTCTTCGTCGAGCGCGCGGCAGCGCGCCTGCAGTCCGTCGAGCTCCGACCGCTGGCGGCGCAGTTCCTGCTCGCGTTCGATGACGCCCTCGTGGGCATCGCGATCGCGGCTGACGCGCAACCAGTCCGGGCCGATCCAGAGGCCGTCCTTCGTGATCACCGATTGTCCGGCGCGCAGTTGCGGCCGCACCGCGAGCGCTTCGGCCAGCGTGTCCGTCGCGACGACGCCTTCGAACAGCGCATCGAGCCCGGTGGGCCCCTGCACGCGCGCGCGCAGGCTGCCACTGACGTGCCCGCTGCCAGCCGGGCCCTGGGCGCCGGCAAAAAATGTCACCGTGCCCGCCGAGAGACTCTCGAGCATCCCCGCCACGTCGTCGATCGAATCGATGCAGACGGCCTCGAGATACGAGCCGAGCACGGTTTCGACCGCGCGCTCCCAGCCAGCGTCCACCGACAGCTGACGCGCGAGGCGCGGGCGTTCGTCGAGGCCGCGCGACTTGAGCCAGTCGACGACCTTGCCCTGGCTCTGGCCGAGCGCAGCACGCTGCAGCGCCTCGAGCGAGACGATGCGTCCCTCGACGTCCTGCAGCTCCCGGCGTGCGAGCCGCGAGGCTTCGGCGAGCTCCCGCTCACGTCCGCGCTCGGACTGCAGCGATGCAACGAATTCCGTCATGCGCGCCCGCACGGCCTCGAGCGCCGCAAGGGCCTCGGTCTCCGAGCGTTCGATGTCGCCGAGCGTCGCAGCGACGTCGGCCGCGGCGAGGTTGCCGTGCTCATGGGTCGCGCGCTCACGCTGCGCGATGAGCCGGCGCAGCTGGTTGTCCATTTCCTCGAGACGCGCCCGCTCGGCTTCCGCCGCGGACGACGCGCCGCGCAGCGACTGGTTGAATCCTTCCCAGCGCTCCTGCCACTCGTGCATCGCGGACTCCGCCGCTGCGAGCTCCACGGCCGCGGCCTCCTCGGCCGCCCGCGCCGACTCGAGGCCGGGCTCGAGCTCCGCGAGCGCGGCCAGCAGTTCTGCGGCCTGCGCGGCGTCACGCACCCGGTGGGCCTCCGCTTCCTGCAGGCCCTGGCCGACCTGCTCGAGTTCCTGACGCTGGCGGCTGCGAATCTCGCGCGAGTGCTCGATCGCCTGCTCGTTGCGCGAGATCTCCGCGCCCACCTGGTAGTAGCGGCCCTGCACTTCGGAGAGCACTTCGGCCCGCGCGTCGTGCTCGTGCCGCGCGCGCTCGATCGCCGCCTCGTGCGAGCGCTGCTCGGCCAGCGCGGCCTGCAACGCGAGGTCGCGCTCGTTCAGGATCGCCTGGCGCGCGCCGGCCTCGCTTTCGACCTCGCGCAACCTGAGCGCAAGCAGCTCAGCTTGCAGCTGCCGCTCGTCCTGCTTCAGAGCCTGGTAGCGCCGCGCTGTCGCGGCCTGCCGCTGCAGGTGGCGCAACTGCTTCTCGACCTCGTCACGCAGGTCGGAGAGCCGGGCCAGGTTCTCGCGGGTGTGCGCAATGCGGGTCTCGGTCTCGCGGCGGCGCTCCTTGTAGCGCGAGATGCCGGCCGCCTCCTCGAGGAACGCCCGCATCTCGTCGGCCTTGGCCTCGATCACGCGCGAAATCATGTTCTGCTCGATGATCGCGTAACTGCGCGAGCCGAGGCCGGTGCCCAGGAACAGTTGCGTGATGTCCTTGCGCCGGCAGCGGACGCCGTTCAGGAAATACGACGAGGAGCCGTCGCGCGAGACGACGCGCTTCAGCGAGACTTCCGCATAGCTCGCGTACTCGCCGCCGAGCTTGCCGTCGGAGTTGTCGAACACGAGCTCGACCGACGCGTGGCCTACGGGCTTGCGCGAGCCCGAGCCATTGAAGATGACGTCCGCCATCGATTCGCCGCGCAGGTGCTTCGCCGAGATCTCGCCCATGACCCAGCGCACGGCATCGATGATGTTCGACTTTCCGCAGCCGTTGGGGCCGACCACGCCGACCAGGTTGCTCGGGAAATTGACGCCGGTCGGATCCACGAAGGACTTGAATCCGGCCAGCTTGATCTTGGTCAGGCGCATCGGTCACCCAGGCTGGGGGTCGGGGGAGGAAGCGGGGAGTTTAAAAGAAAGTGACGTCCCTCACAGCACCGTAATCCGGGCCCCGCGCCCCGATTTTCCCGGGGACGGACCCGACCGGGCCGAACAGGTGGACCCGCGGCCCTCGGTCTGTATAATCCCGCGTCCTTCGATGTGTCCCCGGAGTCTGCAAATGCCCGTGAAGAAACCGTCTGCCAAGGCGACCAAGGCCAAGAAGACAGTTTCTGCGAAGGCCGCTGCCAAGCCGTCCGTCAAGGCGGCGCCGAAGGCCAAGGCGGCCGTGCGCAAGGCTGAGCCGAAAGGCGTCCGCAAACCTGCCGCGCGCCCCGCACCCGCCGTGACCAGGAAACCTGTCGTCAAGGCGCAGGTCGCAGCCGACGCTGGCGACGACCAGCCGGAGATGAGCGCCAGCCTGCTCTCCGGACCGCGCAATGTTCAGCCGTACGTCTCGCGCAAGGGCGAGGAGTACATGAACAAGGAGCAGCTGGAGCACTTCCGCACGATCCTCTCCGTCTGGAAGAACGATTTGATGCAGGAAGTCGACCGCACGATGCTGCACATGAAGGACGAGGCGGCCAACTTCCCCGACCCGAACGACCGGGCCACGCAGGAGTCGGAGTTCAGCCTCGAACTGCGCACGCGGGACCGCGAGCGCAAGCTGATCCGCAAGATCGACGAGGCGCTGAAGCGGATCGAGGACGGGTCCTACGGTTATTGCCTCGAAACGGGCGAGCCGATCGGCGTGAAGCGCCTCGAAGCGCGGCCGGTCGCCACCCTCAGCGTCGAGGCGCAGGAACGGCGTGAGCGACGCGAGAAGCAGTTCGGCGACCGCGACGACTGGTACCGCTGATCCCGTCCGCCCTTACCGCGGACGCTTCGCTCCCTCGCCGAGCGGTCCGCTGCATTTCGGCTCGCTGATCGCCGCCGTCGGCAGTTACCTCGAGGCGCGCACTCGCGGTGGCGAGTGGCTGGTCCGGATCGAGGACCTCGACCCGCCTCGCGAGCAACCCGGCGCCGGCGATGAGATCCTGTCCACGCTCGAGCGCCTGGATCTGCATTGGGACGGCCCGATCCTGCGGCAGAGCACCCGAGCCGAAGCCTACCAGGTCGCATTGGACCGGCTCGCGGCGGCCGGTCAGACCTTTCGCTGCGCCTGTTCCCGGACCCTATTGAGCGCGTTGCCGCAGAACCTGTGCAGGGATCCCGGCGATGAACTGTTTCATCCCCGGGGCTGCCCGATGTCGCCGGTTGCAGCCGGAGTCGGCACGGCGTGTCGTTTCGAAACGCCGGACCGGGATGTCGAGTTCATGGACCGAGTCCAAGGTCGGCAGTGCGTCAACGTGGCCCGGACGGTGGGTGATTTCGTGCTGCGGCGGCGCGATGGCTGGTGGGCGTACCAGCTCGCCGTGGTCGTAGATGACGCGGCGCAGGGCGTCACCGACGTGGTGCGAGGCGCCGACCTGCTCGGCAGCACCGCCCGGCAGATCCTGCTGCAGGAAGCGCTCGGACTGCCGCGGTTGACATACATGCATCTACCACTTGCCGTGGACGAATCGGGCCTTAAGCTCTCCAAGTCGGATGATGCGCCTGCGCTGTCGCGGGAGCGGCCCGCGGCCCAGCTCGTCGCGGTCCTGGAGTTCCTGCGGCAGTCGCCGGCGGCGGAGCTCGGGCGCGCGTCGCCTGGCGAAGTCTTGCAGTGGGCCACCTTGAACTGGCGGCCGGAACTTTTCTCGGGAATGACTCGAGGCGCAGCCAGCCGTGCCTCGATGCGCGAAGCAACACAGGAAGATCGTCTATGACCGCAAAGACCAAGACCATGCGCGCGAAGCGAGCCCCCGCCTCTGGCGAAGCCGCCAAGAGCGGCCCGCGCGTGATCCGCAAGTATCCGAACCGGCGTCTCTACGACACGGTCGAGAGCCGCTACGTGACGCTCGCCGACGTGCGCCGGCTGGTGGTCGACCGGGTCGATTTCGTCGTGCTGGACCGCAAGACCCAGCAGGACATCACGCGCAGCATCCTGCTGCAGGTGATTGCCGAGCAGGAAGGCGCTGGCGAGTCGCTGATGAGTCGCGATTTCCTGTCGCAGGTGATCCGCAGCTACGGCAGCGGGCTGCAGGATTTCGTCGGTCGCTACCTCGACGAGAGCATCCGGCTCTTCGCTCGCGAGCAGCGCGAGCTGCGCGATCGCTTCAAGAACGTCGTCGGCATCGACCCGCTCGAGACCGTCACCAACGTCGCGCAGAAGAACTATCAGCGCTGGAAGGCCGTGCAGGAAGAGGTATTCAGTCGCCTGCCCGGACCGTGGGGCAAGGGCGATAAGGAGTGAGGGGATGGGGAATAGCGGATAGCGGATAGCGGATAGTAGGAGGTGGCGGCTG
>Ga0105105_10001127_pt1 | contig 11509 bp, 14 predicted proteins | sample PPLLaktember2015_4_FD_79108 | JGI IMG/M metagenome (GOLD analysis project Ga0105105, IMG submission 79108) | Freshwater sediment microbial communities from Prairie Pothole Lake near Jamestown, North Dakota, USA - PPLs Lake P8 Core (1) Depth... | ecosystem: Environmental > Aquatic > Freshwater >... | reverse complement strand
ATGTCCCAAAGAAGAGTATAATTATTCTTGAGACTATTGTATTGAGGAACAATTTGCTTGATTGTTCCCTTTTTAGATTGTTTAATAGACATATAACCACGAGGAGGTTCAATGCCATTGGTTGCATTAGATGTAACTGAGCTACTCTCACTTGGCATGATTGCGGTAAGTGTAGTATTTCTCAAACCATACTCAAGGATATCTTTACGAAGTCCCTCCCAATCGTGCTGGTATGGATCATTGCAAACTTCATCAACTTCTTTCTTGTAAGTGTCGATTGGAAGAATTCCTTTTGCGTACTTAGTAGAAGGAAAGTCAACGCAAGCACCTTTTTCTTTTGCCAATTGATTAGAAGCTTTCAGTAGATAATATTGAATACTTTCCGCCAACCCATGAACTGCACTCCAGGCTTCTGGTTGTTCGTACTTGAATCCAAGTTTGGCTAGATAATGAGCTAATCCAATTACGCCAACACCAAGGGTTCTTCCCTCTTTAGCTGCAAGTTCTGCTGCTTTAACTGGATAAGACTGATAATCAATCAATTCATCGAGGGTCCTAACACACAAATCACAAAGTTCTTCTAGTTCATCATCAGATTTAATTTTACCAACATTAAGTGCCTTCAAGATACAAAGTGCGATTCTACCTTCTTCGTCATGCAAATCTTGAATTGGTTTTGTACGAAGTGTAATTTCACAACAAAGATTGCTCATCACAACCTGCTCAAGAAATGAACTATGCGAATTGCAATGATCAACATTCATAAGATAAATACGACCAGTTTCTGCTCTTTCTTTTAGTAAGTCTAAAATAAGCTTCTGTGCCTTTACTGTCTTTTTAGGAACTTCTGTGTTATTTTCATATTGAACATAAAGTTGATCAAATCCAGGCATTCCAAACGAATCATATAAACCTGGAACATCATGAGGCGAGAACAAAGTTATATCTTGATTTTTGATAAATCGTTCGTAGAAAATTTTGGATAGTTGAATTCCATAATCAAGCTTACGAACTCTGTTTTCTTCTGTTCCCTTATTATTTTTGAGTACAATTACATCCTCAATTTCACTATGCCAAATTGGGAAATATACAGTAGCACTACCTTGTCGAATTCCACCTTGATGGCAAGATTTCAGAGAACCTTCAAACTTCTTAAGGAAAGGAACAACTCCAGTAGATACGACCTCCCCATTACGAATTTTACTACCGATTGCACGAAGTCTACCAACATTAAGACCAATTCCAGCACGACCAGAAACATACTTCATCATTGCACCATCAGAAGCAATAATACTATTCAATGTATCATCAACATCAATTAAAGTACAACTAGCAAATTGACGAAGTGGAGTTCTCACTCCAGCCATGATAGGCGTTGGGATGTTGATTTTATGCTTTGATATTGCATCATAATACTTTTTCACATATGACAAACGAGTTTCTTTTGGATACTTGGAGAACATCGTTAGCGCAATCATAATGTAAGCAAACTGAGGAGTCTCATACAATTCGCCAGTGCTGCGATCTTGCACAAGATACTTATCTACTACCTGACGAAGACCAGCATAAGTAAACAGAAAATCTCTATCATGATCAATGAAAGAATTCGCTCTATCAATCTCTTCTTTTGAATAGAAATCATAAATCTCATGATCATATACATGATTCATGACACAAGTATTAATATGATCTTCTAGATGTGGCAATTCAATTCTACCACCATAAATCCTTTTACGAATAGAAAACAAAAGAAGTCTAGCTGCAACATACTGATAATTTGGTGCATCTAAAGAAATCAAATCCGAAGCGGACTTAATCAAGATTTCTTGAATATCATTGGTTGTGATGCCATCATAAAATTGAAGACCAGAAGACATCTCCACCTGAGAAGCAGAGACACCAGAGAGACCCCTACAAGCCTCTTCAACCATCATGTGCATCTTATCGAGGTCTAGACCCTCAATAGTGCCATTTCTTTTTTGAACTTTAATTCCGTTGCTCATACCTTTTTCCATTCGTTAAACTTGAGTTTTGCTTCTAATCCAGAATAAGTGCTTAATTTTACAAGAGATTGGACATCATGTCCAGATAAGTACATTTCATTCACATCCTTTTCATTGATTGTCGTCGGCCATATAATGAGTTTATCCCCAGCATCAATTCGGGAAATCATTCTAGCATGAATCTCTTTATTTCGCGGTTCGTTGTCATAAACATAGACTGGGTGAGAAATATTTAGATTTGTTAAATTCAGATCGGAGCCGCACATTGCAACTGAATTTTTGATGAATGTGGAGTCAAATGGACCCTCTAAAATATAGACAGGATAACTCACATCCACATCATCATACCCATAAATTTTTGGAGCATCATCATCCAACATGATTGTAATATATTTAATGGGATTTGGATGAATTGCCCTTCCTTGAAATCCAATCAATTCTTTTTGATAATAAAGAGGAATAATGATTCTTGGCTCATCATACTTTAATGCCTTGTGATCAAAAGTCTCAACTAATGTGTTAGTCCATTCTTTAAATTTTTCAGCATAATAAAACTTATCAGGATTTAATTTTCGGTTTTCTAGATAATGTCTGGACAATAAATTTTCACTTGCCTTTGGTAAATCTAGTCTTGATTTAAATTTTGGTTTTTTAAAGTCAAATTTTGGAGCTTCCGCCGGAAAATTCTTTCCAGTAAATCCAGCAGAATACTTTTCAAGACAATATTCTTGATGTAACACCGGATCGAATGTTTTCAAAAAATTATTAAATGAAGTATTGATTCCACAATTGTGACACTTGTAATTAGTGTTATTTTTTACCTGATAAAAATATCCTCTTGCTCTAGATTTATTTTTTCTCGAATCTCCACAAATGGGACACCTACAGTTGTATAGATTTTGATTCTTTTTTGAAAACTTCTCCAATCGTGAAGATAGCAAATTAATGTACTTGTCATCAATTAAATCCATGCACTAAGGCCCCATCGGAACTCAGTATAGCATGAGGATGACCTCAAGTCAAGCTCAGCGTGTTCTATTGATTTGGTGATGCTGATGCATTTCTGATGGTGTCCACCAACCTGATGCCAATGAAGCGAGCGCACCAGTCATCACAACAAGAAGAACCCCACAACCAACAGTCATCCATTTAATTTTATTAATTTCTTCTACTTTTTGTTCTATTTTTTCTATTCTTTCTGTAACATTCTTATGTTCTCTACTATAATCATCTTTAATTCCATCTACCATTTTAACAATGAGATCATCGGATCTATTACATTGTTCTATTTTTTCATCATGGACTGCCAACATTTTTATGATGTTGGAATTGACCTCACTTAATTTTTCTATTGCATCATCTAGTTTATACACTATATTAGAAAAATCTATTAATTTTTGCTCTAATACTGCGATTTTAACTGCTTCTTCTGACATGTTAGTGAAATGATAATTTATAATCCACCAACAAATAAATTATAAAAATATTTATTATTTGTAAATTATAGAAGTCCCATGGATTTCAGCCAGGCTTCATACTTCTTACTATATTGTTTGGATCTCCTATCAACCAATCCACCAATAGTTCTTCTGAATGTTCCCAATTCAGTTTTTGGGTCAAACCCAGCTGTCGGTCCTTCTTTTGGAGAATCAGCACCAAATCCCCCACCTTGACCAGGGGAATTTGCAACCATATTTTCTCTGACAATTTGTATGACTCTATCAAATCTGCTCATTTGAAATCTTCTCTAATTCTTTAGAACAATATAGATCTATTGGTATGTCATGTATATACCCTCTTGGGTATTCTGGTAATCTGTTCAGGAAAACAACAAAGGTCTTCATATAAGACCAAAGATCATTATCTATTTTAAAAAATAACATTGGTGTCGTTGCTTCACCAAAAATATTATATAAAATTACAAAATGATTAATTAACAGGTGTGTTTTTAGTACACCTGTATTTTTATATCTTCTAAACAATCGTTTGATGTATTTAAAGTGATTTAGATCTCGATCAAAATCTTCTTTAGTTACTGCTTGAGGATTTTCATAATTTTTTATTGCAAATAGAAGAAAATTTTCCTCATTCAGTTCAGTAAATAACATGTAATTAAATCAATATCAAACTAGAGGATTGGAATCATAGAGAGGAGTATTGCCAGTCTGAATACCAGACATTGCAACTAATACTTCTGTTTTAACTCGATAATTTCCACCGGCATCAACATAAGTTTTAATGCCTACCCAACCAGCATGAGCAGGAGAATATACAGTATTCTGAGCTGCATTTATCCCAGCAGTGGATACACCAGCAATATATGGTTCATAATTTGTATGAGTTTGACTAAACTCACTATCCAATACAGTATATTTTGGAAGCTGTGATACAGAAAAAACTGTATTCGCAATTGCTACACCACTAAGACCAGCGGTGGTGCCAATTGATAGCTGAGTTGTGCTTGCAATGCCAACAATAACAGCATCGCCAAAATATGTGCCGCCAACAAGACCAAATCTAATTACATCACCAACAGAAGCTGCACCAGCACCACCAAAATTAGTTCCAGTAGCAGTTACAATACCTGTGGTATAGTTAAGCCAAACTCTACCATTAGATGAAATATTGTCACTATTTCCCCAGAGTGCCATTCTTGTGTACCTTTACTAAATTTTTTATCTAAGAGTATTTATTAAAAAAGAGATCTCATATGATTGAGATCTCTTTGTTTTTTATAACATTTTTATCAGCAATTTTTGAGAAGTGCTGTCCTTACAGACCCTGCAATAAGATCGTCAATGTCATTATCGGTGGTTTTTACATAACGCTCAAGCAACTCAACTACGAGACGCTTGGTATGACAAGAATTCATAGCAGCAAAAAGAAGTGGTTTTACGACCTCTACTAGTACGCCCATGATGTCCTCCTTTGTAATTTTTTTGGATAATATCCAGAAATATTTAGGATTCAGTGATGCTTTGGCGATATAATTCTACAAACTCTTTGAGCTTTAGTGTCAATTGTCTTGATCTCACTTTTGGTTGCTTTTTACTTTTTTCCGGCTTATTTAATTTTATTTTTTTATATGGTTTTACTTTCAAATCTTTTGGTGCCGGAAAACCGGAGATCCATGTTTGGACATATTTCTCTGGTTTTGTTTCTATTGGCTTTGGTTTTGTTTCTATTGGCTTTGGTTTTTCTTTTGGCTCTGGAGAAACAGAAATATAAGAAACTCCACCACCAGTTTTCTGTATTGGAGTTCGGTCTCTCCTGGTACTAACTCTCGCTCTTTCTTGTGGAGTTAGAATATCTCTGCCTCTTGGCCTAGGTCTAGAACCAGAGATATTGGCCTCATCTATCCTAGAAAGAAATTGATTAAAGGTGATTCCCATATTAATCCTCTACTTTTTTAGGTAGACCTTTATGTGGAGTTTTAGCAAACTTGCGAATTTCTTTTTCCGACATTTCATCCACAATATCAAGAACTGCTTGGCTTACTTCAGATCTTGGAGTTTCACCACGCTTTACTGAAAGAGCAAGTCCAAAAAGTTTTTGTTGTTGTTGACTTTCTGATTTTTCCAGAAGAAATGATTCAATTTCTTCTCTCACTCCAGTTGCAGTGGATCCACGCATTAACCCGCGAAGGAATGTACCAGCTGCAGCTCCAGCAGCACCAACACCAGATGCACCTCTTTGTCTTGCTTTCTTGGCAGCACCAGTAGCATGAATTGCAGCCATTCCGGTTTTACCGATATCAGATTTTGCTCTATTCACTACGGCACTGAGAGTATCTCTGAGCCTAGCTTGAGTATCGGGCGAGGTAACAAATTTTTTGACTTGACCGGCTGCGTTTTCAAATCCTTTCGGTTGAGTCTTTGCTGCAGTCTCTACTGCTTTATTTCTTTTATCTGCTTGAATTTTTGGTCCAGCACCAACTCTAGTAGAGCCGGATTTTACTTTACCTTGACTTCTAGTCCGTCTCTCAACTTTTGGACGAAAATTTAGTTCTAATTGCCCAGGTGATTGCTTAGATGGTGTTTTCACCTCAGCCTCTTTTTTAGATGAGATGTGTCCAACAGGAGTTGCCGCACCAGGTCTCTTTGTAATTTTTGGATCTTTTCTGGCCTTTCCAGCTGAAGTTAGTAGTTCGCCCTGAACTGCCTCCTCCTCAATGACTGAATGTCCGATTTCAAAAACCCATTCTAGGAAATTATCATAACCCAGTTCTTCAATTACCATCACAAGACCTTCTTCATTCAATCCCTGCTCATAAAAATACTGAGCAGCAATGTCAACAACTTCTTCGATATATTCTTCTGATAATTCTACTTGCTCTCCAATATTAACATTTGGATTAATATCAATTTTATTTTTAATGTCTGATCTTTCTTCTATTTTTCTTTGTTTTAGATCTTCAATATCTGCTTCTACATTACCAACTTTTTCATAAAGTTCATATCTCCAATCAGAGAATGATTCCTTCACTGATTTTTTCTTTTTATTGAATTTACCACTAACTTCTCCCTTTTCGTATCCTATACCATCACCATCATCATCCCACCACCTATTTGGTTTATCCTCTTCGTCTTTATCTTCATCTTCTTCATCTTCTTCCTCTTCTTTATCTTCAACCTCTTCTTCGTCTTTTTTCTTCATTTTCATTTTCTCTTCAATGTACTGAAGATATTCATCTCTTTTGGAAATTACTTGCCCAGAAACAGATTCAAGGTAAATCTGCTTCATCTCATTTAAACTTTCTACGATACGATCAGACATTTTTATAAATTGTAAAAACCTATAATGTTATTTATTCTTTACGCTCTTTCTATATTTTTTAATAAAATTTTTAATCTCATTTGTATCACTCATTTTCATAGCATATTCTCTATAAGAATCAGTTCCTATTAATCGTTGATCTGCAGGAACACCAGAAACATCAGTCCACTCTGTAAGATCCTTAATCCAAGATTTGAACATTATATTATCATCAGTGACGCAAATAAGATAATTTGGTCCACGACGAGTTACCTTTCCCACCAAACCAGTATTCAAATTTTCAACAATACTACCAACTTTAAATATATTCTCTTGGTAATATTGCTCTCTCAATTCTTCGTAATCTAGTTTAGGTGCATATTCCCAAACTTCAGATACTTCTTTTGGTGCTTTATCTCCAACCATTACACGCTGAACAGCAAAAAACATCGCCTGAGAATCTTTGTCTTTCATTCTCTTAGGTAAACCAGTTTTAAATTGCTGATAATTATCATCAACTGCTGCTTTGCGAAGTTTGGATGCTGACATTCCCGTTGGTCCAGCAGCATCAGGATCTCTAGGACCTGCTGGGACTACATTGATTTCATCAAAAGAATATATTTGACCGTTATACTGATTTGCCAATCTTTCAAATTCAGGCAATCTTTCAGTTCCAACTACAATATTTACTTTTTTGTACCCATCTTCATTTGCACCAACCAATACATCAAATATTGTTTTCATTTTATCGTCATTAACAATATTTTCCTTATAATCTGGAAACATCTTTTTCATGTACTTAACTTTAGATGCTGGATCCAATGGATTTTTATTTGTATCCTGCGTTCTTGATGGATAAATCTTAAAATCTCCACCAGTAGATATTTCCTTTGCTTTTTTGATTAGTTTCTCATGACCAATTGTTGGTGGATTAAATCTACCAAATACAACAGTTAGTGGAACTTCTTTGTCAATTTCTTGTGGTGCTGGTTCTTGTTTTGGTGGTGATATCCCTAATCTTTCTTTTGGCGCTGCTGGCTTATCAATGGCTCTCTGTGCTGATCCTGGACCTTTTGGCTCTGGTGTTGCTTTTTCTGGGGATGGACTTTTTTTGCGAACCATCTCTAAGTCTCCCCCAACAGTTTGGGCTACAACTTTTCCACTTCTATCCACCCAGTTCCCATGACCATCAGAAGTTAATCCAAGGCGATATGCCTTCTCTGATGCTCTAGAACCACGAAATTCTAATATAAATTGCGAAAATTTTTTCATTCTTGTGTGGAATTTCTTATCTATTTATTTTAAATCAACCTCTTGGTGGGTTGCTATCATCACTATATCTAGTGGACTTTCGTCTCGTAGACCTAGTTCCTGGAGCGACTGCTCTATTTGGATCATCTGCGGTTTGAATGACTGGTTTACCTGGTTTTATTTGATCGCCCTTTCTGAGGATGTCGTAGGTTAATGGTTTCCCCTGCGATGCTAGCGGCTGCCTTCCACCTGACCCAACAAATGTTGGTGATGCAGTTGGTCTTCTTGCCTCAACTTCTTTCCCGACGCCAGTCGATCGATCTCTTCTTAGAATTGCATCCGCTTGTTGTGCCGTCCGCTGTTGTGCTGTAGTCTCTCTTCCCTGTCCTGGAGTTGACAAATTCATCGTTCTTGATTGCACTCTACCACCAGAGGATGATGCCCCCCTACTTCTTATTCCCGCTCTAATCTGAGCCGACTGATCTACATTAGTTTGTGATATCCCCAACATTGTCCTTCTTTGTTGGGATGCTGCTCTTCTTCTAGCTTTTTCTTCTGGACTTAATGCTTCATCCAACAACCGATCATACCAATCATCGCTAGCGACTCTAAGTATTTTTAACGCAGAAATCATGTCATTTGCAAATCCATTTTCTACCAAATACTCAGCGATGTATAATTCCATTTGTAACAATTAGAACTTTTTATTATTTATATTAAAAAACCTCCCGAAGGAGGTGAGATTCAAATAATAAATTTTTCTAGCTCTTGGTCCAATTGTGACATCAATGATCTGAGTCTTGAAATTCGTTCTGGCTCATATTCTTTACTATAACCAAATGTAGACGAATCTAAAATTTGTAAAAGATCTAATGCGGTTAGAGCATTAAGTTTTATGGTTAGTTGTTTTTCTTTTGGCATAATTCAAGATAGTGATTTAGATAATTCGGAATTAATCGTATATGCAATTTCTTTAGGGACATTATTATATTCTGCTCTAAAATCTCCATTTTGAATTATAATAGAACACAAATCCTCTTTTTGTACTTTATGAATGGAAAATTTATCTGGAATTCCGTTTAAATCTTCCACAAATGAGATCAGCCCAACATTTTTTTCTGGAAATATATTTGGTAATTTATCTCTCCAATCGTTCCACTCGGGAGACAATTTTCTTGAATTGAATCGATTCGATATCATATCAACCACTTTATTCAATTCAGAATCCTCAAGCAAAATTGTAAAATGATTTCTGGTAATTTCCTTTACTCCCCTGAGAATTTTACTTGATGGATTCTTTGCTACTTGTTCGGCTAGTGCCTTCCTAAGTATTGGACGCCAATTTTTTGCAAACTCAGCAGAAAAACTTGGATACTTCCTCTCTAAATCTGAAACACTAACTTTTTTAGTGGTGGTTTTCATCAGATGTCGCCCTCTACTCGATTTTCGGAACGGTAAACATCAAAAGTTCCTTCTGGATATCGAGCACTCAACTTTTCATAATTCATTTCCAAGATTTCATCAAAATTGGTATCAAGTGCCATACAAGCTTGTGCAAGATACCAACACAAATCTCCCAACTCCCGTTTCATATGGAAAATATTTTCTTCATTGTAAGGTTTACCTTGTAGAAAAATTTTTTTCACTACCTCTGTAAATTCCCCAGCTTCAGCACTCAATCCATAAGCGGCAGTCATAAGACGAGGAACATCAGCATCATGAGCTTCAAGTTCAGACATTCTAGCCATAAGAGCTGCAAAATCAGAACTGGCTGGACTAGTAGTTTGCCTAACAAATTCAATGTATTTCTGGCTGTCAATTTTTTGATTATTTTCCATCAGAATGTAAAACTCCTAAATTTTTGTTTCAAGTCGGTTTGATGCGCCTCACCATTATACTCCGTTTCCTGCCCAGAGTCAAGTATGTCCTGCTGCGCTGATTGATCCACATCATAGAGACGCATTTTCGATCGATCAATTCCAACAACAAACTTCTTGAATATTGTTGGGTCGGCATATCTATTTTTCAATTGCTTTACCATGATTTGATTGAGTTCTTCAAGTTCTTGGGTTGAAATCAACGCAAGAAGTAAATCAGCTGTCATTGGACCACCAATACTTTCTGATGTATCAGTAAGATCAATATCAGAACTGTTCATGCCACTTCGATTGACTTGAGTTGCAGTCACCAAAGGAACATTGAATTCAACTGCAAGCCCTCTAAGTTCTTCTGCGATTGATTTAATGTACCCATAAGAATTTCCAGAAATATTGTTCTTATAACGAGAAGAAGAACAGATATTCATGTAATCAACTATAAGAACATCAGGAATAAAATTCTTCTTAAGTTCCAGTTCTTTAAGTAAAGACTTAAAATGTCCCACATGAGCAGATGCAGTTGGATATTCCTTAATAATTAACGATCCATGAGTCTTTCTTGAGATGTTTGATACTTTACTATCAAAAATTGATTTAGATAGTCCAACTAAATCTTTAATATCAACATCAAGTAAATTTGCATCGATTCGCTCTGCAATCTTTTCTTCTGACATTTCAAGAGTAATGTATAATACATTTTTCCCCTGAAGTAAAGTAGATGATGCAATATGACACAAAGTCAAACTCTTACCAACACCAGTGGATGCCATCAAAATGGTCATCGTTTTCCTAGATATCCCACCTTTTGTGATTTTATTAAAATATTCTAGATCAAAAGGAATTTTTTCTTCTTTTCTTTGGTAAAATTTGTACCGTTCTTCATAATCTTGAAGATAATCATGACCGATATGATTATCGAAACTTACTGCTAAAGCCTCCGAAAGAACAGAAGGTATGGAGTCACGATTTCTTTTTTCGTCATTGCCATCAGCAATTTGAATTGACTCCATCAAAGCAAGATAAATTGCTCTGTCTCTACACCATTTCTCTGTGGTATCAACTAACCATTGAAGCTCTACTGGAGAATCGTCTAATAAGTCAATAATAGAGGTAACATCTTTATACGAAGCTTCATTTAAATCAGTTCTATTTTCGATTTCAATGAGCAAAGCTTCTTTAGAAGCAAGTTCATTGTACTTAGAAACAAAAGAACATATCTCAGAAAATACTACTTTTTGTGAATAATCCTGAAAATATTCTGGCTTAATATATGGTAGTACTTTTCTTGTGTATTCATCATTAAATACCAAATTCCTTAGAATTGTTGTTTCAACCTTTTCCATTATTCAGTTCAATTACCATAACTAAATTCTTTTTTTGCAATTTCATCTAATTGTTGCATCACTTCATCTGTAAAATATTCTTCTGGATTTGCTAGTATTTGCTTCCCATAAATTTTCTTCCCATCAATTTCATAACGACCTGCTTTATTTTCCCATAATCCACCAAGTTGACCAAGTTCCAATAATCCATAATACCGATCAAGTCCACGCTCATCATAATAAAGACGAATTGAAACTTCTTGATTTTCTTTACTTAAACGAGACTTAAATGTTTTTGCTT
>Ga0105105_10001126_pt1 | contig 11516 bp, 7 predicted proteins | sample PPLLaktember2015_4_FD_79108 | JGI IMG/M metagenome (GOLD analysis project Ga0105105, IMG submission 79108) | Freshwater sediment microbial communities from Prairie Pothole Lake near Jamestown, North Dakota, USA - PPLs Lake P8 Core (1) Depth... | ecosystem: Environmental > Aquatic > Freshwater >... | reverse complement strand
TAGCAGATGCGGATAAACCGCTATTGGAAGTAGTTCATATTCGGAGCGGAGGTCAGCTCGGGCGGGGTTGTGAAGAACGCATCCAGAGCCTCCTGAATTTCATGCAAACCGGATGAGTTCTGCACCTTGGCGAACAGGGTGTGGCCGAACCGGAAGTTCGCCGCAAAGTAAAAGACGAATTTCCGAAAACGCCGCACGGCGGCTTTCTCGTCGAAGTGGCGTGCCGTCAGATCCAGAAGCCGCTTCACCGTCTTTTCAAAGATGTCCGGCTCCGGTTTATACCCATCGCACCATTCCGCAAACGTCCAGGGCCTGGCGATGGCAACCCGCCCCAGAGCCACCCCGTCGCATCCGGTCTGCCGGAGCATGCGCAGACATCCGTCCGCGTCGAAGACATTCCCGTTTCCAAACACCGGAATGCGCAGGGCCTGTTTGAGCCGTCCGATGTATTCCCATTTGGGCGCCCGCGCCCTCCGGTCCGGCGCCACGCGCGGGTGAAACGTTACGGCATCGGCGCCGGCGTCCTCGAACCGCCGGCCCATGGCAACCGCGGCCACCGGATCATCCTGCCAGCCGGTGCGGAATTTGACGGTCAGCGGGATTCGAACCGCTCGGCGGATGCGATGGACGATCCGCCCGGCCAGGTCCGGATCCCGCAACACGGCTGCGCCGCAGCTTTGACGGCAGATCGTCGCCGTCGAGCAGCCGAAGTTGACGTCCACGCCGAAGAAGCCCTCGGCTTCGATGCGCTGCGCAGCGTCCGCCATGCGCTCGGGTTCACTGCCCACAATCTGGCAGGCCAGAAAGGGAAGTTCCTCATCCCGCCAGCGAAAGTATCTGGACACGAATCGATTTTCGCCGGGGACGGTCTTGGCGCTGCACATTTCGGAAAACATCAGTCCATAGCCTCCGAATCCGCCGAGCAACTCCCGGAAGGCGACATGGCCGAGAAAGGTCATGGGCGCAAACACCAGGCGTTTGGCCAGAACCCGCCTCCCGATGTTCAGGGGCCGATTCAGCAGAGAGCCGAGGGTGGCAAGGCTGGTAGATGTCGAGTCGATGGGAGTCATTCCGGTTTACCCGTCTTTCCGGACGGGTGCGTTTGTACTATAATCGCTCTCCGGAAGACATTTCAACACCGTTCAACACCGGAGAGAGCCGCCATGTCCATCCGCCTGCTGGCCAAAGACCTCTATCGACTGCAGCAACAAGTCAAAAAACTTGAAAAAGAGCTGGAAAATGCTCCGTTCGACCGGCATGAACATCTCCAGGAGCGGCTGAGATCGGTGCGGGCCGAGCGCGATCACCTGCGCCGCGTTTTGGACGGGCAAAAAGACTCGCCCACCCGGCCGCGAGCCTGAGAACCGGCCCGGCAATTAGGCATAACCCATGCCGACGCCCTCCCTCCTCAAGACCCTGAACGCCGTGCTGGTGATCGGATCGGTTACCATCGATCGCAACGTCTGCGCCGGCCGAACCTTTCGTAAGATCGGCGGTGTCGCGACTTACGCCGGGCTCACCTACCGCCTCCACGGATTGCCGACCCGGATAGCCTGCAACGTGGCGCCGGCGGATGCTGCAATTTTGGCGCCTCTGCGAAAGGCGGGCATCCAGGTGCAAAACGGCCGGACACCGAATACGACCCGTTTTGTGAACCGCATCGATGGGATCCGGAGAACACAGGAAATGCCGTCGATCGCCAGTCCCATCCGCGGCCGGCTGGTCGATCCCGTTCTGAAGCACGTCGACTGCATCCACCTGGGGCCGCTGCACCCTGATGATATCGCCCCGGCGGTTTTTGCCCGTCTCGATCGCACAGACGCCTCGGTGACGCTCGACATTCAGGGGCTGGTCCGAGGATGCGACCGCACCCGCATCGTTCCGGCCGTGTCGCACCATCTCGCAGCCGCGCTGCAGGCGGCTGACATCGTGAAGTCCGACCAGGAAGAACTCGGGCTGGTCATTGAGGCGTACGGCGCCGGAATCGATGCGGTCATGAAACGGTTCGACATCGCCGAATGGGTGGCGACCTCCGCTTCGAAAGGCGGCTGCATTCACGTCCGCGGCAGTCGGCGGCGCTCCTATAAGCCAGTGCCGGTCGACGTCCCGGTCGATCCTACCGGCGCCGGCGACGTTTTCTTCGCGGCCTACACGGCGGCGAGGCTCCATCTGCGCAAAACACCGGCGGTCGCTGTCCGCCATGCCGCACGCCTGTCCTCCGACCATATTGCCGGGCGCTACATCCCGGCTGAGACCCTGGGCCTTGCACCCGTGTCGACGGTTCCTGAACCAGAGGCTCCTCGGCGTTGACAATATGGTCAATGGGGGATAAAAGTTTGCTGGTTGGATTCAGCGATGGACGATCACAGGTGCTGCTTTCCGGGCGCCTATCAGTCATGACCTCTGGAATCCAGGAGGACAACCGAACCATGTTTTCAACTGCGCTCGCCGAGTGAATGAATGACCAACGCTTCCCGCAGGATGATTCCTGAGAGTTTTCAACGGGGCTTCATGAAATTGCTTTCACCCCTGGTGCGGTTGCTGACGCGGTTGGGGGTGAGCCCGAATTCCCTCACCATCGCCGGGGTCGTTATCACCACCGCCGGTGCACTGGCTTTTTTCTTCAAAAGCCCCCGCATCGGTGGATTTCTGATTCTGCTCGGCGGGCTCTGTGACGCCATCGACGGCTCCCTGGCCCGCAACGCCGGAAAAGCCACCCGCTTCGGCGCACTCCTGGATTCATCGGTGGACCGATATGCCGAATTCGTGATGCTGTTCGGCATCGGCGGATACTTCCTCATGGTAGATGACTACGTGAGTGCGGCGGTGACGTTTCTGGCGTTGTGCGGATCGTTCATGGTCAGCTACACCCGGGCCCGGGCCGAAAGCCTCGGCCTGGCCGCCAAGGTCGGCGTCATGCAACGGCCGGAGCGGATTGTATTCCTGGGGGCCGGTGCCCTTATCCATCCGATCGCGCTCAAGATCGCCATCTGGATGGTGGCCGTCTTTGCCAACTTCACTGCCCTGCAGCGTCTGCGGTTCGCTTTTAAACAGGATGCAACCCCGCCTCAGGAAAAGAAGCAGACTCCCGAGTTCAAATCCGCCCCCCTTACCAAGGGCGGCGCCTGAGCCTCCGGGAAACCGTCCAGTGGTTCTCGTCCGCCCGGCAAACGAGCCGATCCCGCCGTATCCCGCAAGAACGCAGCACGGTTCCGGCCTCGGCGAACCGCTGCCGACTATTCGAGGAGGAAAAGATGGCGCCGCGCCGGGATGACTACGACGTCATTGTGGTGGGAGCCGGTCCGGCCGGTCTTTTTGCGGCCTACCACCTGTGCGAAAACTCCGATCTGCGCGTACTGATCATCGAAAAGGGCAAGCCTCCCCTCAAACGCCATTGCCGGATCAACGACTACCGCGAATGTTTCAAGTGCAGGCCCTGCGACATCCTGAGCGGGATCGGCGGCGCTGGCCTGTTTTCGGACGGCAAGCTGAACTTCATCTACAAGCTCGGCAAGACCGACCTCTCGCAGTTTATGCCGGTCCCGGACGCCGAGGCCCTGATCGCCGAAACCGAGACGGTTTTCAACCGGTTCGGAATGGACGGCCCGGTCTTCCCCACCGATATGAGCCGGGCACGGGACCTGCGCAAGCACGCCAAGCGCTTCGGCATCGACCTGCTCATCATCCGCCAGAAGCACATCGGCAGCGACCGGCTTCCCGAGCGCATCGCCGCCATCGCCGATCACCTGCACGCCAAGGGAGTTGACATCCGGACCTCGGAAGAAGTGGAGGATGTACTCGTGGACCAGGGGCGGGCAGCCGGGGTGGCCACCCGCCGCAGGGCGTATTCGGCCCGGCAGGTGATTTTGGCTCCCGGCCGGGTCGGCGCCGACTGGATGGGGGCGATCGCCCAGAAGTTCGGCTTGGGCCTCAAGCAGCGCGGCATCGAGGTCGGGGTGCGGGTCGAAATCCACAACGACATCATGCAGGATCTCTGCGACGTGATCTACGATCCGACGTTTTTCATCCAGACCGCCAAATACGACGACCTCACGCGCACCTTCTGCACCAACCAGGGCGGTTTTGTCTCCCTGGAGAATTACAGCGACTTCGTCTGTGTGAACGGCCATGCGTTCCGCGATCGCAAATCGGAGAACACCAATTTCGCCTTCTTATCCAAGGTGGTGCTGACCGAACCGGTGACCGACAACCAGTCCTACGGGGAAGCGATCGGCAGTCTGGCGACGCTGATCGGCGGCGGCAAGCCCATCCTGCAGCGGTTCGGGGATCTCAAGCGCGGCCGCCGCAGCACTTGGAACCGCATCCACAAGGGCTACATCCGACCGACCCTGACCAACGTGGTCTGCGGCGACATCGCCATGGCTCTGCCGGAGCGCATTCTCGCCAACCTCATCGAGGGCCTGGACAAGCTGAATCAGGTCATTCCGGGGGTATCCAACGACGAAACCCTGCTCTACGCCCCGGAGATCAAATTCTTCGCCACCCAGGTCGAAACCAGCAACGCACTCGAGACCTCCATCCCCGGCCTTTTTGTTGCCGGAGACGGCCCCGGCGTTGCCGGCAACATCGTTTCGGCGGCCGCCACCGGCCTAATTCCGGCCAAGGTTATCCTCGCCCAGGCCGCCGGAGCACCCGAGCTCCGGAATCGCCTCCGACGCCCTGTGCGTCGAAGGGGCGTATGACAGGAAGGAAATTGCTGCTTAATGGCTTTTGGTGATCCGATTGCAGTGGTCGGCATGGCCGGCCTTTTTCCAGGGGCACTGGACATCGCAACCTTTTGGTCGAACATCTGCGCCAAGGTCGATGCCGCCGCCGAAATCCGCGAAGAGCGCTGGATCGCTCCTCCAAGCGTCATGGTCAGCACCGGGCTTCAGCCCGACAGGGCCATATCCAGCCGTTGTTGTCTGTTGCCTGATTTTGAATTGAACCCCGATGGCCTCGACCTGCCGGCCGATCTGATCGCATCCCTGGACCCGCTCCACCTGGCGGCCCTTCAAACCGCACGCGATGCCGTTTTGGGCAGCGATGCGCCGAAATTGAACCGGCTGCGCACCGGTGTTATCCTGGCTGCCCTGGTGCTGCCGACCGATGCCTCCTCGGCCTTCACGCGCGAGATCTTCGGGCCGATCCTGGAGAGCGGCGTTTGCGGAGGATCGTATGCGCCGCGTCGACCGCCAAAACCCGGTCCGGCACGCTATTTCAGGAGCCGGGTGACCAGCCTGCCGGCCGCCATCGTTGCCAGCGCGTTCGGGCTGGGCCTCGGAGGCTACACCCTGGATGCCGCCTGCGCGTCGTCCTTGTATTCCGTCAAACTGGCCTGCGACGAATTGAGCGCCGGACGCGCCGATGCCATGCTGGCCGGCGGGGTGGCCCGGCCGGACTGCCTCTTCACCCAAGTCGGCTTCAGCCAGTTGAGGGCGCTCTCCCCCAGCGGCCGGTGCGCCCCCTTCGACCGCGAGGCCGACGGGCTGGTTGTCGGGGAGGGTGCGGGGGTTCTGGTGCTCAAACGGATGGCGGACGCGCTGCGCGACGGCGACCGGATCCGGGGCCTGATCCGCGGGGTCGGTCTTTCCAACGACCTGCGCGGGAACCTGCTCGCCCCGGACTCCGAAGGCCAGCTCCGGGCCATGAACGCTGCCTACCGCAGCGCCGGCTGGTCGCCGTCGGACACGGATCTGATCGAATGCCACGGCGCCGGAACTCCGGTGGGCGATGGGACCGAGCTGACGAGCCTCCGACGCCTGTGGGGCGAGTCGGGCTGGCGACCGGCCCAGTGCGCCATCGGCTCGGTCAAATCCATGATCGGGCATCTTCTGACCGCGGCCGGCGCAGCCGGAATCATCAAGACGCTGCTGGCCATGCACCACGGAGTCCTGCCGCCGACCCTGCATTTCCGGCAGCCTCCCCCGGGCAGCCCTTTGCATGACGGCCCCTTTCGCGTCCAGACCGAATGCGACGCCTGGCACCGCCGTGCGCCGGATCAGCCCCGGCGCGCGGCAGTAAGCGCTTTCGGCTTCGGCGGCATCAACGCCCACCTCCTGCTGGAGGAATGGAGGTCAGAAGGGAGAAGCTTGAAGTTGGAAGGCGGAAGGCGGAAGGCGGAAGAAGAAAATATGAAAGGCGGCCAGTTGCCGCTGTTCGGCAGTTTGCACGAAAAGCCGCCCGTGACAAGCTCCATCTCTCCGGACAGGCTTTTTTCCGCCTTCCGCCTTCCGCCCTCCGCCTTCTCTTCTCCCCCTTCCCCCTTCCCCCTTCCAACTTCAGAAATCGCGATCGTCGGAATGGCGGCGTCCATCGGCTCGGCAGCCGGCCTGGACGAATTCCGAAAAGCGGTGTTTAGCGGCTCGCCGCTCCACCGGCAGCGGCCGGCCGGTCGCTGGAAGGGCTGCGACGCCGTGCTGCCCGATGGCATGCATCCGCACGGAAGTTTCATGGAGCAGATCGTGCTCGATGCGGGCGAGTTCCGCATCCCGCCTCTTGAAATTGCCGATATCCTGCCCCAGCATCTGCTAATGCTCAAAGTGGCGGCGGCCGCCATGGCCGATGCGAACCTGGCGTTGTCCGCCGAACGGCCTCGCATGGGAGCTCTGATCGGCATCGATTTTGACTTCGAGGCGACCAACTTCCATCTGCGCTGGTATCTGGACGGCATCTTCCCGAAATGGCGCCGGGAGCACCTATCGCAGCTTTCGGAGACCCAGGCCGAGGATTGGTTGAAGACGCTCAAGGATGCCTGCGGGCCTCCGCTGACCGCCACCCGCACCCTGGGCGCCCTGGGCAGCATGGTCGCCAGCCGCATCGCCCGCGAATTTCGATTGGGCGGCACGAGCTTTGTCGTCTCCGCCGAGCAGGCCTCCGGACTGCGGGCGCTTGAAATCGGCACGCGGGCCCTCCAGGCCGCTGAACTCGATGCGGTGCTGATCGGCGCGGTGGACCTTTGCTGCGACCTGCGCTCCATCGCGGCGCTGGCGGAACTCCGCGCCGCCGCCCTGTCTCCGGAGGGACTCCCGCCGGGAGAAGGGTCGACCGCCCTGGTGCTTAAACGCATGGAAGACGCCCGGGCCGACGGTGACCGGGTCTATGCCGTGATCCGCGGAAATGGTGCAGCCGGAGGCGGCGGGCTGGACGGCCGGTTTCCGCCGGCTGAAATCCGCTCGCGATCCCTGTCCCAGGCTGCAGCCGCAACTGGACCTCACCGGCCATCATCCATGCTAATCGAGGTCCAAGGCGACGGAACAGACTCTGAAACTGCTCTCGAAATGCGGGCACCAGATAATTCGTCGCCGACAGACCATGTTCCGGCGGCCATCGGCTCGACGACCGCCCTGACCGGCACGACCGGTGCCGTTCAAGGCCTGGCGGCGGTGGTCAAATCGGCGCTTTGCTTGTACCACGCAACCCTTCCGCCTCTGCCGCCCATGAACCCTGGGCAGCTATCGCATTGGCAATCGGCCGGAGCAACCATTCCCAGCCGGGTGCAGCCCTGGACATCCGACGGCAACGGCCAGCGCCAGGCTGTCATCGGCATAGCGACCATCGACGGCAACTGCGCACATGTATTACTTGAAGAGGCGGGACTCAACTATTTAATAATAAATACTATAGATACACCATCAACAGCTGGAAAGTCACGCAGCGCCGAAACGCCGGCCGAAGGCTCTAAGGAAGGAACCCGCATTCCTGTCGCCGGAAGAACGCTGGTCCTGCCGCCGGCTCCGCTCCCGTTGGTTGCCGCCCCATCCTCTCCACCGACCGCCTTTCCGGTTCAACCGCCCGACGACCAGGGCCTGGCCGTGGAGTGCATGCAGCGGCTGGCAGCCGTTTCTGAAACCACGGCCCGGGTGCACCGGTCATTTCTCGAAAAGACCAGCGAAATGACCCGCGCGTTTGCCGAGTCCGTCCAGCTTCACAGCCGGCTCCTTGAAACCGCCGGCACCCAAGCAACGGAGCGCGCGCGGCCGCCCGAGCCGATCCCCGCTCCGGCTTTCAGCCGTGAGCAATGCATCGAATTCGCGCGCGGCTCGGCGGCACGGGTGCTCGGCCCGGAGTTCGCTGAAGTGGATACATTCGCGGCCCGGGTGCGGCTTCCGGACGAACCGCTCATGCTGGTCGACCGCATTCTGGAGGTCCACGGGGTCAAAGCCTCGCTCGGCGCCGGCCGGATCGTCACCGAACACGACGTGCGCCCCGATGCCTGGTACCTCGACGGCGGGCGTGCGCCGGTATGCATCTCGGTGGAGGCCGGACAGGCCGATCTTTTTCTTTGTGCCTATCTCGGCATCGATCTCGTCGTGCGCGGCCAGCGCACCTACCGGCTGCTGGACGCCACCGTGGAGTTTCACCGCGAGCTTCCGCGGCCCGGCGAAACCATCCGCTACTCAATCGAAATCGAGAAATTCCTGCGCCAGGGTGAAACCTATCTTTTTCTGTTTCGCTTCAAGGGAACCATCGACGGCTCCCCGCTGATCACCATGACCAACGGCTGCGCCGGTTTTTTCACGCCCGAAGAGGTCTTTCACTCCGGCGGGATCATCCAGACTGATGCGGACCTGCAGCCGGCCGCGGGCCGCACGCCGGCCGGCTGGAAGCGCCCGGTTCCCATGGCAAGCGAAACCTACGACGACCGTGCCCTGGACGCCCTGCGGGCCGGCGACCTGGCGGCATGCTTCGGAAAGCTTTTCGAGGGGGTGGATCTGTCCGAATCCCTGCGGCTGCCGGGCGGCCGCATGCGCCTGATCGACCGGGTCCTCGGGCTGGAGCCCGACGGGGGGCGCTACGGACTGGGCCGCATCCGGGCCGAGGCCGATATTCACCCGGACGACTGGTTTCTGACCTGTCATTTCGTGGACGACATGGTCATGCCCGGCACCCTGATGTACGAGTGCTGCGCGCACGCCCTGCGGGTGATGGTCCAGCGCATCGGCTGGGTCACTGACCGGCCGCAGGCCCGCTATGAACCGGTGCCGGGCGTCAAGGCCACGCTCAAATGCCGTGGACCGGTCACACCCGCCACTCAACGCGTAATATACGAAGTTGACATCAAGGAGCTCGGCTACGGCCCGCAGCCGTTCGTCATCGCTGACGCCAATATGGTTGCCGACGGCCGCCACATCGTCCGTTTCCACGACATGTCGCTTCAGCTGACGGGCGGCGCCCGCACGGAAATCGAATCCTATTGGGAGCGCCGGCTCAACGCTTCGCCGGCCGCTGCTCCCCCCCAGCGAGCGGCCGCCGGCTTCAGCCGCGCTCACCTGGAGGAGTTTGCACGCGGCCGGCCATCGCTGGCCTTCGGCGAGCCCTACGCGCCGTATGACTCGGGCCGCTTCATTGCCCGGCTGCCCTCGCCGCCCTACCTTTTCATGGACCGGATCACCCGGATCGAGCCCGAACCATGGGTGGTGCGGCCCGGCGGCTGGGTCGAATCCGAGATGGATGTGCCGCCGGACGCCTGGTACGTCGCGGCCGAGCGCAGCGCAACCGTACCCTATTGCGTTCTTTTGGAAGCCGCGCTACAGCCTTGCGGCTGGCTGGCGGCCTACATGGGCTCGGCGCTCAAAAGTTCGAAACCACTGCATTTCCGCAACCTCGGCGGCAGCGCCACGTTGCATGCCGCCGTGCCCGCCGACGTCGGAACCCTGCGCTCGCGCATCCGCATGACGCAGGTCTCGGAAGTGGCCGATATGATCATCGAGCACTTCGAATTCGAAATCCGCTCGGCCCGGGAAATCGTCTACAGCGGCACCACCTATTTCGGTTTCTTCACGCCGGCCGCACTGGAGCGTCAGGAAGGCATCCGCGATGCCCGGCAGGGGTTTTTTGCCGACGGCTCCGGGGCAATGGCCGCGAACGGTCTTGCCTTTCCGCACGAACCGCCTTTGACGCCCGATGACCGCAACCGCAGCCCGGCTATCGGCATGGCCGATCCGGCCGCCGCCCTGCGCATGATCGACCGCATCGATTTTTTCCTGCCGGAGGGCGGCTCCCGGCGGATTGGCTTCATCCGCGGATCCAAGGAGGTCAACCCGGCGGATTGGTTTTTCCAGGCTCATTTTTTCCAAGACCCGGTCTGGCCCGGCTCCCTCGGTCTGGAATCGTTCCTGCAGCTCCTGAAGTTTGCAGCCCGGCAGCGCTGGCCGCAGCTGGCCGCTTCGCATCGCTTTGCGCCGGCCGTCGACCGTGCCCACCGCTGGACCTACCGGGGCCAGATCCTGCCGGCCAACCACCGCGTGACCGTGGCGGCATCGATCACCGAAGTCGTTGAAGCACCTCTCCCGACCTTGTGGGCTGAAGGGTATCTCATGGTCGACGGGCTTCCGATTTACCGGATGCAGGATTTCGGGATTCGGCTGCTGCCGGAAAACGACAAGGAATACAGAAAGGTTCCCGCCATTCAATGAACTATACTCGGGTCCGCATTGCATCCTTTGGCTATGAGCTGCCGCCGAACGTGGTAAGCTCCGAGGACCTCGAACACCGCCTGGAGCCGTTGTACGCAGCGCTCAAGATTCAGAAAGGCCAGCTTGAGGCCATCACCGGCATTCGCGAGCGTCGCTATTGGGATGCCGATTTTCAGTTGAGCAAAGGAGCGGCGCAAGCCGGCCGCAAGGCCATCGAAGCCGCAGCGCTGGCGCCGGACCGCATCGGCATGCTGATCTACGGCGCCGTGTGCCGGGAAAACCTTGAGCCGGCATCGGCCTGTGCCGTGGCGCACGCGTTGGGCCTGCCGCCCGAATGCCAGATCTACGATGTGTCCAATGCCTGCCTGGGCGTGCTGAACGGCATGGTCAATGTGGCCAACGCCATTGAGCTGCGCCAGATCCGGGCCGGCCTCGTGGTGGCCTGCGAATCCGCCCGGGAGATTGTGGACCTCACGATCGATCGGCTGAACCACGAGAAAAGCATGGATGTCCTGCGCAAGACCGTGGCCACCTTAACGGGCGGATCCGGGGCCGTGGCGGTTCTTCTGACCGACACCGATCTCAGCCCCGACGGGCATCGCCTGCTGGGCGGGGTGGCGCGCAGTGCACCCGAGCATCACCGCTTGTGCGTGTGGGGGCCGGACACCGGCCTGCCCGGCGGCACCCGGCACATGGCCGAAACCGATTCGGTCCAGGTGCTGCAACACGGCGTGGCCCTCGGCATCGACACCTTCCGGGAGTTCCGTCGGGCGATGTCACTGGCCGAGGGACAGCCCGACAAGATCATCTGCCACCAGGTGGGCGCGACCCACCAGCGCACCATTCTAAATTCGCTCGGCCTGCCTTCCGAGCGGGATTTCACGACGTTTCGGCACCTGGGGAACATCGGCACCGTCTCGCTGCCGATCACGGCCGCCATCGCCGCGGAACGAAGGTTTCTGCAGGCCGGCGACATGGTGGGCTTCCTGGGCATCGGCAGCGGATTGAACTGCCTGATGCTGGTAGTCGAGTGGTGAAATGGAACTCCTGCGCATAGACATTACTGCCTTTCGCCATCTCTACCCTTTTACCTCCCGG
>Ga0105105_10001125_pt1 | contig 11521 bp, 10 predicted proteins | sample PPLLaktember2015_4_FD_79108 | JGI IMG/M metagenome (GOLD analysis project Ga0105105, IMG submission 79108) | Freshwater sediment microbial communities from Prairie Pothole Lake near Jamestown, North Dakota, USA - PPLs Lake P8 Core (1) Depth... | ecosystem: Environmental > Aquatic > Freshwater >... | reverse complement strand
CTGCGCCAAGGCCGGGGCGGGGAGGGCCATCGCCAGCGCGAGGGTCGCGCATGCGCGGAGGGCCGTGCCCGGCCGGCGGATCCGCCGGGACGGCTCGAGGGCGGGCTGCTGACCGGGAAGCGGCATCATCGACTTCGAATCCTCCGGCCGTAGGCGGCCACCAGCCTGTCGGTGCGTCGCCGATGCGCCACGCTCTCCTCCGCCGGACCTCTCGGATCCGGATCGGGTGCGAGCATAGCCCGAGGCGGGGGGTGGGGGCGAGGCGCGGCGCAGGCGCCCCGGCGGGAACGGACGACGGCGGACTCGCGCCGTCCGGATCACCTGAGGCTGTTCAGGACTCCGGCGACGAACGCGCAGGTGTCGAAGCGACTCCGGTCGAAGGTCTGGCCGAGCCGTACGACGACCGCCTCGCGGGAGGGCACGATCGCGACGATCTGCTCGCCGTAGCCCATCATCGCCACCGTGTCCTCCGGCACCTTGCCCGCGCAGCGACCGGCGACCGGATCGCCGATGCGCCAGGCCTGCGTGCCGTACCCGCGCCCCGGGGCCTCGGGCCGCGCGGGCCGCGAGACCCGCTCGAGCCAGCCCGGCGCGAGCACCTGCCGCCCCGACCAGCGCCCGTCGCGCAGCGTCAGCTCGCCCAGGCGCGCCCAGTCGGCCGCGCTCGCCCAGCCGAACGACGAGCCGATGAAGCTGCCGTCGGCGTCGGTGGCGAGCGTGACCGTCCGGGCGCCGATCGGCTCGAGGATCGTGCGCCGGGGCGCAGCCCAGTAGTCGGCATCGGTGTCGTGGCGCGAGCGCAGCACGCGCGCGAGCAGGTTGGTGCTCGTGCTCAGGTAGCGCCAGCGTTGCCCGGCGGGCGCCGCAGCGGGCGCGGCCGCCGCGAACGCGGCGACGTCGCGCTGTCCGTAGAGCATGCGCGCGACGTTGCCCGCGGCACCGTAGTCCTCGACGTGGTCGAGCCCGTCGCGCATGTGCAGCAGGTCCTCGACGGTGATGCGCGCGCGGTCGTCGCTACGCCACGCCGCCAGCCAGGCCGGCGCCCGCGGGCCGGCCGCTGCGTCCACCACGGGAGACTCGAGGGCGAGGCGGCGCTCGGCGTGCAGCTGGTGCGCCAGCATCGCCATCACCGTCTTCGTCATCGACCAGCCGAGCAGCGGCGTGCCCGTCGGAAAGTCGGGCGCGCCCCGGTCGACGAGCAGCCGTCCGGCATGGACCACCGCGACCGCGCGTGTGTTCGCCCGGGCGGGGTCGCCCGCGCCCTCGAACGCGCCGTCGACCACGCGCCGAAGGGCGGGCGCGTCCACGCGCGGCCCCCACGCGGTCTCGTCCACGGCGCGGTCCCCGACCGGCCAGGCGGCCTCGCGCGGCGCGGGCCTCACGAAGGCCGGCGGCGGCGTCTCGCCGGGAGCGGGCGGCGGCGCGTCGAGCACGCAGCCCCGGCCGGCCACCAGGCGCGCCGTGCGCGGCGCGACGCCGGGCGCGCGGCCGGTCGCGCTGCGCGCATCGACGTCGGGCGAGGCGGCGATGATCGCGGTCAGCCGGCTGAGCGGCCGGACGTCGGCCGCGAGCACGGTGTCCGGTGCCCGTCCCGCGACGAAGGCGCCGGAACAGACCGCATGCGCGGCCAGTCCGGCGCCCACCGAGCGCACGCCGTCGGGCGAGGCGGACAGCAGCGCGCAGCCCGGGGCCGCGGCGGCCGCGAGCAGCGCCACGCACCAGGTCGAGACACGCATCGGGCCGGGATCCCGCCGCACGCCCGCTCAGCCCGCCAGGGCGGCGCGCTGCGTCTCGACGCGGATCTCGTCGGTCAGCCGAGCCTTGTGCCGAGCGAAATCGGTCGAGGTCTTGATCCGGTAGTCGCGCGGATGCGCGAATCCGATCGTCTCCTCGTGCTTGATGCGGCCCGGCCGCGCGCTCATGACGACGACGCGGTTGGCCATGAAGATCGCCTCGTCGATGTCGTGGGTGACGAACAGCACCGTCTTGCGATGCGTCTCCCAGATGTCGAGCAGCAGCTCCTGCATCAGCTCGCGGGTCTGGTGGTCGAGCGCGCCGAAGGGCTCGTCCATCAGCAGCACCTTCGGGTCGTTGGCCAGCGCGCGGGCCAGGGCCGTGCGCTGCTGCATGCCGCCCGACAGCATCTTCGGGAAGTGGTCCTCGAAGCCGCGCAGCCCGACCTGCGCGATGAAGTGCGCGGCGATCTCGTGCTGCCGCGCCACGGGCACCGCCTGCTCGCGCAGTCCGAAGCAGATGTTCTCGCGCACGGTCAGCCACGGGAACAGCGTGTAGCTCTGGAAGACCATGCCGCGGTCGGCGCCGGGGCCGGCGACCGGCGCGCCGTCGAGCAGCACCGTGCCCGAGCTCGCGACGTCGAGCCCGGCGACGATGCGCAGCAGTGTCGACTTGCCGCAGCCCGAGGGGCCGAGGATGGTGATGAAGTCGTTGTCGGCGACCTCGAGCGACGAGGCCGACAGCGCCTGCGTGGGCGCACGACCGCGGCCGCCGGGGAAGGTGCGCGACACTTCGCGGATCGACAGCGTGGCCATGCTCAGCGCCCCTTCACCGCAGCGCCGCCCACGGGAACAGGCGCCGGTTCGCCGCCTTGAACGCGAAGTCGGTGATCAGGCCGATCACGCCGATGACGATGATCCCGAAGATGATCTGCCCGGTCGCCAGCAGCGCCTGGCTGTCGGTGATCATGTGACCGATCCCCGAGGACGAGCCGATCAGCTCGGCGACGATCACGTAGGTCCACGCCCAGCCGAGCACCAGCCGCAGGATCTCGGCGATCTCGGGGCCGGCGTTCGGCAGCAGCACGCGCGTGACCAGCGAGCGGTCGGAGGCGCCGAGCGTGTAGGCCGCCTCGCACAGGTCGCGTCGGGTGTTGCCCACCACCACCGCGACCATCAGCACCAGCTGGAAGAACGAGCCGATGAAGATCACCAGCAGCTTCTGCAGCTCGCCGATGCCGGCCCACAGGATGAGCAGCGGGATGAAGGCCGAGGCCGGCAGGTAGCGCGCGAACGACACGAACGGCTCGAAGAACGCCTCGATCGGCTTGTAGGCGCCCATCGCGAGGCCGAGCGGCACCGCGAGCACCGCCGCCATCAGAAAGCCCCCGACGACGCGCCAGACGGTCATGCCGATGTCGTGGGCGAAGCCGTGGTCGGTCAGCAGCGACCAGCCGTCGCGCAGCATCGTCAGCGGGTCGGCGAGGAAGACCTTCGGCACGATGCCGCCGAAGGTCACCGCCGCCCACACGCCCACGAACACCACGAAGAACGAGGCGCCGAGACCGACCCGGGCCCCGGTCGAGACCGGCTGGAGCGGCTTCACGACGCGGCCCCGACCTGCGGGGCCGCCCCGCGCGCGCAGCCCACCCGGCGCACGGCGTGCACGCGGCGCCCGATCCGCGTCACTTGATGAAGCGCGTGTCGACGATCCCGTTGATGTCGGGGATCGCCTTGATGATGCCCAGCTCGAGCAGCAGCTCGGCGGCCTCCTTCGAGAACGCCTGGAACTCGCCCGCGAAGAAGCGCTGGTTCGCCGCACGGTCCTGCCAGCGCAGGTACGACGACGACTTCGCGAAGGCCTCGGCGGTCTGCTTGACGTCGCCGCCCATGATCGCGTTCGCCTTCGCCGGGTCGGCCTTGATCAGCTCGAGCGCTTCGAAGTAGCTGTCGGCGAAGGCCTTCGCCGCCTTCTCGTTGGCCGAGATGAACGCCGGCGTGCAGCCGAAGGTGTCCATCACCATCGGGTAGTCGAGGGTCGTCGCGATGATCTTGCCCGCCTCGGGCTTGTCGCGGACCGCCGACAGGTACGGCTCGTAGGTCATCGCGGCGTCGAGCCCGCTCTGGCCGGCGACGAAGGCCTGCGCGGCCGGGTTCGGCTCCATGTTGACCACCTTCACGTCCTTCACCGACAGGCCGTTCTTCTTCAGCATCCAGGCCATCGTGAAGTAGGGCGCGGTGCCCGGCGGCGACGCGGCGATCGTCTTGCCCTTGAGGTCCGAGATCTTCGCGACGGCGTTGCGCACGACCATGCCGTCGGCGCCGTAGCTCTTGTCGAGCTGGAAGAGCTGCTTGGTCGCGACGCCGTTGGCGTTCCAGACCACCCAGGTCTCGACGGTGGTCGCCGCGCACTGGATGTCGCCCGAGGCGATCGCGAGATGGCGCGACGCCTGCGGGATCTTCTTGATCGTCACGTCGAGGCCGTTCTTCTTGAAGATGCCGGCTTCCTTGGCGAGGGTCAGCGGCGCGAAGCCGGTCCAGCCGGAGATGCCGATCGCGACCTTGGTCTCCTGCTGCGCGTGCGCGGGGGCCGCGGCCAGGCCGCAGGCGAGCAGGACGGCGGACGCGGCGGCGAGTGCGCCAGGACGGCGCAGGGACGGGCGACGGAACGGTTTCACGGCGATCTCCTCGATCAGGGGCGGGCAGCACGGCGGCTGCGTAGGGCGAGCCGGATGATAGCGTCGGGGCACGGTCATCCGGGACGGAAGCGGTTGAACAGCCGAAAGCGCGAGCCGGGGTGGACGAGCCGCGCGCAGGTCGCGACTCGGCCGTTCGACCAGGTGCGGCGCAGGACGGTCAGGCAGGCGCTGCCGCGCGGCACGTCGAGCAGCGCCGCGATCTCCGCGTCCGCGGTCTCGGCGACGATCACGTGCTCGACCTCGCGCAGCGGGTAGTGCTCCTGCAAGTACTGTGCCGGCGTCGTCGTGGCGAAGTCGATCGACAGGTAGTCGGGCACCACGCGCGGGTTCACGTGGCGTTCCTCGAGCTGGATCGGCACGTCGTCCTCCAGATGCACGAGGCGTGATCGGAAGACGCGGGTGCCGGTGCGCAGCTCGAGCCGCGCGGCGAGCGCCGCATCGGCCTTCAGCGCCCCGAGCTCGATCAGCCGCGCACCGTGCCGGTGCCCGCGCAGGGCGATCTGGCGCTCGATCGGCTCGACGGTCACCGCCGACGACTGCGGCGCGAGCGGCGCGACGAAGGTACCGCGTCGGCGAAAGCGCAGCACGATGCCTTCCGAAGTCAGTTCGCGCAGCGCGCGGTGCACGGTCAGTCTGGAGAAGCCGAGCGTGGCGGCGAGCGCTTCCTCGGAAGGCAGCGGGTCGCCCTCGGCGAGTGCGCCCGAGGCGATCCGCTCGCGGACGAGGTCCTTGACCTGCTGGTAGCGCGGGCGGGCGGGCATGCCAATTGTATAGACAATAAAACCGGCTCATGCAACCATTCGCGGTGCCCGCCGCGGCGCATGGCAGGCCGCGCGGCGGCCGATCGTCGCGGGCCCGCCGAGGAGATTGTGATGAACGCACCCGTCCCCGGAGCCGCGCTCGGCGCGGCCGATCCCGCGGTCGCCGCGACGCCGGCCGCGCCCGCACCGAGCGCCTCGGCCGCGCCGAAGCCGGGCGCCACCGCGGCCTCGCGCTCGCTGGGCGCGCGGCCGGTCCGCGCGCCGCGCGGCACCACGCTCAGCGCGCGCAGCTGGCTCACCGAGGCGCCGCTGCGCATGCTGATGAACAACCTCGACCCCGAGGTCGCCGAGAACCCCGACGAGCTGGTGGTCTACGGCGGCATCGGGCGCGCCGCGCGCGACTGGGCGTCCTTCGACGCGATCGTCGCGACGCTGCGGCGCCTCGGCGACGACGAGAGCCTGCTGATCCAGTCGGGCAAGCCGGTCGGCGTGTTCCGCACCCACCCCGACGCGCCGCGCGTGCTGCTCGCGAACTCGAACCTCGTCGGCAAGTGGGCCGACTGGGCGCACTTCGACGAGCTCGACCGCAAGGGCCTGATGATGTACGGCCAGATGACGGCCGGCTCGTGGATCTACATCGGCTCGCAGGGCATCGTGCAGGGCACCTACGAGACCTTCGTCGAGCTCGGGCGCCAGCGCTACGGCGGCGACTGGCGCGGGCGCTGGATCCTCACCGCGGGCCTCGGCGGCATGGGCGGCGCGCAGCCGCTCGCCGCCGTGCTCGCCGGCGCCTCGTGCGTGGTGGTCGAATGCCAGCAGTCGCGCATCGACATGCGGCTGCGCACGCGCTATCTCGACGCCCAGGCCCGCGACATCGACGAGGCGCTGCGGATGATCGCCGATGCGCACGCCGCCGGCCGCGCGATCTCGATCGGGCTGCTGGGCAACGCCGCCGAGCTGCTCCCCGCGTGGGTGGCGCGCGGCATCCGCCCCGATGCGGTCACCGACCAGACCTCGGCGCACGACCTGGTCAACGGCTACCTGCCCGCGGGCTGGACCGAGGCGCGCTGGTGGCAGGTGCGACGCGAGGGCAGCGAGGCCGAGCGCCGCGCGCTGACCGACGCCGCGCGCGCCTCGTGCGCCGTGCACGTCCAGGCGATGCTCGACTGGCACGATGCCGGCGTGCCGGTGATCGACTACGGCAACAACATCCGCCAGGTCGCCAAGGACGCGGGCGTGGCGCGCGCCTTCGACTACCCGGGCTTCGTGCCGGCCTGCATCCGGCCGCTGTTCTGCCGCGGCAAGGGGCCGTTCCGCTGGGTCGCGCTGTCGGGCGACCCCGAGGACATCTGGAAGACCGACGCGAAGGTCAAGGCGCTGTTCCCCGAGGACCGTCACCTGCACGCATGGCTCGACGCCGCGCGCGACCGCATCGCCTTCCAGGGCCTGCCCTCTCGGATCTGCTGGCTCGGGCTGGGCGAGCGGCACCGTGCGGGGCTCGCCTTCAACGAGATGGTCCGTCGTGGCGAACTCAAGGCCCCGATCGTCATCGGGCGCGACCACCTCGACACCGGCTCGGTCGCGAGCCCGAACCGCGAGACCGAGGCGATGCGCGACGGCTCGGACGCGGTGGCCGACTGGCCGCTGCTCAACGCGATGCTCAACGTCGCCGGCGGCGCCACCTGGGTGTCGATCCATCACGGCGGCGGCGTCGGCATCGGCTACTCGCAGCATTCGGGCGTCGTCATCGTCTGCGACGGCACCGAGGCGGCCGATGCACGACTCTCGCGCGTGCTGTGGAACGACCCGGCCTCCGGCGTGATGCGCCACGCCGACGCCGGCTACGAGGAGGCGATCGACTGCGCGCGCGAGCAGGGCCTGGACCTGCCGATGATCGCGCCGCGCTGAGCCGCGCATGCGCGTGGTCGTCGCGGCCGACTGCGAGCCGTCGCCCTGGGCGAACGGGGGCGGCACCACGCGCGACCTCGCGGTCGGTGCAGCCGACGGCGTGCAGGCCTCGGGTCCGTCATTCGACTGGCGGCTGAGCCTCGCCGACATCGACCGCGACGGCCCGTTCTCGCGGCTGCCCGCCGTGGACCGGGTGTTCGCGCCGGTCGAGGGCGCCGTGGCGCTGGCGTTCGAGGCGCCGGCCGACGGTGCGCCGAGCCGGGCCTCGGGCGCGCCCGGGCGCGATGCCGCGCCGATCCTCGATCCGGACGGCCCGCCACGGGCCTTCGCCGGCGAGGCCGCGCCGCATGCGACGCTGCCCGGCGCCCGGCGCTGCCGCGCCCTGAACCTGATGCTGGCGCGCGGCCGGCGCATCGGTGCGATGCGCCGCGTCGCGCTCGCCGACGGCGCCGTGCTCGATGCCGGCTGGTCGGGCACCGTCGTGCGGGCCGGTGCCGCGCTGCGCGCCTGCTGGCTGCAGCGCGGTCGCCTGGCCGTCGGTCCGCGCGTGCTCGCCCCGGGCGTGCTGATCCTGCTCGATGCGGACGACGCCGCGCCGGTGGCGTGCGGCGAAGTGCTGCTGCTCGAGGTCGCGATCGGCCCGGCAGGCCCGGCCGCGCAGTCCGCCGCAGGCGAGCACGCGTGCGGGGCCGAAGCGCCCGCGACGCCGATGCCGACGCCGATGCAGACCCCGACGCCCCCGTCCACACTTCCGAGAACGCCGCCATGATCGCCTTCGAACGCGACACGTCCGACCCCGCCTTCGAGCGGATCCGCGGCGACGCGCCGCTGGTGGTGTCGATGCCGCACGTCGGCATCGGCCTGCCCGCCGACATCGCCGGGCGGCTGACGCCGCAGGCCGCGACGCTCGCCGACACCGACTGGCACCTGCCGCTCGTCTACGATTTCCTCGCCGCGCTGGGCGCCACGGTGATCGTGGCGACGCAGTCGCGCTACGTGATCGACCTGAACCGTCCGCCCGACGGCTCGAGCCTGTATCCGGGCATGGCGACGACCGGACTGGTGCCGACGGAGACCTTCCGCGGCGAGCCGGTGTGGCGCGACGCGCCGCCGACCGACACGCAGATCGCCGAGCGCCGAGAGCGCTGGTGGCGCCCCTACCACGACGCGCTGTCGGAGGAACTCGCCCGGCTGCGGACGCGCCACCCGCGAGTCGTGCTCTGGGACGCCCACTCGATCGCCTCGGTGCTGCCGCGCTTCTTCGAGGGCCGGCTGCCCGACCTGAACTTCGGCACCGCGTCGGGCGCGTCCTGCGACCTCGAGCTGATCCACGCGGTGCTCGATCCGGTGCGGGCGCAGCAGCACTACTCGTGGGTGCTCGACGGGCGCTACAAGGGCGGCCACATCACCCGGCACCACGGCCGGCCGCAGGACGGCGTCCATGCGATCCAGCTCGAGATGGCCCAGGCGATCTACATGGACGAGTCGGCGCCGTTCGCGCTCGATCCGGCGCTCAGCGCGCGGCTGCGGCCGCTGCTGCGCGCGTGCCTGCACCGGGCGCTCGACTGGGCGCTCAAGGGCTGACCGCGGGCGGGGCGGGCCCCCGCTCGGTCACCAGCCTGAGCAGCGCCCGCATGCCCGAGGCCGCCGCGGGTGGTCGTCGGGGGGCCGCGCCGGTGGCCTGTGGCGTCGGCATCCGCGACAGGCCGACCCAGAGGTCGGCGGCATGGTCGCAGGTCGCGGTGAGCACGCCGGGCAGGTCGGCCCGATCGGCGAGCAGCTCCAGGTGACGCAGCACCGCGCCGGCGAGGCGAGGTCCCCCGCCCTCGCGGGCATAGGCGGACATCAGCAGGATCGTCGCCGCCAGCAGGGCATCGGGTTCGGGTTCGAAGGGCGGGTCGGCGGACATCGGAGCACTCCGGAGGGAAGGGCGATGCATCGATGGTAATGAGAATCGTTCTCATTAACAAGGGGGGCCGATCCCCGCCGTGCTCAGGCCGTCGGCAGGCGGACCGTGAACAGGCTGCCACGGCCGGGCCCGTCGCTGACGACCTGTGCGGTGCCGCCGTGCAGCTCCGCCAGCCGCCTGACCAGCGACAGGCCGATGCCGAGGCCGCCCTGCGCGAGGTCGATGCCCGGCTCGAGCTGGGTGAACGGCTCGAACACCCGCTCGAGCGCATCGGGCCGGATGCCGATCCCGCTGTCGGCGACGCACAGCGCGACGAACGCGCCGTCGGCTCGTGCCGACACGGTGATCGTCCCGCCCGCCGGCGTGTACTTGCAGGCGTTGTTCAGCAGGTTGTCGAGGATCTGCGCCAGCCGGGCCCGGTCCGCGCGCACCGCCAGCGCCGGCGACGGCGACTCGAGGACCAGCCGATGGCCGCGCGCCTCGCACTGCGCGCGCGCGCCGTCGACGGCCACCTGCAGCGCGGCTTCGACGGTGACCGTCTCGAACAGCAGCTCGATGTGCCCGCGGGTGATGCGGGACACGTCGAGCAGGTCGTCGACCAGCCGGCGCAGCTGCTGGAGCTGGCGCCGTGCGATCGTCGCGGCCTGGCGGCTCGGGTCGGCGAGCGACGGGTCGGCCGCCAGCACGCGCACGGCGTTGGTCAGCCCCGCCATCGGGTTGCGCAGCTCGTGGCCCAGCATCGCGAGGAATTCGTCCTTGCGCCGGTCGGCCTCGTAGAGCGCGTCGATCGCCGTCCGCCGCTCGGTGACGTCGAGGTGCGTGCCGATCACGCGGATCACGCGGCCGTCGGGGGCGCGCTCGACGACCCGGCCCCGCGCGAGCACCCACACCCAGTCGCCGGCGCGGTTGCGCAGGCGGTGTTCGCACTCGTAGACCGGCGTGTGCCCGTCGATGTGGGCCTGCAGCAGCGCGGTCGCGCGGGGCAGGTCGTCCGGATGGACGCGGGCGCGCCAGGCATCGATGTGCTGCTCGAGCTCGCCCGGATCGTGGCCGAGCATCGCCGCCCACTGCCCGCCGTAGGTGGTGTGCCCGCTCGGCAGGTGCAGGTCCCAGAACCCGAGCTGCCCGGCCTCGAGGGCCAGGGCCAGCCGCTGCTCGCTCTCGCGCTGGCGCGACTGGGCGCGCTCGCGCTCGGCCTGGGCGATGCGCTCGGCGGTGACCTCGATCGCGAAGACGCTGACCGCGACCACGCGCCCGGCGTCGTCGTGCAGCGGCACCAGCTGCTCGACCCACACCCGACGCACGCCCGGCTGCGCGGGCGTCTCGCCGACGATCTCGAAGTCGCGCAGCGGCTCGCCGGTCTCGAGGACCCGGCGCAGCATCGCCTCGCCCTGCTCGGTCAGGTCCGGCAGCATCTCGCGCACGGTCCGCCCGAGGTGGGCCTCGACCGACGCGCCGTTGGTCTCGGCCAGACGATCGTTGATCCGCACGAACCGCAGCCCCGCGTCGATCACCGCCATGCCGATCGGTGCATCGCGCCACACCGCCTCCAGGTCCACCAGCCGGCGCGGCAGGCCGTCGGGGAGGGGCGGTGGGGTCACCGGCCGTCCTGCCAGCGCCGAACCAGCGGCGCCGCCCCCATCGCGTAGGCCAGCTCCGCCGGCCGGCCGACGTCCCAGAGCGCGAGGTCGGCCCGTCGGCCCGCCTCGATCGTGCCCAGCTCGTGCTGCAGCCCGAGCGCGCGGGCCCCGTGCACCGTGAAGCCGGCGAGCGCCTCGGTCGGTGTCAGGCGGAACAGCGTGCACGCCATGTTCATCGCCAGCAGCGGCGAGGCGAGCGGCGATGAGCCGGGGTTGCAGTCGGTCGCGATCGCGATCGGCACGCGATGCCGGCGCAGCGCCTCGACCGGTGGCAGCCGCGTCTCGCGCAGGAAGTAGAACGCGCCGGGCAGCAGCATCGCGACCGTGCCGGCCGCCGCCATCGCGGCCACGCCGTCCTCGCCCGTCCATTCGAGATGGTCGGCCGACAGCGCACCGTGACGCGCCGCCAGCGCGGCCCCGCCGAGGTCGGAGAGCTGGTCCGCATGCAGCTTGACCGGCAGCCCCGCGACGCGCGCGGCGTCGAAGACGCGGGCGCACTGGGCGGGGCTGAAGGCGATCCGCTCGCAGAACGCGTCGACCGCATCGGCGAGCCCCTCGCGCGCGGCGCGCGGCAGCCAGTCCGAGGCGATGGCGTCGATGTAGTCGTCCGCGCGGCCGGCGTACTCGGGCGGCAGCGCATGCGCGGCCAGCAGGGTGGTCGAGACGCGTACGCCGTGCGTGACGCCGAGCGTGCGGGCGACCCGCAGCATCCGCAGTTCGGTGTCGGCATCGAGCCCGTAGCCCGACTTGATCTCGACCGTGGTCACGCCCTCGGCGAGCAGGCGCTCGAGCCGCTTCGACGAGGCGTGCGCGAGCGCCGCCTCGTCGGCGCCGCGGGTCGCGCGCACGGTCGACAGGATGCCGCCGCCGG
>Ga0105105_10001120_pt1 | contig 11531 bp, 10 predicted proteins | sample PPLLaktember2015_4_FD_79108 | JGI IMG/M metagenome (GOLD analysis project Ga0105105, IMG submission 79108) | Freshwater sediment microbial communities from Prairie Pothole Lake near Jamestown, North Dakota, USA - PPLs Lake P8 Core (1) Depth... | ecosystem: Environmental > Aquatic > Freshwater >... | reverse complement strand
TGTTCGGAAGAAAGCTCAGCGGTGCAAATCAGGCATGGGGACAACACAACGTGCACAAAAATCAAATGACGAACTAAACTAATCTCCCATTGGGAAATCACAAGACCCCATTAAGCGCCTTCTGCTCCTTGGCGTCCTGCTGCTGCCACTTCTCTCTGCTCAGGCCCAGGAAGTCAAGCAACCGATCCAGCTATCCGCAGTTGGTGGTTGGCTGCGATGAGCGGCCTCAATCGGGCGCTGCTAAAAGAATTCAGGCGGATGGAGGAGCAGTAGAGAAGGTAGTAACAAGCGCAATGGTTGCGCTTCTGTGAAACCTCAGAACCATGCGAAAACCACAAAAAGAGCGGCACCCAATCACGCAGGAGTGAATGAGGTGGACCTAGGTGACCTACTGTTGGAGATTATTCCTGGTGAGGCAGTGCCTGCCCACCTTGTAGCAAAAGTGCCATTGAATCCCCATAGCGAAGTCGTATCGCTTTCTCATGCGCCCATATCGAAGTAGTTAGCGATACAAAGCAAGCCGCGGGGTCGTGTACTATGTTTTAAAAGAATTGGTTCCAAAAGTGATCAAGAGCGTCACATACCACACTTAATTGCCGAAAAAATAAAAACATTGCAAGACGCCCATTGCCGCCACCCACTCCGACTCGTCCGTCTGAGGCGCTTGTCGCCTTCATCAAGTTGTTAGAGCTGGACAACAACCTTCAAGTCAAGGTAAAGGCAGCAGAAAATCCCCAGCAAATAATTAATATCGCTGAATCCGCAGGGTACGTAATCTCCCAGCAGGAGCTGCGAACATGGTCAGCAGAACTCTCCGCTCATTACTTCCCTTGGGCGACGCAAGGGAATGAGTTTCGTCGCAACTTCTTCAAGGGGGAGGGATAGTGGCATGCAGTCAATCAGGGGCAGCAAGCAGGCACAGGCTTGCTTTGGCTAATCCTTTTGCGCGTATCAAAAATCCTTTTTCTACAGGTTAAGCAGATCTTTTAAGGTCTTTGTTAAACCTTTTTGAAACGGAGGGTGTGTCCGTGTGCAGCGAACGAGATCGGTTGCCCTGAAACGATTTCGGATGACCTATGGCCTGGTTCGTTTGCTCTGCGCAGGTTCGACTCCCGCATATCAGTGGCTGGAGAACACTACCCAGCATTGGTCACTGATTCCTCGTGTTCCTGGAGGAATGCCTCAAGGTGCGCGCCATAGACCTCGGGCCTCTCGAGCAGGGCATGGTGCGCCGCTCCAGGGACAACCACAAGGTGCTGCTTGGCGAGTTTCTGCCATCCCTGCATCGAACGGAGGGTGACGAAGTCGTATTCGGCAGCGAGAAGCAGCACAGGCGAATTGAGAGAACACAGGCTGTGCTCGGGCGCACACCAGTCAGCAATGACATCCACACCACGCCAATGGCTACCTGGGTGCCCTGGCGCGTAGGCCGCCAGAAGGGCCGCTGGCCGTGGTGACGTTCTACAGACATGGGTCGCATCAAAACGAGAGCCGTCGCCACCAAGGTCTGCCAGGAGGGCCGCCACATCTTCCAGCAGTAAGGGCACCGAACTCGGCACGTTCGAAAGGCTCAGCGAGCGCGGCAGCGGTGGGCCACTGGCAGCGGTGAGGGTTTCAAAGGCCAAGATGCCGCCGAACGACTGGCCGTAGAGGTGGTAGGCAGGGCGCCCATCGCGCATCGGGATCCAATCATTTGCCACCAGTGCATCGATCACCTCTACGAGGTCCCGCACGGAGGCGGCGATCGAGTACTCCTGAACAGCAGGGTCAGGCCGGTCGCTGCGCCCACATCCCAGCTGGTCGAAGAAAATCACCGGTCGCTGCAGTATCCCGATCAAGGGAAACAGATAGTCGCTGGGTACGCCTGGTCCGCCATGGCACACGAGCAACGGCAGTGAATCCGCGAAAGCTGCTGGCAGGCGCTGGCCAGCCCAAAGCCGGCAAGAGCCGTCCCGCACCGGCAGCATCAACGACCTCAGCCCTGGTGGCATGGTTGTCTGCTCAACTGCTGGCGTGTCAGTGGCCATGCCTGCGGGCCTGGGAATCGAAGGCTTAGTCAAGGTTGGCTCCAGTTCAGCGTGGCTCGTCTGGAGAGGCTGGGGTGGGTGGGAACCCACGCCGGGCAAAGGCATCGTCGCCGCTCAGGTCCAGCCCATTTCTCGATCGGCCGACTCCCTTGCGAGTCTTTGCCATGGACTTCACACTCGATGACGCCGCCTAAAGCCTGCACAGCCCAATCAACTACGAGCAGCAGTTTGTCAACAGCCGTACATTCAGCATTGCACTGCTACCTCTCCGCTGGTGCCGTCCAGTGCTCACAGCGATTGCTGGATGCCACCTGAGCAGGAAGCAAGATCTGCCAGACCCTGCAGACGCCATTACTGCCCTGGCACCCATTGAAGTTCTTGCAGTTGATGCAGCGAGCAGTCAGGGGCGCCATATGTGCCAGTCAGGCATTCGTCCATCGTAGATCCACGGTGGTTCCAGGCGGTGAGTTCGTAACGGGCAAAACCCTGTCCAGCAGACAAGAAGGGGATGATTTATGAGGAATGGTCGAGAGAGGATCTGGGCAACAAGATTCAGGCAGTTGTGGCAGATGCTTTGAAAAAGCAGTTCTGAACGGGCACTACGCCTCAACCACCTCCAATAAATCCTCAACCCCACAATCAAACACCGTCACAGCACCTTGCCCGCCAACTCCAAGGAAAGTGCTGGCGCCGCCTTCTCAACTGCTTCAGCACGGCGCAGGCTTACCTTAGTTGATGATTTTGCGGGTATCAAGAATCGTTCTTCCGCAGGGTAAGTATGACTTTTGAGGTATTCGTTAAACCTTATAAAAACGGAGAGGGTGGGATTCGAACCCACGGAAGGTTTCCCTTCAAACGATTTCGAGTCGTTCGCTTTCGACCACTCAGCCACCTCTCCAAAGGCCCGCTGGGCCCTTGTCACTTTAAGGATCGGTCAGCCCAAGGCGGCTTGCAGGTATCCACTGGGGCCGCTGGCTGCCCAGGAGGTGGGCCAGCCCGGTGGGGTGGCACCACTGAGCCACATCCGCTTGGCACCAATGGCCTGGAGTTGGCGGCGCTCTCGGGCGGAAGGCGCAAAGCCCAGCCAGACGCCATCAATGCTGCCGCTCAGCTCGCCCAGCCTGCTGGGCTCAGGGTCGTCGTTGGTGTGCTGCTGCCAGGCCCAGAGCGCTTGGCGATCGGGCAACAGCAACCAGCGCCAGCGGCCCAGCTGCAGCTGCATGGCCCGGCTCTCAATTGCCAGCGGTGCGGCACTCAGCCCTGGGCTGACCAGCCGTTGACCGGGCTGAAACGGCAAACTCCCATCAGCACTGGCCAACACCAGGCCAGCCAGCCCCTGCCAGCAGCTCGGCTGCTCAGGCGCCAGGGGGTCGAGCAGCAGGGTCCAGTCGTAGCGCTGCACCCCCAGGCCCCGGGCCAGCTGGCTGGCCTGGCTGCAACTGAAGCCATCGCCTGAGCTGCTCACCAGCACCGCCCGGCCCTGGTGCCGCGCCACCAGCAGATCCAGCCGCCCCTGGTGCACCAGCAACAACTGATCGGCGCTCAGCATGCCGAACTGCACCACCACTACCAGCGCGAACAGGGCACCACCCAGCAGGCGCCAGCGCCGCGCCAAGGCAGGCCAAGCCAGAGCCAGCAGAGCCACACTCAACAGCAGCACCAGGCCTGGGGCGGGCCGGCCCAGTTGCCACTGGGCCATGGGCAGCGCTGCGAACACCTTGACCACCGCCACCAACACATTGGAAAGCCAGGCCACTGGCGCAGTGACCAGGGGCAGCAGCGGCGGCAGCAGCACTGCCAGGCAGGCCAGGGCCATCGCCCCGAGCGTGAGGGGTGTGAGCAAGGGGGCCACCACCAAATTGGCGGGCACCGCATAAAGGGGCACCACGCCGAAGTGCAGCAGCTGCAGAGGCAGGGTGTAGAGCGAGGCCGCCAGCGGCACCGCCGTGGCCACAGCCAACCAACCCGGCAGCCAGGGACGCAGGCCCAGCTCCAGCGGCCGGGCCGACACCACCAGCGCGGCGGTGGCCACAACGCTGAGCTGGAAGCCCACATCGAGCAGCCAGTCCGGCCGCGCCACCAGCAATACCAGAGCGCTGGCGGCCAGGATGCCCAATGGCCTGCCGCGATAGCCGCACTCCACCACCCCCAGGGCCAGGGCCCCCATCAGCACCGCCCTGAGCACTGAGGGCTGGGGGCCCGCCAACAGCACAAAAAGGCCCATCGCCGCCGCCGCCAAAGTGAGCCGCCCCAACCGCGGCAAGCGCGCGCCCAGGGGCAGCACCACACCCAGCAGCACCGAAAGGTGGAAGCCGGAAGCCGCCAGGGCATGGGAGAGCCCCGCTGCCCGAAAGGCCTCGCGCAGCTCCGCAGGCACGGGCACCACGGCGCTACCCAGCACCAGGGCTGCCAGCACGCTGCCGCTGTTTGGGCCGGCATGCTGCACCAGCGCCCGAGCCATGCGGCGGCGCAGATCTGCCACCGGCGTTGCCGGACGCTGCATCACCTCAAAATCCTGCACCTGCAGCTGGGTGAAGCTCCCCTGGCGCACCAGCCGCTCAGCCGGTGCGGCCAGCAGCGGATGGGGCGACACCTGGGGGCGCCGCAGACGGCCCTGCACCTGCAGGCGCCAACCCTGCTGCAGCGCCGGGCATTGGTCAAAGCGCAGTTCGGTGCGACCTACGGGCAGCTGCAGCAGGGCCCGGCAGGCACCAACACCACCCCTGGGCACCGGTCCGCCGCTGGGCACCGGATCACTGAGTAGGAAGCCCCGCAGCGTCAGCTCCAGCGGGCCAGCGGCTGCCTTGAGTTGAAGCACCGGATCACCGGCCGCCGGCTGGAGTGGTGTAAAGGCCAGCCAGCCCACCCGCAGCAGCAGCAGGGCCAGCAGCAGTCCCCACAACAGTGGCTTGAGCTGCGGCCTGGCTGAGCATGAAGCCGCCGCAACACCCCCACAACAGGCCACAGGCCACTCCGGCATCAACCCAGCCAGGGTTCCCACACGGGCTGGGTTCACTGGCTGGGATTAGTAGCTGGGGCTAAAAGCGGGGAATCTGCTGCAGCAGCTCGCAGAGCTCCCGGCTTGGCATCTCCTGACCCAGCAGCGGTGCCACCAGCTTGGCCAGCGGGCGCAGGCGACAGGGCCACACGGCCCGCTCACTCAGGCGCCCCAGCTGGAAGCTGCCGCCGGCCAGCACCACCACCAGCAAGGTGCGCTGCAACAGGCGCTTCATGCCGCCACGGGTCGCTTGACCTCGCTCAGCAGCGGAAAACCGAGGGCTTCGCGTTCGGCCAGCCAGGCCTCCGCCACCTGGCGGGCCAGGGTGCGGATGCGGCCGATCGTGGCGGTGCGCTCCGTCACAGAGATCACACCGCGGGCCTCCAGCAGGTTGAAGGTGTGGCTGCACTTGAGCACAAAATCGAGGGCTGGAGCGGGTAGCTGCTTGGCCACCAGATCTGCCGCCTCCGCCTCATAGATGGCAAACAGCTGCTTGAGCCGCTCGGGGTTGGAGGCCTCGAAGTTGTAGGTGCAGTGGCCTTTCTCAAACGGCAGCCAGATATCGCCATAGGAACGATTTCCATCCCAGGAGAGATCCCAGATGCTCTCCACATCCTGGAGATACATGGCCAGACGCTCCAGGCCGTAGGTGATCTCGATCGACACCGGCCTGCAATCGAGCCCACCGCACTGCTGGAAATAGGTGAACTGGGTGACCTCCATGCCATCGAGCCACACCTCCCAGCCCACACCCCAGGCACCCAGAGTCGGCGATTCCCAGTTGTCTTCAACGAAGCGGATGTCGTGCTCGCGGGCGCGGATGCCCAGCGCCTCGAGCGAGGCAAGGTAGGTCTCCTGGATGCCATCGGGGCTGGGCTTGATCAGCACCTGGTATTGGAAATAGTGCTGGGCCCGGTTGGGGTTATCGCCGTAGCGGCCGTCGGTGGGGCGGCGGCACGGCTCGGGGTAAGCCACGGCCCAGGGCTCGGGGCCGATCGCCCGCAGCACCGTGTGGGGGCTCATCGTGCCGGCGCCCTTCTCAGTGTCGTAGGGCTGCAGGATCAGGCAGCCCCGCTCAGCCCAGAAACGGTTCAGGGTCTGGATGATGTCCTGGAAATGCACAAGCCGCGGGCTGGATCGTGGCCCCATTGTCGATGGCGGCAGCCCCTCAGGCCACCAGCTCCAGCAGGCCCATCAGGCCACCAGCTAAGGGCCGATGCCGCACCGCACTGAAGCCAGCCCGCCGCGCCAGCTGCTGCTGCTCAGGGCCCGTGGGGAAGTGCTCCAAGCTCTCCTCTAGGTAGGCGTAATGCTCGGGAGTGCCGAACTGCTCAGCGGTAGGCACCACCAACCGGCGTAGATAAAAGCGCTGGAAGCTCGCCGCCGCCCCAGAAGGGCGATTGAAATCGAGCACCGCGGCGCGGCCGCCATCGCGCAACAGCCGCCGCAACTCCTGCAACCCGGCGCCTGGATCAGCCAGGTTGCGCAGGCCATAGGCGATCACGGCACCATCGCAACCGGCGCTCGCCAAGCCTGTGGCCAAGGCATCACCCTGCTGCCAGCTCACGGGCAGCCAGGGCTGAGCCGCCGCCCGCCGGGCCGCCACCACCAGGGGAGCAGCAGCAGCATCGAGGCCGAGCACAGAACCACCAGGCCGTACCCGGGAAGCAAGCACCAGGGCCAGATCACCGGTGCCGCAACAGAGATCCAGGAGGTGTTGGCCAGGCTGGGGCCTCAACCAAGCGACCGCCTGACGTTTCCAGAGGCGGTGCAAGCCCAAACTGAGCAGGTCGTTGAGCTGGTCGTAGCGGGGCGCTATCTGCTCGAACAGCTCTTGCACCGCCTGCGGATCACCGGGCCTAAAGCTGACCATCCCAGGGCAACACAATCGAATCGAGGCTGATGCCCGCATCGACTACAGGCGAAGGCAGCAGGCCGGGGCTGGTGAAGGTGAGCACCATCACGGTGGCCAGGCCCACGGCTGCTGAACACACCATGCAGCCAGCCAGCATCAATGAAAATTCGCGTCGATCGCTGGCGGCCTGCATCAACTGCAATGCCCAGGCCACCAGTGCCACCACTGACGCCACCATGCCGAGGGCAATCGCAGTGGATGCGGGTGGCGGGAGTACGGGAAGAGCGGAAAACAAGCGCGGACCGAACGAGCAGGAAGGGCTTTTGAGCAATGTAACGAGGCTTAACAACTCGACGCGAGGGGCCGGATCGGCAACCCACGCAGAAGCAGCTCGGTTTTGATCTCCTCAACGCTGAGGATTCCATCGTGGAGCAAGGAGGCCAGCAGGGCCGCTGAGGCATGGCCACCAGCCGGACCTGGATCAAGGACCTCGGCGAGGTGGTCGATACAGCCGGCACCACCGGAGGCGATAACTGGCACCTCCACCGCATCGGCCACTGCCCGGGTGAGCTCCAGGGCGTAGCCCGCCTGGGTGCCATCACCATCCATGGAGGTGAGCAGGATCTCGCCGGCACCGAGGGCTACTACCTGCCGGGCCCAGGCCACCGCATCGAGGCCCGTGTTCTCGCGGCCCCCCTTTACAAACACATCCCACCCCCCGCCAGCTTTGGCGCGGGCATCGATGGCCACCACGATGCATTGGCAACCAAAGCGCTCAGCACCCCGGGCCACCAGCTCGGGATCGCGTACGGCCGAGGAGTTGAGGCTCACCTTGTCGGCACCGGCACGCAGCAGGGCGGTGATGCCCTCAACGCTGCTAATACCGCCGCCCACGGTGAAGGGAATGGTGACGGCTTCTGCAGTGCGCTGCACCAGTTCCACCAGGGTGCCGCGGCCCTGGTGGCTGGCGGCGATATCGAGAAAAACCAGCTCATCGGCCCCGGCGGAGCTGTAGCGGCAGGCCAGCTCCACCGGATCACCGGCGTCGCGCAGCCCAACAAAATTCACCCCTTTCACTACCCGGCCATCGGCCACGTCGAGACAGGGAATGATCCGCTTGGCAACCATGCAAGGAAGCTCCGTTGGGCACTGTTAGTGTTGCGCCACCTTCCAGTCGCGCCGGCCATGTCCCAGGCTGCCACCATCAACATCGGTTCGAAGGTGCGAATCACCCGGGTTCGGGACCGTATCTCCAACGAGATGGTTGATTCCCTGAAGGCCGATTCCACCGGCACCGTTACCGGCTTCCGCACGGTGGATGGCAAGGGCATCGGCGTAGTGGTGGAACTGAGCGGTGGTCAAATCGCCTGGTTTTTTGACGACGAACTCACCATCGCCTGAGGTCTAGGCCGTTGAGCAACAGCCCCAACCCCGAGGCTGCCAGCGGCGGCGGTGCCCGCCAGCTGCTCGGCATGAAGGGTGCCAGCGGCACCAGCAGCATCTGGAAAATCCGGCTGCAGCTGATGAAGCCGGTCACCTGGATACCCCTGATCTGGGGTGTCTTATGCGGCGCTGCAGCCTCAGGCAATTTCCACTGGACCCTGAGCGAGGTGGGTGCATCAGTCGCCTGCATGCTGATGAGCGGGCCACTGCTGGCCGGCTACACCCAAACGATCAACGACTACTACGACCGCGAAATCGACGCGATCAACGAGCCCTACCGGCCGATTCCCTCGGGAGCGATTCCCCTGGGGCAGGTGAAAGCCCAGATCTGGACCTTGCTGCTTGCTGGCTTGGGTGTGGCCTACGGCCTTGACCTCTGGGCTGGTCACAGCACGCCCGTACTTTTGCTGCTTGCCCTGGGTGGCTCCTTTGTGAGCTTCATCTACTCGGCGCCACCGCTAAAGCTCAAGCAAAACGGTTGGCTGGGCAATTACGCCCTTGGCGCAAGTTACATAGCCCTGCCCTGGTGGGCGGGACAGGCTCTTTTTGGCCAGCTCACCTGGACCACCGCCCTGCTCACCCTGGCCTATTCCCTGGCAGGCCTGGGCATCGCCGTGGTGAACGATTTCAAGAGCGTCGAGGGCGACCGGGCCATGGGTCTGCAATCACTGCCAGTGGCCTTCGGTATCGAGAAAGCCAGCTGGATCAGCGCCGGCATGATCGATGTGTTTCAGCTGGCGATGGTGGCCGTACTAATTGCCATTGGCCAACACTTCGCCGCGGTGCTGCTGGTGCTGCTGATCATTCCCCAGATCACCTTCCAGGACATCTGGCTGCTGCGCGATCCGGTCGCCTTCGACGTCAAATACCAGGCAAGCGCCCAGCCATTCCTGGTGCTCGGCATGCTCGTGACCGCGCTGGCCATCGGCCACAGCACCCTCGTTAGCTGAGGTGAACCGCCCCCCCACCGGGAAAGTTCAGCGGCCTCGCCGCACCAACCTGGTAAGGGCGGGGCTACTGGCAACACTGATTGGAGCTGGCGTGGCCTCTGGCCAGGCGGCCTTGGTGGCGGGCTTCGACAGCCTGCTGCCAGATGCCCGTGGCATCAACCACTTCAACCGACCAGGCACCCTCACCATCCTCTCGGCCGATGGCCAGGTGGTGCACAAGATCGGGCCGGTAACTCGCGAGAAGCTCACGCCCGAAACAATGCCGCCCTTGGTGCAGCAGGCTTTTATCGCCGCAGAAGATCGGCGCTTCTATCAGCACGACGGCATTGACCCTGTGGGTATCGGCCGAGCCATGGTGCGCAACCTCCGCAAGGGCTCGGTCGAGGAGGGGGCTAGCACGATCACCCAGCAGCTGGCCCGCACCGTATTTCTGAGTCAGGACCGCACCCTGATTCGCAAGCTCAAAGAGGCCGCCCTGGCAGGCAAGCTCGAGCGCCAGCTCAGCAAACCGCAGATCCTCACCGAATACCTCAACGTTGTTTATCTCGGCTCGAGCGCCTACGGCGTTGCCGACGCTGCCTGGGTGTACTTCACTAAAACTCCCGACCAGCTAACCCTCGCAGAAGCCGCCCTGATCGCAGGGCTGCCACCCGCCCCCTCCGTTTATTCGCCCCTGGTAAACCCCGACCTGGCCCTGGAACGGCGGGCTGTGGTGCTGCGCCGCATGCAGGAGGCGGGCTTCATCAGCGTCAGCGAGCAGCAGCAGGCCGAGGCTGCACCGCTGCAGCTCAAACCAGCCGAGCCCAAATATTGGGATAGCCGCGCTCCCTACTTCAGCAGCTGGGTGCAGCAGGAACTGCCGAAGGTGCTCAGCCCCGAGCAGCTCGAAGTGGGTGGGTTGACGGTGCGCAGCAGTGTCAATTTGGCCTGGCAGGAAAAAGCCCAGTCGGCGGTAAACAGCTATGCCACCGGCAGCATGCAGGGCGCCCTGGTGGCGATGGAGCCCGGCACCGGCCTGGTGCGGGCGATGGTGGGCGGCACTGAATTCAAAGACAGCCAGTTCAACCGGGCGGCCCAGGCCCTGCGCTCCCCCGGCTCCACCTTCAAGTTGTTTGTGTATCTCACGGCCCTGCAGCAGGGGATGCTGCCGGAGCGGCTGTTCCGCGATTCGGCCCGCTGCTTCGCCGGCTACTGCCCCAAGAACTTCGGCAACCGCTACCTGGGCTCAGTGTCGATGGTGGTGGCGCTGCAGAACTCGCTGAACACTGTGGCGGTGGGGCTGCTCAAGGAGCTGGGCTTCGACAAGGTGATCGCAACAGCCAAGAGCCTCGGCATCTCCCGGGAGCTAGGGCGCTTCTACCCCCTGGCCCTCGGCGCCACCGAGCAGACCGTGGTGGACATGACCGCCGCCTACGCCGCCATCAATAACGGCGGCATCTACGTGAAACCAACGCCATTTGAAGAGATCCTCGGCCCCGATGGCGAGCTGCTTTGGAGCCGCCGGGTGGATGGCGACCAAGGGCGCCGGGCGGTTAACAGCGACATCGCCGCTCTGATGATGTGGATGCTGGAGCGGGCGGTGCAGTCGGGCACGGGCGGCGGCGCGGCGCTGTCGGATCGACCAGTGGCTGGCAAGACTGGCACCTCGGAGGGGGGCCGCGACTTGTGGTTTATCGGTTCAATCCCCCAGCTCACCACTGGGGTGTGGCTGGGCTACGACGACAGCCGCACCACCAAGAGCACCAGCGTGGTGGCCACCTACGCATGGCGAGCCTTTATGGCGCCGATCAGCAAGGACCTGCCGGTGCGCCAGTTTCCGCCCAAGCCGCAGCTGGCGGACACCTACAAGCCGGATAAGCAGCAACCAAAGCGCCGCAGCGAATCGGCGGCCAACTCAGAAAGCTGGCGCGAGCAAGCACCCCAGCCCCAGGATCTTGATCCCACCCCCAGCGTCTACGAGCGGCCCGAGGCACCTGCCACCCCTGCCGCACCCCAGGTTCAAAAACCGAGTACGCCAGCTCCCACCGTCAGCCCCGCTGCTACGGGCCCCGCACCCATACCACCGCCGCCCTTGGAAGCACCGCCACCACCAGTGGTGGCGCCACCCCCGCCTTAGCCCAGCTCCCCCTTAAGCAAGCGGGGCAGCCGGGGCCTGCAGCAGGGCGGCAAAAAAGCCATCACCGCCGCTTGCTGCCGGCCAACGCTGCCAGCTCTGCTGCAACTGCCAGCTGGGGTGATCGGCAAGGAAGGCCTCGATC
>Ga0105105_10001119_pt1 | contig 11556 bp, 7 predicted proteins | sample PPLLaktember2015_4_FD_79108 | JGI IMG/M metagenome (GOLD analysis project Ga0105105, IMG submission 79108) | Freshwater sediment microbial communities from Prairie Pothole Lake near Jamestown, North Dakota, USA - PPLs Lake P8 Core (1) Depth... | ecosystem: Environmental > Aquatic > Freshwater >... | reverse complement strand
TCTTTTAAGCAAACTTACCCAAGAGACGATAATATAATTAGGCCGCTTAAAAACTTTGGCCCTACAGGTAGGAGAATATATGCGAGGAACTCGAAAGACAAATTTCCGGTCAATAATCATGGGAGCCGCCGAGACAGCCATCCTGTTGCTGTTGCTGGCGGTGACTTTATTACTACTGGGCGGCAAGGCCTGGGCTTACACAGTGACACCCAATTCTGTCACGTTCAACTGGACCGCGCCCGGCGATAACGGGCAATTCGGCACCGCCGCCTATTACGATATCCGCTACGCAACCACGCCCCTCAACGAATCCAACTGGGGCAGCGCCAGCCAGGCGGCCGGGGAACCTATGCCCAATCAATCCGGCGAGACCGAATCCTTTACGGTCGATAATCTCAATCCGGCCGTGACCTATTATTTTGCGCTTAAATCCTACGATCAGGCCGGGAATGATTCCCCCATGTCGAACGTGCTTCAGGCGACCACCTCGCTGACCCTGGATACCGACGCCGATGTGGTCATTGCCGAGCCGCCTGATGGTGCCGTCGAGCACAGTACTCGCCCGGTTTTATCGGTGTTGAATATCGATACGCAAAGCACCAACCAGTACTTCTTCGAAGTCGCCGAGGATTCCAATTTCGTGGTTATGGCCGATGCTTCCGCGGCCGTGACACAGCAAACCGGCGCCACCACCGCCTGGAAAGTGGAAGAGCGCTTATCGGAAGGGATAATCTATTATTGGCGGGTAATTGCCAATGGCGAATTATATAGCGACGTTTTCGATTTCGCCATTGAGCCCTTGACGCATGTCTATCCCAATCCCTATCGTCCGGCCGAATCGCCTCAAGCCATATTCACCGACGTGCCGGTCGGCAAGAACCTTTATCTTATGACCGTATCGGGGAAGGAAGTGCGGCTGTGGACCAATACCACGGGCGAAGATATTCTCTGGGACGGCACCAATTCCTCGGGCAATCCCGTGGCCTCCGATACTTACCTGTGGTTTATCGCGGGGACCGATATCCGGGGGAAACTGGTCGTGATTCGGTAGATATATTCGGCAAGATTTTTCTCTGCCCCCAGGAAAATTGGGGGCATTTTTTTATAAACAAAAACGCCGGATTTCTTTATCTTTAAAAAGCAAAGTCGGATAATCACCGCCTTAATCGTATAAGTCTATTATGAAGGCAGAAAATCCCATGGAACCGGAATCGCCTCCCCCGAGAAGAGGTCTGGGTTTCGGCAACCTGATTAACATCGTCCGAAGGCATCACTGGCTATTGATTATCCCCCTTCTGGTTATTCCGCTGGCCGTCGTGATCGGGATGAGATTTATTGTCCCGGTCTATGAATCTTATGTCATTATTTCGGTGGGGGAGGGAATCCGCCTTATTACTCCCCTGGAAGATCTTCTTGGCTTCGATCCCGAACTGGCCACTCAGATAACGGATACCCGGGAAACCCGGCAGGCTCTTCGCCAGGAAATAACCTCGCCCGCCAACCTAAAGGAAGTTGTCGAAGTTCTTGACCTCAAACTTGATCAATCCTCCCTGAAACCCGTCATGGAATTGCTTCGCGCCGCCCCGCGAGAGAATCCGGAGCAAGTGGCGCAAAACCTGATGATTGAAAAAATTCGCAAAAATATTTCAGTCTCGATTGTCGGGGAGAATCATATAAAAATCAGGGTTCGCTATGATAATCCCCATCAAGCCCGCGATATTGCGGCCAATGTGGCCGAGGTCTTCATCCGGGAAAACCTTCGCCAGAGACTGGGGGCCGCCCGCCAGACCGAAAATTTCTCGACGGGCCAACTGGAAAAATATGAATCGGCCTACCGGGAAAAATTGACCGCCCAGACCGCTTTGGAATCGGAAATGGCCTTGATCCGTCTGGATACGATGATAACCGGGCAGGAGAATCTTCGCAATCTCACCCTCGACATAGAGACGACCCGGAATGAAGCCCTGGAGGCGGAAAATGAAGTCGAACGACTGCGGGAACGATATGCGGATATTCCGGACGGCGTGGAAACTTCTCTCGAACAAAACGGCGAAATAACCGCCATTCTGAAAGAAATCAGGAATTTGCATGCATCGTACAGCGACCTGGTCTGGAAACATCGCTGGCAGTCGCCCTCGGTTTGTGGTGTCAAGAATACCATCCAGCAGAAATTCAGGAGCCTGGAGGCCATAATGGGCCAGGAATTGGCAGCCAAAGGGGGTAATCCGGATGCGGATACCCGCAAGTTTATGGCGGCCTATTTTTCAGCGGTCTATTATGCCGAAATCCAGAAGAGCCAGTTGAACGCCCTGACAGGAGCCCAACGGCGTTTACGCGACCGGATGGAATTATTGGTGGATTATCAGGCCCGTTATGATAATCTTATCCGCGAAACCGCGGCCGCCCGGGATTTGCGCGATCGCTTTCTGTCTCAACAGGAGGGCGACCGTTTGAGCCAGGCGGTCTTAAGGGAATCCGAATATAAAATCGTCCAGCAAGCCACGCTGGGCTTGAATCCGGTGCGGCCGGATAAACCACGCCTGGTAATCTGGGGAGTAATATTGGGGCTTTTGACGGGTATTGGAGGCGTAATTTCGGCGGAATTGTTTGATACCACATTTAAAAAGACAGAAGATATCGAAAAGCGTCTGGGTCTTCCGGTGATGGGAGTTATTCCGGCCATACAAAAAATCAGGGAATCGCGTATCGGCCTTTAGGCCGGATTTCGGGAGCGGGGATTAGCGAGTTTTTAAAAACGGCAAGAGAAATTAAATAAACAGGAAAGAAAGAACATGAACAGGACAATGCTGGTCATTTTGGCGATTTCTATAATCGGAAATCTGATAGGGCTATTTGTATTCTATAAGTACTGGACACTCAAGGGTTATCTGGGCGAAGCCGAAGCCCGCAACGATACCTATCGCCGCAATGCGGAAGTTTTGAATCAGTCCATTTCCGACCTGACGGCGCAGTTGGATAAAAGCGCCGAGCACCGCCTGATATTCCTGCATCATTCCGTGGGAAAAGGGCTTTTGGATAACGGCGGGTTACGCCAGGGCCTGATGGATATGGGTATTTTGGTCAAGGGGGCGACGTACGGCGATCAAATCGGCGAAGACACCGACATGAATCATTGGGTCAGGAAATTCCGCGAGGATATGGATAAAATCCTGCGTTTCAGCGCCCACCCGGATCGCTATAATAACGAAGGATTCACCAATGATATTATCATGTTTAAATCCTGTTTTCCCAACAGCGATATTATTGCGGATGGTGTCGCGCCGGGTGATCCCGATTCACCGGAAAAGACCCTGGCCAATTATAAGGCGGTATTTGCCTCGTTAAAGACGGAGATGGCCAAATATCCCGATAAATTGTTCGTCTATCTCACGGCGCCGCCGCGTGTCCCCGAGGCCAGTTCGCCGGATAACGCCGGCCGCGCCAGAAAATTCAATGACTGGCTGATACAGGACTTCCAGCCCGCTTATGCCAACGAAACGGGCCATAATAATTTTTATGTTTTTGATTTATTCGGCACCCTGGCGGAGGCTGATAATTTCCTGAAAGCGGATTACCGGCTTCCAAGGCCGGGCGATTCCCATCCCAATCTGAAAGGCTCCCGGGCCGCGACGGAAGAGTTTATAAAATTTTTCCGGCCTCTTTGGACCAGGTGGCAGAATCAAAGGGAGACCATACATAATTAGCGATAAAAGTCAGGTATTGCACATATCTGGGGAGTTTTAATTATCCCGAACCCGGAAATATCGGATATTGCGATGCCTCTGAATACGGCCATGTCCTATCTGGTCATGACGAAGTCTTTTTGATGGGGCGGGTATTGGTAAGGTTTTAGAATATAGTCTCGGTAATCATGGGGATTTCCGGTCATCCCGGCTTCGGCGGCTCGGGCGACATTGTAGGCTTCCCGTGCCGTCATGTAGTGCAGTCGATACTGGGGGTCGTCCCGATATTTTATTTCCAATTCCGTCAGGAATTGATCCATTACCTCGCCCAGGTTCGCCTCCAGACCAAGTACTTTGGTATCGCAACCGTGCGTAAAGGGGCGGACAAAAATCCATCCGGGTCCGTCAATAACGTGCACATCGGTTTTAAGCCAGAATTCCATCCTCTTAATATCCGGCATCATTTCTCCATAGATATTGCCGTCGTCCACCGTGGGGTGGGCTATAAAGCGCCAATCATCCCAGTTAATACCCATCGGGCCGGGAAAAATCATCAGGCCTCCCGGCGGGCAAACGCCGCCCTTATGACAGATTTCTCCGGTTTCGTACGACTTGGGCCGGAGGGTATCATCGACGGCGTAAAATATCTTATTTACCAATGACGGCTGTGACGATTTATGCAGTGACGGAAACGTGAAATCGGCATAGCATCCCAGTTCGACCAGGATGGATATTTCATCATTGACGCCGCAGTAGATAGTGTTTTGCCGATAACGTGAATTATCCAGGGCATAATTGCCGTGAATGAAGGCAAAATGCCTTTGTCCGTCGGGCGATATAAGCGCCCCATGAGCCTGCAGGGAATCGATGCCATTGATAAATAACTTCCGAAGCGAATCCGAGGGCATCGGTCTATGATGGAGATGAACTTCAATATCCCCGATTCCCTCGTGACAAAGGTTAACCAGACTATCAATCTGGTAACCCGCGAAACGCTCCAAAGGATAGAAAAATGTATGTTTATGAAAATGGCCGTCGCTGTCAATGTGCTTATGGGCCAGTTGGCGATAATCTTTGGCCCAGCGATTCACCAGTTCGACTTTGCATCCGGGTTCCCAGTGATCCACGATAAAGAAGATGATATCTATCGGAGGATCGATACTTTGGCGGGCCGTGTCGTTGAATAAATAATCCGGCAGCCAGTAATAGTAATTCTGACTATATATTCGCCACGCCGTCAGGCAAATGACTAGAAAGGGAACAATCAGGAGAAGCCATTTAAGGCACCGTTTGATGGTCATTTCCTAACAACTCGTGGTTTGTGTGACTCTAATCATATAAGATATTTTTATCCGGTTTTCCAAAAATACGGTATGTTTTTATTTGCGCCAAATCAATAGTATTTAATCGACAATTCTAACCACCTTTTTAGGTCGAAGGGCTTAAAAATGGAATTTTGGGGACATAATTAATATAAACCAGGCAGGGCAGGGTAAGCGATGCCGCCTTGGAATAAAAAAGGCCGCCCGTTCAAATCAGGGCAGCCTTTGGTTGATGCGGCCTTTGACTCTTAGGCGGTCATTCCGCCGCCAAAAAACTCGCGACGATAAGGGTTCGGAAGAACGGCCGATTGGAGATATTCCATTTTTGCGTCATGCCCGTTTCCCAGAAGATCGGGAATTTCCCCGAAAGCCAGGTGCACGACTTCGAAATTCGACGGGAGAGGAAGACTTCCCAAATCCTGCACCGCCGCGGGAGGAATAGTGTCGATATCTTCATCGGGCTCCCAGGAGCCGTCGCCGGCCGTGGCCGGCAGGGTCAGGGTATCTTTAAAACTATCCCAGCCGACCAGGAAATAAACCTGGGCGTTATCGGCGCCTTTCGAGGCATTAATCCGGAAATTATTGAAACCGGTGGAATCGGTTCCCGCCCGGCTCTGGAAATTGTAGGTAACCGGGCCGGATACCTTGCCGTCGGAACCGGTCGTTCCGGTCAGGACAATCTGGCTGTAATTATTCCGGACGGTGACACTGGCGCCGGAAACGGGCAGGCCGTTACTGCCCTTGATATAAACCTTCAATGTCCGCCGGAAGGCGATATCGGCGCTGCCCTGAGTAGCCGGGAAATAGATACGGCCTTCATCGGCCACTCCTTCATATACGATATCCTGCATGATGATATCGTCGGTACGATAATTCATATTAAGATATCCCAATTGGTAGGCCCAGGTGGAGGAATTGGCCGTATCGACTATCTTAAGAGTATCCCCGATGATGGTAAAAGAGTGGGCCTCGCCGTCGTAACCACCCCATTTATACCCGACATAATCGGATTCCACCCGGTTATAACGGAAGAAGAACGAGGGGTCATATCCCTGGGTGCAGTTGTCGAAAGTGAATCCGGAGATAACGGCGCCCGAGGAGCGATCCACGGCGCGGAAGAGATTCCTTTCGAAACCATTATTAAAGGGCGGTAAATTGGAGGTCCAATGTTCGTATAACCCGGACTCGCCGGAGCGATAGTAACTTCCCGAAGTGGTTCCCCACGGGACAGAGCCGTCGGCGACATAGATAAACTGGTTGTCGAAAACATGGACGCCATAGTTGTCCTGGCGGATTTTCACGGCACAGGGATAATAGCCATAAGTACCGGTAAATTGGACATCGGCGGATTCATGGACGTTGACGTAACTGGAACAGATGACGACGGGGTTTTCCGGGGTCCCTTCGCAACCCACCATCTGAATACCCCGGCCGCCGTGATTACCTTCATCGGCCGTGATTTTACAGTGCTTGACATAGGATCCCGGCCCGGCGCCGGTGTATTGGATCCCGTAGCAGTTGGCGCGACCTTCGCAGGTATTGCCGCCCGAGGTATACATGATGTTCTTGGAACTGACCGTTACAGTACAAGCCTCGGCCTGTATTACGGCGTTATAGCCGCTGTAGGCCGAGCCATAGATACCGGCATGGGAACATCGTTCGATCTTTATGTTCTGCATGCGGGCGTTGTAAGTGGCGCCGCCGGTAAGATCGGTGCTGCGTAATCCGGAGAGTTTAACGCCGCAGGCGTCGAATTGACATCGGCTGTGGAAACCCGGCGAAGAATGCCGGATCGCGATATTGCGGAACAACTGCGTATGTCCCCGGCCGATATTTATGCCATGGCTGGAATAGGCTTGAACCTCGATACGGCAGTTTTCCACGGTGATGTTATCACAGGAATAGCCGGTGATGATGCCGTTGGTACGGCCGCTCAAGGTATCTTCGGCACTATAGGTCAAAGTGTCTATCCCCACGGGGCGATTCAATATGAACAGGTCTTTTATGACGATAAAATCGCTGCCGTTGCCGCCCCCGATGCTTATTCCATAGGCGCCGTGTGCGGAGTTGGTGCTGGAGTTGCCGTAAATCAGGGTATCGCCCAGTCCCTGAACCAGCCAGTAATTGGTGCCTTCGAAACGGATACCATCGGAGGCGCTGGTCAGCCTGGTCCCGGAGATTAACACCGTATCCCACAGGTCGCCGCTATGCTGGGCCTGGGTGATGTTATAAGGGAGACTGGAAATGGTTAGTCGTCCCGCCTGGGCGGTAAGGCCAAGGCCACATATAAAAGCGGTTAATAATAAGGCCGCGGTAAAATAATTCCGCAGGTGTCCGCGACCGGTTTTCTGTCGAATCATAATTCCTCCTTGCCTATTCCGAGCGGCGCCCGAGGCGCGATTAATTATCTTTTTTTAAAAGCGGTTCCTGATCATTGCCCGTGGCAAGACCACTGTATTAAACAACTTCCCCGCCCATTTGGAAACCATTATTATTATACCCCATAAACATTTGCCACGTATTAAGGCAAATAGTGTGCCCTGATTAATATATATATCGTCCGCTAAGTGCCTATCCCGCATTAGTTTTTCGTGAGGGGAATTACCCCGAAAGGAAATTGGGGAGGTAAAACTGTACCAGACTTGAGATATGTTTAAGTTATGCACAAAAATCCCCGGAAACCGCGGGCAGGCGGAATACTGGAGTAAAATCAGGGAGTTATTTTTGTCACCGCTTCGGCTCCCTCACGCAGCTTGATAACTTTGGCGGGATTCCCCACCGCGATGGCGAAGTCGGGAATGGATTTCACGACCACGGAACCGGCCCCCAAAACCGCATAATTGCCGATGTCGGCCATTATTACCGAATGTTCTCCGATAAAGCAGTTCTTCCCTATTTTCTGCATGGAATAATATTCGGGGCCATCCAGCACGGATTTATCGCTCACCTTAAAGTCATGCTGGCGTCTTCCAGAAAGGACGGAGACATAACTGGAAATAACGGTTTTATCCCCTATTTCCGCCAGACCAACAGAAGTAAAAGCTCCAATGGCGACGCGGTCGCCCAATTCACATTCCATCTTAGTGATACGGCACCCGAATAACGTTTCCAAGTTCAAAGAGCATTTCTTAAGGGTCTGTTTATAAAAGCAGGCCCGGATGGGAATACCAAAAACACCGGGAATCAGGCTGTATGATTGAGAAAAGAATTCGAAAATCATCCCAGTTCCCAGGAGTTTCCTGAAAATTTGGGAAAGTAATCCCGAGGGAAGGACCAGGATATATATAATGGAATACAGGAATAACTTTACAGCCTTTCTCACGCTTAAACCTCCTCTTTCCCGGGAAGAGCCGGATTGTCCTCCATCTCGCGTTTCGCCTCCCGAATTTATACGCTTGCCGGCCAGTCGTCGATAGAGTTCTTCCGTCAGCAATGTCATTTTTTTAATGCTGAAATTTTCCCGGGCGTGGCTCGCCGCGGTTTCGCCCAGTTTTTTCTTTAATTCAAGATGGGACAAAATGGCGTTGGCTTTTTCCGCCATAAGGCCGATATCACCATCGGCTATAATATACCCGGTTTCGCCGTTTAAGATAATTTCCGGATTCCCGCCCACATCAAAGGCCAGCGATGGTATCCCCGAAAGCGAATATTCAATCAGAACATTGGAGAGCCCTTCCGATTCCGAGGACAAGACCCCAATATCAAAAAGGGCGATTATATCATGAACGCCCTTGACGGCATGGTGAAAATGGACACGATCGGCCAGCCCCAGTTCCGCGGCCCGGGCCGCCAATTTATCTTGAAGGGGACCTTTGCCAATAATAAGAAAATGAGTTTTTTTGTTCTCTATCCGGGCGGCCAACTCCAGGAAGCGATCCAACCTTTTTACTTCTCTTAAATTTGAAACGACACCGATAACCGGGGCGTCTTCGGGGATACCGAAATCACTCTTACGGGGCCGCTTATCGGGGGAGCCGGGCTCCAGATCGACGCCGTTGGGGATGACAGTTATTTTTTCGGATGGAAACCCTTCGGTGGCGGCGACCATCTTTTTGACGGCTTCGGCGTTGACCAGGCAATGATGGCTTAAGCGCGCCAGGAACCGCGACAGGCGTAGTTTCATCGGTGTGTACCACCAGCCCATTTCGCGGCGGCAATAAACGATCGGATTCACACCGGCCAGACGCCCGGCCATGGTTCCCACCAGGCGGCCGTCATAAAAGTAAATCTGCAGGATGTGAATATTTTTCCGTCGGAATAACCGGGCGGCCTTAAAGACGGCCTTCACCGTGGAGAGCGACAACAGGCTGCGAATATCGAGATAATAAGTTTCACAGCCCAGTTCCAGGCACTGGGGATCGCGGGGACGCAGGCTGAAAATTATCGGCTCGAAATTTTCACGATCGATATTTTCCAAAAGTTTAATGAGCTGGTTTTCAGTCCCGCCGCCGGGGGCGAGACGGTCAATGACATAGCCGATTCTGATTTTACCCATAGTTGATTTTAATCCGTCTTAAGCGTCAAATTTGCCGGCGGCGATTTCGCGGTAGAGGGTGCGAAGCATTTCCGCTTGCGTTTTATAGCAATAACGCTGTTTTACCAATTGGTACCCGTTCTCTCCCGCCGCCGCCAAATGAGTTTTATCTTTTACGGCAGCCCTGATATTTTCGGCCAGTTTATCCGGGTCTTCGGGAGGCGAAAGCCATCCCCCCTGATTACCCTTCATCATTTCCGGGACTCCGCCCACGGCCGTGGCCACGGCTCCGATTTTCTGCGACCAGGCCTCCAGCAAAATATTGGGCATCCCTTCGGAACGCGAAGGGAGAATCAATAAATCACTCTCTTTTAGTATCGGCAAAATATTATCCGCAAAACCACAAAATTTGACCATTCCGGTCAAATCCAAATTATCGGTTAATCGTTTCAAGGCCGTTTCTTCTTTGCCTTCGCCGTAAATTTCGACCGTTATCCCGGGATTATTATCCTTTATGAGGAATAAGGCCCGGAGGAGAATGTCATACCCCTTCTCGTAACTCAATCTTCCGGCGCAGACGGCCCGGAGGGGGCGATCCGAGGGTATCACGCGGCGAAATTCCGGGGACAGGAGTTTTTCGTCTTCAATGGCGTTGGGGACGACAACTATGCGTGGCGCGGGAACGCCCATTGAAGTCAGGATGGTTTTTGATTTTTCGGATACGGTCAGCAGGACTTTGATTCGCCGCATGGTCCAGGCATTGATGATATTATAAAATTTATCCTTTTTATCCACCAGGGTATAGCCGCGAAAATGTGCTATTTGGCGGGTCGTTCGGCCACGAACGGCCAGCCGCCCGAAAAAATTCGCCTTGTAATCCTGCGTAATCAGGAGGTCGGCCTTTTTTTCATCCATCAGCCGGCGCAATTGTCCGACCACGCGAAAATCGCCCGCGAATTTATCCCTAATCCGGGCCGTTTCCAGACCCAGTTTGGCGGCCTCGTCGAGAAAACGGTTGGGGCCTTCATCCCGCGTGAAAGAAGCGCAGGTAAAGCGGAATTCCGGAAGACTTCGGCATTGGCCCAGAATGGCTCTTTCCGGGCCGCCGAAAAATTCGGCGCTTCGCAAATGAATAATGGAAAGGTCAGTCATGGTCGTTTCTTTCGGTTCTCACCCAATCCAGTTTCCGGCGGGAGAAAAGAGTTTTCATCTGAAGCCAAACAAGCCATAAACCAAAAAATGGGGCATGCAATACCGCCCGAAAAGCCCGGCTTTTATTCTCGACAAAGAAAATTCCTCCCAGAAGATAGAGTACCAGCGAAGCCATAATTGATAACGACCATAAGGCATACACTATCCCCTGGCCACCGGGCAGTAAAGCTGCCAGAATCAGCGGAATAAAGCCTATAAAAATCAAAGTGGGGCGGCTTAGCGTCAGAAATGACCAGGCCAGTTCGGTCAGTTTAAGATTGCCGTGCGAAAGTCCCTCCCAGAACAGGAGGATAGCCTTGTCGATAATCAAATTAAAAGCCCCGGCCGCCCATCGCTGTTTTTGAGAATAGGCCTGGGCATAGTTGGTGGTGGCGGCCGAGACAATCCGGCCGGCCCGGGTAAAATCTATATGGACGTTATTTCTTATAAGGTTGACGGCATAGTCGATATCTTCGGTGACCGTGTGACAGGTCCAGGGATATGCTTTCAGGACCCGGGTCGAGATGGCCATACCGGTGCCTCTTAATAAAACCGGTAAACCGAGAGCAGCCCGGCCCTGATAATAAAAGGCGTTTTCGGCCATATTGGCCGTCTGTTGCAGATACGCCAGGGGAGAATCGCCGCTCACGGCGAACTCATTGGACACTTGCACCGCGCCGGCACCATCGAGAAACGAAACCGCCATGGCTTCCAGGAGGTTCGGTTCCACCCGGGTATCGGCGTCGATGACAGCCACGGCATGAAAGGCCGTCAGGTCAATTTGAGTCAGGGCGTATTCCAGGGCGTATCCTTTGCCGCGCTGGGAAATATTATGACGTTCGAGTACCACCGCCCCCAGGTTTTCGGCAACTTCGGCCGTTTTATC
>Ga0105105_10001118_pt1 | contig 11572 bp, 15 predicted proteins | sample PPLLaktember2015_4_FD_79108 | JGI IMG/M metagenome (GOLD analysis project Ga0105105, IMG submission 79108) | Freshwater sediment microbial communities from Prairie Pothole Lake near Jamestown, North Dakota, USA - PPLs Lake P8 Core (1) Depth... | ecosystem: Environmental > Aquatic > Freshwater >... | reverse complement strand
TCCAGCGAGTCGAGCGGTTTAATGGTCGTGCTGCGATGGTCGGCATCGTGATCGGTGTAGTCGTTGAAGGCCTCACCGGTTTTGGAATCGCTCACCAAATCGGTCTAGGTGCGCTGGTTGATGGTTACGCCGCCTGTCGGACCCAGTTTCTTCCTTTCTGCTTCTGATTTCTGAACCGCTGCTCTTTTTTGCTCCAGAGCATTTTGTTTGCTCTGCGACAATTCTTTTGTTGCCCAGCCGTAGTTGCCTCTAGTTAGCTTTTACAATCCATCCGTTTGGGCGGCTTTGGGGATTTCATCATCTCCCAATCTTTCGATCCAACCACTGCGTCAATACATATACACCTACAAACATGGGTAAGTAGGCAACCCACATGTTGGGCAGGTTGAGCTCTGAATTGTTGATCAGAACAAGTCCGCCATAGCTGATTGAGCCGTAAATAAATGCTCTGCGTAGCGGGCCAGTGATTTTTTTCATGAGAAACTGAAATGAAGTCCTGACCAACCTATCCCCGCAGAGGGGTGGGTAGTGCTGCGCTGGTGCCCAAGATTTCCGCTCACCGAGCCACGGCAGCCCCGATAGCGAGGCAGACTGTAACAAATTCGTTACATCCCTCTCATGACTCTCGGCGAAGTCTTTTTGGAATCGATGACGAGTGGTGTCATCACTGAGCGGGAAATTGCCTGGGTTGCTTCCCAGCAGGGTTCCTTCGCCCGCCACGAAGAGGCTCTTGCTATTCGGCTTGGGCGCTTGCTTGATGAGGGACAAATCAACTTGGGCTGCCGCATCCCCAGCCGAGTCATCCATCACAAGCTGGTTTTGATCGATTGGATTGAACCGCTCGGACGTAGGCGCCATGCTGCTAGCCCTGGAGTTGCCTAGCACACTAAGCAGGTAAGGTTATTGCGCCGTGGGAATGTTGAGCTGCTTAGGTAGCCCCTTGACTCTCCCGCATATTGTATCTATTTTACTCCTTTCCGCGATTGGATTTGTTCTGCCTGTTGGCTCTGCTGTTTCCTGTTGAGTCTTGGCCTGCGTCATAAGTAACCTTCAGTCCCCGACATCATCATGCCTCTGCCAAGTAAAGACGATGTAGCCAGATTGAGTCGTGGAAAATCTACGCGAGCACGGATTGGCAGTCGTCGCACCCCTCACCGGCTCACGCAAAAGGAGCGTATCCTCTTCGAGGCGGCGCAGCGGCAGGGGTTCCTTAAGGTTCCTATTGCCGGAATACGCCCTAATGTTCTGAATGTCTATAGGCTGTGGTGCGAAGCTGAAAAGCGTGAATTCCTTGTCAAAGGTACCCAACAATCCTAAAGTTCTCACTTGATTTCGGCCTGTCCTGGTTTATGTGTTGCTGCAATTAATTGATTAAATGGGAATGAATGGGGTCATTATCTTGTTCTATTTATGATTGTGTCTTCGGCCTTTTGAGTGCTGATGGTTGATTGATCGGCTTTGTGTGTGCCTGCTCAAGGCTTGATGATGTGTAAATAGATACCCTGGATCGCCGGATTCTCGCCATTGGCTCCTGGCTGCTTTGGCCTTCAATGGTTCGCGAGGCTCTGCGCAGCATAAAAGCGGCATGATTGTACGTTTTTCCTGCATCATCCGCTTTTACGAAGAGAAATTCGCTATTGTTGTTTGATCTATGTTCGCCATGATGGATGGACTAGCTCGGCGAGATCGTCAGCCAGAATTTATGGATCAACCGGGGCTAGATCGCAATGAACATGCCCGAGCGTTAGCAGGCCTGCGTCGGATCAATGGGATCAGTGGCCTTGCTGCAAGCCTGCTGGCTCCAATTGAAAAGCTGGCTAGAAGCTTGGAAGGTAAGCCTTTGCAGGTACTCGAGCTGGCTTGCGGAGGTGGTGACACCGCCATCGACCTAGCCTTAATGTCTAAACGTAGGGGACTGGCACTAAAACTGCACGCATGCGATATAAATCCTGAGGCTGTACAGATCGCCAAGGCAAACGCCCATAGTCGTGGCGTTGAGCTGGAGATTTTTTGTGCCGATGCCCTGGCATCTCCAGATCCGGAAAAAGATTTTGATGTGGTTTTTTGTTCACTTTTCCTGCACCATCTCAGCGACGCCGATGCTGAACAGCTACTCAAGGTGATGGCTCGGCGGTCGCGCCACTTGGTGTTGATAAGCGACCTGATTCGCAGCCCCCTTGGCTATGTATTGGCTTGGGCCGGCACCCGTTTGCTTAGTCGTTCATGGGTGGTTCACACCGATGGACCTTTGTCTGTGCGAGCTGCCTTTCAAATGGCTGAGGTACGAGGAATGATGAAAAGGGCAGACATGCAAAATGGCAGGCTGCAACGCTGTTGGCCTGAGCGTTACCTTCTGAGCTGGGAACGCAATTAATTTTGAAAGAGTGCCTCGTCACTGGCGGCAACATTCATCCTTGGGATGCCTTAGTGGTGGGTGCAGGCCCCGCGGGTGCCCTAGCAGCTATCGAGCTTGCGCGCAAAGGGATAAAGGTGCTGCTTGTGGAAAAGCGTGTCTTCCCCCGCTGGAAGGTGTGTGGCTGCTGCCTTAATGGTCAGGCCCAAGCGGTGCTCGAAGCAGCCGGCCATGGCGAGCTGATCCGCCGCGAGGGTGGTGTGCTTCTGAAGCAACTACAGCTGGGATACAGGGGTAATCAAGCCACATTGGCATTGCCAGCTGGTCGCGCCTTGTCGCGCGAACGGTTCGATCAAGCTTTGGTGGATGCGGCGGTTGCGGCAGGGGCCAGCTTCCGGGGCAGCACCACAGCACTAATGGGACCTGTTTACTCAGGGGCAAGAACTGTGACCCTGCAGGAGAGCGGTGCTAAGCAAATTGAGCAGGTACGCGCCAAGGTGGTTCTGGTGGCTGCTGGATTAGCGCACCGCTCCATGCCTGCCAACGAAGCCAGAGAGGTGCGCATTAAGCGCCACTCCCGTATAGGAGCAGGTTGTGTGTTGCAGGCATCAGCACAGCCCTATCCAAGCGGAACTATTCATATGGCAATCGGCCGTCAGGGCTATGTAGGGCTGGTACAGCGAGAAGACGGTTGTCTAAACGTTGCAGCAGCCTTTGATCGCCAAGCCCTTAAAGGCAACGCTGATCATTGCGGAGCAGCTGAAGCTGCCCGGGTTGTGCTGGCTAGCGCGGGCTTCGCAATTCCGGCAGGGCTTGAACTGGCCCGGTGGCAGGTCACCCCCGCCTTAACGCGTCATGCCACGCGATTAGCCGGTGAGCGTTTTTTTGTGATTGGAGACGCGGCCGGCTATGTGGAACCTTTCACTGGGGAAGGAATGGCCTGGGCTTTAACGGCAGGGGCCGCAGTGGTGCCCTTGGTGTTAGCCGGTATTGATGACTGGAACGAAGGTATTGAACGCCGCTGGCACTGGATTCAGAGCCAACAGATCGGTCGCCGCCAGCGTACTTGCCAGGCTGTGGCGTTGTTGTTGCGAAAGCCGGGAGCAACTGCTGTGGCCTTTGCCCTCAGCAAACACCTACCGGCTTTATCCGAGCAGTTGATATCACAGCTCAACCACGTAGTCATCCCATGATTATCCGTGGCATCGGCACCGCAGTGCCGCCAAACCAGGTTGAGCAAGCTGATGCTGCTTTGCTTTCTGAGCGGGTTAGTGGCAGCTCTAATAACAAGACCGGTCTGGTGCAACGAATCTTGCGCCGCACCCATGTGCAAAGTCGCGCCAGTGTTTTGGCTTCTGCTAATAGCAACCAGCCACTGCCCTTCTACGGCAATGAAAGTCCCAGCACTGCAGCTCGGATGGTGGAATTTTCACACCACGCCACACCTTTAGCATTAGCGGCCGTTGCTCGCGCTTTAACAGATGCGCAAATTGCAGCAGCTCAGATCACCCATTTGGTAACTGTGTGTTGCACCGGCTTCCAGGCGCCAGGGTTTGATTTGGCCTTGATAAAGCAGCTCGGCCTTGATGTAGGGGTGCAGCGCACCCATGTGGGTTTTATGGGGTGTCATGGCGCCCTCAATGGCCTACGGGTAGCCCAGGCTTTTGTGGAGGCCGATGCCGATGCAGTGGTTCTGCTCTGCTCGGTGGAACTCTGCAGCCTGCATCTTTATTACGGCTGGGATCCAGAGAAGTTGGTGGCCAATGCCCTATTTGCAGATGGGGCCGCCGCACTGGTGGCTACTGCCGATATGTGTGGTTTTGGTAGCTATCCCACCCTGCTGGCCTCCGGCTCCACAGTGATACCTAATACCGAGGAGCTTATGCATTGGCAGATAGGCAATCACGGCTTTGAGATGGGCCTTTCTCCCCAGGTGCCTGAGGCGGTGGCCTCAGAGCTAAAACCGTGGCTCGAGCGGTGGTTAAAACCTAGGGGGTTTTCCATTGGGGAAATTGCTGGTTGGGCGGTGCATCCGGGTGGGCCACGTCTACTGCAGGCCTGTGCCAATGCCCTTGAATTGCAACCTGATCAGATTTCAGAATCTCAGGCGGTGTTGCGAGAACATGGCAATATGTCGTCGGCAACAATCCTTTTTATTATCAATCGTTTGCGCTACTTAGCAGCTCCGGGACCATGCCTGGCTCTGGCCTTTGGACCAGGACTCAGTGCTGAGGTTGCCCTGCTGTTGATGCCGTGAATGCAACTCAACACAGTCGATTAACCTCGATCTTTGCTTGGTTTCAGTGGCACCGTTAGCCGCCTGGATTAAGATGGTGATGTCTTGATGCTCCCTTTCTGATGACACGTTTCTTGGGTGCCTTGACTTCGCTGGCCGTCTCCTGCTGCGGCGCCATAGTTGCTGTGGCTGCTGGGGCGCCGGCCCACGCCGGTCCAGCAGCGGCGATTTATTGCACATCCCCTGGGCTACCAGTGGGCTGCGTGGGGCGACCGGCTGTGCGGGCCCTCACCCCCGGTGTCGGAGCTCCTGGGGTAGGAGTGACTCCGGGTGTGGGTGTGGGTGCCCCTGGCGTTGGGGTTCGGCCTGCGGCGGGCCCTGGTGTGGGTCCCAATATGGGTGGACCAGTCAACCGTGGTGGTCTGCGCTGAGTAATGCCAACAGGGCCTATTCCTTAATGCAATGGGCCCATTGCTGTGCCTAGCTAGAAATAGGCAAGGCCTGGATTGTTTGCTGTTCTGTTGCGTGAGCCAGGCTGCAGTACCAGCGGTTTGGCTTAATTGCCCGATCGCTTCGAGTCCTGTGTCGATTTCACTTGATACCCACAACAGCCTGATGGATACCGTGCATCTTGCTTCGATCTTCCGCCAATCACGACTACCTCTTGGAGTGCCGGTCCCGCCGCCAAGCTGATCCGTACCCTGGGCGAAGCTAGAGCAGCTCATGCTGCAGCGCCTTGATCTGCTGGAGAAACGGATGATGCATTGCATCTACATGCTGGAACAACTGATTCGATCGATCTCTGTGCGCGGATGATAATGAGCAGTTCCTCCCGCCTTGAGCAGCTCGGCCGCTTTCTGCTGCGGGGCCTTCGCATCGGCGCCAGCACGGTTTCGATCATCGAGCTGCTGCGCAACGACTGGACCGGTGGTATCAGCGCTGGGATTGCCTGGCTGGTGTTCCTGCAGGTGGAGCGTCGATTGCCGCCTAGTCCTGCGGACCCACCGTCACTGGGAGGTGGCCGGTCTTAACCCAGATTGTGCAACCCGCCTCACTCCTTGGCCTGTGCACGCTGCCGGGTGGATTGCGCAGCCAGCTGCCAGCTGGATAGGTGCCGTGTTCGTCTTGGAATACGCCATCGAGCACCAGGATCTCCTCACCACCGGGATGGCCGTGGGGTTTAAATACCGTGCCTGGCGCCCATCGCACTAGGGCCACATGTTCAGAACCAAAGGCATGCAGGGGCAGCACCTCCAACCCCCTAACCAGACCCGGAACCCAGGTTTCTTGATTGGTGTCGACCACTAGCTGCTGCTGATCGGCAGGGTGCATCTGGTGCAGCTTCACCAGGATCGTGCAGCCTGCCACGCTGAATGGTGCATGGCTTGAGCCAGCGGGGTTGCGCAGGTAGGCGCCGGCTGGGTAGTGGCTCTGCTCATCTGAGAAGGTGCCCTCCAGCACCAGAATCTCCTCGCCGCCGCCATGGAGATGGCGCTCAAAGCGGCTGCCGGGGGCGTAGCGCACGATGGAAGTCGCCCTAGCCACCTCGGCGCCGTTGCGATCGAGCAGGCGCCGTTCCACCCCCGCCATTGGGGAGGGATTCCAGTTCAGGGAGTGGGTGTCGAGCAGCGCTCGCTGGCTGAGGTCGGCATGCAGCTCCATGGCCCTGATTCTGATTGCTAACTGGAGAAAGGTGTAGGGGTATCAATTGCGGCGGGCGCTTGCCGCTGTTGCTGAGGTGCTCGCCGAGGGCGATCAGGCCCTTGTGATGTGAAGCCAGGAGTAAGTATGCAAGCCTTGCGGTTGCGGGCTTTTAGAAGCACCTCACTGTTGAGCTAATGCCACTCCTGAACTGGGGCTTCGAGCCGATCAGACAAGGCCGTAGGCCTGGCTGCTCTCGATAAGGTGCGGGTAGTTAGGTTGGTCCCGATGCTGTTGTAGAGCCTGGTCACTGCTGCAACGTAGGAACTCAGAGCAGGCCAGTCTGCTGCTCAGCAACTAGGCCCCACTCGAGCAGCGATGCCATCAATAAGGCCATTGCACCCACTGACCACAGCGAGTGCAGGATCCGATTCAGAAGTAGGGCTCGAACAGGGATCATCAACCTATTCAAGCCGACTTTTGGGGCCTTGCCGGTATCAGTGCCTGATCCCTGACGGGTTAGATCAGGTGATTGTTAGCGATTCCCTATGTCGGAAGCAGGCGCTTTCGCATCCAGGGACCTTAAGGGTTTGATCAGGCCGGGCATCAGGCTCTCTACTTGCTAGGCCAGTTTTTTTGAGGTGGAAACTGACTACTTCAACGGCCTGCTGTTCAGCAGCAAACCGCAGCGTCGATCAACCTGGGCGGCCCGCGGGTGGTCAAGCAGCGGCGCATCCTGGAGAACGGCCTGGAAACCCTGGCCGGCTACAATAGCAAGGGTTTGGGCCATCCCCACGGGCCATGGGTGAGCTCATCGGATGGGATTCATCGTCCGACCCGAACCCCGCGAATGGAATCCATCAGCCCTAGGCCGTTGAGCAGCCAAACCACAACTGCTACAACAACGACAACATTCAGGATTTGCCTGATTTTCCCATCCATGGGGATGTAGGTGTTCACTAGCCACAGCAGGACACCAACGACGATGAGCGTGACAATGAGCGAAATGAGATCCATGGCTTCGTGAGTTTGGTGGCAAGATTTGGTGTTTAAGTGATAGCTTGTTTTTTCTCAGTTGACAGTGCAACCTCAAGGATTCGCGGTGACAAATATGTGAATGTTGTGTTCAGTCTTGGATCGCCTGGTGTTTGGTGTCACCAGCGCCGCCACGATGTATGTAATCGGCGGATGATTAGAAGTGCAAATCCCTATTCAGCAATTCCACTTGCATCTGGGTTTTATTGACTGCTCCCATCTGGGCTTTGCGGATCGATTGGGCAAAAGCCGATGAGGAAAGAATCAGGTAAGAGCCAGTAAAGTGTTAGGGCTAAGGTCTGCATCACGCTATTCGGAGGCCTTTAAAGGCTGGCGTTTCCAGGTCATCGGCGCCGGCGGATCAGCATTACTGCGCCGGATCTGGGCCGAAGGCTGGCTCTTGATACAGGTAGCGAGTGAGTTCGGGGCCTAAAAGGTTGATGACCAACTCGCCTGCCTCTCTCGCGATCTTGTAGGCATACTGGACAAGGTCAACTGGTTTTGGAGGAACCCTCGTGCCCAGTCAGTTAATCCTCAGTAAAATAGCCACACCTTGTGCTGTTTTGGATCAATCGATACGACCCAAATTCCTTTTTGCTCCAAGCTTGGCCACCCCAATCCCTACATTGCATGTACCTATCCTTGGCCTGTTTTCTTCCGCAACTGCAGCTTGCGGAGAGATGGTCGCGTTTAATAGATTGAGCACTAATTTGATTTACTTGTGCAGTTGGCATTAAACGCCTGTACTGGCGCGCGAGGAGCCGCTAAAGCGCAACGGAGAGGCTGATGCCAAGAGCTGCTTGATCAGCCGCATCGCTGAGCTCCTTTTTAACGGTCTGCGCTACTTCTTTTAAGTCTTTTGTGGCGTTCATGGCCGAGGCCTGCGCCTACTTGGCTATTTCTTTGGCCTGGAGTTGGATCATCGATCTGTTGACTATAGGCCGATTCGGGTTTGCCTTCTTCATCCTCGGCGGTGGCTTTGCGTTTTTTGGACATGGCATTCAGTTCTGGTTGAAGGAAGACTCCCGGCATTAGCCGTAGCCGCTGATCTACTGGTGCTCAGGGGTGGTGTTGCCTTGGTTGGTGTGCTGCACCTGGGTGCCTATGGCCAAGCGAGGGTGGCCTGCGGCGCCTGGGGCTGGCTCCCAACAGCGTGATCGATCCGCCGGAGGTTGCCAACTTCCAGTTCGTGGAGGTCTAGGCTTGCTCGCTTGCCGAACATCGCGCTTGGCTGGAATCACTGGATCAGGGGATTCAGCCGCCATCGAGATCTCAATGGCGGCATCACAGGTCTATGCGCGTTGCTGCAAAGCCAGGCAATCCAAAAGGGCTCGATGTTCTCTTCCCTGCTGCAGCACTGGTGCAGTCTCACCGGCTTGGCCGTGCTTCAACGGGATCGCCCTGTCACGACGCCACATCTGGCAGCACCGTTGTGGCGCCAAGTGGGGAGCTTCTCAATCGGCAGCTTTTATGTTTTGAACGGTGATCATGTTCTGAGGCTAAGGCGCGTTGGCTGGAAACAACCATCTCTCGGCAACAGGGAATGACAGATAAGACTGGTAATTGCCACTGCCACCTCAAGTTCCATCCCAGCGAACCCCTCAAGGTCGAACGGCGCCGCAGCAACCACCTCGAGAAACAACTGCGAGGCGTGCGGCAGCAGCTGGAACTGCGGGAGCGGCAGATGGAAGATGCAGCCCACGCGCGGGTGCAGGAGCTAGGCAAGGAGCGGCAATTTGAGCGCGCCTTCTCAGAAGCAAAAGGACGCACCGGTGGCGGTGGGCGTGGCACCTTCTGTTAGGTATTCAAAGGACAGCTTTGGGATGGCTTGCGGCTAGGCAGTTGCAAGGATGGTGGTGACGGGCGGCCGCTAAGCACTGCTGCTTTCCTCGACCAGCTGCATCTCCACCCCGTCTACGGCTGCATTATTCAACAGCGCGGCGCCATGGGTAAAGGTGTCATAGGTGATAAGTGCCGATTAGCTCTACCGGGCTGGATTTGCCATCAATGGCCGCAGTACGCGCTGCTTACCTTGCATTGCGAGAGGCGCTCAGCCCTGGCTGTCATCGTCAACTACCAGCAGCAAGGGTCAAGCCGTGACTTACAGCTGCTGATCACCAGGGCCGCGCTCACCGCGATCAAGGTAAAAGCTGCCACCAATAGCAGTGGCGCAAGGGACTGCACTCTCCGTCACTTGCCGATGATGTCATTGAGGACCACCAGGCTCGACAGAACCCGGGCGATGCGGTTCAGCAACGATGGGCACCTGGTCTGCTGACGCATGGGGGCCCAACTCAGCGTGACGTGCTGATCGGCGGCGATCTCTGCAAGGCAGGTGGCGGCGATTCGACTACTGGTCTTTCGCCGCCTGGCCTTGCAGGAAGTTGTGGATCATCTGCTCCATGCCGTTCTGCGTTCTCCCATGGGGCCTGAGGCCCTGCTCTGCCCACACACGATCGAGCTCCTGGCGCAGCTCATCAGGGATCCAGCAGGACAGCATCACCTTGCCCTCTCGGCTGGAGGTGCAATGGCGCTCAGGCGTGGACATCGAGCGTATTTGTGTAAGTGTGCGCAATCTGCCATTGCCAGACCCTCTGGTCCAGCAACCGCTGCTTTGCCGTCATCCCTGGCCAAAGGGACCATTGATCGGCCAGAATGAGAACCGTTCTCAAGCATGGGTGGGTTGATGGGTCAGCAGGTCGTTCAGGTGCCCGTCACCGTGCTCACCGGCTTCCTCGGCGCCGGCAAGACCACCCTGCTCAACCACATCCTCAGCAACCAGCAGGGGCTGCGCAGTGCCGTGCTGGTAAATGAATTCGGCGAGGTGGGGATCGACAACGAGCTCGTGGTGGCCACCAGTGATCAGATGGTGGAGCTCAGCAACGGCTGCATCTGCTGTTCGATCAATGGGGAGCTGCAGGAGGCGGTGCATCGGGTGCTCGAGCGACCCGAGCCACTGGATCTGATCGTGGTGGAAACCACCGGTCTGGCCGATCCGCTTCCCGTGGCCATGACGTTCATGGCCGGGGACCTGCGCGATCGTCTGCGACTCGATTCGATCATCACCCTGATCGATGCAGAACACTTCAGCGCCACGGCCCTCGAGAGCCCGATCGCTCGCGCCCAGGTTGTGTATGGCGACATCCTTCTGCTCAACAAAGCCGATCTAGTGGATGAGGAACGGCTGAAAGAAGTTGAGGCCGAGCTGCGGGCAATCAAAACCGACGCTCGCATCCTGCGGGCCAGTCGTGGTGATGTTCCCCTGGGCCTGCTGCTGAGCGTGGGGTTGTTTGAAACTGATCGCCTGGCATCCCTCCAGGCCCAGGAAGATGCCCATGAACAACATCACAACCACGGGGATCACCACCACCAAGAGCATCACCACCATCCCCACACCCCGGAGTTGGAGGGCTTCAGTTCCGTGAGCCTGGCAGTGGAGGCGCCGTTCGATCTGCGGCGCTTCCAGCACTTCCTTGACATCCAGCTGCCTGAATCGGTGTTCCGCGCCAAAGGTGTGCTCTGGTTTCGCGAAAGCGAGCGGCGCCATTTGTTTCACCTCTGCGGCAAGCGCTTCACGATCGATGACTCCGACTGGCCCGATGGTTCAGAGCGCCACACCAAAGTGGTGGTGATCGGCAAGGGCATTGACCAGGCAACGCTTAAGGCCCAGCTCGAGGCCTGCGTAGCGCTGCCATGAGCCAGACCCTGCTTATCTCCGGACCGCCCGGCTGCGGTAAAACTAGCTGGATCCTGAAGCGGGTCCAGAGCCATCGAGGCACATGCGGGTATCTGCGGCTGGCCGGCTACCCCGACGAAGGGCTCGCTCAGGCGCCTGACGGCGGTATCGATCTGGCCTACCTACAGGACCAGTGCCCGAGGCTGCTGGATCTAGCCGATCTCGATCAGGCCCTGGCACCAAGGCCGGAGCACTTTCTGGCGCTGATTGAACTACCCCAGTTCCAGCCGCCGACGGAATCGGGTCTTGGTGGGGTGGACCGGCGCGTGATTCCCCAACTGGAGGCCTTGCATCTCAAGCCCGACGAGCATTTGCACTTCGGGCGAGATACCGCCTTGCCCCGCCAGGACACCCTGGATTTCACCAGTTTGCAGGCCTGGGAAAGGAACCTGGCTGGGAGTGTGTGGGATCCGGCCAGCCTGAGCAGCTTCTGGTTTGAACTGGTGAACGGCGCCTATGGCGATGTGTACCGCGCCAAGGCCCTGATGAACCTGCCCGATGGCCGGGCCTTCTTCTGCAACTGGATGGTGAGCCAGGAGGGCTCCCAGTTTCTGCCTTTGCAGACGAGTGC
>Ga0105105_10001117_pt1 | contig 11574 bp, 4 predicted proteins | sample PPLLaktember2015_4_FD_79108 | JGI IMG/M metagenome (GOLD analysis project Ga0105105, IMG submission 79108) | Freshwater sediment microbial communities from Prairie Pothole Lake near Jamestown, North Dakota, USA - PPLs Lake P8 Core (1) Depth... | ecosystem: Environmental > Aquatic > Freshwater >... | reverse complement strand
CTTTATCCGCCGATACAACCTATCAATTCACGGCCGAAGGTTATGACAATTTCGGCAATGTCGTCAATCCCGGGGACCTGACCTGGTCGCATACATTTTCTTCTGGAACCATTAATACTTCAGGGCTATTTACACCCCAATTGGTCGGCGACGGCAAAATAATAGTCGTCATTGATACCAGCGGACTGGCCGATACCACCGCGACCATGATTGTCATTCCGGGAGACCTGGTTTCGCTTGAGGTCGATCCATCCAGCGATGCCGTCGAAGCCTTACATTCATTGCAGTTTTCCGCCACAGGCTATGATAGCGATGGCAATAATTACGGCAATTTGACCGATTCGGCAACTTGGTCGACCACCGATGCCGGCGGTTCCATCACTGCCACGGGACTATATACGGCCGGGGCCGGACTGGGTAATAAGTTGGTTATCGCGACCTATGGTATTTTCGCCGATACGGCTCATATCGTCGTGATCCCCTCCGGAAGCCTGGATTATTTAAGAATCGAATACGAAGACGGCACGCCCGTCGCTGATACGTCTCTTGCAACCGACATTGATACCACCGAATTCTATTGCCGCGCCTATGAAACAGGCGATATCTTGATTGGCGACGTCGTTGTCCAATGGCAATTATTGGGGGTTGATTCCATCGGCTCCCTGACCAAAGACAACGCCAAATCAACCGTCTTGATTCTGGACCGACCCGGAACGGGCCGGGTAGCCGTCGCTCATGTTGGCGGTGAAGTCGATACCACCGGCACCATTACCTGTACCGGCGGCTTGCCCCAGCGGTTTTCCATTACCCCCGATACCGCCACCATCACGGCCGATAGCACTCTTCAATTTGCCGCAGTTTCCGTTGATAACGACAACAATCCCAGCATGCCCCAGATTTTACCCGTCTTTAGCCTTTTCGGCGGGATCGGAAATATTGATGCCTCGGGATTATTTACTCCGGAAACAGCCGGAACCGGCCATGTCGTCGTCACGGGCGGCGGACTTTGCGACACTACCGGAGAAATTACGGTCAATCCCGGAATCCTGGCTCAAATCATTATTTCCCCCGACACAATAACAGTGGGGCTCAACGATACGGTGCAGTATTCCCTTGCCGGGTACGACGCCAAAATGAATGAAACCGACCCCGGAACCATCACCTGGGACGCTCTGGGAAGATCCGGTGTTATCGATAATGACGGCTTGTTCATTTCATCCTCAATCGGAAGAGCCCGGATTACGGCCCTTAGTAGTTTTAAATTTCTGGTCGATACCAGCGGCTTTGTCGATGTCGAAGAAATTCTGGTTTCCTCCATTCCTCTGGGAAACAGCACGGTCAGCCCCGGATACGATTCGGCCGCCGTCCTGGCCTTTCATATACATAACTGGTTCGACGACGCCAGGGCTCTTTCCGGGCTGACAATTCGTGACAACTCCGAAGGATACGGTAGTTTCGCCGAGCGTCTGAAAAATGTGGATTCGGTCGGTCTGTACTATGATAAAGACAATGATTCCCTTTTCAACGCCGCTGACAGTCTTGTCGCGATTGTGGAATACGCTGCGGCCGTCCAGGCTTTTGTCTTTGACCCCATCGCGATATCGGCCGGTGAGGGACTCAACTTCTTCGTCGCTCAAAAACTCGCTTTAAATGCCCGTGACGGTGATACTCTGGACGTTTATCTTTTCCCGGCCGCGGATATTACCTTCCAGGATGCCACCGTTCCGGCCGGCCCGGCCAATCTGAATTCCCTGGGTAAATCCGTCATTAACGGTTTGGTCGTGGCGCAGTTAAACATTGTCTCCACGGGAACCGACACCATTATCACCGCCGATACTTTGTACACCGTCATGGCTCTGGATATTCCTCGAAACGGATACCAGGTCGACACTCTGACCGGGATCACGTTTGTTAACCGCGGTACCGCCGATTCTGAAGATATCGATTCCCTGGTCCTGTTCGCCGATGACGGCGACGACATCTGGGAAGGGCCGGCTGTGGAATATCGCGTGGGACGTCTTATCTATACCGGCGGTAACTGGTCTTTGAGCGGCTTGGTCGTTGCCCTGAACGAGTTATATACGAGATTCTTTATTGCGGCCGAGTTATCGGAATATCCCACCAATGGCGCGACTATCGCTCTGGAATTGCCCCGCGACGGCATCACGGTATCATCGGGCAACGACGGCCCCATCGACTTGCCCCTGATTCCTGTCGACACGGTGGTAATACGCTCCACCGAAAGACTGTATTTGAGCGGTTCAACCTTGACTTCAACCGAATTAATTCCGGGCGAACAAAGCCCTCCCGTCGTTTTCTTCAATTTCCAGAACAGCTATGCTGACGCCGTCATGTTCGACAGCCTGCTGGTAACTTCCCTGGCCGCCGATCCCGGCGGAGCCGCCCTTCAGGAACTGGACAGCCAGTTCGACAGCCTGGCACTGTACCTTAAAAAAGACTTAAATAATAATGGCATTACGTCAGCCGACAGCCTGATGACCACCGCCGGACTATCCGCCGGAAAGGCTCTCTTCGACATCGGCGGGTTTTCACTTAGTGCCGGCGGCGGAAGCGCCCGACTGGCCATAACATCCTTCCTGAATCTGGAAAACAGCAAAGACGGCAACACGGTCAATTTCGCCATCAATAATGCGGCGGCCGTATTTACTCAAATCCCCAGAGACATCGAAGCCGTTTTCCCTGTGAAAAACAGTTTTAATTTCAGCCTCAATGCCTTCCCTTCGTCAGCCGTGGGAATAGCCCCTTTTGAAGGGAAAACCATATTCGGAGATCAAACCGACCAAATCGGCCTTGATTTCACCCTGCCGTCAAGAGGATATTCGCCCGACATTCTGAATCGCATAAGAATTGTCAACACGGGGACTTTAAACGATGCCGAGGCCTTAACCGCCGTGAAACTGTGGAAAGACAAATCCGGAAACGGCTGGACACCTGACGATAAGTACCTCGGAGCCTTCACCCGCAAATCAACGTACTGGGAACTGGAGGGGCTATCGCAATCGATCTCGACATTCGGTGAAAGATTTTCCATAGCCTTCAGCGTCAAAAACGAATCATTCGAAGGCGGCACCCTGTTGTTTAATATCCCCCTTGAAGGAATAATTTATGCATCCGGCATGACCGGTCCCGATGATTCCCCCGTCGCCAACCCTTCTGCCCATCTGGTTTTTCCTTCCAACCGCGTGACCATCATCTCGATACCCATGGGTTCGGAGACAATCAGGCCGGCCAGTGCGGAAAACCGACTGCTGACCTTTGCCCTTTATAATGGATATACCGACCGTATCCACCACCTGAAGTCCCTGACTTTATCCAATATCTCACACACCTCGTCAGATTTACAGTTTGCCGACTCCGAACTCAATCAGATTTCTCTGTATTTCGATTCTGACAAAAATCGCCTCCTCAACGGCGACCCCCTTATCGGGTCCGGGCATTTTTCGGACGGTCAATTGCAAATCACGGGGCTTGATATCGCGCTTCCGGCTGAATCTCTTTCCTACTTTTTCGTCGTGACCGATTTATCGACCTCTCTGATCGACTCCGACAGCCTGGCCCTTTCCATCCCGGATCCTTCCAGTTTCGAATTTCTTGAAAGTGCGAATATTAATGGCGATATACCGGTTACATCCGGGGGATATCTGATTATCGATGGTTCCATAGCGGAACAATATGATATCATTCCTGTTTTGCCGCGGACATTATCGCCCGGAGACACCTCGGTTTTTATATTCGGCTTCCGCCCCGCGGCCAACGGCAATTTGATCGATACCCTGATTTCGATCGAACTGCGTAACCGGGGAAACGCCTCTGTATCCGATATTTCTAATTTATACTTATGGCAAGATGCCAATGACGACGAAACCTGGCAGGACGGTGATACCCCGCTGGGCAGTCTGAATTACATATCGGGGGCATGGCAAAGCGACGACCTGGAACTTGAAATCGGACCGGCCGTTCCCTCACTTTTTATCCTGTGCGACGTATCGGCGGCGGCGACCCCGGATGCCACGGTACAATTCGTAATCCCTGTCAACGGCTGCCGGTACGATTCGGATAACGACGGCCCCATAGACACCGCCCTGGCCAACCCCGGGGAATTGACCATTTCAAATTCCGGTTTAAGGGTGGCCTACACTCTTGATCAGCAAACCTACTCTGTCGGCCAGGATATCATTGTCGGCCTGAATGTCACCAATATATTGGCCGCGCCCGTCGACAATATTATCGCCGACGTCTTGACCATAGACAACCCCTCGCTTGTACAATCAGACAGCGCTTTGGCCGGGCCGATCACTCTGGAGGCCGGGGAATCCGCGCAATTCAAGTTTTATTATACTTCCCTGGATACGGGCCTGACCTCCTGGCGTCTCCACGCCGTCGCCCAATTGATAAATGATACCTCCGCCGCCATCACCACCGAATCAATTCAAATACAGGCAGTCCCCGCGAATCCCATGGCCCGCTTGATTAATTCCATACCCACTTCGGCGACTCGGGGACAACTTAACATCTTTCCTTTAAGCCTTGAAATATTCCATCCTTCGACCAACTCCGCGGTGGCCCCTATCGAACTCGATAGTCTGCGTATAAATGTCCGGGACGGAACGGGCAACCCTGTTTTTGCGTCGTCCGTATTTTCCCGCATGGTCTTGTCTTCAGGCTATACGAATCTGTCGATTATCGAAACTTTGCCCGACCAGGAATCGGTTCTCCTCCAATTTGCCTCACCCTTATTAGTATTTCCGGGGCAACGGAAGGTGATCTCGCTATTGGTCGATATTGATAGCCTGGCTCAAGCCGATGAATTTGCCCTGGCCATTGCCACTTCGGCGGCACTGCCCGTGGTTGACAAAAATACCGGCCTCTTGCTCCCTTATGATGCCTCGGTGATATTCCCCCTCTACACCGCCGTTTGCGGTATACATGATCCCGCCGAAATCATGGCGGTATCCTGTGTTTCTCTATTGGGCAATACCGCCAATTTCGGTCAGGAGGATGTGGAAGTCATCAGTTTAAATCTTCTTCACCCGGGACTCCTCACGAGTTCGCCGATACAGTTATCGCAACTCTCGTTTAACTTCGTCGATTCCCTCAATACTCCCCTGATTGCGGCCGAATTGGCCGAAAGGGTGAGACTTTATCGCGGCGATAACGCGCTGGCCAGTTTTACCGATTTCCCCGAAGCGTCCACCCTGGTCGACATTCCTTTCAATTCGCCGTTGGTAATCAACCCGGGAGAAAATGTCGAAATCATCCTGGCCGTTTCCTTAAAGACCATATCGCCATACACCAATTTCGGCATATACATCGCCGATAGCACCGCCTTTACGGTCCGGGATTTAAGTTCCGGCTCCCTCTTGACGGCGGCCACCGATACCAGTGTTCTGTCAACCGGTTCGGTTTTCCCCATTTCGACGGGTCGGGCGATATTGAATAATGCCGCCCTGCCCTGCCGGATATGCATCAATTCAACCCTGCCGTCATCCATCGTCGGCGGCGTTGATTCTCTATCCCTGGCCGCCCTTGAAATCGCTTATCCCTATAGTGATGATTATTCGGCAGTTATACTCAGGCAAATCGCCATCAGCCTTACCGATTCACTGGGACAACCGCTGAACCCCGATCTGGTTTTCGACGGAATCGGCTACCGCGTCGATTCCGGGCCTTTATCTTACCAGACATACGTCACCATTCTGAACGGCAAGGCCATTTTTGAAATTACCGGGGGACTGGCCATAAACCCCAATGACGTTTACGATTTGACCCTGGTTGGAGATATTGAAACCGACATACCATACGATAATTTCAGAATATCCATTTCAGGCACCGATGCTCTGGTAATCACGGACCAGACCGATACCTCCCATTCGCCGGGATTCACTCTTTCCGATGATTGCCCCGAAAGTTTACCCTTCTATTCGGATCTGACCAGTGTCTTCCTCCCCGCCGGAAGACCGCTCATTTCCGGACTTACCGGCAACGTCGGCCTGGCTTATCCCGGCCAGGTTGGGGCTTCTTTTATCGACGGGGAAATTTCATACACGAGTCTTACTCCCAAGGGCGATTTAAGCCTGACCGGGCTATTCGGCAAAATACATCGGCGGGGTCCCGAGGGGTTGATACCGGCCCAGGCCGCGCAGGTTTTTGATAGTATATACCTGTTAATTGACAATCAGAAAATCGCGGGAACCGGCCAATTTGACGGCGACAGTTTGATTTTGATATTGGATAGCGCTTTTATAATTAGAAGTGGTGAACAATACGATTTCTCTCTAAAGTGCGACCTTCGCGGCGATGCCCCGTCGGCCAATTACCTGATTAGTTTCGAAGATTCCACTTTCCTTGAGGTATCCGATAAAAATCTCGAGACGCCAATAACCGTCCTGGTGGAGTCCGGAAGTTACCCTCTGGCAACAAAACAGCTGGCGGTCGCGGCCGCCAGTTTGAAAGACTCCTTTACGGGATATCCCAATCCCTTTAATGCCTCACGGGGTCAGACAGCCATAATTGGCTATGTCCTCCCCGAAGATGCGCTGGTGGATATCGAAATATTCGCGATTACAGGCGAGGGTGTCAGCAGTATTGCCAAAGCCGCTTTCCGGGCCGCCGGCTCGCATCAGGAAGACCAATGGGCCGGTCTGAACGATTTGGGCCTGGAAGTGGTTCCCGGGACTTATTTCTGCCGGATAACGGCAAAATTTATCTCGGGAAGAACCGAAAGTTACCGGCGAAAAATATCGTTAATCAGATGAAACGTCTAATAACATATCTGGCAATTCTCCTGGCCGTGGCGACCGCGGTCCGGGCCGAAAACGACGGCGGCATCGAAACCCCCTTTGCTTTTGGCATCGGAGCCCGAGATTTGGCTTTGGGAACAGCCAATTTCGCCCTGGCCAATTCCTCGACCGCCCTATACTGGAACCCGGCCGCCCTGGCTCGGACAGAGCAAATCACTATTTCAGGGTTTCATGCGAACCTGTACGACCCCGGAGTTACCTACCAGTTTTTCGGCCTGACCCTGCCCACGATGGATTGGGGCGGCTTTGGCTTGGGCGTAACGCGTCTCGGTATAAATGATATTGAACAGCGCGATGAAAACAATATTGTCACCGGATCCTTTTCGGATAATCGCGTCGCCCTGATAATGTCGTATGGCAAAAACATATCCGGTTACGATATAGGCACCGCCGTTACGATCGAACAGCATACCCTGGATACCTATAAAGCAACTTCGACACCCGGTCTGCAGATATCAATAAGCAGGGTAATCGACTTGGGCTCGGCCAATTTCGAGGAATTGGCCCTGGCCCTCAATGGCAGAAATCTGATTAGCCAGAATTTTAAAATGGACTTGTCGGAGGTGGCCTATCCCTCATCTGCGGATTTTGGTATGTCCCTGCGTCTGCGCCCCAGGACTGACTGGGACCACTCCGTATTGATGGCGGCCTCAATTTCCAAAACCGACCGGGTTGATCCTCGCATGTCCTTCGGTCTCGAGTACAACATTAAAGATTTCCTCTTCCTCCGGGGCGGATTGAGACAGGATAAACTCTCCGCTGGCTTTGGAATGCAGTATAAAAATTTCGGGTTCGACTATGCCCTGGTCGACCGCGACCTGGGCAGTCTTCATTTATTCAATATTTCGACTTCCTTCGGGATGCCCATAAGCCTTAAAAAGGCGGCCCGGGAAAGGAAAAAGGAAGAGGAATTCAATCACAGGATGAACGCCAGCCTGACGAGCAAAAACGAAGATATGATACAGAAAATTATGGAGGACGGTCAAAACCAGATGACTGCCGGTAATCTTGAGGAAGCCTTTTTCAATTTCGACCGGGCCCTGTTTCTGGCCAGAAATTCCAGCCACGATACAACCGGGATATATATTCTTCAAAGCCAGACCAAAACCCGACTGGATCGTCTCAAAGAATCGATGGAATATGAACGCCTCCTCGATTCGGCGCAGGCCAATATGGGACGAGGCGACTATATGGCCTCGAGATATTACGCTGGCCAGGCCTTATCCCTGGCGCCGGAATCGGACACGGCTCGAGCCATAATTCTCAAGTCGGAAAAGGAGATTTCCAGATCCTCAACCCTGGCGGAACAAATCAACGCCAGATTGTTCCGGGCTGATTCACTCTTGAATTTCGGCCAGGTCGGTCAGGCCCTGAAAGTCATCGAAGCCGTGAAAGAGATCGCCCCCGACGACAACCGGGTCCGTATGACGGAAAGAAAAATAAGGCTGGAATTATGGCGTCAAAAAGCCTCCGACGCCTACGCTATTAACGATTTGCAAACCGCCAAAACGGCCCTCGATTCCGCCCTGAATATATTCCCCGGTCACAAATGGTGCCTGGAACTGCGACAGGAAATCGCCGGGAAAAAACAAGTCAATCAAATTGAAACAAACCCGCCGGATAAGATTGAGACACTTGGCCCGGATATCAAAGAACGCGTCGCCGAATCATACAAAACGGCCCAGAAACTCTTTGAAAAAGGGGAGTTCAACAAGGCCCTGGCTTACTGGGAGACGGTGGAACAACTCGCCCCCGGGTATCTATCGGTTCGCGAATATCTTGTAAAAGCCTACAAGTTTAAGGGTATAGAATTGTACGGCCAAAACCGGCTGCAGGAGGCAATCGACGTCTGGAGTAAGGCCTCGCTTCTCGATCCCGATAACGACGAAATCAAAGACTATATAAAGCGAAGCGAAATCGAAATCAGGAAACTTAAAGAGCTTTCATATGAATCCGACAAGTAACACATTTTCAGCCGACTGGCCGGAAGCCCGGCAATTTAAAAGATCGATCCGAGTTGAGTTTCTGGTTTTTGTGGCGGTAATTATCATTCTGTTGATGAGCGTAACCGGCTACGTCATTTCCGATATTTATATCGATATTGCAGTCAGAAATGTGGCCGAAAAATTGCTGGTGCAAACCCGCTCTTTTTCCGGCAGTGCCGGGAAATTGATGATATCGGCCAACGGGCCGGACGCCCTTCTTCTTAACAATATCTGCAATAAGATTAAAGGCGATAATCCCGACGTGTACTGGGCGGGCGTGGCCGACCTGGATGGCCGATTCATTGCTCACATCAATATTAAACAGGTTGTCACCGGAGCCCGTATGCCGAAAATATCGGGTGAAGAATATTCCGATATCCTGCAGAAAGGGGAATCCCTTCAACTTTCCGGAGATACCGCCTATGTGGCGATTCCCATTCTCGAAAACGGAATAATGGTCGGCAAATTCGGAGTTGCCGCCTCCTCGCGCCAGATAGCCGAAGTCCGTCGCACCACCCTGGTGACGATCTCCTCCATCACAATCATAATGATTTTAATAGGCCTGCCCCTGACTATGATCATGATCCACAGAAAACTGCGACCGATAGGCCTGATAACGGACGGACTTAAAAAAATCGATTTCACGGATATATCCCTGCAAATACCGGTCAAGGCCAAAAATGAATTCGGCTATCTCGCGGAGTCACTTAATGTCATGGCCCGAAAATTGAACGTAGCCCAAAAGGACATGGTCGAAAAACAACGAATCGCCCGAGAAATGGAAATCGCCAGGGAAATTCAGGAAAAAATATTGCCCAAAGAGTACCCCCGGGATGACAATTTCGTATTTCATGGGGTTTATCAAAGTGCTCTCATGGTCGGCGGGGATTATTACGATTTCATAAACTTCGGCGATGACTACCTGGCCTGGGTCGTGGCCGATGTTTCGGGGAAATCCCTCCCGGGCATGCTGGTCATGCTTTTGACGCGGGATATAATAAGAAACCTCGGTTTCAAAATGAAACGGCCGGCGGAAATCCTTAACGAAGTCAACCGGGAATTACTGCCCAATATAAAAAAGGGGATGTTCGTAACCATGTTTTATGGCCTTCTGGACAAGAAATCCGGCCGCTTTGAATTTGCCTCGGCCGGGCATAATCCCCTGATCCGGCTGAATCCCTCGAAAAATACGGTGGAGTCCTTGAAAACGAAAGGCTATCCTCTGGGAATGCTTCCCCCGGGCCCCTTCTCGCAAAGGCTCGAGACCGGGCAGTTCGATCTGGCCGAAGGTGACTGGCTTGTTCAATATACCGACGGGGTCAATGAGGCCAAAAACCGGGCCGATGAAGAATTCGGAATGGAGCGTTTCCTGGATATCCTGAAAGAATCCTGGAGCGAAAAACCTCACCTTCTGATAAAACGCACCATTGAAAAGCATGCCGAATTCGTCGCCGGCGCCAATCAATTCGATGATATAACCCTTATAGCCATGAAGTGGCAACGCCAAACCGCCGATATTAATAAGAAAGCGGAAAAAGAGGTTGATTTTGCCGTTTGATGCTAAAACAAATGATATAATTCCGGTCCCGGGGGAAATCACGAATGATTCCGGCCGGGATTTCTTCGAGAACTTAAAAACCTTGGTTTCGGGTTCCGGGGGGCCTATAAATATCGATTGCTCGGCCATGAAAATGGTGACCTCCAACCATGTCAGTATCCTCTGGCAGGCCCGGGATATTTGTGCCGGCGCCAACCGGGAAATCCACCTCCTTTCTGCTTCGCAGAATCTTATCAGGGTCCTGAAAATGATGGACCTGGCGGATTTGTTCAATATTCATCCGGCCGAGGGGAATCCGATGGGGGAGATCACACAGACCTTTCTTTTGGCCCCCCAAAACAACTTCAGCGCCGACATCGACCTGTCCGTGGAAAATATTAACAGAGCCATGATCAAATTCCTTGAATATCTCGCCGGATTCGGAATTTCGGAACGAATTACTTTTGAACTACAAACCGTCTTTTATGAAATTGCCACCAACTTAAGAATACATGTCGGCAGGCAATGCGGAAATTCCTTCAAATTCATGACTACCTGCGCTTCCGATAAACTTATCATGCGTTTTGTAGACTCCGGTCACTCCTTCGACCCCACCAAGGTCCCGAACCATCTTAATCCCGACATGGCCATCATGACCAAACAGCAGGGCGGACTCGGATTAATAATGGTCAAACGCATGATCGACCGCATGAGTTACGAAAGAAAGAACGGCTGCCTGAATATATTGACGCTTGAAAAAAAACTGGATATATCCCATGAGTGCCAATGAGTTGAGTTTCAAAATTATTAACGATGACACCCTGCTGATTAATTCCGGCCGGGTAATCGACAATAACAATGCTCATGAAATGGTCGATACCATTTCGACCGCCCAGAAAAAAGGGTATAAGAATATTATTCTCGACATGTCGCAGATGGAATTCATTTCCTCGGCCGGAGTGGGTTCAATTCTCGGGACCATCGAATCCTCCCGCGAGGCCGGTGGCGATATAATAATTTGCAATGCTTCCGACAATATCCTGCATATCTTCAGGGTTCTCGACCTGACCGACTACCTGACCATAAAAAACAACACCGCCGAGGCTCTGGATCATTGCAAAACCGGAACCTGAAATGTTGTCCGACCGCCAAAATATATTCATCGACAGGGGGACCATACCCGAGGACGAGAGGTTCCGCGATCGGCAAATATTAGCCCTTGACTCACTTT
>Ga0105105_10001116_pt1 | contig 11575 bp, 9 predicted proteins | sample PPLLaktember2015_4_FD_79108 | JGI IMG/M metagenome (GOLD analysis project Ga0105105, IMG submission 79108) | Freshwater sediment microbial communities from Prairie Pothole Lake near Jamestown, North Dakota, USA - PPLs Lake P8 Core (1) Depth... | ecosystem: Environmental > Aquatic > Freshwater >... | reverse complement strand
CTTCCGGAGCGCGAACAGCGCCTCTCGCACGGTGCCGCGGCCCGCGCCGAACTGGGCCATCAGTTCCCGCTCGGACGGGAGCCGGTCGCCCGGTCCGATGCGGCCGGCCAGCATCGCCTCCTCGATGGCTCGGGCGATCGATTCGTAGCGTCGTGGGTGGGGCGCGTCGCGCTGCATGGGCGTGATTGTAGGCGTGCGCAACGCACTGGCGCCGCGACGGCCGACTGGTATGATAGGTGGTATTACAGGTTGCCCCGCCTGAACGAGGGGCCCACAACGAGGAGACACCATGATCCGTCGCCGTTCACTGATCGCCGTCGCGCTCGCCGCCTTCGCGGTGTCGCCTGCCGTGCTCGCGCAGTCCGCCCCCCAGACGCTGAAGTTCGGTCATGTCTACGAGGTGGGCGAGCCGTATCACAAGTGGGCGACCTGGGCGGCCGGCGAGATCAAGGCCCGCACCGGCGGGCGGTGGGACGTGCAGGTGTTCCCGGCGTCCTCGCTCGGCAAGGAGCAGGATCTCTATCAGGGGCTCGCGCTCGGTTCGGTCGACCTCACCTATACCGGCAGCTTCTATGCGGCCCGGGACTACGGCCCGATGGCGCTGGCCAGCGCGCCGTTCATGTTCCGCGACTTCGCGCACTGGGACGGCTTCCGCAACAGCGACCTGTACCGAGGCATCCGGGACGCCTACACCGCGAAGACCGGCAACCCCGTGCTCGCGCTCACCTACTACGGCGAGCGCCACGTGAGTTCGAACCGGCCGGTGCGCGTGCCCGCGGACATGAAGGGCATGAAGTTCCGCACGCCCGATGCGCCGATGTACACCCTGTTCCCGAAGGCGGTCGGCGCCAATCCGACGCCGATCGCGTTCGCCGAGGTCTACCTCGCGCTGCAGAACGGGACGGTCGACGGTCAGGAGAATCCGCTGCCGACCATCCTCGCCAAGAAGTTCTACGAGGTGAACAAGAACATCTCGCTCACCGGGCACATGACCGACAGCATCGTCACGCTCGCGGCGCCCGGTCTCTGGAAGAAGCTGAGCGAGGCCGACCGCAAGGTCTTCGGCGACGTCTTCCGCGAAGCGGCCGCGAAGTGCACCGAGGAGATCCGCGCGCTCGAGGCGAAGCTCGTCACCGAGTTCGAGACGGTCTACAAGGTCAACGTCATCAAGGTCGACCGCAAGCCGTTCCAGGACGCGCTGGCGCCGGCATTGCAGGGGACCAACCTGCCCTGGACCTCCGATCAGTTCCGCCAGGTGCAGGCGATCCGCTGAGGGGGCGACGATGGCCCTGTACCCAGGCACCGAGCAGGATCGGCGCGTCGATGCGGGCGCGCTCGGCGCGCTGGTCGCCGCCGTCTTCGCCGCGTGCGGCATGCGTGACGACGATGCCCGCCTGCTCGCCGAATCGCTGGTCGACTCGGACCTGCGGGGCATCCATTCCCATGGCGTGCTGCGGGTTCCCGACTACGTCGAGAAGATGACGGCGGGCGGGGTCGACCCGCGGGGCACGCCGCGGATCGTCGGCGGCCGCGGCGCGGTCGTCGTCGTCGACGGCGGCAACAGCATGGGACAGATCGGCGGCACCTTCGCGATGTCGCGGGCCATCGAGCGTGCGCGCGAGCACGGGGTGGGCGCGGCCGCGCTGCGCGGCAGCAACCACTGCGGTGCGATGGACCGCTACGCGATGATGGCGCTCGCTCACGGCATGATCGGCCTGGCCGCGACCAACGCGCTGCCGACGATGGCGCCGTGGGGCGGGGCGGAGAAGATCGTGGGCATCAATCCGATCGCGGTCGCGCTCCCGGCGGGCGAAGAGCGGCCGGTCGTCCTCGACGTCGCCTTCGGCGCGACCGCCCACGGCAAGATCCGGGTCTACCACCAGAAAGGGCATCCGCTGCCCGAGGGCTGGGCGTTCGATTCGGACGGCGTGCCCACCACCGATCCCGCGACCGCCCTGGTCGGGCTGATCCGGCCCATCGGCGCGTTCAAGGGCGTGGGGCTGGCGATGGTCGCCGGGATGCTGTCGAGCCTGCTGTCCGGCGCCGCCTACGGGCTCGAATCGGGAAACATGGTCGACGGAGCGGTACCGGGCGTCGACGGACAGTTCTTCCTGGCGATCGACGTCTCCGCGTTCGAGGACCCGGTTCGCTTCGGAGCCCGAGCGGACGCAGTCGTTCGAGAGGTGCATCGCGCCCGCCGGGCGCCGGGCGTGGAGCGGCTGTACGTGCCAGGCGAAATGGAGGCCGACTTCACGCAGGCCTACCTGCGCGACGGCATTCCGCTGAACCTGCAGACCCTGGCCGATCTCGCCGCCGCGGCCCGGGCCCGCGGTGTGGACGTGCCCGCCGGCTGGTGAGGCGGCCGGACTCCCGCCACCGCCCGCGGCTCAGCCGGCGCGTCCCGCCTCGATCGCCCCGGCGGCCACCCACCGGTCGAACACCGCCAGCACCGCGTCGCAGAACGCCGGGTCGTTGATGTGCGCGTCGAGCTCGACGTGCTCGACCGGCGGGCGTACCGCGTCTCGGACCGCCCCGACGAATGCCGCGAGGCCGGCCGGATCGTGCATCGGCTCGCCGGGCCGGTCCCACTGCTGGATGCCGCGCAGCGGCAGCACGAAGGCCGTCGGCCCGGTGGCCGCGGCGAGCCGCGCGCCGATCTCGCGGGCCACGCGCCGGCGCTCGTCGGTGCGGGCGCCCACCGATCCGATCAGCCGGTTGTGGGCGTGGTAGGCGCGGCCCGCGTACGCCGCGGGCAGCGGCTTCCAGGAGGGCAGGTCGATCATGTCGGTCGCGCCCGGCGCGACGATCTGCGGCACGCCGGCCCGTCCGGCCGCGGTCAGGCGATCGTCGCCGGCCGACACCACGGAGCCCGCGAGGGCGTTGCCGAGTTCCTGCAGGCACAGGTCGAGCACGGCCGCCAGCCTGCCGTCGGCGGCCAGCGCCTCCATCGATCGCCCGCCCATGCCGGTGCAGTGGAACACCGCCACCTCGTAGCCGCGCGCCTCGAGCGCGGGCTTGAGCGTGGTCATGTACGACAGGCACGACTTGCCGAGGGAACTGATCGCCACCAGCGGCCGGTCACCCGACGGCGGCTCGACCGCGAGGCAGGCGCCGACCACCGCGCCGGCCGCCTGGCTCAGCGTGGCGCGGCACAGCGCGTTCAGCCCGTAGAGCCCGCCCGGCCAGCCGATCATCGTCAGGTCCGGGGCGATGCGCTCGGGCGGCAGCAGGTGCGAGAACGACACCGTCGACACCACCACCTTGGGTACGCCGAGCGGCAGCGCCGCGCAGACCTCGAGCGAGAGGTCGGTGCCCATCGTGCCGCCGAGCGCGAGCACGCCGTCCAGTCGGCCCGCCGCATGCTCGCGGCGGACGATCGCGGCCGCGCCCGAGGCCATCGCCGCCATCGCCGCGTTCTCGTCGCCGAGCGCCGCGATCGATTCGAGGGAGGTGCCGGCCGCCACGGCGACCTCACGGTTCGAGACGTCGGGTGCGAAGGGCGGCGTGCCGAGCACGCCGACGTCCATGATCCGGGGGATGCCGCCAGCCCGCGCGATGCCTGCGGACAGGTACTGCAGCTCGTCGGACTTGGTGTCGGCCGTGCCGACGATCAGCACACGCGGGCGGTGTGCGCGATCGGGTGAAGGATCGCCGGGCGACGACTCGTCGGGCAGAGGGGAGGGCATGGCATCCGACGCGCGGAACGGTGCGCCGGATTCTGGTGGGGCGGCGCCGGGCCCGTCAATGCGGGGGCCGGTGCCGGCCCGCACGGATCAGTGGCCGCGGCGCGGCTCGGCGAGCTCGGCGATGCACAGGTTGCGGCGCAGCCAGGTGGGCTGGTCGAGCTCCCGCGCGCGCTCCCGGGACAGCACCGGACCCGGTGCGCTCAGTGCGGTCGTCCGGCCTCGGCGGGCCCAGAACGCGGTACGCCATTCGATTCGCTTGATCATCGTCGACTCCATGGTGCGTGGTGCGTCGTGACGCGACGGTCGATGTACTGTACGCGCAACCAGTACCACTGTGCAAGACGACAGTGGTCGCTGCGGCATCCGCGCGACGTCCGCGGCGGCGCTGGTATCGTCGGCCGATCCCCCGGAGGAGACACCGACGATGGACTTCGACACGCTGCTCGCACGCTTCTCGCAGGCCGCCCAGACCCACGACTGCGAGGGGCTCGCCGCGCTCTTCGCACCCGACGGCACCTACGACGACGCGTTCTTCGGACCGCACACGGGGCGTGCGGAGATCGCCGCGATGCTCGAGCGCTTCCACGTCGGCGGCGAGGCGTTCTGCTGGGAGTTCCAGGAGCCGGCGCTCGCCGGCGACACCGGCTATGCCGGCTACGTCTTCAGCTACCGGTCGCGCGAGCCCGAGAGCGCGGGTCGCCTGATCGTGTTCGAGGGCATGGCGCGGTTCCGGCTGCGGGGCGGCCTGATCGCGCACTACTCGGAGGTCTTCGACCGGGGCGTCGCGTTCTCGCAGCTCGGCTATGCGACCGAGCGCACCGCGAAGCTGCTCGCGCGCTACGCGCGGGCGCTGCACGCCGACCCGCGGGTCGAGCGTCACCTCGAGCGGCGCCGGGCGCTCGGACTGCCGGACTGATCCCGGCGGCCAGCGGCTACACTGGACCGCCGCGTCCGGTCCCACGATGTTCCGCTACCTCCAGTCACGCATCCGCGGCACCGCGGGCCCCGGCCCCGGCACGCCGCCCGCCACGCTCGGCGGCTTCTACCGGCACTTCACCGCGCAGACCCGCGGCTGGTACGCGGCGATGTTCGCCACCAGCCTCGCGGTCGCGCTCATCGACACGCTGATCCCGCTCTTCATCGGTCGCCTGGTCGGCATGATGGAGGCCACCGACCGCGCGGCCGCGATCGCGCGCGAGACGCCGGTGCTGCTGGGCATGCTGTTCGCGGTGCTGGTGCTGCGTCCGCTCGCGCTGTTCGTCGACGTCGCGATCCGGCACAACGTCCTGGTGCCGGGTGCCACGACGCTGATCCGCTGGCAGAGCCACCGGCAGGTGATCCGCCAGGGCTGGGCGTTCTTCCAGAACGACTTCGCCGGGCGGCTGGCCAACCGCGTGATGCAGACCGCCCAGGCGCTGCGCGAGAGCGTGATGGCCGGCATCCGCGCGGTCTGGTACATCGGCATCTACGGCCTGTCGGCCCTGGTGCTGCTGGCCTGGGCGGACTGGCGGCTGGCGGTGCCGATGCTGGCCTGGTTCGCGGGCTACGTGCTGTTCCTGCGGCACTTCGTGCCCCGGCTGCGGGAGCTGTCGCGCGCGAGCTCCGAGGTCCGGTCTCAGGTGATGGCGCGGGTGGTCGACGGCTACACCAACATCCTCACCGTCAAGCTGTTCTCGCGGATGGCCGACGAGGACGCCTGGGTGCGCGAGTCGGTCGATGCGCACCAGGATGCGGTCGCCGCCCACATGCAGGCGATCACGCAGTTCATGGTGGTGCTGTCGCTGCTCAACGCCGGCCTGCTCGCCGGCACCGGCGCGATCGGCGTCTGGCTCTGGGCGCAGGGCGCGGTCGGCGCGGCCACCGTGGCCACCGCACTGCCGCTCGCCTGGCAGATCGCCAACGTCGCCGGCTGGGTCAGCTGGGAGGTGGCCTCGATCTTCGAGAACGTCGGCGTCGTGCAGGAGGGCATGGAGACGATCGCCGTCCCGCCCTCGGGCGAGGACCGCCCGGGCGCCCGCCCGCTCGAGGTCAGCCGCGGCGAGATCCGCTTCGAGGGCGTGCGCTTCGGCTACGGCCGCACCGACGGCAGCACCGTGCTCGACGGGCTGGACCTCGTCGTGCAGCCGGGCGAGCGGGTCGGCGTCGTCGGCCGCTCGGGCGCCGGCAAGACGACGCTGGTCAACCTGCTGCTGCGCTTCTTCGAGCCCGAGGCCGGGCGGCTGACGATCGACGGGCAGGAGGTCCGCGAGGTGACGCAGGAGAGCCTGCGCGCCGCGATCGGCATGGTCACCCAGGACACCTCGCTGCTGCACCGCTCGATCGCCGACAACATCCGCTACGGCCGGCCGCGGGCGAGCGACGCCGAGGTCCGCGCGGCCGCGCGGCGCGCCCAGGCCGACGTCTTCATCGACGGGCTGCAGGACTGGAAGGGGCGGCGCGGCTACGACGCGCACGTGGGCGAGCGCGGTGTGAAGCTGTCGGGCGGGCAGCGCCAGCGGGTCGCGATCGCGCGGGTGCTGCTCAAGGACGCGCCGATCCTGATCCTGGACGAGGCGACGTCGGCGCTCGACAGCGAGGTCGAGCAGGCGATCCAGGAGCAGCTCGCCGGGCTGATGGCGGGCAAGACCGTGATCGCGATCGCGCACCGGCTGTCGACGATCGCGACGATGGACCGGCTGGTGGTGCTGGACGGCGGGCGCATCGTCGAGACCGGCTCGCACGCGGCGCTGCTCGCGCGCGACGGGCACTACGCGGCGCTCTGGCGTCGGCAGTCGGGCGGCTTCATCGGCGACGACGGCCGGACGGAGCCGGGGGTCGCGCAGGGCAGCGCGGCGGGCTGAACGGCGCGCCGAACGACGCGCCGAACGACGCGCCGAACGGCGCGCCGGTCCGGACCCCCGTCCGTCCCCGCGCCCGGCGGGTCAGAACAGCCCGGTGATCCGGCCGTCCTCGTCCACGTCGATCGCGTGGGCGGCGGGCACCTTGGGCAGGCCCGGCATCGTCATCACGTCGCCGCAGATCATCACCACGAAGCGCGCGCCGGCCGCCAGCCGCACCTCGCGCACCCGCACCACGTGGTCCGACGGCGCACCCCGCAGCGTCGGATCGGTCGAGAACGAGTACTGGGTCTTCGCGACGCAGACCGGCCAGCCGCCGTAGCCGTCGGCCTGCAGCCGCTCGACCTGGGCGCGCACCTTGGCGTCCGCCGCGATGCCCGAGGCGCCGTACACGCGGGTCGCGATCGCTTCCATCTTCGACCACAGCGGCGTGTCGTCGTCATAGGCGAAGCGCAAGGTCGCGGGCCCGGGCGCCGCGGCGGCGACGACCGCGCGGGCGAGCCCTTCCGCGCCGGCCGCGCCGTCGGCGTAGTGGCGGGCGACCTCGACCGGCACGCCCATCTCGCCGATCCGCCGCTGGAGCAGCGCGATCTCGGCCGCGGTGTCGTGGGCGCGGTGATTGATCGCGACCACGCACGGCAGCCCGAAGGCGCGCAGGTTCTCCAGATGCCTGACCAGATTGGGCAGACCGCGCTCGAGCGCCTCGAGGTTCTCGCGCTCGACGTCGGCGACCTCGACCCCGCCGTGGTACTTCAGCGCACGCACCGTCGCGACCACCACCGCCGCCGACGGCCGCAGGCCCGAGACGCGGCACTTGATGTCGACGAACTTCTCGGCACCGAGGTCGGCGCCGAAGCCGGCCTCGGTGATCGCGTAGTCGCCGAGCTTCATCGCCGAGCGGGTGGCGATCACGGAATTGCAGCCGTGGGCGATGTTCGCGAACGGACCGCCGTGCACCAGCGCGGGCGTGCCCTCGAGCGACTGCACGAGCGTCGGCTGCATCGCGTCGCGCAGCAGCGCGGCCATCGCGCCCACCGCGCCGAGATCGCGCGCGCGGATCGGCGTGCCGTCGCCGCGATGCCCGACCACGATCTCGGCGAGCCGTGCCTTGAGGTCGGTGATGCCGTCGGCCAGGCACAGGATCGCCATCACCTCGGAGGCGACCACGATGTCGAAGCCGGTCTCGCGGGGGATCCCGTTGGCGGTGCCGCCCAGCCCGACGACCACGTCGCGCAGCGCGCGGTCGTTCATGTCGACGACGCGCCGCCAGCCGATCCGCCGCACGTCGAAGCCGAGCGCATTGCCATGGTGGATGTGGTTGTCGATCAGCGCCGACAGCAGGTTGTGCGCGAGCGCGATCGCGCCGAAGTCGCCGGTGAAGTGGAGGTTGATCTCGTCCATCGGCGTGAGCATCGCGCGGCCGCCGCCGGTGGCGCCGCCCTTCATGCCGAACACCGGGCCGAGCGAGGGTTCGCGCAGCGCGATCACCGCGCGCTGCCCGATGCGGTTCAGGCCGTCCGCCAGCCCGATGGTCGTCGTCGTCTTGCCTTCGCCGGCCGGTGTCGGCGAGATCGCGGTGACCAGGATCAGCCGGCCGTCCGGGCGGGCGCGCAGCGCGTTCAGCAGTCGGGTCGACAGCTTCGCCTTGAGGTGACCGTGCGGCGAGAGGTCGGCCTCGTCGACGTCGAGGCGGTCGCGGGCGAGGTCGACGATGCGGCGGGGGGTGGCGGCAGGGGTCATGGGAGGGCGGCGGTCCGCGAGAAGGCGATCTGCGCGCAGCGTAACCGCGACCGCCCCGACTCGGCGTGGCGCCGCAGGCGAACGGGGGGTTTCCCCGTTCCACAGGCGGGGAGCGTGGGCGGTTCGCCGCAGGCGCCGGCGCTCGGACGGGTCGGGGCGCCGGGGGCGCGTCGCCGCTCAGGCCGTGGGCGGCGCGTCCGCCGCGACGGGCGGCTCGGGCGGCGCGAACCGCGGCTGCACCGCGAGCAGCTGCTCGTCGGTGGTGCCGACGATCCAGTGCCGCGCCCCCTCGACGATGTGCGCGTTGTGGTCCTTGAACGGGCCCATCGCCGCGGCCTGCTGCCAGACGACCGGCGCGGCACGGCTGGTGCGCTTCGACGGCGAGCCGACCAGCAGGCAGTACGGACCGAGCGGCAGCGACACGAAGGGCATCGGCGGGCGTCCCCGCACCCGCCAGTCGACGAAGGGCGAGTCGCTGGTGAGCAGCGGCCCGGGCAGGCCGTGCACGACCGCCCAGTCGTACATCGCGAGCTGTGCGCGCATCGGCACGAAGGTGCGGCGGACGTCCTCGGCGACCGCTGCCGCGATCTCGTCGTCGAACATCGGCTCGAGCGACCAGCGGGCCCGGGCGCGGAGCGCCTCGCCCTGGTACGCCGCCCACAGCCCCAGCTCGACGCAGTCGTGGACCGCACGGGCCACCTCAGCCGGCGAGCCGGCGTCCTCGGCGCGGCCGAGCTGCGCGGCCCGCAGGAAGCGGACGAGGCCCGGCTCGTGCACCGCCGGCCAGGCGGCCGCCTCGGGCGATGCGGCGTCCGCGGTCAGCGGCACCCGGATCGGCGTCTCGTCGGCGAACTGCGCCTTGCGGCCTTCGTCGAAGCCCACCGCACCGTCGGCGCAGCGCAGCCAGCGCATCCCGATGCGGCCGCGCTCCCAGAGCCAGTTGCCGAGGAGCGGACGCAGCGGGTGGGTGTGATCGGTCAACGTGGCCTTCCTTGACGCGTCTTATCGTGCGTCATCCGGTGATGCCGATGTTCCAGGGCACGAACTCGTGGTCGCCTAGGCCGAGGACCTCGCTCTTCGTGCGTTCGCCCGAGGCGGTGGCCAGCAGGTGGCGGAAGATCGCCTCGCCGCAGTCCTGCAGCGACTGCGTGCCGTCGAGGATCGTGCCGCAGTTGACGTCCATGTCGTCGCGCAGCCGCTCGAACATCGGCGTGTTCGTGGCGAGCTTGATCGACGGCACCGGCTTGGCGCCGAACATCGAGCCGCGACCGGTGGTGAACATGATCACGTTCGCGCCGCCGGCGATCTGCCCGGTCGCCGAGGTCGGGTCGAATCCGGGCGTGTCCATGAACACCAGCCCCTTCTGCACCACCGGCTCGGCGTAGCGGTAGACCTCCATCAGCGGTCCGGTGCCGCCCTTCATCGACGAGCCGAGCGACTTCTCGAAGATGTTCGCGAGACCGCCGGCGTGGTTGCCGGGGCTGACGTTGCCGTTGATCTGCGTGTCGCGCCCGACGGTGTAGACGTCCTTCCACCAGCGGATCCGCTCGACGAGCTTCTCGCCGACCTCGCGGCTGCGGGCGCGCCGCGTCAGCGTGTGCTCGACGCCGTAGATCTCGGGTGTCTCCGACAGGATGGCCGTGCCGCCGTGGCGCACCAGCAGGTCCATCGCCGCGCCGAGCGCCGGGTTGGCGGTGATCGACGAGAAGCCGTCCGAGCCGCCGCACTGCAGGCCGACGGTCAGGTGCGAGGCGGGCACCGGCCGGCGCTCGACGCGGTTCGCCTCGGCGAGCAGTTCGCGCACCGCGGCGATGCCGGCCTCGATGGTCTTCGTCGTGCCGCCGGTGTCCTGCATCACGAAGGTCTTCAGCCGGGGCCCCTCGTGCAGGCCGAGCTTCGAGACCTGGTTGCGCTCGCAGCCGAGGCCGATCACCAGCGCGGCGGCCAGGTTCGGATGCGAGGCGTAGCCGGTCATCGTCCGGCGCAGCAGGTCCATCGGCTCGCCGGTCATCTCCATGCCGCAGCCGGTGCCGTGCGCGAAGGCGACCACGCCGTCGATGTCGGGATAGTCGGCGAGCCGCTCGGGCGTGAACCAGGCGGCGATCCGGTGCACCACCGTCGCCGAGCAGTTCACCGTGGCCAGCACGCCGACGTAGTTGCGCGTCGCGACGCGGCCATCCTCCCGGACGATGCCCAGGAAGGTCGCGCGCTCGGCGTCCGGGACGGGCTCGACCGGCCGGTACGCGCTCGCATGCGCGTAGTCCCGGTCGTACTCGCGGAACTCGACGTTGTGCGAATGGACCCAGGCGCCGGCCTCGACGTCGGCCGCGGCGAAGCCGATGGTCGTCGCGTACTTGAGGATGGGCTCGCCGCGCACGATGCGCCGGGCCGCGATCTTGTGTCCGGCGGGCACCTGGCTGCGGCTGCGCAGGCCCTCGGCCAGCGCCGTGCCGATCGCCACCTCGGTGCGGGCGATCAGCACGTTGTCGTCGGCGTGCAGGCGGATCACCGGTGCCGGTGCGGCGCCGCTCGTCGTCGTGTCCATGGTCTCCTCTCCCCGGGGCGCGGGGCGCCCCCTGTCCGTGGTCGGCCGGATCGACGTCCGGGCCGATCCCTATGCCGCGGCGACCGCCAGGTCCTCGAGCATCGCCATGAACGCACGCACCACCAGGTCGGCGTCGTCGTTGGTGATCGACTCGAGCGGGTTGTGGCTGATGCCCAGGTTCAGTCCGCGCATGAAGAGCATCGCCTGCGGCATCACCCGGTGCAGCATCATCGCGTCGTGGCCGGCACCGCTCGGCATCCGGTGCACCGGCACGCCGAGCGAGGCGACGGCGCGCTCCCAGCGCGCCTGCCAGGCCGGGTCGCTCGGCGCGGCCGGCGCCCGCATCGTCTCCTCCAGGCGGATCTCGACGCTGCGGCGCTCGCGGATCCGGCCGATCTCCGCCATCACGTCGGCGGCGCAGGCGTCGCGCGCGGCGTCGGTGGTGGCGCGGATGTCGAGGCTGAACCGGCAGCGTCCGGGCACGACGTTGATCGAGCCCTGCGGCACCTCCAGCAGGCCGACCGTACCGACGACGTCGGGCGCCGCGCCGGCGCGGCGCTCGAGGAACAGGATGATCTCGGCGACCGCCGCGGCCGCGTCGCGGCGGCTGCCCATCGGCGTGGTGCCGGCGTGCGCGGCCATGCCGATCGCCTCGCCGACGAAGCGCAGGCTGCCGTTGATCGAGGTGACCACGCCCAGGGGCAGGCCGGCCTCGGCGAGCACCGGTCCCTGCTCGATGTGCACCTCGACGAAGCCGAGGTAGCGCG
>Ga0105105_10001114_pt1 | contig 11578 bp, 13 predicted proteins | sample PPLLaktember2015_4_FD_79108 | JGI IMG/M metagenome (GOLD analysis project Ga0105105, IMG submission 79108) | Freshwater sediment microbial communities from Prairie Pothole Lake near Jamestown, North Dakota, USA - PPLs Lake P8 Core (1) Depth... | ecosystem: Environmental > Aquatic > Freshwater >... | reverse complement strand
GGCGGAGGCGGAGGCGGAGGCGGAGGCGGAGGCGGAGGCGGAGGCGGCGCAGTCACTCCTCCGCAACCAACCTCATGTCCGCCCGGATACCGTCTCTATGTCGGCCCGGACGGAGTCGCTACTTGTGTTCCGGACACAACCGGCGTAGCTAAGATGAGGCCTGTCGTTGCTCCCTACACCCAGTCTACGGGGGTAGCGTCTCTGGCCGGATACAAGCCCTACGTACCCGGGCAGTCCTAAGGCGGGCCTTAAATGAGTCTGGAAACAATCCCAGAAGCAGCCCTAAAAGAGCTGCTTCTGCTGACCGAAGCGCGCAAGAAGCTTGACACGCGGGAGAAGGCGCAGGACGACTTCATGTCGTTTGCGCACCACGTGTACGACAACTTTATCGAGGGTCGGCATCACCGCATCATTGCGGAGAAGCTGGAAAAAGTTGCGAGGGGCGAGCTCAAGCGCCTCATCATTAACATGCCCCCTCGACACTCGAAGTCCGAGTTCGCGTCGTATCTCATGCCTGCGTGGTTCTTGGGGCGGAATCCGAAGCTCAAGATCATCCAAGCCACCCACAACACCGAGCTTGCCGTCCGTTTTGGTCGGAAGGTCCGAGACCTGATCTCCGACGCCCGATACCAAGAAATCTTCCCGAACACCCACCTCAAGGAAGACTCGAAGTCCGCGGGCCGGTGGCAGACGGACAAGCTCGGCGAGTACTTTGCCGCCGGTGTGGGCGCTGCAGTGACGGGTCGCGGTGCCGATCTGTTCATCATCGACGACCCGCACTCGGAGCAGGACGCCCTGTCAGAGAACGCCTTTGACAACGCCTACGAGTGGTACACCTCTGGTCCCCGCCAGCGTCTCCAGCCCGGGGCCGCGATCATCGTCGTCATGACGCGATGGGGCAAGAAGGACCTCACAGGAAAACTTCTGCAGGCGCAGGGTTCGGATATCATGTCGGACCAGTGGGAGGTCGTGGAGTTCCCCGCGATCATGCCCTCTGGCGACCCGCTCTGGCCGGAGTTCTGGGACAAGGACGCCCTGCTCTCGATCAAGGCCTCCCTGCCTCTGGCCAAGTGGTCGGCGCAGTGGCAGCAGCAGCCCACGGCCTCCGGGTCAGGCATCATCCGCAAGGAGTGGTGGAGAGCGTGGGAAGAGGAAGAAGTCCCCCGGCTGGACTACATCCTTCAGGCCTACGACACGGCGTTCTCGAAGAAGGAAAGCGCCGACTACTCTGCCATCACGACGTGGGGCATCTTCAAGCCCGAGCTCGACGGGCCCGACCACATCATCCTGCTGGACGCGCAGCGTGGCCGCTGGAGTTTTCCGGAGCTCCGACAGGTCGCCTTCGACGAGCACGAGTACTGGCAGCCGGACATGGTCATCGTGGAAGCCAAGGCTACCGGGCAGCCCCTGATCGACGAACTGCGGCTGAAAAACATCCCCGCCCTAGGGTTTTCCCCGGGTGGGCGCGGAGGCGGGCGGGACAAGGTCAGCCGCATGCACATGGTTGCCCCGCTCTTTGAGGCTGGACTTGTGTGGGCTCCGGAGGGCAAAAGCTTCTCCGAAGACGTCATCGAAGAGGTCGTCTCTTTTCCTAATGGCGACCATGACGATTTCTGTGATAGCATGACGCTAGCCTTAATGCGCTTCCGTCAGGGCGGGTTTGTGGCTTTAGAAGGCGAAGATGCCGGGGATGACATCATCCCGCGCAAACGGGAGTACTACTGATGGCCATTCCGCCCCGTCTCACAGGCTCGTCTGTTGACAGCGGCTTTATGCAGGGTGGTCCAGAATCGGACCTTCCGCAAGCCGAGTTTTCTGTTCCCACTGCCCCCGATTTCACCGGCGGCGCGCTGGTAACCCAGACCCCTGACGGCGGCGCGATTGTTCAGGCCATGTCCGAGGCCCTCGCCCAGATGGAGGCGGAGGTAAACATCCCTCACGACGCCAACTTGGCCGAGTATCTCGACGACGGGCAGCTGGCAGAAATCGCTTCCGAGCTCCTGTCGGCCTACGAGGATGATCTTGAGTCCCGCAGCGACTGGGAAGAAACCTACACCAAGGGCCTCGATCTTCTGGGCGTGAAGGTTGTTGAGCGGACAGAGCCCTTCGAGGGCGCGTCTGGCGTGACCCACCCCCTGATTGCCGAGTCCGTCACGCAGTTCCAAGCGCAGGCATACAAGGAACTCCTGCCGTCCGGGGGTCCGGTAAAGACCTCCATCTTGGGCAAGAAGGACGCGGAAACCGAGGCTCAGGCCGGTCGCGTCAAGGATTTCATGAACTACGAGATCACCGAGGTCATGGAAGAGTATGACCCGGATATGGATCAGCTGCTGTTCTATCTCCCCTTGTCAGGCTCCTGCTTCAAGAAGGTGTACTGGGACGTCGCCATGCAACGCCCAGTGTCCAAGTTTGTTCCGGCACAGGACCTCGTTATTCCGTACGCCGCAACGGATTTGAACACGACGCCTCGCGCGACCCATGTTCTTCGGATGGACGAGAACGACATTCGGAAGATGCAGGTTGCTGGCGTGTACCGCGACATCGATCTTTCGGCGATTGACGAGGCCCCGGACAAGGTCCGTGAGAAGGTTGACGAACTGCAGGGAACGACGAAGTCCTACTTCGACGACAGCTACGCCCTGCTCGAGATGCACGTCAATCTGGACATCGAAGGCTTTGAAGACCTGAGCCCGGACGGAGAACCCACGGGAATCCAGCTTCCGTACATTGTCACCATCGACAAGGGGTCGTCCAAGATTCTGGCGATCCGGCGTAACTTCGAAGAGGGCACGGACCTCGCCAAGAAGCGCCAGTACTTCGTCCACTACAAGTTCATGCCGGGGCTGGGCTTCTACGGCTTTGGTTTGGTTCACATGATTGGGGGGATCGGGCGTGCGACCACCTCCATTCTTCGCCAGCTTATCGACGCGGGCACCTTGGCGAACCTCCCGGCGGGCTTCAAGGCCCGTGGAATCCGGGTCCGTAACAGTGATGAGCCGATCAAACCGGGCGAGTTCCGGGACATCGATGCTCCCGGCGGGGATATTCGGAACGCTATTATTCCGCTGCCGTACAAGGAGCCCAGCGCTACGCTTGCGCAGCTTCTTGGGACACTGATCGACGGCGGTCGCCGGTTCATCTCTCTGGCCGACGACCAGACCAGCGCCATGAACCAAGAAGCTCCGGTCGGCACGACGGTGGCTCTGTTGGAGCGCGGCATGAAGGTCATGTCCGCCATCCACAAGCGCCTGCACTACGCCCAGAAGACCGAGTTCCGCATCCTTGCCCGCATCTTCTCGGATAACCTGCCGCAGGAGTATCCGTACGACGTCGCCGGGGCCGAGCGTTCCGTCTTTGCCACGGACTTTGATGGCAGGATCGACATCCTGCCGGTCAGCGATCCGAACATCTTCTCAATGGCGCAGCGGGTAACTCTGGCCCAGACGCAGCTGCAGCTTGCTCAGGGTGCGCCGCAACTCCACAACATGCATGCCGCGTACATGCGGATGTATTCAGCGCTGGAGGTCCAGAACGTAGAGGAACTCCTCCCCACTCCCCCGGAGCCTAAGCCGCAGTCTCCCGTCACGGAGAACGCTCGTGTCCTGATGGGCGAGCTTGCGCAGGCCTTCGAGGAGCAGGATCACGACACCCATATCGCGATACACATGGCCTTTATGCGGATGCCAATCGTTGCCACCTCTCCGGCAGTCATTGGGGTGTTCTACGCGCACCTTATGGAGCATATCGACTTCAAGGCTCGGTCCGACATACAACGCCAAGTCCGGGATATAATCGAGGCTGCCGAGGCCCGAGTACAGCGCGGAGAAGGCACCATGCAACAGCTGATGGCTTCGGTCCAGCAGGTCCAACAGGGCATGCAGGACCCGGCGCAGATGGAGCGGCTTGTGGCCAATCGGCAGCGCGAGCTTCTCGACGAGCTCCTGCCCAAGCTTCTTCCGCAGGGTCAAGACCCGATGTCTGATCCGCTTGTGATCATCCGGATGCGGGAACTTGAACTCAAGAAGCAGGCCGAGGCCCGCAAGTCCGAGATGGACAAGGCCGAGCTCATGCTGGAGGCGTCCAACCAGAAACAGCGTGCCGTCACCGACGCTGCCCGTCTGGAACTGCAAGAACAGGTGGCGGACGCACGAAACGAAGTTAACCGAGAGCGGATTGACGTACAGCGTCAGGCTGCTCTGGCCCGAGGAGGGGCAAACTGATGGCGAATATGGCGATGAAAGATTGTGGCGGGATGGTCAAGAAGGCCAAGGGCGGTCTTCTAAAGGTCGGCTCCGCCAAAAAGTCCGGCAAGGGCATCGAGAGCGGGATGAAAAAGTTCAGCCCCATTGCCCGTCCGCAGAAGTTCTCCGGCCTTTATTGAGGTGACTCCAACCAAAGGACATGCGACAAACAATAAACTTATTCGGGGGTTCTCGTATGGATGTTGTTAGCTTGTCTAAAGCCTTGTATAAGGTCCTGAGACATCGGGAGGAGGACATCGCGTACGCGGTTTCTTCCGGTGTCCCCTCGAACTGGGAGCAATACCAGAGCATGGTCGGCGAGATACGGGGCCTCGCCTTTGCCAAGGAGGAACTGAAGGCCCTGCTGGGGAAGTCGTCTGAAGATGTCGAAGAAACTCTATCTTCCTGACCATGTTGTAGCGAGCATCAACAAGGTCAAAGGCTCTGACAGCCCTGCCGAGGTCTCCGTTTCCGGGGCCTACGTCAAAGCTGATGAGCGGGTCCTAGACCCAAGCCTCTTGGAAAAGTCCACCTTAGATCGCCTGCCCCAGCCCACCGGCTGGCGCATTCTTGTCATGCCCTATCAGGGTCGGGCGAAGACCACTGGCGGCCTGATTGTGCCTGATCAGGTGCGGGAGCGCGAAGCTCTGGCGACTGTTGTGGCCTACGTCCTCCGTCTGGGTCCGCTTGCCTACGGCGACTCTGCCAAGTTCGGCGACAACCCGGAGCCGTGGTGCCGCCAAGGCCAGTGGATTTGCATCGGGCGCTACGCCGGGTCTCGATTCAGGATCGACGGAGGCGAAGTCCGCATCATCAACGACGATGAGGTCATCGCCACGATTGCTGAACCCGACGACATTCAACACGTGTGAGGCTTGAAATGAGCGACGAAAAAGACGACGACTCGAGCAACGAGGTTATCGTTGAACTGGAATCTCCAGAGGGTCAGGGGACCGGAGCCACCAAGGCTTCGGGTTCTGACGACGATGACGAGCTTTCCTCCTACAGCCAGAAGGTCCAGACCCGGATCAGCAGGCTAACCGAGAAATACCGCAAGGAACAGCGCGACCGGGAAGAGGCTTCCCGCGTGGCGCAGACCCTGCTGGAGGAAAACCAGCAGCTTCGTGGCCGCGTGCAGGCGCTCGACAACGGGTATCTGAATGAGTACGGGGCGCGCCTCGAGACTCAGGAACTCGCGGTCAAGAACGCCTACCGGGCTGCCCACGAGTACGGCGATGCTGACGCGATGCTTGCGGCACAGGAAGACCTTGCCAAGATCATCATGGAGAAGCAGCGCTACGCCGCAGCCAAGCAGCGTGTGCAGACGGCATCCGAGCAGCCCCGGGAAGCCCCTGTCCAGCAGCAGCGGCAGGTGGCCCCTGCACCCCAGCCAGACCCTAAGGCGCAAGGCTGGGCCGAGAGGAATAAATGGTTCGGAGAGGACCGCATCCTGACGTCTACGGCTCTGGCGATCCACCAGAACCTCGTCGAGGATGAGGGGTTTGACCCGGAGTCCGATGACTACTATACTGAGATCGACCGGCGTATTCGGGCGGAGCATCCGCAAAAGTTCGCCGCGAGAAAACCGGGTGGTGGAAGTCAGGTCGCTCCTGCTGGTTCCTCCGCATCCCGCAGCACGGCACAGGAGCGCAGAACAGTGAGGCTTACCCCTTCTCAGGTAGCCATAGCGAAACGGCTGAACGTCCCGTTGGAAGAATACGCCAAGTACGTGAAGGACTGAGACGATGGAAAGAACACCTCGCACCACAGAGACCCGCGAAGCAGCTTCGCGCCGTAAGCCTTGGGTTCCGCCCAGCACTCTTGACGCACCGCCTGCACCCGAAGGGTACAAGCACCGGTGGGTCCGCGCCTCGATTCGAGGTGAGGAAGACAAGGGTAACGTGTTCAACCGTCTGCGTCAGGGCTATGAGCCCGTGCGCGCGGATGAGCACCCGGAGTTCCAAGCGCCCACGATTGAGGATGGCAAGCATGCCGGGGTTATCGGAAACGGTGGCCTGATTCTCACTCGTGTACCTGTCGAGACAGCCCAAGAGAGAACCGCGTATTACGGGGGCCGGACCCGCGAACAGATGGATGCTGTTGATCAGGACTTGATGAAAGAGCAACATCCTTCGATGCCGATCAATCAACAACGGCAGAGTCGGGTATCCTTTGGCGGTCGTAAGACCGAATAACTGGAGAAAAGATCATGCCGAATATCGGCGGCGCTTTTGGCCTCCGTCCCATCGCAATCATGGGACAGGCTGCAAACACGACCGGGGCGACTGAGTATCGTATCGCATCCACCAACACCAACCCGATCTATCAAGGGTCTCCGGTGATCCCGCTGTCCACAGGCTTCATCGACATCGTCGGTGCTGCAGCTGGTGGCACCGTGGGTCTTCTTGGGGTGTTTTGGGGCTGCGAGTACATCTCGACGACCACGGGCAAAAAAACCTTCTCTCGGTTCTGGCCGGGATCGGGCGCTAACTCGACGTTCCCCGTCAAGGCCTTCGTCTACGACAACCCGATGCAGCTGTTCGTCATCTCTTCGGATGCCACTCTGACCAACGAAGCCACGGCACGCGGCCATGTCTTTGCCAACGCCAACTTCGCCACCGCGACCACGGGCTCCGCGTCCACCGGTCTGTCGGCGGGCACGCTGGCTGTCAGCACCATCGCTACCACCAACACCCTGAACCTCCGGATCATGGGCATCCAAGACGATGTCGAGAACTCGGACTTCGCGGCTGCGGGTATCCCCCTGATTGTTCGCCTGAACAACCACTACAATTCGCCGAACGGCGCAATTGCTGCTGGCACTGTTTCGACGACTGGCGTGTAAGGAGACTGATCAATGGCAATTTCGCGCGCACAACTGGCGAAAGAGCTTGAGCCCGGTCTCAACGCTCTCTTCGGGATGGAGTATGCTCGGTATGAAAACCAGCATGCTGAAATCTTCACCACCGAGTCTTCGGATCGTGCATTCGAAGAGGAGGTCATGCTGACCGGCTTCGGAGCAGCACCGACCAAATCGGAAGGTTCGGGCATCACGTACGACGATGCTCAGGAATCGTTCACCGCTCGGTACAACCACGAAACCATCGCGCTGGCGTTCTCGATCACCGAGGAAGCCATCGAGGACAACCTGTACGACCGCCTCGGCAGCCGTTACACGCGCGCCCTCGCTCGCTCGATGGCTCACACCAAGCAGGTGAAAGCCGCTGCCATCCTGAACAACGCCTTCACCGCAGGTGCGTTTGCAGGCGGAGACGGCGTGGCTCTCTGCGCCACCAACCACCCGCTCAGCAGCGGCAACACCTTCGCCAACCGGCCCGCCACTGATGCTGACCTCAACGAGACCTCTCTCGAGAGCGCGTTGATCACCATCGCTGGTTTCGTTGACGAGCGTGGCCTGAAAGTCGCCCTGCGCGGCCTCAAGCTGATGATCCCTCGCGCCACCCAGTTTGTGGCCGAGCGACTGATGGCGACCAACCTCCGCGTCGGCACTGCCGACAACGACGTGAACGCTATCCGCTCGATGGGCCTGCTGCCGGAGGGTTATGCGGTCAACGACTTCCTGACCGATCCGGACGCTTGGTGGATCAAGACGGACGCCCCTCGCGGGTTCATCCACTTCGAGCGCACCGCGCTTTCGACGGGGATGGAAGCCGATTTTGACACGGGCAACATGCGCTACAAGGCGCGTGAGCGTTATAGCTTCGGCTTCTCGGACCCGCGTTGCGTGTTCGGCACGACCGGCGCTTGATCGTCTGACACTGGTTCTTGGGAGGGCGGGGGAAACCCCGCCCTTTCCTTTTGCACTACACCGCTTTCGTGTGATACCGTGCGGACATCTGGGTCTAATCGCCGTTCCGACCGCACCCAGCGGACGATGCACAGACAGAACGGCTTGAAATGTGCAAGGAGCTCATTATGGGCGTTACCACTTTTTCCGGCCCGATCCGTGCGGGCAACATCCGAGACACCACTGGAACTGAGCTTGGCACCAACGTTCGCAACGTCGGCTCCGTCGTTATGGTTCAGCATGTCCCGATCACGCAGGCGGGCACCGCCACTGCGCTGGGCACGACCATCGTTCTTCCGGCTGACAGCCACATCCTCGATATTCAGATGGCCACCACCGCCATCTGGTCGGGAGCCGCTTCGACGTATAGCATCGGCACGTCCGCCACGGCTACCGAACTTGTCGTTGCTGCCGCTGGTGGCACCCTCGGTATGATCAGCCTGTCCCCCGGCGCAGACGCAACCCGCGTTGGCAACTGGGACGACACCGGCACCACGGACACGCGCGTCTTCGTCCTGTCGGCCAACACCGGCACGGGCACGGGCACGCTGACGGTTCGTTACATCCAAGCCCACGACCTGCCCTGATGGTCAGGAGCCAAGTGCTGCTTGAACGTGGTGACGGAGAAAGAACATGAGACCCAAGACATATACTGTGACGGGGACCGGAGTGTCCCCGGTCTACGTACCAGACTCCTACATTTCGCCGTTCAACGTGGCGCTTGGTGTCTTGGTTACGGGCACGTCGAACTACACCGTCCAGTACACCTTCGACGATATTTTCGCTGCCGGGTACGATCCCGCAACGGGAAACTGGGTGGATCACCCAAGCTTGACGGCGCAGACTACGACGAAGGACTCGAACATCGCGTACCCCGTTCAGGGTGTGCGAATCAAGGCAAACTCTGGCGCGGGCACCGCTAGGCTCACGCTGATCCAAGCTGGCGGAGGAGGTCGGGCATGATCGCGAACAATATCGATGGTTCTTCGTCTTCGTCTTCGCAGCTGTTCGAGTTGTTGACGGTGGTAGCGAACCCGGACGTCTACAAGGCGCGGCTTTCCGATCTCGAAACCAAGATCGCGGAGCACAAAGCCTACGTCGAAGCGATTGGCCCTGCGTCCGAGATCATCGCGATGCGTGAGCAGGTCGGGAAAGATGTGGCTGCGCTTAAGGCCGAGGCTGACGCCGACCGGGAAGCGGCTAAGGCCCTCCTTGCTGACGCCCGGAAGTCCGCGCTTGCCGCCGCCGCTGTGGCCGCGGCTAAGGCCGAGGGCGTGAACAAAGAGGCCAAGGCAGTTCTTGCCGCAGCCGAAGCCCAGAAAGCTGAAGTCGAAGCGCGTGCGGCGGAGCTCGATAAGGCGCTCACCCAAGCCAAGCGGGCCACCGCGAAGGCCGAGGCCGAACTTCTCGCCGCAGTCGCTGATCGCGCGGCTCTTGCCGCTGAGCGGGCCGAGGTTGATGCAATGCGACAGGCCTTGGTAGCCAAGCATAAAGCCTTCATCGAGGCCCTGTAATGTCCGGCATCATCGACTTCCGCACAGAGATCGAGGACGAGAACGGTGCCTCGATCTCTGATGCGAACCCGTTTCCGGTAACCGGTAGCGGGCTTCAGGTTCTGCAGAGGATCGCTGCGCTCCTCAAGCCACTGCAGATGATAACCGGCAACGGGTCAAACCGTCTGTCTATTGACGTGAATAGCTTGGCCAGCGGCAACGTTTCAATCGCTTCGGGTACGGTCACAAGCGTCACGAACATCGTTGGTGTTGGTGGTGTAAGCGCCTTCGAACAGGTAAAGTCTGGGGCTAGAACAGCCTACAACACCGGCATCAGATCGAGAGTGAACTGACAGATGGCAAACATCATCACCCCGCTTGTTGACCAGCCGTTCTTCGAGCTTTGCAACCAGCTTCCGGTCGCAGCGAGCACGCTGGCCAGCATGGTGACTACGGAGGATGGGAGTGGCCGTTTCCTCTACTACATCGCTGCCGCCGCCACCTTTTACCGGTACGATACGTGGGCCGACACTTGGATGCAGCTACCGAACCTGCCGGTCACCCCGGTTGGCTTGGTGTCTATGAGCTATACGAACCGGCGGGGTTCTCACGGTCGCGTGATCTCGGCTACAAGCTCTACGGTGACGATTGGCGCTATCAGCACCAGCATATTCAGCGGATCGACCATGACCATCGAGCATGGTGACGGCATCGGTCAGCGGCGCGTCATTACTCTGACTGGTGAGACGGTTTCGGATGCGGGTGTTATCACCTCTACCTCGACTTCCGCAATGACAGACAGCTTGAAAAAATGGCGTGTTAACCAGTGGGTCGGGTATACTGTTGGTATCCGATACAACACGGACGCTACCCACTATCGTCGTGTGCTCTACAACGACGCAAACACGCTCTACTTCTTCGACGCAAACCTACTGCCGCAGGAACCTTGGAACAACTATCCGTTCGTCGCTGCGGCTCCCTATGCTGTACCTCTGACTACGGCGGGCAACCAGTCGCACTATGAAATCCTGTCGCACACCTTCTCGGTAGACACGCCATGGGACGTGGTGCCGGATCGTAGCTCGTACTTCAGCACGAACACGGGTGGCATCTACGCGCTGAGTTCTCAGGCTGCTGCGCCCTTCTTCAACCTGCAGTATTTCGATATTGCCATGATGACTTGGCAACAGAAGACTACCCCGCAGGGCTTCCTTGGGGGTGCTATCTCTGGGGATGTCGCAATCGAGCGCACCGGAAAATACGGTGATGTGGCCCTGACAGGCACTGCAAGCTCTGCTTCCAACCGAACGTTGGTAGATAGCAGCAAGGCCCTGCAGAATGACCGGTATCGCAACTACCGCCTGTACATCACGGGCGGCGCGGGGGTGGGCCAGTCCCGGCGCATCGCGGCGCACAACGCCACTACCTTCACCCTTGCACGGCAGTGGGCCGTCGAGCCTGATAACACCTCTACGTATGATATCTGGCCGGACTATGACCGCGTCTACATGGTCGGCAACGCCGCTTCGGCTATGTACGCCTATAGCCCTGAAAACGACTACTGGATGCAGGGTCAGGCGTTCGACGATGGTATGCCGACCAACGTCTCAGTTGACTACGCAGACTGGATACCGTTCGCTGTCAGCACGGGGGTGCCTATCGCTGCTGGCGTACTTTCGGTCAACAGCGTACCCACAGCCGGGGGCACCAACTACAGCCTTGGTGATCTGCTTACGTGCTCTGTGGGCGGCGCTGGCGCTCAGGTACGAGTTACGTCTATCGCACCGGGCGGTATCGTTACGGGTATTCAGCTGGTGCACACGGGCACCGTGACCGGCTTTACCGTGGGTACGGGGCGCGCGACGACCGGCGGCACCGGCACCGGCTGCACCATCGAGATCACAGATGTGGGGCGCACTGCCCTGATCACGATTGCGACCCCTCACCTCCTCCAGACTGGCGATCAGTTTACCCTCGCGGGGGCGAGCGAAGCAGCGTGGAACGCCACGTACACGATCATCGGCGCTCCCACTATG
>Ga0105105_10001113_pt1 | contig 11578 bp, 15 predicted proteins | sample PPLLaktember2015_4_FD_79108 | JGI IMG/M metagenome (GOLD analysis project Ga0105105, IMG submission 79108) | Freshwater sediment microbial communities from Prairie Pothole Lake near Jamestown, North Dakota, USA - PPLs Lake P8 Core (1) Depth... | ecosystem: Environmental > Aquatic > Freshwater >... | reverse complement strand
TGGCGGGCAAATGCCGCTGGCAGCTGTTGCTGCACGGTCCCACCGGCCAGGCCCTGCCCTTGCCCAGTGAAAGCCTGCTGCGTCAGGGGCTGGCGCCGGGAGTGGGGCTGGCAATCGACCCAGACCCAATCAACCTGTGAGCACCTCTCTCAAGCCGGTAGTTCCGGCAGGCCGAAGCCGAGCAGACGGCGCAGGCGCTCTAGGGCCAGCACCAGCACCAGGGCCGTGGCGATCAGCACGCCCCCCAAACCGAGGCCACTCCAGCGCCAACAGGTGAGTCGCAGGCTGTTGAGGGCACCGAAGCGCAGGGGCCAGTGCAGGGCGCGGCGGCCGGGGATCGCTGCAGCGGGCTCTGGGCTTGCCAGCTGAATGGCCGCGATGGCGACGGGAGCAAGATCGATGGCGCTGCTGAAGCCGGGCAAGGCGGCAAGCTCGCGCAGATCCACCGCCAGCACAAGGGTTTGGCGCACACCCACCAGCCAATTGCGCTCCTGCAGCTGGAAGTCCGGCTGCGGCAGGGCAACACCTGCCAGATCAGCGGCCGCGCTGAGGTTGGCTGCCAGCAAATCCAGGGCTTGAGGGGCTGCCAACACCGGGCTCTCGAGTCGCTGGCGGAAGCCGCCGGCCCCAGCAGCAGATGGCTGGGGCTTCCCGGCCGGTTTCAACCCCTGGCTCTGCAAGGTGCGCCCAAACTGACGGGCCCAGGGTTCGGGCTGGGGGCCCGGGCTGGATAGGTAATGGGCGATCTGCAGCCGGCCAGGTCCCTTGAACGTCAACTCGCTGCGCACCTCTGTGCAACCACCCAGCAGGACCGTGAGCAGGAGCAGCAACACTGCCAGTACCGCGAACCCCACTGGAGCCCTGGTTGGCCCCACCGGTGGGGGCGGGGGCGGGGGCGGTTTATTGGATCGCCGGCCGCGGGCAAGCTGCTGCATCTGGCCGCCCATGGCCTCGGCCGAGCCGAGATCGGGCAGGGTGATCGACCAGTCGCGAGGGCGCTCGAGGGCGGGAGCCTCCAGCACGGTGAGCAGGTCTATGGCCTGGGCCCGCAGGCTGACATCCCGGCAGCGCTTGACCAGCCGGCAACACACCATCGCCCGGGCGTTGTTTCCAAGGCCCATCCAAGCGGTGGCGAGCAGCAACTGGATCTCGGCGCCGGTATTGGTAGCAGCAGGGTGTTCCTGGCTGAGGGGCTCCAAGAGGCGCACAACCTTGCCGTAATCGCCACGCTCGAGGGCGGCACTGGCTCCAGCCAGCTGGTCATCAGCCATGGCTGGCGCGCTGGCTCCCCACCACCATGGTGCCGATGCCCGCATCGGTAAACACTTCAAGTAGCAGGGCGTGGGGCACCCGGCCATCGACGATGTGCGCCGCCTCCACCCCCTGGGCCAAGGCCCGGATGCAGCACTCGGTTTTGGGGGTCATGCCGCCTTCCACCACGCCGTCATGGATCAATTGGCGTGCATCCGCCAGGGTCAGCTTGCGGATCAGGGAGGCGGGATCGTGGCGATCCTGCAAAATCCCAGCCGTGTCGGTGAGCAGGATCAGCTTCTCGGCCTGGATCGCCGCGGCCAATTCACCGGCGACGGTGTCGGCGTTGATGTTGTGGGCCTGCCCCTCCCTGTCGGCCGCCACGCTCGAGATCACCGGGATATAGCCGGCATCAAGCAGAGGGAAGAGCACTGCTGGATCGACTGCCGCCACCTCCCCCACCAGCCCGTTGGCCCCATTGGCATAGGTGCGAGCCCGTACCAGGGAGCCATCACTGCCACACAGGCCCACCGCCCGGCCACCCACGCGGTTGAGGCCGTTAACGATGTGCTTGTTGACCCGCCCTACCAGCACCATCTCCACCACATCCATGGTTTCAGGAGTGGTGACCCGCAAACCATTACGGAATTCGGGCTCGATCTGAAGGCGATTAAGCCAGTCGTTGATTTCTGGTCCGCCGCCATGAACTACCACCGGTTGCACGCCCACAGAAGCCAGCAGCACCAGATCGCGGTAAACGGCATCGCGCAGCTCCGCCTGCACCATCGCCGCGCCGCCGTACTTGACGACCACCCGTCGGCCCGAGAAGCGCTGGATGTAGGGAAGGGCCTCACTGAGGACCGACACCCTCAGGGTGTCCTGGCTGCTGATCAAGGCTTCGGTTCTCGACGGGGCAGATGAATGGAGGGGTCTTAGCTAGCGCAGGGCTCGGGCACCAGAGCGAGGGTGAATTCATCGCGGCGCTCGGGCTTGATGTCGGCGCTCAAACCCGGGCCGAAGAAACGTCCAAGACGGTCTGAGCGGGCCTGCCAGCGCTCTAGGGGCACACCTTCGCAGCGAAAGCGCAGACGCAAGCCGTAGCGACCGTCGCAGTCGAGCTCCTCAACACTGAGCAACTGGGGTGGGGCGTCCTCATCCCAGAGCTTGAGCACCTCCAAAGAGCTCTCGAGATGGGCTTTCTGTCCATAGCGCCAGCGGTCTACATCGGCCAGCAGCTTGCGGAGGGGCTCGCTCTCCGGGAGGTCACGCAGTTGCTTAAAGCGGGCGGCTGGAGTGAGTCGTTGGGGCGGTGGCAGCTCGGAGGATTTCAAAGCCAGACCACCTAGCAGGATTGGAATGCCATAGAAGATCGTGGGCAGACTGAGATTGGGGATATCGGTGGCATAGGCGATCGAGCCGATCACCGTGAGCACAGCCCCCGCGATGGTCACGAGGCTGCCGGGTGAGAGAAGTGCTTGCATACAGCCATCTTCCTGTATGCCCATGGTGGATGCTCCCATCAACCGGCCCGGCGAGCCCAGCACCGCCGATCTGATCACCAGCCTCAAGGCCGACCGGCTCTGGCTGCTGCGCCAGATTGATGCTGGACGATGGCCCCAATGGCGCCTAGACCTGGCGGCTTTGGAACGGGAGCTGGGCCAACTGCTCGATCAAGTGAGCGAAGCAGATTCAGGCTCCAACGCCTCTCCCTAAACGGGCTGGAGCCAAAATCAAAAGGGAATGTCGTCGTCGTCGGGAAGATCCGGCACCAGGGGAGAGGTATTCCAGGTGGGGGGCTGGGAGCGGGCCGGCGCGTTTGGAGCCGGCGGAGCAGCTGAGGCGGCTGCCCGGGGCTGGCTCGTAGTAGCTGCTGGAGCGGGGGCTGGGGCACGGCCCTGAGGCGCAGGGGCGCTGCCGGCAGCTGGATAGGCAGCAGGACTGCTAGTGGCGCCAGGACCCATGCCATGCAGCCGGGCCAGGGTGAATTCGGCGCGCTTTTCCTTGACACCGTCCTGACGGGTCACGGTGTTCATGCGCAGCCGCCCCTCGAGCATCAGCCGCTGGCCAACCTGCACCCGGTTCTGGAGCTCCTGGGCCAGATTGCCCCAGCCCACCACCTTCAATTGACCCGGAGGATCATCGGGCCGCAGTCCCTCTATCTGGACCGCCATCTCCGCCACCGGAGTCTGATTGTCCTGGGTGTATCGCACCTGGGGCGCTTCCAGCACCTCAACCTCGAGCAGACAGTGATTCACTCCCCGGCAACCATCGGTGCCACCCATCCTGATGCACCGACCTGACATGCACCAGGCCTCGCCCCGGCTGTGGCTGATCGGTGGTACCGGGGAAGGTCCCGAACTGGCGGAGCGCCTGCTGCAGCGCGGCTGGCAGCTCACCGTGAGCCTGGTTGGTGCGCCAGCGGCTCTTGCCTATCGCCCCCATCCGGGGCTGACCCTGCGCGTCGGGGCCATCGATGGAGAGCAGGGGGTAGGGGCTGAACTGGCCGCCGCCGAGGCTGTGGGCTGGCCCTATGCGGTGGTGGTGGATGCCAGCCATCCCTTCGCCTGTTTGGTGAGTCGCCAGCTCGCCGCTGTGTGCGGTCAGCGCGGCCAACGGCTGATACGGCTGCTACGCCCGCCTTTGACTGGGGCGGCAACAATCCTCCCCAGCTTGGAGGATTTGCGCAGCCAATCGCTGCAAGGCCACTCCCTGCTGCTGGCAATCGGTGCCCGCCAATTGAACGTGGCGCTGGCCTGCAGCCCCGGCGCCCACCACTACGCCCGCCTGCTGCCAAGCCCCAGTGCCCTACAGCAGGCCATGGCTGCTGGTTTGGCGGCCGATCAGGTCGCCTGCCTCAGACCCGGCTCCGGCTTGGAGGTGGAGCGGGCTCTGCTCCGCCGCTGGCGCATCACTACGGTGTTGGCACGGCAGTCGGGCGGGCCTACCGAGCTGCTCTGGCGCCAGCTCTGTGCCACCTCAGGGCCCCAACTATTGCTGATCGGCCGGCCGGCCGAACCGGCCGGAGTGGAGGCCCTAAGCCAAGCGGATCTACTGGGGGCCCTGGTGCTGCCGCAGTGAGCCTCAGCCGAGGTGCTGGGCCACGAGCTGCTTGAGCGAACCCTGGGGCCGAGGTCCCAGCTGGGTCACGACCTGACCGGCGCAAAGGGAGCCCAGCCGTCCGCAGGCGTCAATGCCCTGGCCCTGGGTGTAGGCGTGCAGGAAACCAGCGGCGTAGAGATCTCCCGCCCCGGTTGTGTCCAGCAGAGGGCCAAGCTGGAAGGGGTCCACGCTGTGGGTGCCTGCGCCATTGAGAACTACCGATCCCTGCTCGCTGCGGGTGAGAGCCGCCAGCTTGCAGCGGCCCCGCACCTGGTCGGCTGCCTCCTCAAAGCTGTTTGCCTTGTAGAGGGCCGTGATCTCCATCTCGTTGGCAAACAGGATGTCGACGTGGCCGTCCACCAACTCCTGGAAGCTTTCACGGTGACGCTCAACACAAAAGGCATCGGAAAGGCTTAGAGCCACCTCGCCGCCATGGGCGCGGGCCACCTCGGCCGCAGCGATGAAAGCCGCCTTGGCCTCGTCGCTATCCCAGAGGTAGCCCTCCAGGTAGAGCACCTTCGCCTGGGCCACCATCTCGAGGTCTAGGTCAGCTGGATCCAGTCCCACTGAAGCGCCCAGGTAGGTGCACATGGTGCGCTGGGCATCTGGGGTGACCAGGATCAGGCAACGGGCCGTGGAGGGACCCTCCGTGGCAGCGGGAGTGTCAAAGCGAGCCCCCACCGAACGGATGTCGTGGGCAAAAATCCCACCCAGTTGATCGTTGCGCACCCGTCCGATAAAGCCCGCTCGGCCGCCTAGCTGGGCCACACCTGCAAGAGTGTTGGCCGCCGAGCCGCCGGAAGTTTCCAGCCCCGGACCAACACTGGCGTAGAGGTGGTCCGCTTGAGCCTCATCCACCAAGGCCATGGTGCCCTTGGTGAGTTCGAAGTTGTCGAGCAGGTCGTCGTCGGCCTGCACCAGCACGTCAACGATGGCGTTGCCAATGCCGACGACGTCGTAGGTCTTTTCCATGAGATCCATCAGGTGCTCAGCAGGGCCCGCTTGGGACCGTGAATGGGATCTTCCACCACGATCGTCTGATCGCGATTAGCGCCCAAGGAAACGATGGCGATCGGCACCTCCATCAGGTCGGCAAGAAAACGCAGATAGCTCATGGCTGTGGCTGGCAGCTCCTCAAGGCTGCGGCAGTCCGCAGTCGAGGTTTGCCAGCCCGGCAGGATTTCATAGATCGGCTGGCAGCGGGCAAAATCCTCCGAACTACTCGGGAAATACTCGATGCGTTCACCATCGAGTTCGTAGGCAACACACACCTGAATCTCGTCGAGCTCATCAAGCACGTCGAGCTTGGTAATGGCCAGACAATCGAGGCCGTTGACCTCAACCGCATAGCGACCGATCACCCCATCAAACCAGCCGCAACGGCGGCGGCGACCCGTGGTGGTGCCAAATTCACCGCCCCGATCGCAGAGGTGGTCGTTGAGGCTGCCCTGGAGCTCGGTGGGGAAAGGACCCTCGCCGACCCGAGTGGTGTAAGCCTTGGCTACTCCGATCACTCGATCGATCAGGGTGGGTCCCACCCCAGCTCCGATGCAGGCACCGCCACTCACCGGGTTGGACGAGGTGACATAGGGATAGGTGCCGTGATCAAGATCTAACAATGTGCCCTGGGCTCCCTCAAACAGGATGTTCTGGCGCGCCCGCGCAGCGGTGTGGATGGTGCGAGTGCAATCGACCACATGGCGGGCCAGACGCTCGCCGTAGCTGACGTATTCGGCCACAACGGTCTCGAAATCCAGGGGCTCCAGGCCGTAGAGCTTCACCAGGATTTCGTTCTTCTCAGCAAGGGGGCCAGCGAGGCGATCCCGCAGCCGATCCGCGTCGAGGATGTCCAGGATGCGGATGCCGTTGCGTTCGGATTTGTCCGCGTAAGTGGGGCCGATGCCGCGACCGGTCGTACCGATGCGGCGATCGCCTCGGCGCTGCTCCATCGCCTGATCCAGCAGGCGGTGATAGGGCATGGTCACGTGGGCCGTAGAGGCCAGCTTCAAACCACTGATGTCGATGCCGTAAGTGGCGAGCATGTCGAGCTCGCCCAGCATCACCTTGGGATCCACCACGGTGCCGGAGCCGATCAGGCAGATCGTATCTGGGTAAAGGATGCCGGAGGGGATCAGGTGCAGTTTCAGCACCTTGTCGTCCACGACGATGGTGTGGCCGGCGTTCACCCCGCCCTGATACCGCACCACAACGTCTGCTGAGCGGCTGAGAAGATCCGTGATCTTGCCCTTCCCCTCGTCACCCCACTGCGCACCGATGACGACAACGTTGGCCAAGGACACAGCGACCCGTAGCCGCTTCTGAGCACAATCCGAGAGCTTCTCAGATCGGGGGGGCCTTCGTCAAAGATGAACGTCTCGGAACAGGTCCTCAGGCGCCGCGGGTCGCGTTCGTTTCAGCCTTCTTGAGTTCCTTGGCGATCCGCTCCTTAAGCGCCTCCGGCAGGGGGCGATTGGGATAATTGGTGTAGTGGCCAGCCAGGGAGTTGATGGCCGTCTGCATGGTGGTGAAAGAGCCCAAACCGTTCACCGAGCTGCGGGGGCGGTAGCGGGCCATATAGCCATTGCTCAGGCTGCGTGCTTCGATCTCGGCCTCAGCGCGGGCAGGATCGTCGGCCCCTAAGGCAATGGTGCTCAGCAGGCTGTCGGCCACCGCCACGGTGTCCTCGACGTAGTTACCAGAAAGACCAGTATTCGAAGAGCTACAGGCAGTGAGCGCCAGGCTGAGGCAAAGCACCAGAGCTATGGCCAAACGCGAAAAAATCTCCTTCAGCCGCTGGCGGAAGGTGGGGAGCGCAGCGGCCATGGGGGAAATGCGAATCTTCTGATCCTAGAAGCCGCCTCAAGAGACGCTCAGGCAGGCAGGCCCACTCGCTGGCTTGCCAAGCTAGGTAGCAGGGCTTCAAGCAGCTCAATGGCCGGCAGATCGCGCTTACTGCAGCTGGAGCGCTCCACCAACTCCACCAGACCATCCGCCGCTCCGCGACCTACCACTACCCGCCAAGGAATACCAATCAGATCGGCATCCTTGAACTTCACCCCAGCCCGCTCACTACGGTCATCCAGCAACACATCTACACCTGCCTCCTGCAGACGCTGATAGAGCTGCTCGGCCAAACTGCTCTGCTCGGCTTCGGCCCAATTGGCTGCCACCACGATCACTTCAAATGGAGCAATCGATACGGGCCAGCAGATGCCATTGCCATCGTGGTGTTGCTCAACTGCCGCCTGGGCCAATCGCGAGACACCTATGCCGTAGCAGCCCATCCACAGGGCTTCTTCCGTGCCGGTCTCATTGGTGAAGCGGGCCTCTAGGGCTTCGGAGTATTTGCGACCCAGTTGGAAAATGTGTCCCACCTCGATGCCCCGACTGGACTGCAATTGTTGGGAAGGATCGTGCTGGCAGCGATCACCGGGCTGGGCTGCCCGCAGATCAAGGCTCTCCGGGCAGGGGCAGAGGGAACCCCAGGCCGCGCCTACTAGGTGGGTGTCGGCAGAGTTGGCACCACACACAAAGGAGCTGAGCTCGGCAGCGGTGCTGTCAGCTAGTCGCAAGAAGTGCCTGATCCAATGACCGGCATCGGCCAGCAGCCCATCGGCGAGGTGGGGACCCATAAAACCGAATGGCATGGGCATCAACCCTTCGGTGGCCACGGACTCAGTAGTGATTGGGGCGATGTCCAGGAGAGCCCCGTGCTCAGCTGAGCATCTGGCCGTAACCGCATTGGCCAGCTTCACCTCATTGAGTTGTTGATCGCCCCTCAAGCTCACCAGCAGGGGCTGGGAGCTGCCGTCTTCAAAACGGGCCAGCAACATCAGCACCTTCACGGTCTGGGAAGGATCAATGCCATGGCCGGCACACAGGGCGTCGATACTGCTTTGGCCCGGCGTTGTCAGGGGCTCACCTTGACCACCGGCACGCGGTCCACCTGGCAGGGGGATGGGTTCAGCGGCGAGTGAAACCGCCCGCTCCTGGTTGGCGGCATAGGCACCATCAGAACTAGCCAAGATCAAATCTTCTCCGGCCTCTGCCGTGACCATGAATTCCTGGCTGGCCGATCCGCCAATGGCGCCGCTGTCAGCATCGACCGCAACGGCCCTCAGTCCACAACGGGCAAAAATTCGCCTGTATGCGCCATCCATGGCGGCGTAGGTCTGCCGCAAGGACTCCTCGTCGGCATGGAATGAGTAGGCATCTTTCATGATGAATTCGCGACCACGCATCAACCCGAAGCGGGGACGAATTTCATCGCGAAATTTGCTCTGTATCTGATACAAATTGACGGGTAACTGTCTATAAGAACGCAACAGATCGGCTGCCAGGTATGTGATCACCTCCTCATGGGTAGGCCCCAGCCCCAGTTCGCGCCCCTGACGATCCTCCAGGTGGAACATGATGCCCTCACCGGCCGTATAGCCGGCCCAGCGGCCACTGCGCTGCCATAACTCCGCCGGCTGCAGCTGGGGCAACAGTGTTTCCAGGGCTCCGGTGGCGTCCATTTCCTCACGCACCACCCGGGAAACCTTCTGCAGCACGCGCCACATCAAGGGGAGATATGCATAGATACCCGAGGCCACCCGGCGGATGTAGCCAGCACGGAGCAACAGCTTGTGGGAAGGAATCTCGGCCTCCGCTGGATCATCGCGGAGCGTCACCAGCATTAGGCGGGAGACGCGCATGGCAGAGGAACTCGAAGAGGCCGGAACCTATCACCTACACCCCATGCGGGGGATCAGGTTGATGGGTGAACACCGCTGCTACCAGGGCCCAAATCCCCTGCTATGTTCACGCTTCTGTCCCGTTAGTCCAAGAGCTGTCTCATGCTTCCCCATCCTAGTTCGGTCAATGGGCTAGGGGGAATTTTGGGATCTGCTGGGCTTGCCACTCAGATCGAACCTGTTGATACGGCAGCCAGCGAAACAGCCGAGGGTTTGATCGGCATTGATGAGGTTCAAAGAGCACTAAACCGTTCAAGAGCATCGGTATATCGCTATACCAACACCGATCCGCGCAACCTCAATCCGCCCTTCAACCCCCGCAAGTTGAATCCGGAATACCGCAGCGATCAAAAGGATCCGCTGATGTTCCACCCCAATGAGGTAGCCCGCTTCGCCCGAGACGTTCTGCGGATCAAGGAAGTGACGGTGGAGGTACTCAACTCACCCTCCACGGCGACCCAACAATTGCTCGGAGCGATCCTCGAAGAGCTGAGATCGATCCGCCTGCGCTTAGACCATTTTGATGGCCGCCCCGCAGACTTGAGTGCCCGGCGGGATCAATACGACCAAGGCGCCCGCCCTGCCGCCTGAACTTAAGCACTACTTGTTTAGGAAACCGGACCGAATCGATCCCCAATCCAAGACCATTGGTGCAAGAATTATCCGAGTTCCTTTGAATTTTTGAGTGGAAGCGGTGCGTGTATGCGCCCATTCCGATTGCTATGGACTCTGTTCCCCGAGATTCCCAACCCTCCTCCCCTGCCCAACTGACCGAAGCGAGTGAACTCCAAAGTGAGCTTGGCGATGAGGGAGATGATCCATTTAGTCAGGGGCCGCAAGCCCTCTCAGGCCTGCTGGGCAGCCTGATCGCCCTGACCACGGCAGTGGTACCACTGGCAATGGTGGTCGCAGGAAGGCCCTTCTCCAACCCGGCACCGAGCTTCGATAGTTCAGGGGCGGCGCTGCAGCAGAAATCCCTCGTAGCCGAGAGCCTGAAAAATCCGGGCAGGATCACCAAAGCCAGCCGCATTGACCAGAGCCGTTAACCGCGCTTCGCCAATGGGATGAAGGCCCTGGGTCAGGGGTGCCAGGTCGTGCGTATCGGCATCGAGGCCACTGGCCCTTTGGAAGCCCATCCAGGCAGCCTCCACCTGGCTCTGCAGAGGTGATCGCTCCGGCGCCATCAAATCAACCAAAACGAGTTGGCCACCAGGCTCCAGGCTGCGGGCCAGGGCCGTAAGAAATGCAAGCTTGCTCCCATCGTCTGGCAACGACTGCAGCACCAGCACGGACAAGGCGCCAGCAAAACATCCGTCGGCGTTGAGGTTCTCAACCGTGGTTTGACGCCAGCTGATCGACTCGACACCAAGACGCTGTTGGGCCGCAGCCAGCATTTCGGCGGAGGGATCGATTGCGGTGAGCTGCCAGTCGGGGCGCTGAGCCCGGGCTTCAACCAGTTCGGCGCCGGTGCCGCAGCCCGCCACCAGCACGCCCGCTCCGGCAATAGCGGCCCGGGGAGAGGCAGCCAGCAAGGCCACCGCCAAACGGGCCAGGCTGGCGTATCCAGGAATCAGCTGCTGGATTATCAGGTCATAACCAAGAGGCAGGTCGTAACCGAGGGGCGCTGACACAGCTCGTTGGCGGAGGTTCAAATGTTAGGCATTGGGACGGGCGTGACCTAAGTTGATCGGCGCCCATTCCCCCAGCTCGACCGTGCCCACCATCCGCTTCGAACAGGAAGGCCAGACGGTCGGTTGCATCGAAGGTGCCAACCTCCGCAAGGCTGCCCTGGATGCGGGCATCAACCCCTACAAAGGTCTCAATAACGTCAACAACTGCGGTGGCATCGGCCAGTGCGGCACCTGCGTAATGGAGGTACTGGAGGGCATGCAAAACCTTTCCCCCCGCAGTGATGTCGAGGAGGTCTACCTCTCCGATCGTCCCGCCAATTTCCGTCTCAGCTGCCGCACCAGCGTCAACGGCGACGTCACCGTGCGCACCAAACCGACCAACGCCGTGGGCCAGGGCTCAAACAGCCTGGTGGGAGCTCTGAAGTCTCTGATCGGCATCAAATAGGCGGCTAGCCCGCCCCGACCCTTGGCCCCGGATGAAGCTCTACAGCTATCCCCGCTGCAGCACCTGCCGCAAGGCGATCGCCTGGCTATCTGCCAGAAATTTCGCCGCTGAGATGCTCGACATCACTGAGCAGCCACCCAGCATCGGCGAACTGGAGCAGGCCTTGGCCCAGCTGGGACGTCAGCGCTTGTTCAACACGAGCGGATTGAGCTATCGCGCCTTGGGAGCCGCCGCAGTGCAGGCAATGGACGACCAAGCCGCCCTAGCAGCACTGGCCGCTGACGGCAAATTGATTAAGCGCCCCCTGCTGATCGCCGCCAACGGACGCATCCTCACCGGCTTCAAGGAGCCGGAGTGGCTGGATCTTCTGGGCTAGCTGGGCCAGGGGCGGTCATCAACTGGTCGAGCTCCTGGAT
>Ga0105105_10001112_pt1 | contig 11582 bp, 10 predicted proteins | sample PPLLaktember2015_4_FD_79108 | JGI IMG/M metagenome (GOLD analysis project Ga0105105, IMG submission 79108) | Freshwater sediment microbial communities from Prairie Pothole Lake near Jamestown, North Dakota, USA - PPLs Lake P8 Core (1) Depth... | ecosystem: Environmental > Aquatic > Freshwater >... | reverse complement strand
CCCGGATTGCTCGTCGGAGCCCGGGGGGCTTTTGCGCGGGTCCAAAGCGTCTTCTTCCCGCTATGGCCGGTGCTTAACTGTCAACCATAATGTCTAATCCGGTTCTGAAATTTTTCACCTTTCCTGACCAAATCCACCAAAAGCAGGTATGCTGGGGCAGGGCATAAGCTCACTGCCCCAGTTCTGTTTCATCCATACAGGTTTTCAATCCAGCGCATCGCCTCCACATCTGTAACCTTTCCGAGATACCGCTGAGTGGTCGAAAGATGCGCATGCCGCATGATCACCTTGCTGACGATCTCAATCGGAGTTCCGGCTCTGGAGGCGAAGGTGGCCGCATGGCGCCGCAAATCATGGGGGCGGAGACGAATGCCGACCAAGCTGCCTGCTTTACGAACCATAATACGGGCCGCGTTGTAGCTGATCGGGAAAAGCCTTTCTTCCGGCCCTGTTCCGGACTCCTTCACGTATTCCTTGAGACGGTCTGCCACCTTCTGAGGAATGAACACCACCTCGGACTCCTTGCCACTCTTTGGACCAGGCAGGGTAATTTTCCGATCCTGAATATCCATTGGCCTGATTTTCAAGACCTCACCGACTCTCATCCCACCACGGGCCATCAACTCCAGCATGATCCGGTTCCGCGGCTTCATGGTGCGGAAAATGATCTCATCCACCATGTCCTTTTCGACAATTTTCCATTGCTGGGGCGCCCGTTCACGAAACATTTTGCGCAACATGGCAGTATCGCACGGGTTTTGAATGCCGGGATCGACTGAATTCTTAAGGAAGTTGAAAAAGGCCTTGAGACAGGAATACCGGTGGCGCTTGGTGGCTGGTTTAGCGGCAGTGGAAAGCCCGGTCAGGAAGGATAGGACTTCGTCGGTGGTTATGGATTCGACCTGCCTGTCACCGAACACCTCTTGGAACCGGGTGAAGATGAACTCATAGTTCTTGAGCGTATTTTTTTTTCGAGTTCATCCGGTGGTACTCCCGAAACGATTGGATTGCCTGGCTGACCTTCATAGGGCACCTCCTGGTTTGGTGGGTTGATGGTGAAGGGGGGCGGTCAATGCTGGAAGCTTAGGATTACCTGACGAAAGGTGCAAGATTTTCCGGTATTCAGATAGGTTGCGAGTCAGGCACGTAACTGAACCCCAGTTTACGGTTTAGCAGTGCATAGCATGATTCTTGATGGCCTTGGTGGCCCGCGTGACGGTGGTGTTGACTTGTTAGAAAGGCGATTTAGGTTCGTGATATTTCTTTTCAAATATCAGAACAATTCTATTGGGGCGGTTATCAAAGCAAATGGGAGGAGACTCATGGAGGGGATATCACTGATTGGTTTCCTGATTGTAGGACTGATTGCTGGTTGGCTCGGTGGAAAGATCATGCGCGGGGGCGGCTTCGGATTCGTTGGGAATCTGGTGGTTGGGGTTGTCGGGGCATTTTTAGGAGGGTTCCTTTTCAGCACATTGGGTATTGCCAGCTATGGATTTGTAGGCGCCTTGGTTACGGCTACAGTCGGGGCAGTCGTGCTCCTTTTTATTGTCGGCCTGATCAAACGAGCCTGATTTACCAAGAAGGAGATGGCCTTATGAAAAACTATAGGATCAACCGAATTTTTTCATGCAAAAACAGCATCGCACTACTGGCCGCCGCTGTCTTGATGGGTGGTGCAGCCGCCGGGGTTGCATTTGCCAAGACCGCAGGGGAAATCAACGCCAGTGTGAATGCCAGTCTTGACCGGTTCTACAAGCAGGTCAAGGGCGGCAAGGAACTCGCCGGAAAGGCCAAGGGTGTCCTGGTGTTGCCGGGTGTGGTCAAGGCCGGACTTATTGTGGGCGGGGAGTACGGCGAGGGCGCCCTGCGAGTTGGAGGAAAGACGGTCTCCTATTACAACCTGGCGGCAGGATCGGTTGGTTTTCAAATCGGCGGGGAGGCCAAAGACATAATTATGATGTTCATGACGGATGCAGCCTTGAAGCAGTTTCAGGCCAGCAAGGGTTGGGAGGTCGGCGTCGACGGCAACATTGCACTCGTGAACATCGGTGGCGGGGAGCGGGTGGATTTCACCAAGCTGAACGAACCGATCATCGCCTTTGTATTCGACGTCAAGGGTCTGATGGCCGACATCTCACTCAAGGGTGCGAAATTGACCAAGGTCCAGAAGAAATAAGGGAGCTCCAGGAATGAATTTTTTTCGATCCTTTTGGTCGCAGCTGTTTTCTCTCTGGTAGGTGTTTTTTCGGCTGAGGCCATTAACCTCAAGCCGGAAAACCCGCATGATTTTAAGGGTAATCTCACCGTCGATCATGATGGAAAAAAGAATAAGATCGAAGATGTGCGTGTGATGGTGTCCAAGGAAGAGATCGTTATCCTACCGGGTAAAAAAAGCGGCATGCCGGACCGGCATATAAAGGCTCATCAACATGACCGGTATGTCGATGAAAAGGGGCATTCAGTGACTGTCAAGGTTTTGGATAAGACAAAAGGTCTCATATCCACCTTCAAGAATGGAGATGTGTATACCTTCCATAAGCACGACGATTGAATCTGAAAGGGCCCCTTTCTCGCTTGCAAGCTTGGCATTTCGTAGGTCCTATCCTCTTACCGTACCATCACCAGATGCCCACCCGACTAAACTGGGGCCTGTTGGCAACAGCAGAGATCGGACGTTATTCTTTCAAGGACCGGCCAGCAGAGACTCTTCAACAAATCGTGCGATTGCTTCGAGAAGCACTTCTCGAGGGAAGGCATTACGCGTGACGAGAGTGCTGGCCAATGTCGGGTGCTCTCGGTTGAAAGGCATTGCCACCGCCCAATGGTCGGCGTTCAGGTAGCCCAAGAGGACGCCGCCGGGAACGAGAGCGTCATGGAACACCACCTGACTGTCGTTCAACGGGTCGACTAGGGAAAGCTTGTCGTAGCTCGGACGCAGGATGAGCGATATGTTCTCGCGATCCGTAAAAGCAGCCAAGGAATAATACCGCACGGAATCGGGCAGCCTGTTTGACGAAAGCCACTTCAATCGCTCATGACGGCTCAGGCTATCGAAGGCCCGGCCTTTTCCGGGCGGGCATTTCCCCTCGAAAACCAGGTCTGCAAGCTTCTTCAGAACCACCGGTACGTCATCAGCAATCGGAGTACCGCTGATGACGCCCGCGAGAGTGACCACCGCAGCCGTGAGGCGGCTGAGCTCTGGGTAGCGGACCATGGCTTCCAGAACATCCGTCGCGCCCTTGGAGTAACCGATGAAGACGAGTTTCTCTTCGGGCGCCAACGAGATATCGGCAATGGCCTTTAGAATCTGGTCGGCGTTCTGAGCGCTTCCGCTCAGTCCGCCGACCATGATGAAATCGGTTTTAAACCCGAGCGACGCGACATGCGGCCGAGCGTCGGAAAACGGTTGGATGAAACCTGAAACACATTCTTCCGAGAGTCCGGGGATAATTGCAAACCGTAGGGGCAGCCGGGCTTCGCCGAGATAGACGGGTTTTCCTCCCGCGACCGGCTCGCCGGAGACCCGGTGCAGGGATTGGTCGCACGGTCGGTCATCCGGGGAACGTGATCCGTGGTCCTGCTGGATGGCGCAGAATATTTCTCTGAACCGCGCGCGTTCGTCGGATATGCCGGCGTAGCCAATTGGGAGCAGCACCGTTGGCGGGGTCTCACGATTGTATTTGAGCATGGGGGAAGGCGCACAACCGGCCCAGAGGAGCGAAAACCAAATCGATGTCAAGCCGACGGAAAGCACCCGGGGTAATATGCGACAAGACGACCCGTTCATCTCTGAAATGCCTCCCATGTTAAAAACCAGATGCGTATATTGCACCTTAATGGAAAATTCCTACATTAATGCGCCAAAAGCGGCAAGACTCAATTGAAGCGAGATATCGTCCCGCGTTGGCCAACACGGACTCCGGAAAGAGTGAATATTAATTTCTGTTATGCCAAGCTACTGCAGATTGCATGTATCCTGGTGATCGGAGCAGTATCATTGCTCGGCAGGGCGTCCGGAGCCATGATTACTACCGAAAGATCCATGAACCCCAACCTGCGGAAGAAGGAAGTTCCGGTTTTCACTTGGGCCAAGTTAGCCCCGCCCTATCTAGAGCACGCTTATTTCGAGGATCACGACCTGCAACCCTTTAAGGCCGATGCGGCATCCTTCCATTCAGCCAACGCGTGGTGGCTTGCGGAGGCCTCTACATTGGCCTATGCAGACGAAGCGTTTGCAGTCGAATGGTTCAAGAAAGCCGGCATGGATACTGTCAGGTTTTTCGACAAGAACTCCACGCAATGCTTCGTGGCCAGCAACCGGGAGTTCGCGGTGGTCGCCTTCAGGGGCAGCGAGGTCTGGAAGCGGAAGGGCAAGACCGATATACGCGTCGTGGCAGCGGATTTCATGACCAATGCGGACTTCTGGCTGACTGACTGGCCGAGGGGTGGAAAGGTCCATCGGGGATTCAAAAACGCGCTGGATGAAATTTGGGAAGAACTGTTTGCCTACCTCACGGAACTGGAGCGCGATGGCCGCAAGATCTGGATGACGGGCCACAGCCTTGGGGCGGCCTTGGCGACGCTTGCCGCAGACCGGTACGGAGAGGTTCAAGGCGTCTACACATTCGGCTCACCCAGAGTGGGCAATCTACGGTTCAAGGAAAGTTACTCGAATCGAGCATACCGCTTGGTGAACGGAAGCGACATCGTTACAAAGATACCTCCGTCGGGCTTCTATATGCATGTGGGCGAGCTACGATTAATTGACCGTGAAGGGGGAATTTTTTCTCAGCCGGCTGACAAAATTTCCGAGCCACCTCCCGGCGGTATCAATGTCGGAAGGGCTGGCTCCTTCGAAACCAAGAATCAGGACAAAGCTCCCGTATTAGTGCCGGATGCCGTTTTAGACCACGTGCCGTTACTGTATGCCATCCTTATCTGGAATCATCTTGTAGACGCCGACTGAGAGGACCATTCCATCCCCACCGTCGCTTCCACTCGGAAGAAATCGCGGTTGCGCCGGCGCTCTTCGGTGCCGCCCGGGCGCTTGTCCTCGGGTGTCATGTCAAAATCGTCCTTGGCTGCAATCGCAGCCGGGCAGGTCATGTACGCTTTGGCATTCGGATCCTGGATATCGTCCAATTGCTCGCCGACCGTGTTGGCAAATATCGCCTTTTTACGGTAGGACTCGATCGAGGTCGCCAGATTGTCGCGCGGCTGACTAATGAGCGCGGCGGCACAAGCCTTGACGGCACCGGCTTCGCAAAAGCTTGGAACAACGACCTCGACCATCTCCGGCACCCGACCTTCCAGGTCCGTGTAAGTGCCGATGATGACATCTAATGAGCCATCCTGGTAGTGGTGGGCATACTCGTACAAGGTCATTCGCGCAGCATCAGAGACGCCTTCGAAACTCTCGAAAACCCAGTCAAAAATAGTCCCACGCGACTCGCGCTGAGCTTTGACGATGGTTTGGTCGCGGCGGGATATTTTCTCTACGGGTACATCCACCTCGGCACACGCCTGTCGAACCCATGCGTTTCGAATTTCCTGGTCGCTTTGAGGTGGGGAATCGAGCATGGGCATCAGATCAGCAGCAACCTTGATCCGATTGGCCGAGGTGTCATATGCAAAGGAAATCCGCCGGTAAGCGATCGGCCAATCGGATAGCGAACTCACATTCAACTCGAGAAGGCTTCGGTTCCCGAGACGGTGCATCGCCCACCAGCCCTCATGGGTGTGTGCGGAAAGGTAAACCAAGGGGTGGCCGACCCGTTTCATGACGTCGGCTATGCGGGATCGAGTCAGCGGATCGAGCTGGGCCCAACTGTGATGGCCGGCAAAAACGAGAAGTTCTCCGGAGCGGATCGCCTCATCGACATAGTTCCCGATGATTTTCGCCTGGCCGTCCAGAACGCGTCCGGTGTCTCCCGGGCTGCCGCCCGAGAGCATGTTAAGAACACCGACCAGCACGTTAAGCTGGCTGGTGTCAATGGCGATTATGGTTGTCCGTCGCGGCGCATTCTCCGCAGGCGGCAGGCGGAGCTTTTGGACGATGAATGAACTGGCATAGTCTCGGCCGAACACGAGATTGGCATCGACCTTCTCGACGAAACCTTCCATGTCCGGATTCACCCAGGATAGTTGGATGTCCTTGAGGTCTTTAATCCGCTGGGGCGACTTCAACCCGAAATGAGCATGAGGTCCTGCTGCCAGGAATTCGATGTATTTTTGGATGAACATGCGTTTGTTCATCGCAGGCCCCTTGCCGTCGGCATCAGGCGACACGTCATCGGATTCGGAGCCCGGACGGCAGCCGCGCTGCCATTCGAGCACATCCCCTTTCAAGTAATCGGTAACCAGGTCATGATTGAATATTCCGAAAAGCAGTCCGTCGTGGTTGCCGGGCAGGATGACCTTCTCCTGTTGGCCGGATTCGAAAATCTTGCGCATCCGCAGCCACTCCGATTTGCAGGACATATCCACCACGTCGCCGAGATGCAGAAGCGGAATGTCGGGATGATTGTGGATTACCCACTCCAGAAGCCGCCGCCCGAAAAGAGGCTGCTCCGGAGGCCGTTGGGCAACCTCGACATAAGTGTCTACGGCTCCATCTTCCTGGTGCAGCGGGAATCCGGTGGCCTCGTGTTCTTGGGTGTCTCCGACGGCAATGATAGGACGGGTCAGGGGGATATACTGGCCGGGAAGGTCAACGGTAATCCGCTCCGGTCGTGTCGCACAACCGAGGACTGTTAAAAGGAAGAAACAACTGATCAATGATAGCTTTAATCCAAGTTTCATATTCGGTTTTGGCCTCAAAGAATGCTTTCAGTTTTTTTAAACCCCGGATCGAAATTGCCACATCGTTTTTCAGGGTCATACCCTTGCATAAAAGCGTCTTGGAGAATGGAGATTTTTGTATGTGACTATAATGCCGACGAGGGAGTTATCAATACGGCCACATTTTTTCTTCCCCCCGAGGTTATGGACATAAAAGGTTGAATGATTATCCTCGCAAACAGGAGAAAGTCGAGTACCACCCCAAGTAACATAAAATCACCATCCGTCGGTCGAAATTGATCCCTGACGCCAAGTGACAGTACATTTAGGAGCATCTGGATGAAAAGGCATTTATGGGCTCTTTTGATAACGCTCGTTGCGGCTTCATTCGCCCAGGCCCAAACCCTGCAGCTAAAGCTTGCGCACTATGCGGCAGAGAGCCACCCGGGAAGTCTTGCGAGCCGGATGTTTTCTGAAGGAGTCGAAAAACGTACCCAAGGCAGAATCAAGATCGCTCTTTACCCCGACAACACGATGGGGTCGCCGCCCGCTGTGTTGGAAAAGACCATTCAAGGTTCTGTCGACATGGCCTTGCCGACCCAGGGTCAGCTCGGTTTGCACATAAAAAAGTTCAACTGCGTGATGCTGCCGTTTATATTCGAAAGCTTTGCGCAGGCGGACAAGGTGCTCGACGGCCCCTTTACTGCCTGGGCCGCCCCGGATCTTGAAAGGATAGGGCTTGTCTTCCTTGCGAACTGGGAGTGGGGTTTCCGCAACTTGACCAACAGCAAAAGGCCCGTGATCACAGCCGGCGATGTGCGCGGCCTGGTGGTGCGGACTCCGCCTGAACTTTCCATCCGGGTAGCCATGGAGGCGTTGGGGGCCGTGGTCGCAACGGTCGATTTCAACGACCTGCAGAAAGCCCTGCGAGAGGGCGTGATCGACGCCGAGGAAAACCCCATCGCAGTGATTTATGCGAATAGGATCTTCGACATCCACCAACACGTGGCAATGACCGGGCACACCTATAACTCAATGGTTCACGTGATCAACAAAGAGGTCTGGGGTAAACTCACCCCGGAGCAGCAGAACATCCTACGGGAAGAAAGCGTTGCCGCCGGCACGTGGATGCGCAAGGCCCTGCGGAACGCTGAGACCGAGCAGATTGAACGGATGAGGCAGGCAGGGGTCCGGGTGACCTATCCGGACCGGGCGAGCTTCAAGGCCCTGATGGGTTCGGCCTATAACCGGATGAAGGCTGCAGCCGGCGAGGAGAACATCAAGGAGTTTTCCAAGATGGCGGAATCGGCGAAGTGAACGGCGACGGTACATTTGCTCGGGCCGGCTGCCTGCCCTTGTTTTTCGACAAAGGTCAAAGGCGGTAGAGCTTTCAATGAACGCATATCAGCAGGTTATAATCTCTGCTGCGTTTGGTGCGCTACTACTTGGGTGTGTGCACAAGAACTCCGTGCCACCTGCCGGCGGTTATCCGTTGCCGAAACCCTCAATGCCGCCGCTGGGGGCCCTCAGTGAGAACAACCGGCCGGCCCCCGTCTTTGGTCCGCTGCAGGAATTCGCCGGAAGCAAAAACGGTGAGGGCGGCCGATGGCGCGTTTTCGACGCCCACGGTCCGGATTCAAATCAGATCGCATTGTTGAGGAACGGCGACGAGTCGTTCGCGGTGCGTGTGCAGCTGCTTGAAGAGGCTAAAATATCCATCCGGATTCAGGCCTTGATATTTTCAGGCGACGAATCAGGGCTGCATATCGCCGAAATCCTGAAAAAGAAAAAAGCCGAGGGGCTCGATGTCCGCGTGATCGTGGACGCCGCCGCGAATCTCGGCTGGCAGACCCAGTGGATGTATTTCGACCTCAAACAGCACGGGATAGAAGTCCAAGGCTACGAGTCCCTCTACCTAGAATGGATCAACGAGGTGCCGATCCCCTTTCTCTCACCCGCTAAAGATCCCGAGGCGCCGAACCACCGCTATCACGAGAAAATGTGGATCATTGACGGGGAAACCGACCGGAGAGCGGCCGTCGTCGGCGGGCTGAACATCGCCAACGAGTATTTTCGGGTGGATCCCACGGACCCCGGCCGCTTCTGGCGGGACCAGGACGTCATCGTCAAGGGCAGCATCGTCGCCGACATGGTCGCGGCCTTCGACCGCAATTTTGAACACTTCCTTGCCATAAAAGAGAGCCGGGGAATCCTTGACACCGATATCTACTGGCAAGCAACAAGGGGATTTCTGGATAAATTCGGAAAACTGACCGTGTCCTACACGACCCGGGCCGACCTGGTGGAACGAGTGAAAAGCATGGTTCGGGTGAGACCTGATTTGAATTATGTAAATGCCCGCACCCGGTTCTTCCACAACCGCCCACGGATAGGGGAGTCCTACATCCAGCAGGCCTATCGGAAATTGATCGACCATGCCGAACGCGAGATTATCATCTGCAACGCCTATTTGATCCCGTCGACCGACCTGATCGATGCGATACGAAATGCCGTCACGCGCGGCGTCCGCGTGATCGTTCTTACCAACAGCCCTGAGACCAACGATTTGCCTGAGCTGACCATGGTCGGGCGCAGTTACTACAAGGAGATCTTGACTGTCAACGAGGATCTATCGGCAAAGAAAAGCGGCGGCAGTGTCCAGATCTGGGAATGGTGCGGTCAGCGATACGATCAAGCGCATCAAACCGAAGGCACCATTCACGCCAAGTATGCCGTGTTCGACCGGCGCTATGCGCTTGTCGGATCCTATAACTTGGACCCCAGGAGCGAGAAACTCAACAGCGAAACGGCCGTGGTCTTCGAAAGCGATAATCTGTCCGCCGGACTGGCGCAAATTTTCTATGAAAATGATCTGGCATTCAGCCGTCGCGTCACTCCGGAAAAGGCGAATGAGTTCAAAGAGCCCACGGATGTGCTTTATCGACTCAGAAAAGAATTCGGCGGCCTATTTGAGCCGCTGCTCTAATTGGAGGCCCAGATGAATGCAAAAAGTTTTCTCGCTGCAGTAGCCGTTCTTTCCTTTTTGGTCATCGGTTCTCCTGTTTTTGCAAAGGACGAGATCCGCAAAGAAAGGGTCCAGTTCAAGAAAGGCTCGGTGGAAGCCACCATCAAAAGCCGGATAAAGGGCTATGAGGCCGTTGACTACCTGCTCGGTGCCAAGACCGGCCAGACGATGAGAGTTGATCTGAAGACCAGCAATAGCGCCAACTACTTCAATGTCCTGCCACCTGGGTCGAATGCCGCGATCGCCATGGGTGAAATCCTTGGCAACAAGTGGACGGGAACTCTGCCCGTTGACGGTGACTACACGGTTCGTGTCTACCTTATGCGCAGCGCTGCCCGCCGTAATGAAACAGCGAATTTCACCCTTACGGTTGGCATCACTGGTCGTGCGGATGCCAAAGTGGCGGGAACTCCATATCATGCAACTGGCAACGTGCCCTGCTCGGTCGGAACGGACCCGAAAGGTTCGGCACAATGTTCATTCGGCGTCATCCGAAGCGCGCCCGGACAAGCTGAGGTCTACCTTGCATCACCCGGATTTGACGTTACCTTGCACAAGGACAAGTTGCGGGTCCTCAAATTCGCCGGCAACAAGGTGACCAGCAATGATCCTAAGGAAAAGGTAACTTTCGAGAAGGAGAATGACGAGTGGTCGATCAACGTCAATGATTTCTATTATTACGTCATACCCGCTGCGGTGATCGACGGCGGCTGATAAGTTGTCAACTTCATCCGCATCGGCATCAAATGCTTTGAATTCCCGGATGCTGCCGTTTCTGGGGGATGATATCAAATTTTTCAGCAAGTCATCATGGAGTTCCTCGCGTCACTTTTTGTAGGGGGACCGCAAAACATCTTGGCCGTGGCCGTCGCATTTTTTTGCGGTATACCTCGCGCTGCAGTTCACAGCGATAGCCGTTGCGTCTCATCCCCGATCGCTGCTCATCGCATCCTTTGTTTGGGCTCTTTATGCAGCATGAAAGTGGGTGGTTCAGGTAAAGATACCCGAAGCGAACATCAGGGTCGACCTGCTCGGGATATGGCCGGTGCTGGCAATTATCCCGGCGTGGGCATTGTTCCGCGTTTTTCGATAGGTGCACTTCATCGTTCGGCCCATGGATGGAACCGCCATATGGACCGGTAGCCGTATGGGACACTGAAGCGCAGACGCTGATCTCAAACTTTTGGATAATATCTCTGCGATCTCGAGCCTCCAAAACGCTGTGCTTGCAAGTGCTTCCTTCTTGGCCTTCTACCCTGCGGCAGGTAATATTCATGTAAATGACAACTATGCTCAAGGAGGGATATCGGCGATTAATACCTGAATTTTGCACGACACAAGGGTTGAAAAATAAAATACCATCTGGGACCCTGTCATAGCAACGGTTTGGCCAAACCTAAACAGCTATAACAGGAGGTACCCAGATGGTAAAACAACGCAAAAAGGGTAGCAGGAAACACCGCGGTGGTAAAGGATCTTGTGCCCATCGCGCCAGGGCCAGAAGAATCAACGCTTCGACCGAATTTGAGACCTGCAGCGAGCAATTGAGCCCATTTGGCGGGCTGTTGGCGCTGATCAAATTTTTCGATCTGGTCGGTTTTCGGGAAATTTTTCACTTGGCTTACCAGCCGCCCTGCCGGCAGCCCAAGCTGGGCCACTATTCGATGATGGCAGGCATTTTGATGCTACTGTTTATCGGGTTCAACCGGATCTGGCATTTCGTATACGTTCGCTTGGACGCGATGCTCTGCGGCTTTTTCAGAGTCAGCCGGCT
>Ga0105105_10001111_pt1 | contig 11585 bp, 10 predicted proteins | sample PPLLaktember2015_4_FD_79108 | JGI IMG/M metagenome (GOLD analysis project Ga0105105, IMG submission 79108) | Freshwater sediment microbial communities from Prairie Pothole Lake near Jamestown, North Dakota, USA - PPLs Lake P8 Core (1) Depth... | ecosystem: Environmental > Aquatic > Freshwater >... | reverse complement strand
CGGCCTGGACGGTGACGCTCTTGCCCGATCCGGACTCGCCCACGATCCCCAGAGTTTCTCCCGCTCGGACGACGAGATTCACGCCGCGCACCCCCTGAACGACGCCATGCCGGGTGGTGAAATGAACCACCAGGTCGTCGATTTCCAGCAACGAGGGTTCCAGGCGCAGCGTCATGACGAAGGGGTCTCCTGAAGCGCATGCGACGCACGCTTCTTGCGTAGGGCACGCATCTGGCGCGCGAACTGTTTTTCACGCTCCTGGGGATCTGAAATCAAGCGCATCCAGCTTGCCACCAGATTAATAGCAAGCACGGTGAAGGAAATGGCGATGCCCGGAAACGTCACCAGCCACCAGGCGCGGAACATATAGTTCTTGCCGGTCGCCACATCCAAGCCCCAGGACGTCGCCGGCGGTTGAATGCCCATTCCCAAGAAAGAGAGTGCGGCTTCGGCCAAGACGATGCGCGCAAACTCGAGAATGGCCAGGGTCAGCAGCGGCGAGGTCAGATTGGGGAGGATGTGGCGGAAAACGACCCGTGCGGCACTGCAGCCCACCATCTCGGCCGCTTCCACATAAGCGGTCTGGCGGACCGAGAGCACGGCGCCCCGGGTCAGGCGGCCGTACACCATCCAGCCGTTCAACGAGAGAACGAGGATCACGGTCAGCATGCTGGGGCCGATGACCGCCAGGATGATCAAGGCGATCAGCAATCCCGGAAAGGCCACTTGGGTGTCGATCCAGCGCATGATGAAGCTGTCGATGCGGCCGCCGCGATAGCCGGCGATGAGCCCGAGCATGACGCCGAAGGTCCCCGCGAGGAGAACGACTGCGACTCCCACGGTGAGGGAGACGCGCGAGCCGTGAATCACGCGGGACAGCACGTCCCGGCCCAGATGATCGGTTCCCAGAAGGTGTTTCCAACTGCCGTTGGGCTCCCAGACCGGCGGTGCCAGCCGCATCCGCAGATCCTGCGTCGTCGGTGAATACGGAGCGATCAGCGGGGCGGCGGAGGCCATGAGAATCAGGGCTGCGATCATGAGGATCCCGGCGAACCCGGCCTTGTCCCGCCAGAGCTCGTCTATCAGGGCTTTCACCCGGCGGCCTGGCGGGGTTGCCCGTTGATGGGAGGTGATGGCTGCCATGGTCACGCGATCTTCAGTCGTGGGTCAATGGCCTTATAGACCATGTCCATCAGGATGTTGATCAGCACCACCAGGATGGCCACGGTGAAGACAATGGCCTGCAACAGAATCAGATCCTCGCGTTCGATGGCCTGAATGGCGGTCAGCCCCAGCCCCGGCCAGGCAAAAACCGTTTCCACCACCACCGAGTAGCCAGCCACCGCCCGGATGAGCTCCCAGCCACATAGGGTGACGACCGGCAACGAGGCGTTGCGCAGGGCATGCACGCCGACCACCCGGTAGAAAGAGAGCCCCTTCGCAAAACAGGTCTTGACGTACTGCTGATTGAGTTCGTCGATCATAGAGGAGCGTACGATCATCACCAGCCGCGCCAGGGCGGGCAGCGCCATGGTGATGGTGGGCATGATGTAGTGGGCCGGCGTATCGACGCCGGAGGTCGGCAGCCAGCCGAGCTGAACCGCAAACACGACGATCAGAAGCAGCCCCAGCCAGAACTGCGGCACCGAGAGCCCGATGAGGCTGAGGAAAACCGTGCTGCGGTCGGAGGCGCCTCCCGGCCGCAGCGCTGCGATGATTCCAAGAGGGATCGCCAAAAAAAAAGCCAACCCGATCCCCATAAAAGCCAATCCCAGGGTCAGCGGCAGCTTTTCGAAAACGATCTCCATGGCCGGGCGACGCTGCCAGAGGGAGTCCCCGAATTCGAACCGGCTGAGGCCGTCTGCGAAATCGGCGAACTGGATCCAGATGGGGCGATCCAGGCCGAGCTGCTTTTCAAATGCCGCGCGCTGCTCGGCGGTGGCCTCGAGGGGCAGCATGACCTTGACGGGATCGCCTACTAGGCGTGTCACGACAAACACCAGCACCGTGACCCCCAGGATCACCGCGACGCCCTGCAAAAGACGTTTGAGGAAATAACGGCCCATGGAAGTCCGTGAGCCCGTGGGCCCGTTGACCCGTTAGCCCGAAATGAAAAAGAAAGCCATGCTGGAAGTGTTTTTTGACTCTTCGTCGTTGGGGGCCAACGGGTGACGGGCGAACGGGCCAACCCCTCTTATTTCAGCTTCATTTCGCTGACCAGCATCTTGGCATCTACGCGGCCCGGCCAGACGAGTCGCTTGCTGACGCCGTAGATGTCCTCGATGTTCAACAGCCAGACGAAATAGGCTTGTTCATGGGCGCGCTTGACGGTTTGGTCGTAGAGTGCGGCGCGCTTGGCGACATCCGTCTCGGAGCGCGCCGCATCGATCATGCCGGCCAGTTCCTTGTCGCTGTTGGAAGAGCCGGTGCCGCCGGCCTTGTAATAAGCCGAGAAGCTCTTGTCCGCGTCCATGAGTTCATTGGAGCTCACGACGAAAATGGCGTCACCTCGAGTCTTGCGGTCGAACAGCCGATTCAGATACTCGTTGAACTCGAAGATCCGCACCTTGGGCTTCAATCCAACCGCCTCCCAGTAACCCGCCACGGCCTCCACCATTTCGCGGTCTTTGAGCCAGCGGCCGGCCGTGCCGATGACCTCGACGCTCGCACCCATCGCCCCAGCCTCTTTCAGCAGGGTCTTGGCTTTTTCCGGGTCATAGGGGTAGGGGCCGACCGCCTTGCTGAAGCCGAAAAAAGAAGGGCTCAACAGCTGGCCCTGAGCGATCTGCGCGTAGCCTTCAAACAGCCCTTCGGCCAGGGCTTTCTTGTCCACGGCATAGTTCAAGGCTTTGCGAACCCGGACGTCCCGAGTCGCTCCGCCGTCCGCATTCAGAATGATGATCGGATGCTCCAAGCCCAGCATGTGAATGGCCTGCGGCACCTTCTTGGTGAATTCCGGAAGCAGGTTGGTGATGAGATCGAATTCTCCGGCCATCAATCCTGCCAGACGGGTGCCGGGGTCCGACACAAAGCGATAAGTCACTTTTTGGATGGTCGGCTTGGCGCCCCAATAGGCGGGATTGGCCTCGAGGATCACATTCTGGCCGCGGTTCCATTTGATAAACTTGTAAGGTCCGGTTCCGACCGGCGTTTCGGCGAATTTAGGGTCTTGGCTGTGTCCGGGCGGGACCATCTTCATCCAGTAAAGCCGACCGGGCAGGATGGGATCGGGACCATCCGTAATTATCTGGACGGTGAGGTCGTCCGCCTTCTTGGCATCCTTGATGGTGGAGAAAAACGATATCTGCTCGGACTTGAAATTAGGGTCGATGAGGCGCTTTACGCTGTGAACCACCGCATCAGCGTTGAAAGGCTCGCCGTTGTGAAACCGGATACCCGCGCGCAGCTTCACCTCCCACGTCTTGGCGTCCACCAGCTTCGGTTCGGATGCGGCCAGGCCTGCCGTAAGTTTGCCGTCCGGCAAACGAGCCATCAGGGTTTCATACACGTTGTCATTAACGGCCCGTTCGCCGCCGTCCTCGCGGACCTGCGGGTCCAGGGTCGTCGGCTCCGATCCGAGGGCGATGATGATTTCCTGCCCCAGGACCGGAGCTGCGATGAGAAAAAGCCCGGCAACGATGAAGATAAAGCGTCTGATGGCTTTCATAGGGACCTCCGTCTTTGGATGGATAGAGAAAAAGAGCAGCGGGGTAACGATTCGCGGGGTGGCGCGACGCGAAGTATCAAGGGCCATGACTACACGTCGGCCGCAGGATTGTCAAGCGGGTTGGCCGCTGGACGGCAGCCCCTGCCTCCAGCTCGGAGGAGGTTATAACCGGTCAGATTGGAAGGTGTTGCACTGGCCCATGCTGCCGGTCTCCAACCCGCGTTTAAACCACCGCACGCGCTGAGCGGAGCTGCCGTGGGTGAAGGAGTCCGGCGTTACATATCCCCGCGACTGGCGCTGCATCCGGTCGTCGCCGATCATGCTCGCGGCGTTGAGGGCCTCCTCGATGTCGCCCTCTTCAAGAATCTGCCGCGCCTTATCGGCATGGTGAGCCCAAACCCCGGCCAGACAGTCTGCCTGGAGTTCCATCATCACCGATAGCCGGTTTGATTCGCCTTCGCTCGCCCGGCTTCTAAGGGAATTCACTTTTTCGGCGATCCCCAGAAGATTTTGAACATGATGCCCCACCTCGTGCGCGATGACATAGGCCTGGGCGAAATCGCCGGGAGCGCCGAATCTTTGTTTGAGGTCGCTGTAAAAGCTGAGATCGATATATACCTTTTGATCCATCGGGCAATAAAAAGGGCCTACAGCAGCCGAGGCCATGCCGCAGGCAGACTCAACGGAGCCCGAAAACATCACCAGCTTGGGCTCCTGGTACGTTTGACCCATCCCCCGAAAAAGCGTTCGCCAGGTGTCCTCCGTGTCGCCCAGGACCACGGAAACGAACTCCGCGAGACGATTTTCCTCGGGTGAAGCGGAATAGGGCTCGGACCGCGTCGGGGCGCCGGCACCCGGAATGGGCGTCTGACTCTGATTTAAAATGATAGACGGATCGATCCCGAAGTACATGGCCACCAAAACCAACAGGATGGTTCCGATACCTCCTCCGGCGATCCGCCGCGATACATGAACCCCTCTGCGATCCTCTACATTCTCACTTCTGCGGCCGTCTCCCCAGCGCATGCCCCACCCCCAGGCTTGTCAGTTCATATGGAGTTTGTTATGGCTTCAACCAGCCGATCTTATTGGGATGGAAAAGTATAGGCACCCTGAGATCAAGTCAAGCACCATTTATGCTGAGCGTTACGCAACCTGCAGAGCGGATAAAGTTTTTAAAATCCAGGCTGCCCTCGCGGTTAAATGCAGAAAATTCCGACGAGAGGTTGCAAAACAACCGCCATTGCAATAGGGTCCAAAAAAACGATGCGCAATTTATGAATGGACTACCACGGGTGGATGAATTGTTTCCCCAGCTCTGTTTAGACCGTTGCCCAATCCGATGGGCTTAATGCTGCAGCTAACAAGGTCTAACTGTTCAAAATACCACATTAAATCCGAATAGCTGTCTTAAGTGCACGATTTTTGCTCGTTTTATGGTCGAAGCGCCGGATGTTTGAAGGGGGAGTCGGATCGAACGTCAAGGCGCTGCGAAAGGAGGGCAATGATATGGCCTATCATGAGAAGGACTGCCCAAAAAGGAAGCTGGTCCGAAAATCAATGGGCTGGGTCTTTGCTTTGGTGTTGGGTCTGTTGGTCTGCATAGCGGATATTAAGCTGCCGGCCGAGACGGAAAAAGGTAGTATTTCCTTAGAGCACTTAGTCAACGGAGACGAAACCTTCCCCGCCTTCGCCTTATCGAGTCCGGATGAAACCGGTATCTCCGATCTTGCGGCCATGCCGTTTGTTCCCGGCGCCGAACCGGAACTCCTGCCGTTTGATCGGATCATTCACGAGGCGGCCGGCCGCCATCATGTGGATGCGGATCTCATTCTGGCCGTCATTATGGTGGAATCCCAATTAAACCCCACCGCCAGGTCGAAAAAGGGCGCCGGGGGTTTGATGCAGCTGATGCCCATCACCGCCGATGCTCTTGATGTCGTTGATATTTATTGCCCCGAGGAAAATGTCAATGCCGGGGTCAGGCACCTCAAGTGGCTGCTGGATCGTTTCGATGGTGATCTGACAATGGCGCTTGCCGCTTACAATGCGGGCGTTCAAAACGTTTTACGCCATAACGGCGTTCCCCCCTTCCCCGAAACGCGCGCCTATGTGAAACGGGTTCTGGAATACTATGCTGAAATTAAGTACGATTCTCTGGAGTTTTAATTCTCGCCGGTCAGACGGCTGTTGCGTACGAGGGTCCGGCCGTCGACCCATACCGGCATCGGCTCGCCAGCCAGAAAATTTTCATCCGGCCCGCGGTGTTGGGCATGAAGATGCAGATGCGGCTCCGTCGATAAGCCTGAATTCCCTACCCTTCCGATTAATTGTCCCGTCTGAACCCGCTGCCCGGCCATCACGGTGAGACTGGAACGCATTAGGTGCGCCATCAGCACATCGGCTTCGCCGCATTCGAGCCGCACGAAGTTTCCGGCCGGATTCCGGCGATCGGATTCCGGAGGTGTTTGGTCCGGCAATCGATCTTCGGTTTGAACCACCATTCCGGCGCAGGGGGCGTGCACCGGCTCCCCGAAAATGTGATATCCTCTCAGTTCCACCGGCCATAACCCTTCCGCCCTTCGACCTAATCGGTCGATGCGAACGATGTCGAGAGCATAGCTCTGCGCCCGATATTCCGATAGAGATTCGCGTGCCAGAGTTTTCATGTGTGGGTTGATCAGGATGGAGTAGCCGCCGTTGACAACATAATAGGTTCCACCCTTCAGGGGCGACGCCAGCTTCATTGATGGGCCCTTCGGCGGAGCATATCCACTCAGTGCCCACACTAGCATGCTGGTGCAAAACATGGTCAACCATAGACTGCTGGCGACCGGAAAAGCGGATTTGGCTCCCTCCTCTCCGCGCGGGCCATAGCGCCCTGACCGGTACCAGGCGACCGCTGCGGCCCCCATGCCCAGAATCGCATACCCGTATGGCAAGTACCAGGGCGCCAGCAGCCAGGAGCCCGCGACGGCGATCAAGGCCAGATAGGCGCAAAATGAAAGCACTTGCAGCATCCATTCGATTCGGCTGCGGCACTTGCTGCGCCACAGCCTGGCCAACAAGGCCAGGGGCAGGAGAACTTCCCCCAGGATGGTGATGAATCCCAATTCCAACATGTTATCTCAGAGATGCGACCATAGGAAAGCGATAAGATATGGGGTGTTACCGTGCATGCACCTCCAGCAGAGCATTTGTCAGACGGCAGTGGGGTCGGCTCAGGTTTAACAGAAAGGAGGCAATGATGCTACTGGGTACTTCGCGTCTTCCCCAGCGGGATGTGGCGGCGGTCATGACCGCGGAGTGCCGGTCCGACACCCAGAGACCTCAAGTCTGGCACAGATTCTCTTAAAAAAGGTGGATCTTAGACGGATCGGCGTTCTTGGCGCTTTCGGCGAAAGCGAAAAACGCTCCCCGCAGGCGCGGCGGCATCTTGGCGAATTGAATCCCCAGGGATTGGATCTTGAGGCCCTTGACCACCACATTGCGTTTGCGTACGATCTGGCCTGAAATCGCTACGGAAAGCTCCTCGGCGGGGATGGTGACGCGCACCTGGCGGCGGATGAGGTCATCCGCATGGAACGATTCTGACGGGTCGGGGCGAGTCCCGTTGCTTTCCGGTATGAAGGAAACCCCCGAGACCGATAAATCGCGGCAATAACCTTTCAAGATAATGGGTGCTTCATTCCTCGCAGCGGGGAGTATCTCGACGCACATACGGGTTGGGATCGAGTAACGTATTCCTTTGCGGACGCCGTTGGCAGCAGGTTCGGTCTTTTTCCTGGATCGGATGCGGCAAAGCCGGATGATTCCGCTTTCTATGTTGGGATATTTGCGGCAGGCGCGAACCAAGTGGCGTCTGGAGATCACAAGCAATTCTGCTCGGGTGCTCGTCACGACGTGCGGTTGGCTGGGGATCTCTTCCGAAAAGGGGTAGACCTCACCAAAGGAATCCGCTTCCCAAAGAACGCCGCAGCCCTTCCTGCGAAACCTGGGCTTTTGTGAAACCATCTCGTAGCAAGATTCTTTCACAACCCCGGAGACAATGAGATAGAGGTCTGCGTGCCGTTTTCCTGGCTGGAGAATATTTTTCCCGGCCGGTGCGTGTGTGTGCCGGAAACGCGAAAAAACGGCCATTCGTTCCACGGAGTTGAGATTCTGGATGAAGTCATCGACGGGCGCACCATTGTGAGGAGTGCCTTCGATTGTGCGATGAAATTGGACGAGTTGATCGCGGGACGGCCGCTGCAGTTGCCACTGTAGGATTTTGGCGACCCATGCCTGCAACAGCCTGCCCGAACACAGAAACAGAGCGGCGGCCTCCCCGTATTGCTTGACCGCGGCGGCCTGGAAATGCCCTGCGGCCAACAGGTCCGCATGCATCCGCATGAGCTCTGGGCGGCCGGGGAACTCTTTGACAATCCTGGCAAACGCCTCAAGCGAATCGATAATAATCGACCCTTCGATAATGTAGTCAGCAGTTGTTTTTTCCATTTTCCCCGAGCGAGCCCGACTCGGTTCTTTACGCATCGCGCAGGTAGCCATATCGGAGTCATCGACAAAATTGCCGAATGACTTTAGCCGTTAAATGGATGCGGCGGCTGATTTCGACCTTGACCTGGGCCACCGGTGTGGTAAAAATTTCCACTTTTTTATCTCGGATAATTTCTCGCAAGGTTCAACATGGAAGAATCATTCTCCCGGGTCCGCAAGGCGTTGGGCGAGGGGCTGCGCAGAGCCCTGAGCGGTTATATTTGGCTGCTGAAGATCCTCATTCCGGTTTCCCTGGCGACTGCGCTGATAGACTACAGCGGTTGGCTCCAGCACATGGATGTCGCTCTCAAGCCCGTCATGGCGACGCTGAGCCTGCCGCCATCGGCGGCGTTGCCGATCCTCATCGGCATGACGGCAGGAGTGTATGCGTCCCTGGCGGCCATGGCCGTGCTGCCGCTTTCGAGCGATCACTTGACCATCATCACCGTTTTCATTCTGATTGCCCACAACCTGCCGCAAGAGGGCATCATCCAGGCCAAGTCCGGGATCAACTTCGTGAAGACCACACTGGTGCGGATCATAGCTGCGTTTGCGACCTGTGTGCTCGTCGCCTGGTGCCTCCAGGCCGAGGCTGGCGTAGCCGAGGCATCTATCTACGGTTCTGTCCGGGAATGGCCTTCGATGGGGGTCTTTCTGCAGAACTGGATGGTAGAGATGCTGCAGTTGTGCATGAAGGTTTTGATTATCGTTATCGGAGTGATGACGCTGATCGAGCTGATGAAGGAGTTCAGCCTGATCGATGTTTTGGTCAGGCTCTTCGCCCCCGTGTTGAGAATGATGGGGCTTCACCAGCGGGCCGGCGTGCTCTGGCTCACGGGCGTTATTTTCGGGCTGGCTTATGGCGGGGCGGTCATTGTCGAAGAGTCCAGCAGCCTGCGCATCGATCCGGAGGAGGTTGAAAAACTTCAGCTGTCCATCGGGATCAATCATTCCATGATCGAAGATCCCCTGCTGTTCCTGCCGCTCGGGGTGAATCCCTTTTGGCTTTTGGTGCCGCGATTGGTGGCCGCGGTAGCAGCGGTTTATATGCTGACGATCTGGTTCAAGTTCAAGAAGGTGTTCGAACGAAAGACGGCCTGACCTCCATGCGATCCAAGCTTGATCTTTAAGCACTCGATCCTATTTTTGCGGAGAAACGTCAACCGCAAAATCGATCCGGGCGATTGGCGCGGAGGCGAAAGGAGCCCATCGCCGAAATTGGTCTCCTTGCAGGCCATCGAAAGGAGGAAGAGGTGCTCAAAGAGGGAAGCAAAGCCCCTATGTTTTGCCTACCGGCGGCGGAAAAAGACAACGTGTGTCTCAGGGATTTCACCGGGAAATGGGTGGTGCTCTACTTCTACCCCAAAGACAGCACGAGCGGCTGAACAACGGAGGCTCTGGAGTTTTCAGAGCTCAAGCCGCAGTTCGAGAAGCTCGGTGCCGCGGTCCTGGGAGTCAGCCCGGACTCGCGAGAATCCCATCGCAAGTTCGCCCAGAAAAACAACATCACGGTCACGTTGCTGAGCGACGTCGAACGGACCGTCATCAAAGCCTACGACGCCTGGGGCGCCAAGAAAATGTACGGCAAGGAATTCGAAGGGGTCGTGCGCAGCACGGCGCTGATCGACCCCAAGGGCACGGTGAAGGCCGCCTGGCCCAAGGCTCCCAGCAAAGGCCACGCCGCAGAGGTTCTTGAGGCGCTGCAGCGGCTTAGCGGGTGAGGGCTTCTTCGATGGTGCCGATCAGCTCTCTGAAATCGATTGTCATCTCTCGCTCGACGTCACGCATCTCGCCTGGGCCGTAGACTAAACCGAACCGCCTGCTGATGGTGACCCCTCGGTTATCGCAGTAGGTCGCCAGCGACTGCTTGGTCATGCTGCCGATAATGAAGGCCCCCGCCTGATGGGCCCACTCGAAATGCGGCCCGTCTCCGCCGCTGTCACCCATCACGATGACCCGCTCCGCCGGAATGCCCATCTGGTTGACCACGGCAGCGGTGTTCCGGCCCTTATCCCGGGTTTCATGCAGATTGAGGATGAGGGAGGGATCACTGGCGTCCGACGCAAAACGGAACAGCGGGTTGGCGGAGAGCACCGGCACGCGCGGCAGGAGGCCCTTGGCGAAAACCCGCTGAAAGTAACCGATCATTCCGGTCGTGTTGAGCATGAAGAGGATGCCCTTGCCCGCACACCACTCGATCAGCTCCGGAACCCCCCGGTAAACCGCAAACTCGCGTTCCAGGTAGGCGTCCATCATCTCCGGCGTGATCGGCCCGGGTAGTGTTCGTTGGATCCGGTTGCAGGCGTCGCCAAGGGAGATCCGGTTGCCGGTGTAGCTGCGGAAGACCTCCTTCAACTCCGGCTCGATCTGCGGGTACACGAAGGCGATGAAGTCGAACGGTCCCGAGGGCGACAGGCACTCGCTCCAGTCGGAGGAGAAGATGGCCTTGAACGGCCGGGTTTGTTCTTCCATGCGTAAACCTCGCAAGAATGATTCAGTGGATCTGAAGCCCTTCTATCGAACCGTTGGTGCCCCTGAGCATCAAAGCGGCGTCTTCTACCTACAGCGTTTTGACTCCTGTAAACGGACTCTAATGGAGTTTAATAGGGCATTATTTGCTGGTGTCAAAACTCATTAAAACGGCTTCCTGGATAAAATGCGAGGCCTTTATTATGCTGTCACAAAGGCAGTTTTCTTGGCAGTCGAGTTTACGGTGATATTCTTAACGTTCACGGTGAGGGGCGCGCGCCGCCCTTGCACGCGTGTCCTCTCAACCGTGGGGTTAGCTGTCACGCCGCTACTCGGAGAGGAACTTCACGAGAGCGGCATCGAAGGCAGACGGGTTTAGTTGATTCATCTGGTGGCCGGCTTCGGGGATTGTCACTGAGCCGGCCGAGGGCAAGCAGTCGCGGGCGGCAGCGCCCATTTTCTTGAACAACGGAGGGCTCTGCTCGCCCGCCATCAACAGCACTGGCATCTTGAGCCGACCGATGTCCGTACACGTGACAGTCTCTACATCACCGAGTTGACCGACAATAGTCCAGGCATTGTCGCGGCGAACCCCACGCTGTGCTTCGGGTAGTTTGCTCCAAGCACCAGGGCCGTTCACGTCATCGAAGAAGTACTGGAGTCCTCCCTCGATATCGCCACGCTTCAGGTAGACCTGGGTTGCCTTAGCGCGCCTAATCCTGGGGTCCTCGGTGGTCGCACCACTCGGGGTGGGCAACAGTACGAAGAGCGCAGGATCCATGAGTACCAGCTTTCGGACCAGGTCGGGGCGAGCGTGTGCCGTCGCCAGGGCGACAGGTCCGCCACGCGAGTGCCCGACCAGATGCACGGGGCCGCCGAGGCGTTCGATGAAGGCGGCAAGGTCCTCGGAGTG
>Ga0105105_10001110_pt1 | contig 11595 bp, 9 predicted proteins | sample PPLLaktember2015_4_FD_79108 | JGI IMG/M metagenome (GOLD analysis project Ga0105105, IMG submission 79108) | Freshwater sediment microbial communities from Prairie Pothole Lake near Jamestown, North Dakota, USA - PPLs Lake P8 Core (1) Depth... | ecosystem: Environmental > Aquatic > Freshwater >... | reverse complement strand
CTTTTTATTTTCTCGGTTGCTTCATCCACTTTAGGCTGTGGTGGATGTGGAAAAATAGTATTGTGATGCAAAAGGTTTCCCTGCTGATCAAGACAAACAAGTTTACAGCCTGTTCTAAAACCGGGATCTATTGCCATTGTAACTTTTGGACCAAGCGGGGGAGATAAAAGCAACTGGCGCAGGTTTTCAGAAAATACACGGATTGCCTCTTCATCGGCTTTGGTCTTGGAACTGTTTTTAAATTCGGTTTCAATTGAAGGCGCCAATAATCTTTTGTGTGCATCCTTTATTGATACCCCGACCTGAACTGCAGATTCATTTTTATTTTTTATAAAGATTTTTTCCAGACTCTCAATTGCGTTTTCATTATCTATTGAAATTGATACACGCAAAATTCCTTCCTGCTCTGCTCTGCGTATTGCTAGCAGACGGTGACCGGCGCAGCGTTCCAACGGTTCGCTAAAATCGAAGTAGTCCTGGTATTTTGCTCCTTCATCTTTCTTTTTCTCTATTACTTTTGAACTTATTATTGCTTCACGCTCAAATAGATGTCTTATTTTATTGCGGGCATATGTGTTTTCATTAATCCATTCAGCAATAATATCTCTTGCCCCGGCTAACGCTGATTCGATATCCGGCACTTCATCATTTAAATATTTTTCTGCTATCACCTCTAACTTATCTTCCTTCTGCGCCATTATTATTTCTGCAAGAGGTTCTAATCCTTTTTCACGCGCTGCACTTGCCCTTGTTTTTCGTTTTGGTTTGTATGGAAGATAAATATCTTCAAGCTCTGCCATATTCCAGCAGTTATTAATTTTCACTTCCAATTCGGGAGTTAACAATTCCTGGTCGTTAATACTTTTAAGAATAGCCTCACGTCTTTTAACCAATTCCAGCAAACGTTTCCATTCCTTTTCAATTGCTGTTACCTCTGTTTCATCAAGACTTCCGGTTGCTTCTTTCCTGTAGCGGGAAATAAATGGAATTGTCGCTCCTTCCTCTAACAGCTTAACTGCGTTTGAAACCTGTGATTTACTTATTGAAAGCGTGCTGCTTATATGTTTAACTAAAATTTCAGTCATTGTTTTTTGTAAAATTGGTTGATAAAAAACTGTGTGTGTAAATATAATCGGATGTAATTGATCTCGAAAGATTGTTTTCTTATTTAACAGAATAAATTCGTGTTTTCTTCAAGTAATATTTAACTTGTCAACTGCAGCAAATTGTTATGCCTATTTTATACTTAAAGTAATTGTTGTTTTTGTCGGTGAAGGTTTAAAATCTTCTGGGCTATACTTATGTTTTTGTATGTATACTTCTCTTGCTAATTTTAAATAAACAGGTTCAAGTAGTTTTAACCATTCAATAAAATTTTTATTGCCTTTTTTAAGGTTGCAATTTGTGCAACAATAAACAGTGTTATCATCAGTGTCTTCGCCACCAAGAGAAAGAGGATTCATATGATCCATATGAAGATATGTTTTAGCAGATTTACCATCAACTTTCCAATCATACGCTTTTGGAATTGCCTCTCCGCAATAAAGACAAAAATTCCTTCCTTCTAATAAGGAAATAGCGTGTTCTTGTTGATTTTCTAAGAAGCAATCATAACAATATTTACCACGTGGATTTTTAAATCCATATATTGAAACAAATGAAGAAATAGGTTTTATAATTTTACATCTACCACATTTCTTTTCTACCAGTAAAATTCTTGGTGTTCCTCTTCTTTTGATAAGCCTATTTTCATTTAAAGTTTGCAATCCTTTTTCAGAAATTATATATCCATTGTTTTTTGTGTTAATTGATTTTGTTTTAACTTTTCTTGTTACAAGTTTATTCTCTGTAAGAAAGTAGCGTGTACTAGGGGCAACATCTTTATCTGCAATTGATGCTAAATTCATTCTATCAATTGTCATAATACTTCCGTAATAAAGAAGTTCTAAAACTTCTTGTTGAATTTTTGTTAAACATATAATAGTATTCTTTATCATAATATGCCTAACTCCATTGCGCCTAACCCAGCCTGTCCCGACTTGTCGGGGACTTTCTACTTCTTAAAGAGGTTATACCGTTTTATTTATAAATTATATTTTTAGTAAACCGAACCTCTGCCAATGGGTCAACGTCATCAAAAATTTTTTCCACCGGAATTGTGTTAAAAAACAGCATTTTATCTTTTGTACCGAAATAATAAAATCTTCTTGATGTAATTAGATTATGAATTAACCAAGAACAGTAAACACACATTTTTAAATCTTTATCATATGAAAAAGATTTAACAACTTCTTGTATTTTGATTTCCTTCTTGATTGTAGTTTTTACTAAATACCCAAATCCTTCTTTGGCACCAAATTCGATTTTCTTTTCTTCTCCAACTTGTTTAAAAGCAGCGTATGGTTCATCGCAAATAAACCGTAGAGAATGTTTAAATGCATTATATTCTTTCCGGTTCGAAAAATCGTTTGCAATTATCTTGAGCAATTCTCGTATTACTTTTAGATTTTCTTGAAGATCTGAATCAACTTTATCAAAATCTAAATAGTGAAAAAATACCCACTGCAAAAACGGGAGCGTCTTTTTTTCATTTTCTTTATTTGTTGGCAAAGTAATATCTCTGGTAAGTATATCTGAATTGTTATCCGAAATTGATTTTATTTTATCATAAGTGCTAAATCCGGAAAAAGAAATAGTTTCCCAAATATTTTTCTCATCCTTGTTTTCTAAGGCAAAAATTAATTCAAACAAAGCTTCAGCAATTTGGTAATAAAAAAAGTGTAATTCGATTTTAAGCATTAATCTAAAATTATCGTGTTCTGGTTCATCCACGAGCAAATTCAAAGTATCTTTAACTTTGTCATAATGTTCATAAGAATTGGATAAAAGAGCAATCTTGCTACTCCAATATGATAAGTTGTATTTTTTATAAAACTCTAAATATTTGTATGGTGGTGTCATATTTTTATATACGGTATAACGCACTTGCGCCTAACTTTCTAATCCCGACCTGTCGGGGCCGCCGCCCATAACAAGAGCGACAAACTAAACGCATTGCCAAATATTAATCCCGCTATGTTGCAGTAAATTATTTCTATAATTAAAACATTAAACACAATTACGGTTGGTATTCATCTCCGGCTTTGGTCTTACACGCTGTATCTTGGCATTCCCTGCCAGCATTGTAGTTATCAGAAAGGGGTTATCATATTGTCAATTCAAAACTAAATTAAATTGTATGTAAACACAATTGTTTTTTATAGTAACGGTTCAATCGTCTTTTATAATTTCTCGGGCTGATAAAGCTGCGAATCTGTCCGAGAAGTATAAAATTATCAACTTCTTCACCGCGGCGAACAGGGTGACAAGGGTGCAGTTACTCACGATAGGTATGCATATTCCGGCAGTGTGGAAAAAGTAAATTAAGTAAGAATATTTCAAACAAAATCCAGAACCAATCCTAAAGATGCAGCCAGCATTACAGATTTTGGTCTTGAGAGAAAACTTAAACTCTTGTTAGGCTTGTTGCATTTGTTTGTATGACTCAATACGATATTTAAGAATGTCCGGGTTTTCTTTTAGAAGTTCCAATAACACTTTAGTCGAACCAGTTGGAATTCTTTTCCCCTGTTCCCATTGTTTTACCGAAGATGAACTTACATTTATAACTTTGGCAAATACGTTCTGACTTAGTTTTGTTTTTTCCCGAATTTTCTGAATATCCTTTGCATTTATTATGACCTTAGGGATTTCAACTCCAAGTGCTTTCAATTCTTTTTCTGTAAATGATGTTTTCATGTTACTTGAGATTAGAGATTGAACTGTATTCCCAATTGCTGCTTTTATTTTTTTTCTCATATTTATTACTCCTTAATACTAAAAAAATCACCCGATCTTTCTAATTCTAAATAATTTTGTCTTTTAATTTCCAATAAGTCTTTTGCCAATTTCTTGAAATATTTTAGTTCATTACTATCCAAATTATCTTTTTCGTTTTTTGAAAAACCATAAATAAATATTGCAACATCTGATTCCTTAAAAACCAAAATTGTTCTAAAACTTCCGCTTTTACCCTGCCCAACTTTAGGCGTTCGAACTTTATAAAGTCCGTAACCCAAACTATTTGTTCCAAGATTATTTGTGACATTTTGAATTGTCTTTAACAATATTTTGTCAGAAACTAAATTTTTCTTAGCCCATTTGTTAAACCATTTTGTCTTAAGTTTTAACATATTGCAATATATCACATTGTGTTATATTAATCAAATAGAATATATTTTTAAAAGAATTTTTACAGGCATTACTCAGGCTGATGCGGTCGCACTGTGGCAGAGATTACTCTTTGTTGTAGATAACCGGAGTTTTATGTTTCCATTCCTGCCACAATTTATCATTTGTTATTAGATCTACCATAAAATTACTTACGTTTATTCTGCTTGTTTTGCCGGGGTTAAAAATGGGGCTTCGTATTTTATTATTATGTACTTCATATTCGCTCACACTGTCTTCATTTAAAAGCGAATCAGGACGAACGGCTACCCAATCAATATTTGTGTTTGCACTTAACTTGTAAACAAGATGATCAGCGGCTAGCATATTATCTTTATGGGGAGGCAACAGGACTTTTAATAACGAGAACACAATCTTTTCTTCGAAGGTGCTTACTTCTCCTATCTTTCTGTTTGTATATGCGGTTGTGCTCATTAATATAAATTTTGGGTTCGGTTCCCGGGACTGCAAAGATTCAATTATTTTAACAACGGTGTTGTAAACTAATTTACGGGGAGCGCCAAAAATTCCTTTAAATTTTATGTTGTGGCCAAGGCAGCAGATAATAGAGTCACAATCTTTTACAAGATCTTTTATTTTTGCAATCTCAAAGTCATTTATATTTCCTCTTACTACCTCAATGCTTTTATCGTCTGATATTTGGTTAGGTATAATTGCAGATTCTCTCACAACTATTCTAACTTGAATATTGTTTTTGAGAAGCTGCTGCACTACCAATTTGCCTGTTGCTCCGCTCGCACCCAAAACTAATGCTTTCATATTCGCCTCATTTTGAATAGATAAATATCGGGTTTTGCTATCCTACTATTACCCATTTACCCGGAAGACAAACCTGTCTATCGTCAGGCAAGATCGGGGTTGAAATGACAATCCTTCCTACGAGTGCCCTAAATAAATTCCCTTTAAAAGATAATTTTTTACATAATCACTAACACCATCTTCCAGAGGGGTGGCTTGCTGTTTGTATCCGGCATCATAGAGCTTTGAAAGGTTTGCTTCTGTAAAGTACTGATATTTTTCTGCAAGATGCGAAGGCAAATCAATGTATTCAATGTTTAAAGGTTTTCCCAGTGCATTAAATAAAGAAGTTACAAGATCAATCCAGGTTCTTGCTTTGCCTGCGCCAACATTAAAAAGTCCATTCTTGTTTTTGTTATCCAGAAAATACAAGGTCATATCAACAGCGTCTTTTACATAAACAAAATCGCGCATCTGTTCGCCATCTTTATAATTTGGATTTAGAGATTTAAACAATCTAACTTTTCCGGTATCGCGTACCTGCTCAAATGCTTTGTGTACAACCGAACGCATATCGCCTTTGTGATATTCATTTGGACCATAAACATTAAAATATTTTATCCCCACGATTTGATCGGATATGCTGTTTCTTTTTGCCCACAAATCAAAAAGCTGTTTTGAGTAACCGTACATATTTAAAGGTCGCAATGTTTCAAGCTTAGATTCATCATCATCAAAACCCAATGCACCATCTCCATAAGTTGCTGCGGAGGATGCATATATAAATCTCACATTTTTTTCCACGCAAAATTTTACAAGTTCTTTAGTGTAGTGATAATTATTATCCATCAGATGATCAGCATCTTTTTCAGTTGTAGATGAGTTTGCGCCCATATGAATTATTGCTTCAACATTGTATGGAATAACATCATCAAGTATCTGCTCAATAAATTCAAGTTTGTTTACAAAATCTTCGTACTTAAGTCCGACAAGGTTTTTCCACTTTTCATCTTTCCCAAGTTCATCAACAATTATAATGTTGGTTTTGCCTAGCTGGTTTAATTTCCAAACAATTGCGCTGCCGATAAATCCAGCTCCGCCTGTAACAACTATCATAAAAAAATCCTTTGCTTTTTAGATAATGTAATTTAGCCATATTTAATTGAGTTTTAAAGATGCTTCCACATAAGGGTTGGGTTGATTAGCATCGCATTGACAAAGAGTTTATAATTTATATATTTACACCAGATTTTATTAGTTCTTTTATAAATATAATTCTTATCAAGAACGGCAGAGGGAACAGGCCCGCTGATGCCGTAGCAGCCGGTCCGATTTAATCGGAACGTCGGGTGCTAAATCCTGCCTTCCCGATCTATCGGGAGGGAAAGATGAGATGGAGATAGAGTTTCTATACCTCTTCATATCATCCGAAGAGGTTTTTTAATTTTAAAGAAGGCAGTATGAAAACAACAGTTAAAGATTTCAAAAAATTATTATCAGAACGAATACTTGTTATAGATGGCGCAATGGGCACCATGATTCAGCGCCATAAATTAACCGAAAAAGATTTTCGAGGTGAAAGATTTAAAGATTACCCGCACGATCTTAAAGGAAACAATGATCTTCTTTCAATTACAAAACCGGAAGTTATAAAAGGGATACACAGAGAATATTTTGCAGCCGGTGCAGATATTGTTGAAACGAACACATTCAATGCAAATATTATTTCTCAAGCAGATTATCATCTGCAGGAACTTGCTTATGAAATAAATTTTGAATCTGCAAAGATTGCAAAAGAGGTTGCTGATGAATTCAATAAAAAATTTCCGGATAAGCCAAAATTTGTTGCCGGTGCACTTGGTCCTACAAATAAAACGTTATCACTTTCTCCAAACGTAAACGATCCGGGTTTTCGTGCTGTAACTTTTGATGAAGTTGCTGATGCATATTATGATGCTGCTCGTGGTTTGATTGATGGTGGTGCAGACATAATTCTAATCGAAACGATTTTTGATACGCTCAACGCAAAAGCGGCAATCTTTGGTGTTGAAAAATTACTATCAGAAAGATCGCTTGATACACCTGTCATGATTTCCGGAACGATTGTGGATCAAAGTGGAAGAACATTATCCGGACAAACTACAGAAGCATTTCTAACTTCAGTTTCTCACGCAAAAAATCTTGTTAGTGTTGGATTAAACTGTGCACTTGGTGCAAAACAAATGAGACCATTTGTTGAAGATCTATCAAACGTATCCGATAAATTTTTATCTGTTTATCCAAATGCTGGATTACCAAATGAGATGGGCGGATATGATGAAACTCCGCAAACCATGGCAACTGTTCTGGAAGATTTTCTCATAAGCGGATTTGTAAATGTAGTTGGCGGATGCTGCGGAACTACTCCTAATCATATAAATGAAATTGCGACTATTGTAAAGAACCACAAACCAAGAATTCCAAAAATTCAAGAACCCTATTTGCGATTGAGTGGACTGGAATCGGTTGTGTATCGCCCTGATTCCAATTTTATGAATATTGGTGAACGAACAAACGTTACGGGTTCTAAAAAATTTGCAAGGTTAATTAAAGAAAACAATTACGATGAAGCACTTTCTGTGGCTCGTGATCAGGTGGAAGGCGGTGCTCAGGTTTTAGATATTAATATGGATGAAGGGATGTTAGATTCCGAAGTTTTAATGACAAAGTTTATTAATCTTCTGGAGGCTGAGCCTGATATTGCCAAGCTTCCTATTATGGTGGATTCATCAAAATGGAGTGTGATAGAAGCCGGATTAAAGTGTTTGCAAGGAAAAGGAATTGTAAATTCAATTTCGCTTAAAGAAGGTGAAGATGTTTTTAGAGAGCACGCCAGAAAAGTTTTAAGCTACGGTGCCGCTGTTATTGTAATGGCCTTCGATGAAAAAGGGCAAGCAGATACTTTTAAGAGAAGAATAGAGATTTGTTCTCGTGCTTATAAAATTTTAACCGACGAAATAGGGTTTCAACCTCAGGATATAATCTTTGATCCAAACATTCTTGCGATTGCTACCGGGATTGAAGAACATAATAATTATGCAGTCGATTATCTTGAAGCGACAAGATGGATAAAACAAAACTTACCGTTTGCAAAAATTAGCGGCGGAGTTAGCAATCTTTCCTTTTCTTTTCGTGGAAATGATACTGTCAGGGAAGCGATGCACTCAGCATTTCTTTTTCATGCGATTAAAGCCGGAATGGATATGGGGATTGTTAATGCTGGTCAGCTTGAAGTTTATGAAGAAATTCCAAAAGATCTTTTAGAAAAAGTTGAGGATGTAATTCTCAATCGAAGACCAGATGCAACTGAAAGATTAATAGAGTTTGCAGAAACGATTAAGAAGAGGGATAAATCCACCACGGGCGGAGAAGAGAAAAAGGAAGATTGGCGAAACAATCCTGTTGAAGAAAGATTAAAACATGCACTTGTTAGAGGCATTGTTGATTTTATTGATGTAGATGTTGAAGAGGCAAGAAAAAAATATCCGCAACCAATTGAAGTTATAGAAGGTCCTTTGATGGCGGGCATGAATGTGGTTGGTGATTTGTTTGGAGCGGGTAAAATGTTTTTACCGCAAGTTGTTAAAAGTGCAAGAGTGATGAAGAAGGCTGTGGCAATACTAATTCCTTACATCGAAGCTGAAAAGGAAAGAAATAAAAGTACTCGCGAGCAAGGTAAAATTTTGATGGCAACTGTAAAGGGCGATGTTCACGATATTGGAAAAAACATTGTGGGAGTTGTTCTTGGTTGTAATAATTATAATGTCATTGATCTCGGCGTAATGGTGCATACAGAAAAGATTTTACAAACCGCAATTGATGAAAGAGTTGATGTAATTGGATTAAGCGGACTTATCACTCCTTCTCTTGATGAGATGGTACACGTTGCAAAGGAAATGGAACGACGCGGAATGAAATTACCGTTACTAATTGGCGGCGCCACAACATCTAGAATCCATACCGCAGTTAAAATTGCACCGAATTATAGTGGAGCAGTAATTCATGTTCTTGATGCATCCCGCAGTGTTCCGGTTGTGTCAAATCTGTTAAATGAAAATAAAAAGGAAAGCGAAAATTATTTTCAATCTTTTAAAAATGAATATGCTCAGCTAAGAGATGATTATTCAAAAAGAAAATCCGAGAAAAATTATATCTCCATAGAGAAAGCAAGAGAGAATAGATTAAAAATTGACTGGAAAAAAACACAGATTAAAAAACCAAACAAATTAGGAATAACAATTCTTAACAATTTTAATCTTGAAACACTTCGCTCATACATTGATTGGACTCCGTTCTTTATGACATGGGAATTGAAAGGGAAATATCCTTCAATTTTTGAAGATAAAAATGTTGGTACTGAAGCTAAAAAGCTTTTTGATGATGCAAACAAACTTCTTGATAAAATCATTTCAGAAAAATTACTTACTGCAAATGGAGTTGTTGGATTGTTTCCAGCGAACACAATAGGATTTGATGATATTGAAATTTATTCTGATGAAACACGAAAAGGTGTAAAAAGAGTAATTCATACTATTAGACAGCAAATACAAAAATCACAAAGCGAACCCAATATTGCCCTTGCAGATTTTATAGCACCGAAAGAAACGGAAGTTGAAGATTACATTGGAATGTTTGCTGTAACGGCTGGAGTTGGAATAGAAAAAATTGTTGCGCAATTTGAAAAAGATCACGATGATTACAACAGCATTATGACTAAAGCACTTGCAGATAGATTAGCGGAAGCTTTTGCAGAGCATCTTCATAAACTTGTTAGAAAAGAATATTGGGGATATGCGACAGATGAAAATTTATCAAACGAGGATCTTGTTAAAGAAAAATATGCAGGTATTCGTCCCGCACCAGGTTACCCCGCGCAGCCTGATCATACAGAAAAGCCAATCATCTTTTCTTTACTTGATGTTGAAAAGAATGTAGGAATTAAACTAACCGAAAGTATGGCGATGTATCCCGCGGCAAGCGTAAGCGGATTGTATTTTTCGTATCGGGAAACAAAATATTTTTCCGTGGGAAAAATAGAAAAAGACCAGGTACTTGATTATCATAAACGTAAAGGAATGAGCGTTGAAGAAATTGAAAAGTGGCTAAGTCCGATTTTAAATTATTAATTCTATTATAGTATGATTCCGAATGAAATAGAACTTGAAAACACAGATAGCGATCTCAAGATATAACACAGGAAAGGCTTAATAGCAGTATTGTTTGCCAATATTAATTAAACTATCTTATATCTGCCTGATTAAAATTTTGAAGTCATACCACAATAGTCGTTCTATTTTTAATCCACAGGAAAAAGAGCCGCATAAACAATATGCCCTCTAGTTATTAATATTTTTTTTACAATTATCAGGAGTTACTATGAATATCTTCGTTGGCAATTTGTCAAACGATGTTACGGAAGAGGATTTAAATAATCTTTTTTCAGAGTTCGGACAGGTTAAAGAAGTTAAAATTATTCGCGATATGTTTTCACAGCAAACTAAAGGATTTGGATTTGTAGAAATGCCGGGTCTTGCAGATGCGCAAAAAGCGATTAATGGATTAAATACTAAAGAAGTTAAGGGAAAGAAACTGGTAGTAAACGAAGCTCGCCCAAAAACTGACAGCAGAAAACGCTTTAATGGCGGCGGTGGTGGCGGTGGTGGAAGATCCAGCGGTGGCAGCAGTGGCGGCGGCCAAAACAACAGACGCAGATATTAGAACACATTTTGTAAAGCCGATTTGAAATTTTATTCAAATCGGCTTTTTCTATTAATTTGTTTCTATTTTTCTTTCTTTTCTATATCACTTAAATGTAGCTCCAGGGCATCCACGGATATTGCAATTTCTCTCAACGATAGAATAAGAGAAATTAAAAGCATAATAAGACTTAGCCCAAAAATGTATTTTCCAAATTCAATCTGCCCGGAAAACAAAAGAAACATACAAAGTACGCAAAAAAACAAACTTGCAATTCCCACTCCCGGCATATGTTTTATGAGATAAACACGCGTTCGCATATTTTCAATTTGTCCCAATAACACATCATTGGGTTTTTCCTTGTAATTCTGATGTAATGATCTGATAAGTGTTGCAAGAGTTAAAAATCTATTTGTATATGCAAGTAGTAACAAAGAAATTGCAGGAAATAGAAGAGCTGGGGTTGTCACATCAATATTCATATTCATCCTTAATTGTTATAATTACACAAAGTTAAGTATTATTTTGAATACATATAATTGGTATCAACAATCAATTATGATAAATATCAAACAAACTAATGCTTTTAGAAAAAGTTTAATCACACAATAACACAGTCTTGAGTTGCCACAGATGAATTAATTAGGTTCTGGGCACTTTTAGTGTTAGTTTTGGGCCTCCGGTAATAGACCGGAATTTTTTTACTATTTATTTTTAGAGGTTCTAGTGAGTACTAAGTTATTTGTGGGTTCTCTCCCATGGTCGGTTGACGACGAAGCATTAAGAGAAGCATTTGAAGGACACGGAAGTGTTGTTTCAGCAAAAGTAGTT
>Ga0105105_10001109_pt1 | contig 11601 bp, 13 predicted proteins | sample PPLLaktember2015_4_FD_79108 | JGI IMG/M metagenome (GOLD analysis project Ga0105105, IMG submission 79108) | Freshwater sediment microbial communities from Prairie Pothole Lake near Jamestown, North Dakota, USA - PPLs Lake P8 Core (1) Depth... | ecosystem: Environmental > Aquatic > Freshwater >... | reverse complement strand
GCAATGATTCTGTCATATCTCGAAGGATTTTCCAATCAGCAAATCGCCAACCTTGCCGGCGTTCAGCCGCACGCGATAGAATCATTGCTCAATCGAGGCCGCGAATTCCTGCGGGAAGAGCTTTTCGCATACCTGATAAGCCACAAAAGTCTTGATACGGTTGCGGACAGAGAGGCGGCATCAGGATGATATGGAATCAGAACGGAAATTGCGTCAGGCTCGGATGCCTTCAGAAGGTTCTGACCACAAATGTATTTCGAGCCGCAAAGGATGTTATTGCGCGGTGTCAACCGGAAACAATAACCATAGGATGGTACGGAATATGGAAATAAGGAAGGAGTTCGAATTGTATGCCTTGCCGCAGCTTGAAGGGCTATATCGCACGGCTTTGTACATATCAGAAAATGAATCCGATGCACAAGAGTTGGTTCAGGAATCCTTTGTCAGAGCCTATCGCTTCTGGCAAGAAATTAAATCTGCGCCGAAAGATCGTGTTTGGCTTTTCAAGATTATGGTAAACACTCTTATCAATAAATATCGGTTATTCCCCGGCCCGCCGACTGCGAAAGATATCGTTGACATGACCGATGAATCCTGGGAGTTCTCCCATTGGGAAAATCAGTACCCGAATGTCGACTCGGTCCAGGATGCATTTTCGGCGATATCGGAAGACCATGTTAAAAAAGCCATCGGGAATCTGCCCCATGAGATTCGGCTGATAGTGGTCCTTTCGCTGCTGGAGGAATTTTCATATCAAGAAATAGCGGATATTGCGGGCATTAACCTGGAAACTGTCAAGTCCAGACTACAGAAGGGTCGCGGGCTCATGCAGAGAGAGCTTTTCGATCGTGTAGTATGCAAGGGCAAGGACAATATACTTGCTGGCAGAGTCAGGAGCAAAGAATCAAGCTAAAAATCAGTGCTTAAGTTAACAATGTAAAGTCGGATTTCACAAGGAGTAAACATGTTCAAGATAACCAGTCTCTTCGTTTCACTCTCGCTGGCGTTTATTATCGCATCCTGCGATAGTGGCAGCACAAGCGATCAAGGAGTGCAGGCAACCCCCAAGGCGACCACTTATGTTACCATGCCGGCGAAGACGGCCATCGCCGTCACTCTCATCGATTCGATCGATACTGATGTTCACGTGACGGGCGCGGTATTTCACGCCAGACTTTCACGACCAATCGTCGTAAACGGCCACACTCTGTTTGCCGACGGCGCCGAAGCGAGAGGAACGCTGAATAACGTTGTCGAATCCGGCCGGCTAAAAAATCCCGCCGAATTGGATTTCAGTTTGACGGCTATCCAGGATAAAAACGGGAATTGGGTCAATGTAGGTACCGACATGATCCAGGATAAAAAGGCCTCACATACGGGTCGAGAGGTGGCTATGATCGGGGGCGGGGCCATAGTCGGCGGCATTATCGGCAAAATAATTGATAAAAAGGGAAGCACCGAAATAGGCGCCGTAGCGGGTGCGGCCGCCGGCACCGGTTTGTCGGCCGCGACCGGCAAGCAAGACATCTTCTACGGGGCGGGCTCGGAAATTACATTCTTTTCCAGCCAGTCGATGCAGGTAGCTCTTAAATAGCCATAGGAGTAGTAATTTAACGGTACTCTGCAAAAGAGAACCAGGCATACAATAAAAGGAGAATAATAATGAAAAAGACACTTGTAATCGTACTAATGATCGGCTTGTTCGGCAGTCTCACCGCCTATGGATATCGACGCCCGGTCGGTATCCACGGCATCGGACCGAGAGTGGGATTCACGGTTAATCCGGATCAAATCCATGTTGGAGTTCATTTTGATCTGGGCGACCTGGCGGACAACCTGATGATGCAGCCGAATCTGGAAATCGGTTTCGGTGACAATTTAACGGTGGTCGCTCCCAGCTTTGAAGTTGATTATCGCTTCCGCCCCGACTGGGGTGTCTGGACGCCGTATCTCGGCGGTGGGGCCGGTCCGGTATTTTACTCCGCAAAGCACGGAGGAAGTGCGTCCGAACTCGGTATTTACCTGCAATTCGGCATTGGGAAAGGATCGTCCCATAGTACGTCAGGACATTTTTTTCTGGAAGGTAAGCTCGGCCTGGCCGACGCCCCCGATTTTAAGGCCACTGTCGGTTGGACCTTTGGGCAATAGACCATGGATTTTAAGAAAAGTGAGTCCCGTGAAAACCGACTGTGCCGCTTGAGTCCGCTTCAGGGGTGCGGCACAGAAGAAAGGGAAAATAATAAGTGACCATCGAGGCATCGCAGACCTCGACCAATCAAGCCGCGGATTGCCGCCGGCTGATGCCGGGACGCATTGGTCGGCGGTATATCCAGGGCAAATGGAAAGGAGAATCCTATGCTGTGGACACTGGCCGTAATACTGCTGATTCTATGGGGGCTGGGCCTGGTATCAGGCTATACAATGAACGGCTTCATTCACATTCTGATAGTTGTCGCCGTGGTCGTTGTGCTGGTCCGGATAATCACCGGCAAAAAGGTTTTATGATATGGCATCCGTCAAGAGAGGAGCTTTTATGAAATTCATTACCTTAATCCATTTAATTTTGGCCAACCGAAGGAAGAGAGAATGAATAAAAAGAGTATTATACAGGGACGTCGCATCTCGATAATTTTAGGCGTAGTGATATTGCTATTGACTCCGCTGGTAATCGGCCCTCCGGTCCTTGCCGATTCGTTGGCGGCGCCGATTAAGATCGGCACATCGACGGCGCTGGATCGCCCCACACTGGGGATGCCGCGCTGGAAAGCATATATGCTGGAAACCGACCCGAATCAATTCTGGGCCAGTTACACCAACGGCAGCAAAACCCGAAACCAAATCTCATATACTACCGACGGCGGCACTACCTGGAGCACCGACGCCATCCAGATCGAGCCGGGCGGATACCTTAACATGCATTGTTCGGTGTTCGGGCTAAACGGAAATTTGTACGCCACCTGGCCGGGTCGAAACAGCATTACGTTTCGGCAATTCAGCGCCCCGATTCACGGCAATATCGATGGGGGACCCCTGGTGCCGATCGCAGGGACCACTACCAGTCATCGTTCCAACCTCATGGTCCAGAACACCGGACGGATTTGGCTGTTCACGCGTTTGAGTTTTGCCAGCACCAGTGAAAATGTCCGATATCACTATTCGGACGATAACGGCGGGACGTGGAGTGACGGAACCGCCTTTGCCACCAATTTCAATTCCATACGCATCGGATCCATGCCATATGTGGGAGGTAACCCGGCGCTGGTCGTTCTGTACCTCAATGACGCTCGCGGTTTTGAATACTACCTGTGGAATGGCACGTCCTTCGAGGCCCAACCGGACCATTCGATTTACCATGTCAACATGCGCCAGACCCGGGAGTTCACGCACAATGTCGTCCGCGATACCACGTTCCATATCATTTTCGGAATCGGCACAACGCTTCACCATGTATGGAAAAACTTTAATAACGGGTCCGGTTCCTGGAACCATCAGATAATCGATAATTCCCCTACTACCACGGATAATGAGTGGACGCCGATTTCGACCGTCAGAGGGGATGATCTTTATATTTTCTACTGCAAGAAATCTTCCTCTGACGCGGCCACGTCAAAGGTTTACTATAAAGTATGGTCGCAGCTGTCGCAGACGTGGACCAATCCCGTTTTGATGTCAACCGATGCTGCAATCCTCGCCAATCACGATCCGAACACTTGTTTCCAGGTGCCGGAAGACTCTCCCTATGTTCCCGTCACATGGAGTTCCGGTTCGGGGCCATTTGATATCTATTTTGCCAAGGTAATTGTCGACCCCGATACTTCAGAGGCAGGGAACTGCCCGGAGATAACGATAAGTTGCCCGACAGATACAATCGATATTGAGATTTATTATCCGACGACATTGAATATTCCGCTCTCTATCGAGAATCAGACTCAGGTCGAGGTAACAGGTGCGACATGGTCGGAAAATCTGCTATCCTTTGACGCCGACACATCGGGTGTCTATTCGTATCTCGTCACGGCTGTCAATTCATGCAGTTCATCGACTTGTCAGTTCGTGGTCAGAGTGCTGTTGTGGCCGGTTGTTGACCTGTATATAGCAGAAGGGGACGTCAACACCTCGAATCCGGGGGCGCTTACCGGCGAAACTGTTACCCTGTCGGCCATCATCCGCAGCGATGCCGAGTCTGTTCCGACCACCGATATCGCGGTGCGGTTCTTTGATGGTGATCCAAGCTCGGGAGGCGCGCTCATAGGCATCGATCAGACCATCCTGAATCTGGATGGCGGCCACGCCGACACGGCACAGGTGCAGTATATGGTGGCTGATCCGATCTACCGCGACATCTATGCAATAGTAGATCCGGATGGACTCATCGCGGAATTTGCGGAAGACAACAATACGGGAATCCTGACTATCGAGGGAACAGCGTCCAGTGCCTCGGTACACGGCACGGTGGCCGTCGGTGCGACCCCTTTACGAGGCGCCATCGTCGATCTTCTGGATAGCGAAGGGAATGAGTATCTGTCGGTCATAACAGATATATCGGGCCACTATCAGTTTGAGGCAATCCCGTCAGGCAGCTACATCGTGGACATGAATCCCCCTCTGGGGTTTGCACCGACCAGTCCTGTTTCAGTACCAATCATTCTCACCGGTGAGAATATTCTGGTCGATTTTGAATTAAGTGATATTGCCTCCGGATCAATTACCAGTTATTACTGGTGGAAGAATCAAATCCAGGCGATTCGGAACGGCGTCCCCCTTTATTTCGGCCTTACCCGCGCCGATATCGATAGTTATTGCGTCGCGATTTATGGTCATTTCTATGATCGAGCCGACGAATATGCCATCGATATTTGGGATGTAACATACACGGGCAGTCCGGCCGTACCACTCACATTTGATGATATCGCCAGGACATGGCTTGATGTCGTGGATGAAAGCAATGCGGCCAGGACCAGAAAACACCTTCTGGCATGTCTGCTCAATATCGCATCATCTCGACTCAGCCAGAGGGCCATAGTGAGTTACGATGGCGCCACGGCAAGTCAGGCGATTAACTACCTTTCGGGCTACTATCTTAGCGGCGGTACCGATGATTGGACACTCTGGTACAATCTTAACCGCATCAATTCCCGGGTGATGATTGCGGCGGGTGTGGTGCCGCTTTCAACCGCCAATATCGTTTATAGAGCGGAGGAGAATGCTCAGAATGGCTCTCTCCCGAGCGCCATCACTCTGTCACAGAACTACCCGAATCCTTTCAATCCGACAACGGAGATTCGGTTTGTGCTACCCGGGATGGCGACGGCTGTTCTGGAAGTGTTCAACATTCAAGGTCAAAAGGTTACGACGCTGGTGGATAAGGTTTTGCAGGCAGGCGAACACAGCGTCACCTGGAATGCGTCCAATGTGGCCAGCGGTGTTTATCTGTACCGCCTGACCTCGGGAGAATTTACGAAAACCAAAACGATGATGTTATTGAAATAGTCCCATAAAATAGCCCCATGAACGCCGGGCATTCCCGGCCACCGGGAGAATACACGGAAGCGTGTATTTACCGCCTGCCTATAAGCAGATGGAGCGGGCCCGTTATTGTGGCGACGTGCGATAATAGTGTATATGGAAAGACGAACAAGTCACACCTTAACAAATGAGGAGATGTTATTATGAAACTAACAGGAGTAATGCTCAAGTCAGCGACTGTGCGAATTCTGGTATTGGCCGTCATTTTGGCCGCCAACTCCGCGTCCGCCCAGTACGCGCAGGAACGGGCGCAGACAATACCGGCCGATCCGCGTATGATCGTGATTCCGGCGCGCAGCCTGCAAGAGATTTCCAATGATATTGACAACGCCACGGCCGACAAGCAACTGGCGCTGAATCGCAATATCCAGGCCGTTAATCGTCTCAATGAGATCGAATTTGCCATTGAAACGAGAGAACTTTCTATCAGAGATATCAACCGCCGGAAAGATGACGCCGGGAACATCAACCGCAAGGCGGAGGAAGCCTCGCTTAAAATGGAAGCGAAAGCCAATGAGGAGGCCATTGACCTGTTGAAACGACTGCGGGATCTGCGCCGGGCTGAGGTTGAGGTTGCCAAGGCCGAAGAGGAGTATGCGGATATGACCATCCGTACGTTTCAAATGGAGAGTGAATTGCAGAGCAAGCGAGTTGATTACAATTGGTTGTCATTAGGCAACGCAGATGGTTTGACTCAAAATACGGCTTACCAGGTACTTCGCGGGCTGGAGGTAAACCTTCTGAAATTGCAACAGGATCTGGCGAATACAATGCAAAAAGTGGCATCGAAGCAGAAGGATGTAGTCAATAGACGTATGAAACTCCACGAGGCCCAGCTCAAGTTCGGTAAGTAGTGTTCATCGCCTTTCCGTCGAGGAGATAGGATTATAAATGGAATAAATTATGTTCGACAGAGAATGATATGCTGAAATATAATCGAGAAACAGGAATCGCCATAAAATTGGAGTAATAATATGAAAATCTGGACATTTATTCTCGTGATTGTACTGCTTACAATTGCCGCTTTCGTCGGGCTTAACTGGAACGCAATAATAGCTCCGACAACTCTTTCGCTGGGCGTCGCCGTCATTCAGGCGCCGCTTGGATTCGTTATGCTGGCTCTGTTAGTATTTTTCGTAGCAGCGTATTTTATCTTTGCGATTTACTCGAAAACGTCGGGATTCTTTAAAGAACGTGATCACGCGAGGGAAATGCACGCTGCTCAAGAACTGACCGATCACGCGGAAACCTCACGCTTTAACGAATTGAAGGAATCATTGGGCGCCGAACTAAAACGCCACGTAACTCTGTTTTCCGGGTCAACCGCGGTCGTAATGGCAAGGTTGGACCGACTTGAATCGGTCCTTCAATCCGCCATAGTAAAATCGGGGCGGTCTCTCACTGCCTCGAGTGTTTTAACGCAAGAAACAACAGGAGGAAATCAACTATGAGTTCCAAAAGCGCCTATGAAAATACACTGCAGGCACAGCTTGATGAATTTAACTCAGAGATCGAAATGCTTAAATCAAGAGCTGACAAGGCGGAGGCCGATTCACAATCATGGCATCGCAAACAAATTGAAGCATTGCAGGAAAAACACAAAATCGCCGTGGAAAAATATGGTGAACTTAAGGAAGCCAGCGATGATGCATGGGAAGATATGAAAACAGGCATTGCTTCTGCATGGGATTCCCTTGGCGAAGCTCTGAAATCAGCCACGAGCAGGTATAAATAACCCATTGGGTTATTATGACCATTAGGGAAAGGCAGGTTCAATAACTAAGATAAACCGCAATAGTGATGCTGTCCAAGTTCTTATGGAAATGATAATTAACGTGGGATACCAGCAGTATGAAAAAGCTTTCTGTTGGAATTATTGATCTGGTGGCCAAGGCTCCGACGCGGACCATGTGGATGCGTGTCATGGGCGCCAACTTCGTCAGTATCATGCCACAGGTCATTGCCGCCTGGTGCGAAGAGCAAGGGCATGAAGTCACGCTGGTCACGTATACCGGGCGAGAAAATCTCATTGAAGAATTGCCGTCCGGAGTCGACTTCGTTTTCGTCAGCTCATTTACTGAAGCGGCCCTGCTTGCCTATGCCCTTAGCAAACTATTCCGATCGCGAGGCGCGATCACCGCTATTGGCGGCCCCCATGCCCGGTGTTATCCGCAGGATGCACAAAAATATTTTGACTACGTGTTGGGGTTTACTGATGAATCTCTCATTAAGGAGATACTCCGGGATTGCGCCCGGCATCGGCCGGTAGGTCTGCACCTTTTGACCGGACACCAGCCGGTCGAATTGCCCGGCGTAAGCAAACGCTGGAAATTCATAGAACAGACCCTGCGGAAGGCGCCCTTTATTAAGATAGTCCCGCTTTTGAGCAGCCTGGGTTGTCCGTACTCCTGCGACTTTTGTATTGACTCCACCGTGCCGTATCAGCCATTTGATAACGATGCAATGAAAGAAGATCTGCGTTTTCTACTGGGCAAGTTGAAGCGCCCCCGGGTGGCATGGCACGACCCGAATTTCGGAGTTCGGTTTGACAATTGTATGGATGCCATAGAGGAGGCGGTTCCTCCGGGTCGTATCGATTTTATCGCCGAATCAACCCTGTCGCTGCTCTCCGAGCGGCGAGTAAAGCGGCTTAAGCGCAACGGTTTCAAGGCTCTCCTGCCGGGCATCGAATCGTGGTTTGAAATGGGCCGGAAGTCGAAGACGGGAAGGACGACGGGAATGGATAAAGTCAGAATAGTTTCTGACCATGTCAACATGATCCTGCGGCATATCCCGTATGTTCAAACCAATCATATATTTGGGCTCGATGGCGATGAAGGGTCGGCGCCGTTCGAACTCACCAAACGATTTCTGGACCTCTGTCCGGGGGCTTTTCCGGCCTATTCCATGCTCTCGGCGTTTGGACAGGCGGCGCCGCTGAATCTGGAATTTCAGCGAGCCAACCGGGTGTTGCCGTTTCCCTTTCACTTTCTAAGCAATATCCAGATGAACATCAAGCCGAAAAATTACTCCTGGCTGGAGTTTTATGATCATCTCATTGATGTCACGAAATATTCATATTCTCCGCGCCTGATATTTCGACGGTTCCTGGCAAATGGGGAGACGATTCCCAGGTGGCTGAATGTCGTTCGGGGATTCTCATCGGAACGTTACGGCCGGGTAAAATATTTTACCGAAATAAGGCGATTACTGCTCGCCGATCGACGACTCCGGCGATTTTTCGAGCAGGAGACTGATGATATTCCCCAATATTTTATAGAGAAAATTCGCGGGGATCTGGGCCAGTTCTGGGAGTGGTTACCGGAGGGAGCAATATACCACAATCCCAATGCCTTTCTTTTATCCACGGAGAAGGAATATTCTTCCTGCAAACTCTCAAGTGCCGACGCTGCCTGAAACTTGACCTGGCGCGCATATTTTGGTCAGGTTTGAAAGTAAATATCTTGAAAGTCTGTTACACAATAATCTGAAGGGAGAAATCCAATGACATATCAGAGTCGTTACCGGAGTATTTGGCTGATTATACCGCTAATAATCATAACTGCCGGCACTATAAATTTAGGCGGTTGTGGAGTGACCCAGCAGACAAATCTATGGGCGGATCCCTCATATCATGGCACTCCGATGAAAAATATTCTAGTGATTGCGATGAATAAGGATCAACTAAGACGCCGTATGTGGGAAGACGCGATCGTAACTGCGTTCAGTGACAAGAAACACGCCGTCACGGTTGCCGTTGCTTCCTACCAGCTCTTCCCCGACAACATTCCGGACACGTTGACCGCGCGTCTCAAAACCAAAGAGGAAGGTTTCGATGGTGTCCTGCTCGTTGCTAAGATCCGGCTTGACACGCTCATGAACAACGTACCGGGCTACACAACGAATGAGGAGGTAACCACCTATAGCCGCAGGTGGGGTGCTTATGTGACCAATTACGAAAATGTTTATCATCCGGGGTATGCCGAGATCGAAACCTTCGTCAGTGTTCGAACTGACCTGTTGGTGCCACAGGAGGATGGCAGGTTAGTTTGGTCAGTAACGAGCCAATCGCTGGATCCAACGTCCGCGAGTCAATTCAGGAGTTCCGTTGCTGACCGTGTTGTGGACCGTTTGAAGAAAGGGCGATTTATCTATTAGCCATACTTTTCCTTCTAGTTAACTACATATGTAGAGAGGGCGAGTTCATGAAGAAAATAGCAGGTTTATGGATCGACCACAGGAAAGCGCTCATTGTGGTTGTTTCTGACAAAGGGGAAGAGGTAAAACTGGTGGTTTCCAGGGTGGAGAAGCAACTCCGCCGTTCCGGCGATTCACCTCTCAAGGGTTCATATGAGTCGCAAACAGTACCAGCAGAGGATAGCCGGGAAAGGAAGTTTAGCGAAGATCTCGGCATATACTACGATGCGGCAGTTGAATGTATTCGCTATTCAGATTCGATTCTGATATTTGGTCCCGGTGAGGCCAAGGGCGAGTTGAAGAAACGACTTATAAGGGACAGACTCTGAGAACGAATTGTCCGGATCGAAACAGCTGACAAGATGACTGATCGTCAGGTCGCCGCGAAAATTCGAGAATATTTTCAATAATAGTCTACCGGCGAATTCGATCGACCATCGATCCGCTAAAATCCGATCATTGTTGTGAGGCATATACAATGACTAGTTTACCGACGGACTCTTGAATGGCATTTGCGGGAGAATCGGGCGGACAATAATCAAATCCTTTTTGTGAGACTCTCAGGAATTAGGGGATCCTAATATGTAGCAGGACAGACTTGATTTGACACTTGCATAAAAAGCGAGTGGTCATTTACCTCTGAAATAACGACAAATCAGGAGGTATTGATGACCACTCAACAGAAACTGATCCAGAAGAAACTCAGTCTTCTGGAACTGGGGGAATATCTTCAGAACGTATCCGAAGCCTGTCGCATTAACGGCTGTTCCCGCCAGCACTTCTACGATATCAAAGAGGCCTACGAGAGTCAAGGATTAGATGGCCTCAAGGAGAAGACTCGCCGGAAACCGTGTTTGAAGAACCGGGTGGCTCCGGAGATCGAGGAAGCGGTGTTACAGATGGCCTTGGAGTATCCGGCCTATGGGCAACTTCGGGCAGCGAATGAGTTGCGCAAACAGGGGGTTTTGATCTCCTCGGGAGGGATTCGCTCGATCTGGCTGCGACACGATCTGGAGACGTTCAAGAAGCGGCTAAAAGCACTGGAAGAGAAAGCGGCTAAGGAAGGGGTTGTCTATACCGAGGAACAGCTTCGAGTCCTGGAGTCGGCTCGTTGCGAACGGGAGACCGTTCCGGATGAGATTGAAACCCATCATCCGGGATATCTTCTGGCTCAGGACACGTTTTATGTCGGCTATCTCAAAGGGGTGGGGCGAATCTATCAACAGACGGTGATTGACACCTATTCCTCGGTGGCCTTTGCCAAGCTGTATTCGGCCAAGGTGCCTCTGACGGCAGCTGATACGCTCAATGACCGAGTGGTGCCGTTCTTCGAAGAGCAGGGGGTTGATATCTTGCGTATCCTGACCGACCGCGGCACCGAGTTCTGCGGTCGCCTTGACAAACATCCTTACCAACTCTATCTTCAACTGCACGAGATCGAGCATACCCGGACCAAGGCTCGACATCCGCAGACCAACGGCATCTGCGAGCGGTTCCATAAAACGGTTCTGGATGAGTTTTATAAATCGATTTTCCGGAAGAAGATCTTTGGGACCATTGACGAACTGCAGGTGGAGTTGGATAACTGGGTGGATCGATATAACCGGGAACGAACACACCAGGGGAAACGGTGTCAAGGCCGCACGCCGATAGCGACCTTCACTGACGGATTGCCGTTGGCAAGAAAGGCAAACCTGACCAATGGGGATAAATTGACGGCATAACCGAAAACCTTCAGAGGTAGATGACTGTCAAATCAAGTATCGTTCAGTACAACTAAGCAGTACTTTCTCTAAAATGCGCAATTATAAATAATATTAACCATAAGAGATATCTGGCTGAATAGCCATTTAGTTGTTCATTTGTGGCAAGCCCATG
>Ga0105105_10001106_pt1 | contig 11614 bp, 12 predicted proteins | sample PPLLaktember2015_4_FD_79108 | JGI IMG/M metagenome (GOLD analysis project Ga0105105, IMG submission 79108) | Freshwater sediment microbial communities from Prairie Pothole Lake near Jamestown, North Dakota, USA - PPLs Lake P8 Core (1) Depth... | ecosystem: Environmental > Aquatic > Freshwater >... | reverse complement strand
TATCTCCAAGTATTCAAATATAGCAGTATTTAATACTTCATCCTTTTCAACATCAGTAAGATACTTTTGGTGATTATTAGATAATTTATTATAACCTTGTTCCAATTTGAAATGGAGAAAATCTATACTTATCGACATTTAATTCCTTTTTGTTTCAGTTCACTTAATAGTTTGTGATATACATTATCATCAGTTAAATCAGGGTCATAAGCTTCCATTTCTTGATACAACATATTCTCAATCTTTGTTTTAGATGCTCCTAAGTTATACAGATTTTCAATTCCTTTTTGACTTCTCCAAAAGTGTTTTCCTCCTGTAAGATAGAATATTCCAGTATTGATTGCTTGTTGAATCATATAGCGAATGTAAACTTTATCCTTGTCTTTCAATAGTATATCGTATTGTTCTAAGAACTGCATGATTCTTTCATCTTGAGTTCCTTTAGATACTTTACGTTGTTCCCAAATGTGATTCTTTAAAGACATTTCTACTAAAGAATCAGATGCTTCTCCTGTAACTAAATCCATAACTACAGATAATTGGTATCTGGTAAACATATCATAGTTAGCAAATAATAATCCTAACTTAGTTAAACCATCCATAACAATATCAATCTTCTTGTTAGCTTCCTTAATAGCTTCTTCTTCTTCAGCAATATAGAACTCATGTATATTTTCATTTACTTGATTCTTATCTAATGCTATTTTAGGATGATTCTTTAGAAGTTGTATTGCTAATCTACCTCTTGATGTATCAGAAGAAAACACATTAGTTCCTTCTTGTAGCCATATCTTGAATTGTTCTAGTTCTGATTGATTGTTTAATCTATCAGCAACTTTTACATCATTCATGATTTGACTCATTAGTGGAGTATTACTAGTAGAACTATAAGTTCCAGCAGCCATATCATCCATTATCTCATACATCATCTGTAGTGTAATCTGTTTCTGTCTAGTTACGCTATCGAAATTAGAAAACCAGTTGCTACCAAAATTAATCTGGTCTTTTGATAACTCATAGTATGGATTGTCAATCAATTCATCTAATCCTGTTAACAACTGGTTTCCATTTCTTACAAAACTAAATGGTATAGATATTCCTTTAGACCTAGTTCTTCCCATCGAAATAGTAGTTCCATCATCACGCTTATACTCGTAAGTATGTCTTCCTTGCGCTGATGTACGTGGTACGTGAACCACATAGATTTTTTGTCCCTTAATCATAGGCTATAATAATTATTTTATTTGTTTACGATACATAACCTGGAACCCACTCAATACGACCTACCGCACTAGTATCCCAAATATTTAATGAACCACTCATTTCTCTGTAAATACTTAATGTTTTACCAAACTTATAAGCATTAGAACCATCTTTAACAATACCATTTTTAAAGTCAATAGCATTAGCTACAGAGAAGTAATAGTCAATATTATCTTCCATTACCATACAAATGTTATTACCATTAGAGTTTTCAGCAGCATTTTCAGTTTGTCCAAACTCTAAGATATCAATTTGAAATGATTCTAGTGGTAAGTAAGAACCTGGTGCTTTCTCTTTGTATAATGTATCATCATCTTTAGATGGGTCATACATAATAGTTACATCAATTCCCATTGGTAACTTAATACGAGTAAACTGGAATCCCCATTCTTTCTCATACTTATGTACTCCAGTAGGTTCAGCATTATCTCTTAATGCAAATCCTGGCTCTAGTGTTTGGAATACAGATGCTTGTTGTGCAATAAGTGTTGACAAATAACTAATAGCTCCAGTTCCACCAACTAACATAGGTTTACGATTCATAAATCCTCTTCTACGGTATAGCACTTGATGTAAGAAATCATACAATCCTGTTAGTGTAAAGTTACCTCCATGTGGCATATATTGTCCATCACGAACTAATTGTCTCCAACCTGGTGCAGTTTTCTTTACTCTCTTAGAATCTTGGTCAGTATCAATTTGTAATCTACCAAATTCACACATCATCTCTCTATCCATCTCAGTACGCTCTAACAATCTTTCTTCAGCTTTAGTAATAAACATACCTTTCTGAATAATCTCATTAGTATTTTTATTCTTTAAACTAGCTTGATAGATGTGTCCACGAGAGAAAGCATCACGATACTTCTTACCATCATGGTCGTCATAAGTTCCTGAATTAGATTTACCAGATTTACCAGCAGCTAATTCCATACGAATAAACCTATCTGTGAAAGATACTTCGTTAGCATATTGACCTACAACACCACGAAGTTTCATTTGACTTGAGTATTGGTCAGTACCATATTTAGTATTCTCTTCATTAGTTACACGAGTACCTACTCTAGTAACAACTTGTCCAGGTTTTAAATATTCTACAGGAATCCAACTATTAGGATTACCATCCTGAATCTTAACTTCATATCTAAATGAATGTGTACCAAGTGGTTCAGGACCAGATATAATTTCTAGTAATGGTGCATTATCAGATGCAGTCTTTAATACTACTGGAGCTTTTAACCAATTACGGTCTAAAGCAATACCAAAAGTAGTATTAGCTTTGCCAGGATTAGATGACTCTGAAACTAACAATTCCGTAACACGGAAGTCAACATCAGCATCACCAATTACAGACCAAGCATACTCATTACGACCACCAGGAATTACATAGTAATTACCTTGAGCCATAGTTAAATAATTCCAACGCTTGTTAGTTAAACCTAAATTGGTTGAACTAGAAAACAAACGTGCAGTCATAACACCAAAGTCATAAGGTTGGTCATCTCTAAACAATGCGCTATGAGACACACTATCGAAGAAGTTACCACCGAATCCTTTGTATTCTGTTACTTTAAGAGCGGTTTTTCTTTCCATTTTATTATTATTTTATATAAGTTCTAATTCTGATAAATCTACTTTAGGATTTCCTCCTCTTGATGATTTACTATTAGCTAGTGATGAGCTAGACCAATATTTCTCTACAGTATCTTTTACTCCTTTTACTGAAGGACTAAATGCTGACTTCTTGTATTTATCTAAGTTAATATCTTCACCATCATAATTAGCTAAGAAATCTACTAACTTAACTAATGCTTTAGGATTCTCAAATACATGTTCCATTCTAGTCTTAAAGTTTCCACTTGTAAACTCATGAGCAATTACTTGCTTATGGTCAGTTCTCCAATTAGTATCATTTAATACTTGACCAAAGTTCTGTACAAATACTTCTTGTTGTTGTTGTTCTACTTGTTCTTGTTGTCTAACATATTCCAGTTGACTATTCATTTCTTGTTCTCTAACTTGCTCATCTTTTCTAAACTGTCTTATTGATTCTTTAGCTAATTGATTTCTATCTTTCAAGTAATCAATTCTATCTTCAATTTCATCATCTTCAAGACCTTCAGCTTTTAATGAGTTAGTAAGATAATTCTCAGCTAAATCATTATCATTCTGTAAATCCTGTTCAGTAAATGAAGGTGGTTGATATTGCATCAAAAAGTTAGCTACTTCTTCAGGAGTTATATCATCCTTGAGAGTAGCATATTCAATAATGGGTTGTAAGAAAGATGGAAAGTTTTGTATAGCACCTACTAGTGATACTTGAGCTTGTTTATCTAAAGCTTCTTTCAGTGAATCAAATGTACCATCAAACTCGTGGTCGATAGTAATAAAATTATTATCCTTGTAATAATTAAAAGCTGCAACAGCATTGTCATCCGTATCAACATTATCTGATAATTCATCTTCAGAATCATCATCAAGATTGTCATCTTCTTCTTCAGGAATCTCATCATTGACTACTTTATCATCAATAACTGTATCATCCTCTTGTTCTTCAAAGTCGAAATCCAACTCTGGTAGAAAATCATCTCCTATTTCCATAAGCAAATATATTTTATGTTATTCAATTAATTTTATTTAGATGACTTAGTATTCTCTTTTTTAGAAATTTTAGCTATTCTTTCTTTACTAGCTATATCTTTCTCTTTAATATCTAACTCTCTATCTTTTTGGTTTAATCCTCTCATAGCTCTATAAGCTTCAATATGGTCTGGAATACCATCTTTATCTTGATTCAAATCATCAGTAAACTTATAGACATCCATAGCTTTTATTTCAGCATCTAATTGTTTAGTTAATGTGATTTGTTCTAGTTTATTATTATGCTCTTGTTGTTTCATTTGTGCTTGAGCTGCTAATTGTTGCTCTTGCATTTGTTGTTGTTGTTGTCCTTGTTGCTGCATTCTTTGTTCTTGTTCTCTAGCAGCAGCAGCAATCATCTTATGTACTTTTTCAGGACTATCACCTCTAGTCATAGCCATAACTAATTCTGATATTCTTTCAGCTCCTTCTCCAGCATTTTGTGCTAATGGTTGTATCATTTGTGTCATCATTTGACGATACCTTTCATTATAGTCACCATCATGAATAAAGATTCCTAAATCTTCATGATTAAGTAAATCAGGTTTAACTCTTATAGTCTTTTTCATTCCATCACTAGTAACATAGTTTAAGAATGTTTCAGTCTTTTCTGGATTAGTCTCAAAGAATCTACGATAGTAATTAGTAAACTGTGTAACGTATTCATTTACTGTTTCTTTTATTACTAATTGATGTAGTCTAAAGTATTCTTCAGCCATAGTATATGACTGTGCTATAGCTTGTTGATTATCTGATACATTAGAACTTGGAGAATAAATACCTTCAGCTTGTGGTGGTACTAACATTTGCATTCCCATTTCCCTATCTATCAAGTCTAGCAACTGTTGCATATTAACTATCTCTCCAATAGAACCAGCTTGTTCAGCTGTTACTGCTGTAGTTCTTTGATTGTTTGGTAATCCTGATGTAGTAGCTGTTGGGTCATAGTAACTATCTCCTAGTGTACGTCTTAGGTATCTCCATACTTTTAGTTTATCAGCACCTTCATATAATGGATTACCATTTTCATCCATAGCTAGATAATCAGGAATCTGACTAGCATCAATATTCTTTATATATCCTTCGTATTTAGCTAACTCTCTATTCTGTAAGTCTTTAACAAATGTATATTGTAATAGTGATGGTAATGCTCTTTCTACTAATGATATAGATTCAGCATTTAATCCTGAAAAGATTCTACCTTTACAAGATAACTCAAAATCATAAGGATTATCAATAGATAGTGGTTGATTAGGAACTTCTCTCATATCAGTAAAGATATCATAACCATATCTGGTTATTTCATATCTTCTAGGAATATACATCTTTTCAGCATATACTACATTACCAAACTCATCTATCCATTCATGTCTTTTAGCTTTCTGATTATATCTATTAATAATAAATGTAGTAGCTGCATCTTCAGGAATAGGATATTTACTATCTACTACTTCAGTAATTACTTCATTATATTCATTAAACATTGTAAGAAATATAACTTCTCTATAGGCTTTAAACTCTAAGTATGTTTTCCATATTAATTGATTAGCTCTATATCTTCTATCTCCAGATGTTCCTGTTGATTGTCCTATGTATCTATTATCATGAAACCTAGATTCCATTCCTTCTTCTACACTAAGATAATTATATTGTGATTTAGCTTGTCCACTAGTTACATCCCATGCTGTATTAGGTGTTAAATAGTTAGATGATGTATAACCTCGTAGTCTTTCTAATACTTCATCTTCTACTTTACCTTCTAATTCATCAATAGCTTCTGTAACAGTAATTGGAGTTCTATACCACCAATAATCTCCTTTCTCTATTCTTTCTTCATTACTATTCTTATGAAAACCACAATGGAGTGTATTTAGTACCATTGGATGTGGTTGTCCATTCTTTTCTATAACTACCATAAAACATCTATCTACTGCGAGTACATGTTTAAATGATAATGACTTTAATGACTTTATATCAAACTTAACTTTAAAGTATTCTACAACATCATTATAGAATATTTCCATTTCACTCTTAAAATTCTTTATATCTATATCTTCAGGTTTAGGCATAGTGCGCATAGATTCTTCAATCTGTTCTGCATTAGCACCTCCAGCTTCCATTTGTGCTTGGAATATCATTAACTCTTGATTGATAGCTGCTTCTAATACTTTCTTTATTTCTTCATCTTTTGCAGCATTATCTCTATCAGATAATAATAATACATCAAAGTTATCACCTCGTTTTAACATCTGTCCAACGAGATACATAAACTTAGGATATAATCTATTATAGATAACTATTTCTCTATCTTGTTCAAATGGTAATTTAAACATTTCTCCTTCAGGATTACATAACTCATATAATTGTCTGAATAATACACTACCATCATTATTAAGAATAGCATAGATAAGCCTATACTTCTCATAAGATTCCATATTGGTATTATTAAAAGGTACAATGGTGTTCATTATACTCTTATACCAATCTTCTGATTTATTTCTTTCTCTTAAGTTGAATACCGCTTCCATTTATTATTTATATGATTACGTATTGTCTGCAATGCTACAGTTTTAGATTTATTCATCATTCTATGATTCTGTTCACCAATAGCTAAAGTTACTCCTAATAACGCTGAAACGCCATCAAAGTTTCCTTTCATGTTATAACTCTTTATTTGCCTAATGGTAAATATACAAGGAATCCTTTCTATGTTATAAATTTCTATTCCATTAACTTCTTTTTTTTCTAAAAGCCAATCTCTAAGAGCATCTACTAATGATATCTTAGCTAGACTATTTCCTACTATATATCCAGTTTGACTTACTGCTTTAGAATAGATAAATTGCCCTTGTTCAAACTGTGGTCTAAGACATAATAAATCAGCTTTCTTTTTCTTTAGGAAATAAGCTCTAAGTCTATCTCCTCTATTGGCTTCATACCATAAGTTTCTAACAGGATTACCATATAGTGCAATTCCCATTTCTAGTACTTCATTATATCTATCTATACCATCTAAGTTTTTACCAATATATGTAGCTGCTATTTCATTTCCTGGAAGTCCATATACTTCATACTTAGGATTAACAATAAAGTATGCAGCACCTAATGAACCACCTTTATCCATTTCATCTGATATATATGGGTCGTGTAGTACAATAACAGCATCATTAGGAATGATACCATTTAGTTTTAGTTTATCAGGACTTATATACATCATAAACTCACCTGTTAAATCATCTCCAGCTTTTATTGGAAAGTTATAAATAGGTTTAGGATTTGTTTTAATCTGATAATTAACACCATATTGTGCAGCACTATCCCAATACATATCAATAGCAGTACCTAGTGTTTCATATAAGTTATCTCTAACTAATTCTCTCTCTCTTTCTTCAGCTTCTTTTACTGGTAATAGTGAACCACCTTCTGATAACCACATATCAGTTATACGTAGTGGGAAGTTCATCTTTTGTCTTACTAATACTTTAGGGTCTGAAGATTTAGATGCTTTCTGTACTTCAGATTGATAGAATGATAATGCTTTAGGAATATCAGTATTACCATTTTTATCTTTAAATCTTTTATCTGTTATATAAGCTGGAAGAAATAAACATTGGTCTTGTTCTCCATACTTAAACTTTAAACAATTATAATCATCAGGATGCGTAAATATCTTCATAGCATCATGAATAGTTTCTATATTACCTGATGTACCAATTCCCCATTGTACACCAAACTGTTCACCATCTGTTTTAACTACAGCATCATTTGATAACCATGCTTCTATGAATAACTCCATTAATCCTATTTCTTCATAGACTATAAGATTTCTTCTACCACCAGCTCCCGATTGTCCACCATCTCTTTTATTAGTAGAATATACATTATGATATAGTGTAGAACCAGTTCCTATTTCTTTCCATTCATTCTTAATCTTTACTGGAGTAGTATTACGCCACGGATTGTCTTTATTATTAGCACTAATATGTCCTGTCATTCTTTTCCAAAATGGACATGGTTCATAATCATCATCTCCAGGTTTTCCCCATACTCCAAATTCTTTATTAAGTGCTAATTCATTTAGTGATGCTTCTATCTTTTCAGCTAACTCACTAGATTTATCTTTTCTTCCTGAACCTAAATCTATTTCAGCTTTTAATTCCCTTCGAGTATCTCCAGGTTTATAATACTTCTCTCCATCAAATATTAATTCAAATAGCATACACATTAGTGCAGCAGTATATGATTTACCACCACCTCGAGAACCTAGTATAACAAAGTTCTTAGCATCATTATAATATAATGGTCTGCCTAATGGTTTATCATGGAGTTGAAACAAATAATCTCTAGGATGTATAAATTCTTTTAAGAATCCTTTCTTATTAAATATAGTAACTTTTTCTTCTAGTGTCATATAGAAAGCATCAGGATTTAATACTTTCCAATTACAAGTATATTCATCATCATCTTCAAATCCTGAGAATCCTTGTGCTTCAAGATAATAGTAAGCTAAATGCCATTCTATATCTCTAATATTAGGTTTTAGTTTTAATCTAGCTTTTGTTTTCTTATCAGTTTCTACAATAGTACAGTAGTTCCCATAGAATCCTATTCTACCAGGAACATATCTATACTGTCCAAATTGAGGATACCAAATACCTTCAATACATTTAGAACGAGTTAGTTGCCAAAAAGAATTATATCTAGGGTCATCAGGATGATATAGTTGTGGTTTAAACTCATTGAGTATTCCTTCTAAATCATCAATCTGAATCCATTTAAAATCCCATTCATCAATACATGTACTTACATTAGCTACTTCTGACATATTCTTTAAATGTTATCCATGACCAATCAAAGTATTGCATTTCAACGTAATTAGGTTGATACATAATTGGACAATCTTTAGCTGTTATATCATAGTGTCTATGAACATTATCTATAGTTAATTTGTGTCTTGCTAATAATACATTAATCAGATACTTAACATTTCTTAGTGTATCTTCATACTTACTATTTGTATTAACACATACTTCTATACCAATAAAATAATTATTAGCACTATCTCCAGCAGGAACTAATTGTCTTCTAATAGGTAGATTAGCTCGTCTAGGTTTATCACCTACATGCCATGCTACTTCATTATCAGGAATCATTTGTATAATATTCTTATCATCTACTACATAATGACAACTAGCTTGTACTGTAGTATGACCAAAGTATTTTAAATGTGATTCAGCTCCAGCTGTAGGTTTTACATTAGCAGTCCAATGTACAATAATACCTTTTAGTTCTTTAAGTTTTTTTCCAGGTCTATTGTTAGTTACTAGTTTTACTTGTATATCTACCATAAATCTCCTTTTTCTGATTTAGTTAATTTAGAACCACCTTTAGCTCTAACAGATTGTTTATCTTTAATAAATTCTTCTTCTATCTTTTGATACTTTTGATATATAGATAAAGAATCTTTTTGTAACATATTAATTTGTGTAGCAGTACCTTTTATTACTATAACTTTACCTTCAAGAAAAGTTGTAGTATCTAGTGTTAACTCTGTATCAGCAATTAACTTAGCTCTCTTTTGTAATTGATTCTTTTCTTCTGCATAAGCTCTTTGTACAGCAGTCATACATTCTAGTGGATATGCTTCTAAACATTTAACAAAGTTAACATCATCCCAATCTAAGTCTTTAACAAAAGTTTCTGATAATGTTTTCTTTCTTTCACCATAAGCTATTCTATAGAATATATTATCATTTTCATCTGGGTCACACATAAAGAATATAGTCCACATTTGTCTTGATGAGAAATCTTTATCTTTAGATTTATCTTTCTCATACAGTAGATGAAATGGTGGATATATCTTAAACTGTGGATTAAGTTCCCAGAAGTTAACAGCTTGGTCTAATGTTCTATAGTTTATTTTAATCATCTTGTTACTCTTGCTTTAACAATATATTCCTTAGTATTAACTTTTAATAGTACGAATCTATCAAAGACATTATCATCAGGATTCTTTACTTTACCAACACTCATATTTAGTGTTACAGTATTATCTTTAAAACTAGTTGATAAACATCCACAAGATACTTCTGTATGTTCAATAGGTTCATCAATAGTTAAGGTTGTTGTGGCTACACTATTCTCTTTGTGTTCACCTAAATTAATTTCCAGCATATACTTCGTCTAATTTTAATCTGAATAAACAACGCTTTACACTTGCTGATATTTCAGCCATTACATTCTTAATAGCTTCATCATTCTCTTTAACCATTGATGCTTTAAGCATATTATGTAAACCTCTGAAATAAGTAATTACATCATCTGATGGAGGAATATCTAAAGACTTAGGTTGTACAATATTAAATGTATCCATCATATATATTTCTACTAGTGTATCTACTAGAGTTTCTATCTCACTATAATAATCAGATAACGCTTCATGCGTTCCTAATCTTCTAATAGTCCAATGTTTATACTTAGCATATATTAAACTCTGAACTATTGTTGCTACTATTTTACTAAAATTTTCCATTAGGACATTTTTTGTTAGTTAATACCATTTCATCAAAATCACAACCACATACTAAACAGTAACCATTCTCGAAGCATGGTTTACATCTTCTAGCTTTTTCTAGTGGATGTGTTTCAGTCATCAACCAAAGAGAGAGTTTGGCTTTCATTATGAAAACCAAACCCTTTACTAATTCTTTAGGATGCCTTATCAGATACTTTGTCAGTAAACTTAATTTCAAGACCGATAGTTTTTAATACCATTTTAAGAATCATTCCAAACATTCCAGTAGGTAAACCAATTTGTAGTTCTTTACCTTCACATTCAACAAAACTTTCATTCGATTTGTCATAAACAAATTGAGCAAGTTTAATTGCTGTAGCATAGTTAAGAACTATTTTACCTTCGGTGCTAATGTACTTATCACCAAGTTCTTCCATAAATTCTCCCACATTAACTGTGTGACAACCTGCTTTCTTTACAAATTTAGCCATAATTATGATTTTTTAATAATTAACGTAACATCATTAATTGGGTCAACGGCTAAATAGCCAAAGTGTTTATTACTAATATCTGTTGGTGCTTCAAAATCATACCAATCAGATAACGTAAAACCATGAGCTAAATGTGCTGGAGTATCTACTGAAGGTTTTTCAGCTAATACACATCTTCTATTTATCTCTACTATATCTCCAGCTTTAATATGTGTAACGTGTTCAGGAACTGCTACTACTACACATTTTCTTGAGAAAGCCCATGGTGAATCTATAGTCTGTCTAATACCAATACCATTCTGTGTCATTTCCTTCATTGGAATCTTTGGAGCAATAATTAATCCTGATTTAGTTCTAGTTGCTTCAATATGATAAGCTCTTACTACAGCAATATGTACTGGAGTAATACTCTTATAATCTTCATCTAGTACAGTAATATTACTATTATAATTCTTAATGAGTTCCTCTGTCTTATCCCAATGGTCAGTAACTCTTGCTAAATCAAAACTTTCTTTACCAACTTCTGTTGATTCACCACCCATTCCAGTAAATAGAATCTTTCTATTAGGGTCTGGAAAGTTAGCTGCTGCAAATTCTGCAACATTTACACTCATTGCAGGTTTATCATACCTCTTCTTTGTCATAATACTTTTTTATAATGTTATTAATATATTCTAGTTCTTTACTTTCTGGTCTATGTATCTCT
>Ga0105105_10001105_pt1 | contig 11632 bp, 12 predicted proteins | sample PPLLaktember2015_4_FD_79108 | JGI IMG/M metagenome (GOLD analysis project Ga0105105, IMG submission 79108) | Freshwater sediment microbial communities from Prairie Pothole Lake near Jamestown, North Dakota, USA - PPLs Lake P8 Core (1) Depth... | ecosystem: Environmental > Aquatic > Freshwater >... | reverse complement strand
GGCTTGCGCATGCGGGTGCAGTATGCCCGAAAGGAGGAGTTCGCGGCTCTGTCGGTCGACGAGAGCGTCAGCGTCAACGGGGTCTGCCAGACCGTGGTTGCGGTTGCCGATGGCTGGTTCGAGGTCGATACGGTCGAGGAGACGCTTCTGAAAACCACGCTCGGATCGCTGCGCTGCGGTGCGTCGGTGAACCTTGAGCGCGCCATCCGGCCGATGGACCGTCTGGGCGGTCATTTTGTGCTCGGCCATGTGGATTGCGTCGGCGTGGTGAAGGAGATCCGGGAGCTCGGTTCAAGCCGGGAGATATGGGTCTCCTATCCGGAGGAGTTCAGCTCCTCTGTGGTTTCGGCAGGTTCCGTCGCCATAGACGGCGTCAGCCTGACGATGGCCAGGCTCGGCGAGGCTTCGTTTGCCGTTGCCGTGATTCCCTATACCTTCAGGCACACCACCATCAGCACCCTTGCGGCCGGAAGCCGGGTGAACCTTGAGTTCGACATACTGGGCAAGTATGTCGCAAGGCAGCTTGCGCTGTCGGCCGTTTCACCCTCAGGGGTGTCGCGTCTCGATGAGGCGTGGCTGCGCGAGAACGGATTTTGACCATGGCCGGCCGCGATTCTCTTCAGCCCGACCTGTTCGGTCTTCCGGACAACCCTGCCGGGGGAGCTCCCGAGGGGTTTCAGCCCCTTGCCGAACGGATGCGTCCCCGAAGCCTCGACGATCTCTTCGGTCAGGAGCATCTTGCCGGAAAGGAGGGTCCGCTGCGCGGTTTTCTGGCAGGGGAGAGGCTGCCTTCGATGATTTTCTGGGGCCCTCCTGGTTCGGGAAAGACCACCCTCGCCGAAATCTGCGCCAGGGCTCTGCACTACCGTTTTGAACAGCTTTCGGCCATCGACGCCGGGGTGAAGGAGGTGCGCAAGGCGCTCGAAGGAGCCCGCCAGTCGGCTCGTTCGGGCTTGAGAACCATTCTGTTTATCGACGAAATCCACCGATTCAACAAGGCGCAGCAGGACACCCTGCTGCATGCCATCGAGCAGGGGCTGATCATTCTTGTCGGCGCGACCACCGAAAACCCTTCGTTCGAGGTCAATGCAGCACTTCTGAGCCGGATGCAGGTCTATATCCTCAAACCGCTTTCCGGAAGCGATATCGAGGCGGTCATCGGGCGGGCGCTGGAGCAAGACACTTTTTTGAAGGAGCGCCATGTCGTGATCGAGGACCCTGCGTTTCTTCTGCAGTTCGCCGGAGGGGATGCGCGCAAGGCGCTCAATGCCCTCGAAGCGGCCGTTGCCCTTGCCGATTCCGGGAGCCGGGATGTGGCGGTGACGCGGGCCATGCTCGAACGGGCCCTGCAGCACAGGGCGCCGATCTACGATAAAGGAGGGGAAGCTCATTACGATACCGTATCGGCCTTTATCAAGTCCATGCGGGGAAGCGACCCGGATGCGGCGCTTTTCTGGCTTGCCAGAATGATCCAGGGGGGCGAGGATCCGCTCTTCATTGCACGGCGGATGGTGATTTTCGCCAGCGAGGATATCGGCAACGCCGACCCTTTCGCGCTCTCTCTTGCGGTATCGGTGTTTCAGGCGGTGCAGATGATCGGTTTTCCCGAAGCCAGGATCAATCTTGCCCACGGGGTGACCTATCTTGCTGCTTCTCCGAAATCGAACGCCAGCTATGAGGGGATCAACGAGGCCATGCGTGCGGCCGGCAGCTTCCAGGATGCCGCCGTGCCGCTGCATCTCTGCAATGCGCCCACTTCGCTCATGAAAACCATGGGGTACGGCGAAGGGTACCGCTATCCCCACCACTATCCGGGCCATTTTGCGGAGCAGCACTATTTTCCCGACGGCATGCAGCCCCTCTCCTTTTACCGCCCTTCGGACGAGGGCCGGGAGAAAATCCTGGGCGATCGGCTGCGGGGGTTGTGGAAGGATCGCTACCGCCCCTGAATTTTTATGAACCTTCGGCTCTTTGTATATTACAATCCGTCGTAAGCGGACGATCCCTTTTGTCAACATGCATGATGTGACTTTTCTATGAACAGGTTCGTACTGCCGTTTGTTTTTTTCTTCGCCTTTCTCATTCCCTTGCGGGCCTTGCCGGCAGAGCCGCCGGTAGCCGGTGACAGTACGAGCTACAGGCTGACTCTGGAAGAGGCCGTACGGCTCGGGCTCGAGAAGAGCCGTTCGCTTGAAATCGCCCGTCTCGACCGGCAGATGGCTTCCGCGAAGATACGGGAAACCTGGTCAGAGGTGCTTCCGCAGATTACGTCCGGTTTCACCTATACCCGGTCGCTGAAACCCTCCATTCTCTTCTTTCCCGAGAGTGTTTTTGGCGGGAGTTCGACAGCCTTCAGGGAGATCGAGATCAGTGCCGACAACTCGGCTACGGCAACGCTCGACCTGCGCCAGAAAATTTTCGACGGCGCGGCCATTGCCGGCATCAGGGCGGCTTCAGTTGTCCGCAAGATGAGCGATGAGTCCTACCGGAACACCGAGTCGGCGGTCGTTGCCGACATAAAGCAGTCCTATTTCGACGCGCTGATTTCCAGAGACCGTCTCAAGCTTATTCGCCAGAGCATCGAGCGCTGGGAGCTTGCCCGCAAGGATACCCGTGCGATGTTCCGCCAGGGTGTTGCCGCCGATATCGATACCCTGCAGGCTTATCTTTCGGTTGAGAATCTCCGCCCCGATCTTATACAGGCTGAAAATCTGGTGGGCATCAGCATGACAAGGCTGAAAAACGCCATGGGTATTTCGGCCGACAGCGAGGTGACGCTTACCGGAAAGCTCGAGGTTCCTCCTGCGGCTTACCCTGCGGATATCGCTTCTGCTTACCGTGAAGCGCTGCAGTCGAGGCCCGATCTTCGCCAGCTCGAACTGCAGGTCGCGGCCGAGGACCAGAAGGTTTTTGCTGCGCGGGCGGAGCGTTTTCCCGTTCTGTCGGCTTTCGGCCAGCTTGAAACGCAGAGCGCCTTCAACGACGACGTTGCTCTTTCGGATTCAAACTGGCCGGTCTCCTCGTCCGTCGGCCTGCAGGTGAGCCTGCCGATTTTTACCGGCTTCAGAATCAGTTCAAGGGTGGAGCAGGCCAGGATATCGCGGCTGCAGGCAATGACCCGTTACGCCGATCTCAAGGCATCGATCAGAACCGAGGTGGAGGTTCGTCTGTCGGCTTTCCGCGAGGCGCAGAAGCGCATCGAGGTGCAGTCGAAAACCATCAGCGTTGCCGAGCGGAGTTACCGGATATCGCAGCTGCGTTTTCGCGAGGGCATCGGTTCGCGTCTCGAGCTCAACGATGCTGAGCTGCAGCTGAACCGGGCTAAAACCAACTACCTGCAGGCGGTTTACGACTATATGACGGCCAGCGTGCAGCTCGACCGGGCGCTGGGGCGTTCGGCGGCCGTGGCGGCCGCCGCAAGGTGACTTTTCACCCGTTCTTGCCGATAAAATAGACCAGGGTGGAGGCGTGCCGGAGTCCGAAGACGGCAGCCGTAATGCCGAGAGCGCTCTGCAGCAGCGCGCCGGTCATCTCCTTCAATCCGAAGCGACGCCCGCGAGCGGCTGCGGCGAGTTTTTCGCTGTACCAGCAGGTGTAGAGGGTGTCGGCCATCCAGGGCACCGTCACGAAAATCTCCAGTCCGTGAGGTTTGAGCAGTTCGGCAAGGGTGGCGGGGGTGAAGTGCCAGAGATGGCGCGGAGCGTCCCAGGCGACCCAGTTTTCACGGTAGCGCCGTGCATCGCGGCTTTCGGGATTGGGCAGTGCAACGACCACAACACCCTTGCCTTCGAGCCGTCCGGCTGTGGCGGCCAGAACTCCGTTAAGGTCGTGCAGGTGTTCGAGAGTGTGCCAGAAAACAATCCTGTCGAACCTCGTTTCCCTTTCCAGCTCATCGATTCCGCTTCTGTATATCGCTGCTCCCGAACGGTTTTCCGCTATGTCGGCCGCCCCTCCGTCGGTTTCAACGCCGGCAAGATTTTCAGCGGGGATGCCTTTTTTCCGGTGCAGGTGGTTCAGCAGATCCCCCGTGGAACAACCTATTTCAAGCACCCGGAGAGCTTCGGCGGCTTTTGTTTTTCCTCGAAGCACCAAAGCTGCTTTCCGGTGCAGGAGAAGTCTGCGGACGGAAAGGTAGAACCGGTCTCTGGCAGACCGGGCAAGGGCTTCGTGCAGATGCGGGTCGTAAGAGCCTGCAGGGCCCTCGTGATAGTAGTCGTGGATTTCGGCGACGCCGGGTCGTGGATTGAGCATGAGCAGGCCGCAAGAAGGTGAGCGGACAAGCTGCCACCGGACGGAGGAATCGAAGCGGTCAGGGAGTTCAAGCACAGACTCGAAATCCCGTGAGCCGCAGATCGGGCAGGAGGCGGTTTCCATCTGAGGCGTACGCAAGTTCAGGGATTCTTTGCCTCAAGAAGCGTTGCGATGGCTTTTTTCAGGTTTGTGTAGGTGGTCTTCATGTCGTTGCTGAGCACTTTCGCATCGGCAAGCACCGGCATGAAGTTGGTATCGCCCTCCCATCTCGGCACGATATGGAAGTGGATGTGAGTGTCCACGCTGCCTCCGGCAACACGGCCGAGGTTTGCCCCGAAGTTGAAGCCCTGGGGCTTGAGGGTCTCTTTGAGCGCTTTGATAGAGAGGTCGGTGAGATCCATGATCTCCAGCTTCGTTTCGCTGTCGAGAGCTGAAAAGTCGGGTGTCTGAAGGTAGGGAATGACCATGAGGTGCCCGCAGTTGTACGGGTAGAGGTTCATGATGATGAAACAGGTTTTTCCCCGGTGGAGCACGAAGCGCTCCTCATCCTCTTCGGGAGGGATATCGGAAAAAACCGATTTCTCTTCCTTTACGGCTGATTTGACATCCTTGAAGGACTGCATGTAGACTTCACGCCAGGGGGAGTACATTCGCTGCATAAGGCGACCTGTTTTTTCGGCTCAGAGTTACGGGCAGCTCTGAAAACCTGTTGAGCGATCTGACCGCTGCGCCGGGCCGTTCTTTGGTCGCTCATGACATTTTTCAGAGGCGTCTTTATAGTGACAAGGGTACCAAAGGAGGGACTCGAACCCTCACGAGTTTGCACTCACTGGATTTTGAGTCCAGCGCGTCTACCAGTTCCGCCACTTTGGCCTGATCCCGACGTATTTTTCCTGACTCCGGGAGTGTGCGAGAGAAGGGACTCGAACCCTTACGCCTCACGGCACTAGTTCCTAAGACTAGCGTGTATACCAATTTCACCACTCTCGCGATATGGACAAAGAATATACGCGGTTTTTTATTTTATAAAAACTATCTTTATAGATACTTTTGCGCATTTTTACGTAAAATTTTCTATACCTTCGACCGGTTGTGCCCATGCGTTTTGATGTTCATCGTCTGGCGGATTTTCTTTCATGGGCGATAAGTCCTGTTGTTGTGGCTCCTGCGGTATACTTTTTCGTCGTGCTTTTCGGGTACGCGGACGATCCTTCGAAATTCTCCTATCTCACGGTTCTGTTCGCCTCAAGCACGTTAGCGCCGATGCTTCTGATCTACGGGCTCAAGAAAATCGGCAAGGTTTCGGACTACAACATCACGTTCAGGGAACAGCGGTTTCTGCCGCTACTGGTTCTGACCTTCGTCAACGTGCTTGGCTACGAGTTCATGCTGCAGCTGCAGGCTCCCCGGCTTCTTACCGGGATTCTCCTGTTCAATGCGGTCAATACCGTACTTATCCTGCTCGTTACCCTGCAGTGGAAGATCAGTATTCATCTTTTCACGCTGACAGCAGGCATCGCCCTGCTTTTTCTTAAGTTCGGTGCGGTCTCCCTCTGGCTTTTCATGCTGGTTCCGCTCCTGATGTGGTCGAGAATACAGCTCAAGGCGCATAATTTCATGCAGACGCTTGTCGGAGGTATCATCGGGTTTGTGATAATGTTTGCCGAGCTGACATGGTGGATAGGATTGTAAGGAAAAAGCGGTATGCTGTCCTTGTCGTTACCTATGGCGAGGTCGAAAAGCTGACGCTTCGAAATCTCTGGCCGAGTTCGAGAAGAATCCTGAAGGTGATAACGAGCCAGATTGTAAAGGTTCCGAAAATACTGGTTTATTTCATCGCTGATTTCCGTTCGACGAAGCATTTCATCAACTGGCGGCTGAACCACTACCGCTCGAGATTGCTTTCGATCAACAGGGCGCAGACCGGAGCCATTGCCGCATGCCTGAGGGAGAGCCGCGACCCCCTCTTCGATGCCGTCGATGTCGATGTGCTCGATGCCTATTACTTTGTGCCCCCGTACCTCGAAAACGTGCTCAGGGAGGAGAAGGAGCGGTGTGACGGGATTGTTGTGGTGCCGATGATTCCCGTGGAATCGGCTTTTTCCTGCGGCGTTGCCTGCAGGATGATTGCCGAAGAGTACGGTGAAAACCGTTATTCCGGCATACGGCTGCTCAACAAGCTGTGGCGCGATCCGGAACTGCACCGGATTTACCTCGACCATCTCTTTGCGGTCGTGGACGCCTCCATGAAGGGAAACGGAGCGGGCAGAACCGGACTTGTGCTGGTTATTCACGGCACGCTTGTCCGCGACCGGGCCGGCAACCCGCCGAAAGTGTTTACGGGCCTCGACGAGACAGGACTGTTTTTCGAGATGATGAAAGAGCGGATCATGGCCGACCCGAGGAACCTTTTCGCCGATATCCGCCAGGGGTGCATGAATCATTCGGCGGGAGGGGAGTGGACCTCGGAAACCGTCCAGAAGGCTCTTGCAGCTTTTCGTGACGAGGGGATCGAAAACGTCGTGATGTTTCCCTATGGTTTTTTCGCCGACAACAGCGAAACCGAGTACGAAGCCCGCAAGGAACTCACCCGTTCCGGGTTCAGCAGGGTGCAGTATGTCCGCTGCATCAATGAATCCGAAGCATTTGCCTGCTGGCTCGCATCGAGAATTACCGACGAGCTTGCAACGCTCTGCAGGATTCAGCAGCTCTTTGAAGAGGAGCTTCCGGAACAGTGCTCCATCAACCAGTAAAACCGCAGCCCTTGAACGATATCGACAGACTTGAGGCAGAGCATCGTCAGGATCCCGAAGATTTCCGCAAACAGTACGACCTTGCCCTCTGCTATCTCCGGAGCGAGCGCTACAGCCAGGCGCTGGAACTGCTCGACCGGATGCTCGCCCGAAGAGGTCGCGACCCGCAGGCTTATTATGCCAGGGCCGTGGCCTACCTTTCCATGAACGACTACCGGAAAGCCGGATGTGATTTTCTTCGGACTATTGCGCTCGATCCGGATTTTCTGGAGGCCTACAAGCATCTCGGCTTTATCCAGCTCACCCTCGGAAAGGAGGAGGCGGCCATGAAGACCCTGAAGAACGCTATAGAAAGGGATCCCTTTCATGCCGGTCTCTACTGCGTTCTTGGCGATGTCTATCTCGACAACGGCGAGACGGAAAAGGCCAGGGAGGCTTTCGAGAAGGCTCTCGAACTGGACCCTCTTGATGCGGAGCCGCACTGCAAGCTTGCCATGTACCATGTTTCCCGGGGCGACATGAAAGGCCTGAAAAAAGAGTATGAAATTCTTAAAGATCTCGACGCCCTGATGGCCGAACAGATCGCAACCCTGTTTTTTCAACCCCTATGAAGCTGTTTGGCGATCCTGAGTTCCGGAAGCGTTTCATGAAAAGCGGACTTCCTTTTATTCTTGCCGTAGCGTGGGCTCCGATTATCTGGATGGCCCTCACGGCTCTTCTCGGGTCCTTCCTCCTGCGCTTGACCAGCTCCGTTCTTGTCGTGCAGACGATCGTTTTGCCGCTTTCCCTCCTCTCGATTTTTCTTTTTTTAAGGGTTTTCCGTGTCTTGAGTGACAGGTTTTATGGAGAAAAGGCTTGAGCTGTTAATTAAGTTATGATTTAAGGTAATTTTTTTTAGATTCAGTCGGTTTTTGACGGTATCGGAAAAAGCTTGTCGGCATGCGCGCGCGGGCTGGTTTTTTTCTGTTCGATAAAGGAATTTTTTTTTATATTTGGCGCACTTTCAAGCAATAATTGTTACAAGTGTCAGAATTTCTTCCGGCATCCCTGAGACAGGATAAATCTTAATGCACATGGATCAGACGCTGAGTGGTTTCGGAAATGTTTTCGTTTTTCTTGCTCTCGGTATCGTTTTTGTGGCGGGCGGTTACCTGACGGCCCGAATGCTTCGTCCCAGCAGGCCCAATCCCGAGAAAAACTCCACCTACGAGTGCGGCGAAGAGGCTGTCGGCAGCGCATGGGTGAAGTTCAATATCCGCTTTTATGTTGTAGCCCTCATCTTTATCATTTTCGACGTCGAGGTTGTCTTTCTTTTCCCCTGGGCGACCGTTTTCAAGCATCTCGGCCCTTTCGCGCTTTTCGAGGCGCTTGTCTTCGCCGGCATCCTCATTCTCGGGCTTGCCTATGCATGGGTCAAGGGTGATCTCGACTGGGTGCGTCCCACTCCCACTATTCCGAAAATGCCTGAAATGCCCGGCGGGAAAACCGAAGGCAGGAGAGGCTGATTTTCACAATACCAGATTTTATCATGTTATGGGTTTACTTGATGCCGGTATATCGAAGCACAATGTCGTGATAACTTCCGTAGACAACGTCCTGAACTGGGCAAGGTTGTCTTCGCTGTGGCCGATGGGTTTCGGTCTGGCATGCTGCGCTATCGAGATGATGGCCACCAACGCATCCAATTACGATCTCGAACGCTTCGGTATTTTTCCCCGTTCCTCACCCCGTCAGTCGGATCTCATGATTGTTGCCGGTACGGTTACCATGAAGATGGCCGAGCGGGTGGTCAGGCTTTACGAGCAGATGCCCGAGCCCCGTTATGTGCTTTCCATGGGGAGCTGTTCCAATTGCGGCGGACCTTACTGGGAGCACGGCTACCATGTGCTCAAAGGGGTGGACCGGGTCATTCCTGTCGATGTCTATGTGCCGGGATGTCCTCCCAGGCCCGAGTCGCTCATCGGCGGCCTCATGAAGGTGCAGGAGCTTATCCGCATGGAGCAGATCGGACTTTCAAGGGCCGACGCACTCAGGAAGCTGGCCGAGAAGAGCATCGATCCGCAGCCGGTCATCGATGCCGAGCGGCAGGCAGCACGCGCATAACAAATGAATTTGTAATCCGGAGCATCATGTCAGAAATGGAAGAAGGAAGGGTTTTGCCGCAGTCGGTACAGCAGAGCGCCGCAGCATATGCGGTTATCCGCGAGCAGTTCAGGGGTGCGGTTTCGGATTTCGACGCCAATGAGACCATGCCGTTTTTCGAAGTGCTCGAAACCGAAAAGTGGCCGGAAATCGCACTGTTCATGCGCGACCATCCGAAACTGAAATTCAATTACATGGCCTGTCTTTCCGGCGTCGATTATCCGGCCGAAGAGCAGCTCGGCATTGTCTGCAACCTCGAGTCGATCGGGGAGTTCCCTCACCGGATAGCCGTCAAGGTGAAGTGTCCGAGGGAGGGCGGGTCGATTCCTACGGCAGCCTATGTCTGGCATACGGCCAACTGGCATGAACGGGAGGCTTACGACATGTTCGGCATGCAGTTCACCAATCACCCCGATCATCGCAGGATTCTCTGCCCCGAAGACTGGGAAGGGTTTCCGCTCCGTAAGGACTACAGGGTTCAGGAGAGCTACCATGGGATCAAGGTGCCGTATTAATTGAGGGTTAAACAGCAATAAAGCAGACTCAAGTATGCAGGAATTAGGAATGGCTGAGCAGGGCTCAATACGGGTATCCCGGAAAGACGATAACGTTGTTGTCATAGAGAAGGATCTCGCAACCGAAGAGATGCTGCTGAGCATGGGCCCCCAGCACCCTTCGACTCATGGCGTGCTCAAGCTCGAATGTATGACGGACGGAGAGGTGGTCACCTCTGCCGAACCGTATCTCGGCTATCTCCACCGCTGTTTCGAGAAACACTGCGAGGTGGTCGATTATCCGGGAATCGTGCCCTATACCGACAGGATGGACTATCTTGCCGGCATGAACAACGAGTGGGCATACTGCATTGCCGTTGAAAAGCTTCTCGATATCGAGATTCCCCGAAGAGTAGAGTTCCTCAGGGTGATGGTTTCCGAACTGAACAGGATCGCTTCGCATCTTGTGGCTATCGGCACCTACGGCATCGATCTCGGCGCCTTTACTCCCTTTCTTTTCTGTTTCCGCGACCGGGAACATATTCTCAATCTGCTTGAATGGGCATCGGGCGCACGCATGCTTTACAACTACGTGTGGATAGGCGGAGTCGCTTTCGATATCCCTGCCGATTTCAACAAGCGGGTCAAGGAGTTCATCGATTACTTCCGCCCGAAAGTTGTCGAACTCTACAAACTCCTGACGGAAAACGAGATTTTCGTCAAGCGTACCAAGGGAATCGGCATCATGCCCGCTGATGTCGCCATCAATTACGCCTGGTCGGGTCCCATGCTTCGAGGCTCGGGGGTCAAGTGGGATCTTCGCCGGAACGATCCCTATTCGGTCTATCCCGAACTTGATTTTAATGTTCCGGTGCCCGACGGCAAGTTCTCCGATATCGGCGACTGCCTGTCGCGCCATCTGGTACGCGCGCTTGAAATGGAGGAGAGCCTCAATATCATCGAGCAGTGCATTTCGAAAATGCCCGGTTCCGAAGGTTTCAATCCGAGATCCGCAGTGCCCAAGAGGGTGCGGCCTAAAGCCGGCGAGGTCTACGCAAGGGCCGAAAACCCCCGCGGCGAGCTCGGCTTCTACATCCAGAGCGACGGAAAATCTACCAAGCCGCTCCGCTGCAAGGCGCGTTCCTCCTGTTTTGTCAATCTATCCGCCATGAAAGATCTCTCCAAAGGTCAGCTTATACCGGATCTCGTGGCTATTATCGGCAGCATCGATATCGTGCTCGGGGAGGTTGACCGATGAGTGTTTCCGCCATTTCGCAAATCCGTCTGCCGTTTCTTATGGGTAACAATCTGAACGCCTGGTCTGATGCGCTTGCCGGGCTCACCTTGTCGTGGTTTCCTCTCGGTCTGGTGATTATTGCCGCTATACCGCTTGTTTTCATCGCCCTCTACGCCCTTACATATGGTGTGTACGGCGAGCGCAAAATTTCGGCCTTCATGCAGGACAGGCTCGGGCCCATGGAGGTCGGCAAGTGGGGTATCCTGCAGACCCTTGCCGATATTCTCAAGCTTCTGCAGAAAGAGGACATCGTGCCTACTTCCGCCGACAAGTTTCTTTTCGTGGTCGGCCCCGGCATCCTCTTTGTCGGATCGTTCCTCGCCTTTGCCGTGCTTCCCTTCAGCCCGGCTTTTATCGGGGCCAACCTGAACGTCGGCCTTTTCTATGCCATCGGGATCGTCGCTCTCGAAGTGGTGGGTATTCTTGCAGCCGGTTGGGGTTCCAACAACAAATGGTCGCTTTACGGCGCTGTCCGCAGCGTCGCCCAGATCGTGAGCTACGAAATTCCGGCAGCCATAGCCCTGCTCTGCGGCGCCATGATGGCCGGAACGCTCGATATGCAGCAGATCAACGTGCTGCAGTCCGGTCCCTACGGTTTCGCGCACTTCTATCTTTTCCAGTCGCCGATAGCCTGGCTTCCTTTCCTTATCTATTTCATCGCATCGCTGGCCGAGACGAACCGTGCGCCTTTCGAT
>Ga0105105_10001103_pt1 | contig 11639 bp, 4 predicted proteins | sample PPLLaktember2015_4_FD_79108 | JGI IMG/M metagenome (GOLD analysis project Ga0105105, IMG submission 79108) | Freshwater sediment microbial communities from Prairie Pothole Lake near Jamestown, North Dakota, USA - PPLs Lake P8 Core (1) Depth... | ecosystem: Environmental > Aquatic > Freshwater >... | reverse complement strand
CGTTCGTCTGGACGCCGACTGCGACATCCACGAACGAGTTCATGTACCGGACGTTCTTGTCCTGCTGCAGGTCGAAGGTGACCTTGTTCGTCGGCGTGGTCCAGATGATGTTCACCGAACCGCCGAGGTTCATGACCTCTTCCGCGGCCCGGTCGAGGGCGGCGCGCATGTCCTCGGGCGTGGCCGCCGTCGGGTCAACGTTCTTCACCTTCGCCACGTTCAGGATCTGACGCAGGCCAGTGAACGAGTTGGCGTCGTAGAGGCCGTACTCGTCGGCAGCGGTGCCGCCGGACGCCGTGGCCTCGGCGTTGCCCTGGAAGATCGTCTTCTGCATCTTGTGGGCGATGGCGCGGAGCCCCGACTGCAGCTCAATCTGCTCCGGGTTGTAGCTCATGCCACCGGCCACGACCGCGAACTGGGACTTGAGCGAGATGCCGCGCCGCGTGGCGATGACGGCAACCGGGCTCGTCTTGCGGACGTAGGTCGTCACGTCGTCCGTGACAGTACCCAGCTCGGTCATGAACTGGGCATCGCCGTACGCCGTGATCTGGTTGTAGGCGTGCACGAGGCCGTTCGCGGGCTCCTTCGCGAAGCGCTCCCAGGCCGGGAACTGCTTGACGAAGAGGGCGTAGAGAAGCGGCTCGAGGTCCTGCCGGATGAGCGCAGCGGCGCCGCCGGTGTCGAGGAGCTTGGTCAGCTCCTGGTCCTGGCCGATGGCAGCCTGGATCGGCTGGCCACCCGCTGCGGCCCAGGAATCGAACGGGATGCCGGTCCCGCTCTTGCGGGCCTGCATGCTGAACATCGTCATCAGCTCGGACGTCGACTTCGACGTCAGCTTCTGGCGAAGCTCGAACATGTCGGCCTGGGACATGGCACCGCGGGAGATGGTCGGCGTGAGCCCCTCACTGGGCGCCTGCAGCACCGGCGGAGCCGTGTTCGGCTCGTTGTTGAGGTCGTTCAGCTGCTTGCTGACGTCCTCGAGCGTCTCGAGGACGCTCTTGAGCATGGGGTCGAGTGCCATTTATCGCTCCAGCATCTTGACGAAATCTTCGTCATACATGGGGAAACGGCGCCGGAAGTCGTTGGTCGCCTGCGCGAAATAGGTCTTGCGACCCAGCGGCAGCTTTGAAATGCGCTCAACGATTTCCCGTGCCGCGGAGAAGTTCTCCTCGAGTTCGGCGGCCTTCGTCGTCAGCTCGAGATTGCTCTTCTCCAGTTCACTGATCTTGGCCAGGGAGGACTTGAGCGCGGTCGCCAGCGCGGCAAGGTCGGCCGTTTTCAGGCCAATCATGTCGTCTGGAACCTCGCTCTCCTCGCCTGCCACCTCGACGCCGTCGGCAAGGACATCGTCAGCACTGCGGGTGACGTTGTCACCCAGCGCAGCGGTGTCCCCGTCGGCAGTCTCATCGAGCAGACCCGCGTCCCCAGGTTCGCTCCCCGAAGCTGGAGCTTCCTGCGCGTTCGGCTCTTCCGTGGTCACGGTGACCGTGACCCGGGTCTTTCCTTCCACGAGGTCTGGCTCGACCGTCTGGTCAAGCTCCTCGGGGGCGGACAACGTGATGTCGGGCTCGACGGCAGCCTCTTCGGGCTCCACGTCGGCCTCGAGGATGATGGCTTCTTCCTCGGGGATCTCCTCGAGTGAAAGCGATTTGACAGCGTAGGTGACCCAGCTGCGAGGGTTCGCCGGAATGCCGACGATGCTTGCCTCAAGCAGCTCAAGATCGGAGATCCGCAGCCCGCCGTCCTTTTTCTTCTTGGCGGACTTCACGAGGGCCCCGATGGACGTCCCGAGCTTGACGCCGGAATCGATGGCCTGCCAGGTCGAAACGGCTCTGGGATTGGACTCGTTGAGCGAGATGTCGAGGTCCAGGTCCACGACCGGGTTCCCATCCCCATCAAAGCCTCGGTCCACCACTTCGGCCGTCTCGGTCGAACCCAGAACATCTTCAGGCACCTTGTAGTCGTGATTGAGGAAGATGGTCAGGTTGCCTCGAGCCTTCTCGGCCATCTTGTGAATGGCTGCAGGCTCGATCTCATCGCCCACGAGATCCTTGATGGACGACGAAGCCGTGGTGTGGAACCGCTTCTTCCCGGTGTCATCCTCATATGCCTTCAGCAGGCCCGTGAAGATGCTGAACTTCTTCATACCGCACTCTCCTCGCGTTGCTGCGGCACTGTCTCCAGTTGCAGCTGCTCGGTCGTCACCTTCGTGACGAGATCATGGAATTGCTGGGCCGCTGTGTCCCAGGAGAAAGACTTGACGACGTGCTCCCGGCCCTTGGCCCCAAGATCTCGTCGCGCCCCGCGGCTCATGTAGAGCCGCTCGATGGCCTCGGTGAATGCCGGGACATCCGGCAGGTGCATGTCCGTTCCGTTGTAGACCGAGAAGTGCCTGCCTGGCGGGATGAGCACTCCACCTGGCCCAACGACTTCGGTAATCGAGCTGCAGTCCTGGGCAATGACCGGGACCCCGGACGCTGACGCTTCAGCCAGTGTCAGGCCGAATCCCTCGCCCATCGACGTGGAGACAAACAGATCGGCTGCGTTGTAGAGCACGGCCAGATCCCGAACGTCGAATCCCTTGAATGTCGTAATGCCGCCCGGGAAAAAGAACCGATCCTCGATATCCGGTTCGCGGGTGATGAGGTAGCGCAAGTCCGCTCCGTCATCTCGAGCAGTGCAATGGAAATGCACCTGGATGTCGCCATGGCGCTTCATGACCGGAGCGAGGGCCCGCCACGTATCCGGATAGTCCTTGCGGAGATCATTGCGGTCGACCCGCAGAACGAGGAACCCATCTGGGTCATAGCCGTACGCCTTCTTGGCGTCCCGCTTTGATTCGATCTTCGTCCCCGTCGAGGTGAACATGGGGGCGGCTGAACTGACCGGGTGGAACAGCTCGGTGTCGATGCCGTGGTACACAACCGGGGCTTCTGGAAACGCCCGCTGGCCATGCTTGCTCATCGCAACGGGGTGGACCGATTTGCCGAGAAGGTCCCAGGGCCCGGGGTAGTTGTACGAATCGACCGGCATGTACGCCAGGATGGGGCGGTGCCGCAGCAGCAGGCGGTCATCGTCCCAGGTGTTCAGGAACAGGAACTTGATGACGATGTGAACGTCGTTGAGGATGACGACGACATCCGGCTCGACGACATTGAGCATCTCGACGAAACGAGACTGCCCATAGACGTCGTTGGGGATGAGCTTGTTCGGGCGATACAGCCTCAGCGGCGTGTCGACATGGTCGCCGTCGTAGTTGATGGCAAGGACGTGAACGTCGTGACCGTGCTTGGTCATCAGCCGCTCGCCGATGGAGTGGGTGACGCGGGAGAATCCCGTGTGACATCCGGCGTCCCCGAGCCAGAGGATTTTGCTCATTGCCTCCGTACCTTGATGGGGATGAGCGTGGCCGTGGTCTGTACCCGGGTATCGGGATACGTAACCTCGAACTGCACGACGTAGTCACCGGGGGTATTGAGGTCGTTTGTTCCCAGGGTGTAGCTCACCGACCCCGCAACGGCGTCGACGACGGAGCAGGCACCATTGACGGTGTACTGCTTGTCGTCGGACCTGCGCATCTGGAATTTGACGCTGCAGTTCGTCAGGTTGATGGGTGTTGTCGTGCCCTGGATCATCAGGACCGCATTGAGGACAGGTCTGGTGTCGCCCTGCACGAGAACGATGTCAGTCATTCAGCTCTCCAGTGTTGCCGAGGCGGTAAAGCTGCCTTGCCGCCACCACAGGGCTGCCTGGGAAATGGTTGCTTCGATGAAATCACCGGTGACCATTGCCTCAATGAACCCAATATCGAGCGACGCTTCGATGACCTGCAGTTGAAGCTCGGCCTCGATAAAGGCAACTGGGGTACTTATCGAGAGTGTCGCTTCGATGATCCCGAGATCAAGAACCGCTTCGATGAAGCCCGTCGGCAGGACAATGATGGCCTGCCCGTAGATCAGGAATTCCGTTGCGCCAGAGATGACCGCGTCAGCGGTAAATGCTGTTCTGTCGCGAATTTCAGCGTCGGCGGAAATGCTTTCCGGAATATTCCGGTGAATTACCGCGTAACTATTGACAGAATTACTGAACGAATTTAGGGTTACCGCATCGGACTTGAACGTGCGTTCAAGAGTGGCTTGAATTGCACCGTCAGCCCGGAGGTAATCGACATGACTCGCCTGGATCGTCGCGTCGGCACCCAGATCACTCTGGACGACCTGCTGTACGAGCGCCTCGCCGAGGAACTGGGCGAGCTGTTCCCTGTGGATGACCGCGTTGCCGGTGAAAGCACCAATGCTCGCCGAGAACAGGTACGCGTCAGCCGTGGCGCTCCCGCTCCGCGGAGCCAGGGCCAGCGCATCGGCCGTGAACTCGTCGACGTACGAGGACCGAAGCGTCGCGTCGGTGCTGGCCGAGCCGCCCTGGCCGACCAAAAGCACCGCATCGGCAAGCGCTGAGCCAGTTTCCGGGAACAGCAGAACAGCGTCTGCGCCAAAGCCGACCGTTCGGCCCGCCACCACGACCGCATCAGCGGTCAGGTCGCTCGAGTTGCTCTTTTGCGCAACCGCGTCAGCGGTAAACGCCTGTTCCGCTCCAGCCAAAATGGCTGAACTTGCGGTGATCGTACCAGAGCCCTCGGCCCTGGTGACGGAATTGGAGGTGAATTCCTGACCAATTACTGCACGGAATGTCGAATCAACGACAAAAGCGAATGTCCCAACGCCTGGAATCCAGGCATTTGCCGTGAATTGCTGCTCCTGCGAACGGCGCAGGACAGCGTCCGCGGAGAACACCGGCATGACCACCGCATCGGCGGACAGGCTGCCGGTGTTCTCTTTCTCCGTGATGGCGTCGGCCGTAAACGTGCCAGAAAGCCACGCTTGTGCAGTAATGAATCCGCCGATTTCGGCGAAGAGAATGGCGTCGGCAATCGTCGCAAGCGGCTCAGCCCGGAGTACGATTGCATCGGTTGTCAGGCTACCGACACGAAGTTGCCTGATGGTGGCGTCAGCCCCAATACTGCCGCTCGCGGCACGCCTGACAACCGCATTCCCCAACAGGCTGCCAGTCTCTGTGCTGGCGAGGACGGCGCCGGACACGAACGTCCCGGCAACGGTCCGCATGCTGACGGCAGAGGCGGTGAAGTTTCCGGCGAGCGTGGCCGTGCTCACCGCGTTGGCAGTGAAGGCCCCCGACGCCGTCCTCGTGATTACCGCATCGAGCGCGAAGGCAGCGACACCAGATCCCTGAACCCAGGCGTCGGCCGTCAGTGAGCCAGTCTGCGTTCGCAGAGCAACAGCGTCACCGGTCAGTGGGCCGCTGGCCGTCCGAGCTACGATGGCGCTGGTCGTCAGGGTTCCGGTTTCCGGACGGCGAGTCACGGCGTCGGCCAAGAATGCCGTGAACGCAATTGCCCTGACGACCGCATCCCCGGTCAGGCTTGACGCCGACGTTCGTCGTAGAATCGCGTCGGTCGTCAGGCTGCCCGTTCCTGACCGAAGGATTACGGCGGACGCGGTGGAATCGGCAACCCGCGTTCGCCTGACGACCGCATCCGCTACGAATGTATAAGCGAATGCCGAACGTATAACGGCTGCGACAATGAACGATCCAGCCCCTTGCCGCAGTACGATTGCATCGGTCGTCAGGCTAGCCTGACTTGTTCGGTGAACGACAGCGTTGAGGGTTCGCGAGCCTTCCGTTGTCCGCCTGACGGCCGCATCCGCCGTCAGCTGTCCGGCCTGCTCCCGCCAGATGACCGCGTAGCTGCCGAGGCCATAAACGTTGGTACCCAGCACCCAGGCGTTGGCACTGAATGAACCGGCCCCCTCGGTCTTGGCAATGGCATCGGCTGTGAACACCAGGAGCTTGAACAGCGCCGCGTTTGCGGTAAACGACCCAGTCTGCTCGCGCTCAACCCAGGCATCGACAGCGAACGACCCGCTCTGGGCTCGCCGTACAATCGCACTCAGGGAGGCAGCCGACGTGAACGATTTCCTGACCAAGGCATCAGCGACAAAGGCCAGGCTGCTTGTTTTGCGGACGACGGCCGCAGACGAGAACGTGCTTGCGGCGGTGGACGAGATGATCGCATCGATTGACGCAGTGCTCGCTGCGGTATCCAGGATTACCGAAGCGGCGAGGAAGCTCGACGAGGCAGAGGCCCGAATTACCGCTGCAGCGAGGAAGAAGCTCGACTGACCTGTTCGGACAAGAGCGTTAGCGGTAAACGCCAACTCTGACGATTTTCTGACAATTGCATTGGCGAAGAACGAGTTGGTCGTGACGGCTGCGATGGTCGCCGCAGCCGTGAGAGTGCTCGACTGTGTCTTCTCGAGAACCGCATTCGCTGTTGCTCCGCTGCTGATAACTCGCAGCAACACAGCGTTTTCGGTTAGTACGCCAGTCGAACCTCGCAACAACACCGCGTTTGCTGTGAACGACGACGAGATCGTTGCTTTCTGTACAGCATCAGCCGTGAGGGTCTTCGTGGACGAGGTGGCCTTGATGACCGCGTCGGCCGTCAGGCTGGCGCTCGATGTGGTTTTGACCACGGCAGCGGCCGTGAAGTCACCGGGAACAGTGACCAGGCCCAGACCGATAACGGCGTCCGCGGAGAACGATCCTGGTTGCTCGAGTTTCAGGACGGCGTCGGCTGTCAGTGAGTTGGACTGCTCGCGGCTGATGACGGCGTCGGCACGGAGATCGCTGTCGCCCCTGGTGAGGTAGGCCCCCAACTCGTCGGAGACGGCGCTCGGGAGGATGGCGATGTTCGACAGCGTCCCGCCGAAGTAGTACCCGTTCGCGTAGTACAGGGCACCGATCCGCATCCCGGTCGTGTAGGTGTTCCGCGCACTCCCGAAGTTCGCGTTGCCGATGTACTCGCCATCGAACAGGACCCGGAACGTGTACGTTGCCCCCGTGTAGGAGATGACGATGCAATGCCAGTTGCCGTCAACGTGCTCGTTGTCGGTAACGGCGACACCGACATCAGTGATGTACGAGGAAATGCAGATGTCGTCGCCGCTGTAGTTGAGGATGAGCACGAACTGCCGGGCGGTGCTGTTGTCGCCCCAGCCGACGACCGCCGAAGCTGCAGTCCTCGTCGTCTTGACCCAGGCGATGACGGTCCTGTCGGCGTTGGCGGATGGCATGTCCGCGCCGTTCGCAAAAGCGATGTAGTTGCCATCAGCTGCCGGGATGACGACACCCCTGGCCCCGTTGATGACAGGCGGGCCATCGACACCCTTGGTGAGGGATGCCCCGGTATAGGTGCCATCCTTCGCCCCGATGGTGTCCTCGGCGGTCGTCCCCGTTTCCCCGAGGCCCCAGAGGTGCGTAGCCCCTGCCGTCGTCAACTTCTGGATGAAGGACTCGCTGTAGATCGTTTTGAGAATGACGGCATCGACCGTGAGCGAACTCGACTGGGGCAACCCGAGGATCGCGCCAGCGGTAAGAGAGCCGAGTTGGTCAGCCCTGCGAATGACTGCGTCGGTGGTAAAGGTGAGAGTCCCCGGCTCGACAAGAGCGGCATCGGCAGTGAATGAGCCGCCAGGGAAGTGGATCCAGGCATCAGCCTTGAAGCCACGACGAAGCTCAGCGTCAACCGTGAAGTAGAGCCATTCCGACGAGGCCGCGTGGGCTGCAATGGTTTCTCTCGGCAGGACGCTGTCGTAGACCACGAGGTTGGAGAGGGCACCCTCGAAATCAGCCCAAGTTAGCCAGTGCGTCGAGCCGATGAAGTAAAGGCCATCGCCGGTCGTGTTCAGGTCCACGCCACCGGTTTTGACGCCCTGGCTGGCCCCGTCGTAGAACAACTCGTAATGGCGACCGCTGCCGTCGTAGGTGATGGCGTAGTGATGCCACCGCTGGTCGTTCGTATACCCATTGGCGGTGTCAGGCGAGCCCCAGTCGATATCCCCGCCGGACGATGGCGCAATGATGCGAACCCAGCTATTGGTTGACGAGTTCGAGAACATGAACCCGAATTCGCCGTTGGAGCTGAGGTAGTTGCCGTAGGCGAAAACCGTGGCGTCGGCGGGCTGCTTGTCGCGATACCAGAACTCGAACGTACGGGTTGAGTTGCCGACCGGCAGGAGATCAGAGATGTCCGCCCGGTCAATCCTGATTCCGTAGTCGGCTGTCGAAAATACGCCCCTGTTACCGAATCGGGGATCTGGGTTGCCACACCAGGCCAGATCGAATCCAGCGTGCTCTGTCGCCCCAAACAGGTTGAGGTCGGCTCCGGCAGATCCGTGGTCTTCGACGGCGGTAGGGTTGTCGTTTCCCTTGGTCGGGATGTCGTCGAACTTCCACCAGGAACTGGCTCCCGAGACCTGGGAGTCGAAGGTCTGGCCCTGAACGCGGTGAATGACCGCGTCGGCGGTCAGGAGACGCTGCCGGGTGCCAAGCGCCAGGATGACTGCCGCAGCCTGGAAGACAGCGACACGGGTATTGCCCGACCCCGCGTAGATCTCGGCGTCAAGCGTGAATCCGCGTTGCCACTGCTTAGCTTCGGCGGCGAGCGAAATGACCCAGCCTTCGAAATTGCGGGATTGGGCTCCGCTATAGCCAGACAGGGTGATGACCGGATTGGAATCGACAGGAGAGTCATCGTTTTCGTACGAGAAGCCGAGATAGCTGACCGACCTGCCCTGCCGCGACCAGTCGCTGACGGCAAGATTTTGGTCGGTCGTGAGCGTCGCGTCGCTCGCGCTCAGCGTCCAGCTCGAGTCCTCTGTCTCGTAAACCTCGCACCAACCAGCGAGAATTCGCAGGGATGGCCTGCTCTGATTGTTGGTGACATCTCCGTAGTGGGTAGCCGTGTTGTCGGAAATCGTCGTATCGAAAATTGTCGAATAGTCGAGTGTGCCGAACGAAGTCTCGGCGGCATTGACGATCTCCAGGAAGTGGATATCCCCAAGCGAAAGCACTGGGCCATTCTGATAATGGCTAAAGCGCATCCTGCCGGTCTGAATCGGGTCCTCAAGCCAGCCGTAGAAGAAAGTCGGATCTTCGCCATCAGCTTCGGCACTTTGAAGATCTCCGGCCTCCGTTTCTCCGCCAATACCGGCAACGGAGGTGTTAGACCCTCCTGCTTTTTGGTCCTCCAACCACGACTGACCGTAGGTTTCCCTGACCCGGTACAGCATCACGAGGCTGCCGGAAAGCGTGGGCTCGTCGAAGGTGATGGGGATCTTCATGATCCGGCCGAAGCACACGCCCTGGAGCCGGACCCGGTGGATCTTGACGTAGTCGATGGACCAGATCGGTGTTGAGGATGAGCTGGTCAGCCGAAGTCTGATCTCGGTGGCGTCGTGGGGAAGATCAAAGCCAGGGTCGTACCTAATCGGATACGTGGACCATGTCGGGCCAGTCCAGGTGTTGGCCGTCGGGTTGTCTGCTCCCGTCAGGGGATCCTTGAAGAAGGCCACGAGATAGCCAGGTGCGATGAACTGGGTCGTCTGGTCTCGCAAACCCATGGAGATCGTGCCGGTCCCGCCGCCCGTCACCGTCAGCCCGATCTCCACGCTGATCGGGAACATGGCCTCGCCAGCACGCTGGGCAGGTGTCAGCCAGATGTCGCTGTCGAAGATGATGTCGATGGCGTCACCTGGGGCCGTTGCCTGGAACGTCATCACGTCCCCGCCTGGGAACTTGGTCGCGTCGGTATTTGTCAGGGTCGGAGACCCCGAGGCAACGCCCACTGAACTTGGGTAGAGGTCCTCAACGATCAGGCCGATGGAGGGATCGCTCTCGGTTGCGAGCCAGTAGTCCGAGAGCTTCAGGGTCTTGTGCTGGCGGACCTGGGGACCTGGCGCGTAGATACAGGCATCGAGCGTGAATTCGGGCCGGAAGATGACGGCATCAAGCGTAAAGCTCGGCATGATGACGGCATCGGCCGAGAGCGACCCCGATGATGTTTTCTGGATCAGAGCATCAGCGGTGAATAGGCCACCTGGAACGCCCTCAATTTCAGCGTCGAGCGTGAACCCGGCCAGCTCGAGGACAATGCTGGCGTATACGTTCGACGCCTGGGTCGCCTCGACGCCCGTCAGCTGCCACCCAATGTAGTCGCCATAGTCGTAACCGACGTCCAGCCCTGGGTAGGCGTAGGCGATGCCAATGCCGCCACCGTTACCGGTCGTGGTCCCGGCGTCGTAGACCTCCGTGATGAGGTCATCCTCGTAGCCGCTGTCCGTCAGATTGGCGGGAGTCCAGGCGCTGAAACGAGCCGTCGAGGCGTCAGCCGGGTTGGAGGCGACATAGAGCAGGAGGGCATTGTCCCAGTAATGCTCGTAATCGAGAAACTCGACCGTTGTGGAGGCGGCGCCAACTCCATTCGTGGCGTTTCCAGAAGCTCCGTATTCTTCGCCTCCGTCCTCCCAGAGGAGACCGCCTCCTACACCGCCAATGGCGATGACCACGCCGTAGGCGTGATCCATCGTGTCCATCGTCATCGAGGCCGTGGTCTCTGATCCCCCGAACGCTCCCTTCCTGGCGATATACGTCGCCAGATATGTATCGCCCGTCGTTTCCAGGTTGCTGCTCACGTCTGTGAATTGCGCCCAGTACACGCCGTCGGTCGAGAGATCGTCCGTGATGTAGTCGTAGATATACCCGTAGCTCTCGATGATGGCAACGAGGAGGTCGCCATCCTGGGCCGCTGGGATCGTCATCGAGAGCGAGGTCGTTCCAGACGCGCCCGTCCCGACCGAGCGGATGAACGGGCGACCACCGTACTGGGTCCTCTTGATGACGGCGTTGGCGGTGAACGTGCCCCCAGGAGGCGTTGTGACCCGCAGGCGGGTCATCCAGACGACGTGCTGCTCGCTGGAGCCGAAGTTGGCCGTGATCGTCGCGGCCCCGCTGGAGGTGCCAGCCGTGGCGAGCGCGTAGCCACCGTCGGCGGCCATGTCGTTGCTCGTCGAGGTGTCGAGGGCGGTCGCGGGGATGTCGCCGGTGACGGTGTAGGTCACGCCCGGCTGGGAGATCGACGCTGCGGACGGGGTGCCCGAGTCGTCGCACCAACCCATCCAGAAGTCCACCATGTCGCCAGCGGCGACGGCGATGTGCGTCCCGAGCGTGTCGTTGACGGTGGTGGCGGCGGTGGAGTTGATGCCGCCGACGCCGGTGGGCGTGGCCCACTCGTCAGAGGAGCCTTTCTGGTAGACGACGGCGACGCATGCGCCGGGAGCGGCGGTCGCGCCCCAGGTGATGACGGGGGAAGTTTCGGAGGAAGACGTGGCGACCTTGTAGAACGTCGCCACCATCATCGAGCCAACGCCGGTCCCGTTGGCGGTGGTGCCGTTCGTGTAGACCGTCCCGGCCAGGTTCCACCCGCTCGTCCCGCAGGACATATTCGTACCGGAGTACGGCTTGCGGATGGCCCGGACGATGAGCATATCGCCCGCAGCGTGGGTCGGGAGCGTGACGGTCTGAGACGTGGACGTATTCGTCGCCCAGGAGCCGACGCCCTTGTAGCTGATCGCCATCAGCGTGCTCCGGGCACAGCAAAGCCCCGGGCCGAAACCCGGGGCTGCTGGCTATTCATGTTGTTCGAGAAGGGTCGAGCCATTGGATTGGCCCCTTCCGACGCCCCATGGGATTGGGGCGGCTATGTCAGCTCACTGGAAGCT
>Ga0105105_10001102_pt1 | contig 11647 bp, 11 predicted proteins | sample PPLLaktember2015_4_FD_79108 | JGI IMG/M metagenome (GOLD analysis project Ga0105105, IMG submission 79108) | Freshwater sediment microbial communities from Prairie Pothole Lake near Jamestown, North Dakota, USA - PPLs Lake P8 Core (1) Depth... | ecosystem: Environmental > Aquatic > Freshwater >... | reverse complement strand
TGAGGCGGTGAGGTCGCAGGTCGTGTCCCCGCCGCCGGCTCAGCCGCGATCCAGCGCGTGGCCATGCGGTTCACCCGTCGCCGCTGTGCACCGACCTGCTCGAAGACCGCATCGCGCGTCTCGTCGAGCGCGGCGAGGTCCATCGCGTCCAGTTCGTCGATCGCACGGATCGCATCGGCGACGCCCAGAAGCGCGATGTTCAATAGCGCCTTGCCGCGCGCCTCGGCTTCGGCCGGCGTTCCGGTCCGAGCGTGGGCGGCGCGCCGATACGCATCGAGTGCCTCGTCCTCCCGTCCCGCCTGCTGGTGAAGATTGCCGAGTCGTAGCCACGCCTGCGGATTCCTGGCGTCGATCTCCACGAGCGTCGCGTAGGCCTGCAGCGCCTGCCCGGACTGGCCGGACCGGTAGAGCGCGTCGGCCTCGGCGAGCGCCCGCTCGATGGTCTCGGGCGCAACCGGCCGCAGGAGCGCGAGCGGCGCGTGCCCGGTCACCGCGCGTACCGACGACGCCCCCGCAGGCACGACGGGCCAGGGCGACGCGCCTTCGGCTCGCGCACGGTGCGCGCAGATCGCGGCCAGGCACAGCAGCATGCCGGCCATCCACCACCGATGGCGCAGGTTCATCGCACCCCCTCCGCATCGACGAACCGGATCCTGCACCCGGGCCACAGGCCGAGCCGCCAGGCGTCTCCCGCGGCGAGCTCCAGCACCGCCCAGGCCCCGGTGCAGACCGCGAAGCGGCCGGCACCGAGGCCGCGCCTGAGTTCGAGAACGGCGCCGTCGGCGGCGACGAACACCACGTCGATCGCGCGGCGCATGCCGACCGTGTGAACGGCACGGCAGCGTTCGAGGAGCAGACCCTCGCCGGGTGGCAGCGGCGCCGAGCCGAGCAACCCCTTCAGACGCGCCCACGGCGTGCGCGCACGCCTGACGGCAACCACCACCGCTTTCATCTGAGCACTCCCTCCTCCAGCAGACGGACCACGACCGGAAAGAACAGCAGCACGAACGTGCAGGGAAAGATGAACACCAGCAGCGGGAAGAGCATCTTCACCGGCGCCTTCATCGCGAGCTTCTCGGCGTTCTGGAAGCGCTCCTGGCGCCGCTGCTCGGCCTGCGCCCGCAGGATCGGACCCAGCCCGCTGCCGTGCCGCTCGGCCGAGACCAGTGCCGCGACCCAGCTCGAGACCGCCGGCAGGTCGAGGCGATCGGCGAGCGCACGCAGTGCATCGGCCCGGGTACGCCCGGCACGCACGTCGCGCAGCACCCGCTCCAGTTCCACCTGGAGCGGGCCTCCGGGGCCCTTCCCGACCGCATGCTGGAGTGCCCCGGTCAGGTTCGCTCCGGATTCGACCGACAGCGTCACGACGTCGAGATAGAACGGCAACGCGCGTCCGATCGCACGCAGGCGCGCGGCTCGGCGCTCGCGCAGCCAGGAGATCGGCCACCAGGCGCCGAGCACCAGCGCGCAGACCGCGGCGATCGGGGTCCAGCGACCGCGCACGGCGGTCATCCCGACGCTGGCCGCCCACTCGCACAGCAGCCAGGCCAGTGCCCCGAGGAGGAGCGCTCCGATCACCGACCCGGCGGCCACCTGCGCCGCATCGAGCGCGAGGTCCAGCCCCGCCTGGCGCAGACCACGGGTGCACGCCGAGCGCCACCGCGGCGGCAGGACGGGCTCGAGCACCGAGGCCAGCAGCCTCACCAGGGGCCAGGCCAGCAGCCAGGCCCGCGGCGGTCGATCCCGCCAGCGGCGATCGTCTTCGGGCATCGACGCGATCACGGCCCGCAGCAGGCCCGCGGCGAACATCGCCGACAGGCCGGCCGCGATCAGTACGGGGAGCAGGTCGAGCTCAGACATCGATGTCGACGATCCGCCGGATGACGTGCAGACCCAGGCCGAGCAGCACCGCGATGCCGCCGCACACCGCCCACCCCTGCCAGGTGACCCACAGCGGACGCATCGCCTGCGGCTCGATCACGATCAGCGCTGCGCCGACCGCAACCGGCAGCGCGGCCATGACCCATCCCTGCAGCCGCCCCTGCGCGGTCAGGGCGTCGATCTTTCCCTCGACCGCGGCCTTGCGACGCAGCGTTTCCGCCAGCCGCTCGAGCGTCTCCGCCAGATTGCCGCCGCTTTCCTGCGCGATGCGCACCGCTGCGGCGAACAAGGTCACTTCCTCGAGCGGTGCCCGACGCTCGAGGTTCGACATGGCGGTGTCGAGCCCGACCCCCAGGCGCTGCTCGCGCACCACCAGATCGAACTCGCGCCCGGCGGGCGACGGCAGCTCCCGTGCGGTCTGCGCGATCGCCTGCGGCAGGCTCGAGCCCGCCCGCAGCGCGCCCGCGACCAGCATCACGGCATCGGGCAGCTGCGCGCGCAAGCGGGCGATCCTGCGCGCCCGCAGCCAGGCGAGGGCCGCCCCCGGCAGGGCCCCCGCGATGCCCGCGACGGCCAGCATCGACAGCGGCTCGTCGGTGAGCCAGAACACGACCAGTCCGAGCGCGCACACCACGGCGACGTTCAGGCGGAACAGACGCCCGATGTCCAGGTAGACGAACGACTGCCGCAGTCCCGCGCCCATCTCGACGCCGAAGCGTTCACGCCAACGCGCGCCACCCTGACGCAGGAGGTGGACGGTCGCGACGCAGGCCAGGCCGACGCAGGCACCGGCCGCGACCAGCGCCACCAGGAGATCAGCCGGCATCATGGCTCCTTGCGAAGGGGGTGAGGTCGAGGGCCATGCCCGAGGTCCGCAGCGCCTCGTAGAACGACGGGATCGCATCGCAGCCGGTGAAGACGCCGTCGATGCGTGCGTCGCGCCGCCCCAGACGCGCCCGGAACTCGAAGATCGGCTGCATCTGGATCCGGCCCGATTCGATGCCGGTGACTTCCATGATCGACACGATCCGACGCGTGCCGTCGGCGAACCGAGACTGGTGCACCACCACGTCGACCGCCGCAGCGATCTGCTCGCGGATCGCCTGCACCGGCAGGTCCATGCCGGCCATCAGCGTCATCACCTCGAGACGCGAGACGACGTCGCGTGGGCTGTTCGCATGGACGGTCGTCAGCGATCCGTCGTGCCCGGTGTTCATCGCCTGCAGCATGTCGAGCGTCTCGCCGCCGCGGCACTCGCCGACCACGATGCGATCGGGCCGCATTCGAAGCGCATTGCGCACGAGGTCGCGGATGGTCACCTCGCCGCGCTGCTCGAGGTTCGGTGGTCGCCCCTCGAGCTGCACCAGGTGCTCGTGGCGCAGCGTCAGCTCGGCCGCGTCCTCGATGGTCACGATCCGCTCGCCTTCCGGGATCAGGTTCGACAGCACGTTGAGCAGCGTCGTCTTGCCGGAACTGGTGCCGCCCGAGATCACGATGTTGCGGCGTCGCTCGACGCAGACCCGCAGGAACGCCAGCATCCCGGGCGACGCGGCGCCGGCCTCGATCAGGTCCTCGGGGCGCAGCAGCGTGCGGTTGAACCGCCGGATGGTCAGCGCGGGGCCGCGGATCGCGAGCGGCGGGATGATGGCGTTGACCCGCGAGCCGTCGGGCAGGCGCGCATCGACCATCGGCGAGGACTCGTCGATGCGACGCCCGAGCGGCGCGACGATGCGGTCGATGATGCTGCGCACCGCGTCGTCGTCGGAGAACGCCCCCGCATGCCGCTGCAGTCGCCCGCCGCGCTCGATCCAGATCTCGTCGGCGGCATTGACCATGATCTCGCTGATCGATGCATCCTCGAGCAGTCGCTCGAGCGGACCCAGTCCGATCGCCTCGTCCAGCACGTCGACGATCAGCCGCTCGCGGTCGACGTCCTCGGGCAGCGCGATGGTCTCGTCGAGCAGCTGTTCGACGAGCGCGCGGATCTCTCCGCGAAGCGCCTCCGGATCGGCCAGGCGCAGGTCTCGCCGACGCAAGTCGATGGTCTGCAGCAGTTCCCGGTGCACGAGCCGCCGCCAGCCGACCGATTCGCGCGGCCCCGCCGGCGCATCCGACCCGGCCGCATCGGGCCCGGCGGGCTCGAGCTGGATGCGCATCCGGAACCCGCCGATCTCGACCAGGTCACCGGCCCCGAGCGGCCCGAACTCGGTGATCCGCTCGCCGTTGACCAGCGTGCCGCCCAAGGTCCCACCGTCGACGATGCGCGCGACACGGCCGGCGACGAGCACCTCCGCATGCACACGTCCGACGCGCCAGCTCGGCAGCTGCAGCTCGCAGTCGCGGCTGCGTCCGATCCGGCAGCGGCCCGGCTCGATCCGATGGGTCCGGGTCGGACGTCCGGGCTGTTCGATCGCGATCATCAGCATCGGTCTCTCCGTCGGGTCGTCAGTCGACCATCCGCACGCGCTCGCGGGAGGCCCGCCAGCGTGCGGCCGTACCGCGGTCCTCGCCGTCGCCGGCGATCCGTGCCGCGGCATCGGCGGCGGGGGACCTGCCCTCCGCCGGCGGGGTCGGGGCTGCTGGAGCGGGCACGCCCCCGGCCGCGGGCGACACCGGTGCGGGCACGCGCGCGGGCACCGGCACGGGATCCGGTCTCGCCGCCGACGCCGCGGCGGACGACGACCCGCGCCAGGCGGCCGCGGGCCTCGCGGCCGCAGCGCCGACCTCGGCCGGCATGCCGTCGAGGGCCGCGGGCGCCTCCGCACCGGCCGGCAGCTCGGGCAGCAGCCGGGTCGGCGCACGCATGGGCTCCGTACGGATCGACGACGCCGCAGCCGGCATCGGCGTGCCTTCGACGAATCTCGGCGTGATGAAGACGACCAGCTCGGTCTGCCTGTCGCGGAACAGCCGCGAGCGGAACAGCGCGCCCAGCACCGGCAGTTCGGCGGCGCCGGCGACCCGGTCCATGTTGCGCGCCCCTTCCTCGGTCAGCAGACCGGCGATGACCAGCGTCTCGTTCTCGCGCAGATTGACGTCGGTCTCGGCGCGGCGCTTGGTCAGGCCGGGCACCTCCCGGACCGCGACCTCGAAATTGATCGCCGAGATCTCGGTCGCGATGCGGGCGGAGATCAGCCCCGAGTCGCTGGCCACCGGGCTCACGTCGAACTTGACGCCGTACTCCTTGAAGCCGACGGACGCCGTGCCGAGGGCACCGGCGACGGGGATCGGCAGCTCGCCGCCCGCGACGAAGCGCGCACTGCCCCCCGAACGGCACGACAGCCTGGGCTCGGCGAGGATCACGGCGTCGCCGTTCTGCACCAGCAGGTTCAGCATCGACGTGAGCGAGGACACGATCGACAGACTGCTGGCGAACGGCGCGATGCGCGGGGCGACCTGCAGGCCCGAGCCCTCGGCCGAGCCGCCGGAGCGCAGCGCGGCGCTGCGCTGGACGTCGCCGATCACCTGGAAGCTCGGCCCCTGCATCGAGCCGCCCCACTTCACACCGATGTTCTCGAGCAGCTCGCGTCGGATCTCGATGAACTTCACGTCCATCGCGATCATCCGCTCCTGACCCACCTTCGGCAGCAGGTTGACCACCTGCGGATAGCGGCGCGCGATCTCGGCGATCCGCGCCGAGACCTCCTCCGACACCTCCGCGCCCTCGACCAGCACCTTGTCCCCGACGACCCGGACGGTCACCTTGCGCGCATCGCCGAGCATCGCGCGCACCTCGGCCACCAGCCGCTTGGTGTCCGCGGGCAGCACGTTGAAGACGTAGCTGCGCTCCGGCCCGCTGCGCCCCCACAGCAGCAGCGTGCTCTGGCCCGGAGCCTCCGGCAGGACCAGCACCTGCCGGTCGTCGAGCGCGGTGGCCTGCAGCACCTTGCCGTTGCCGACGGCGATGCGGCGAACGCCTGGCTCGTTGATGACATGGGCCTCGCCCACGTAGAGCGTGAGCGGCTCGGCGGGGTCCGGCGCCGGCGTCTGCCCGAATGCCGTCGGGAGAAGGCCCGCGATCGACGCGATCGCGGCCGCAGCGACGATCCTGGGCACGACAGACAGAAGTTGACGGTGCGTCATGGCGGTGGCCGGTGGCGATGTGTCGGGGTTCGGGGGGTGCTCATCGGTACAGCGGCACCGGAGCGGGCTGGCGCGGCGAGGACCACGGGCCGTCCGGCAATGGCCTCGCAGGCTCGTCGGCACGCGACGGCGAGGCGAGCCCCGGCGGCGGGGCCGCCTGTACGACCGGCCCTTCGGGCGGCACCGACGGGGCCGGGCCCGCCGCCGGCACCGCGATGCCCGCGGCGCCCGGGAGGGGCGCTCCGGAGCCGGACTGCGCCGGCGCCGTGCCACGTCCCCCGACGATGACTTCGACGGCCTGGACCTGAACACGCGGCGCGACGGGCGCGGGCGGTGGCGCGGGCGACGGCAGTCCCAGCAGCGTGTTGACGTCGAGGCGCGTCTCGCCGACGGTCGCCCGATCGTCCGGGTTGCGCAGCACCGCGGTCAGCTTGCCGCTGCGTTGCGCCACGACGAGCTTCTGAGCCTGCGCCGGATCGACTTCCACGGTGATGGACGTGAACGACCGCCCCGGCAGCACGTCGTCGCCCGACCCGGCCCGCGACTGGCGCCCGGTCGCGAGCACCGGTACCCCCTGCATCACGGTGCGGGTGATCTCCGGCGCGGGCAGGCCGCCGGCCGAGGGCGGACGGACCGACAGCATCAGGTCGATCCGGTCGCCGGGCTGCAGCATGCCCGACAGCGAGTTGATCTCGTCGACCGAGATGGTCATCGCCCGGATCCCCGGTCGCACCCGACTCGAGATCGATGCGGTCTCCGGATGGGCCACCGACGCCGGCAGCAGCGGCTCGCCGGCACGCATGGCGACCAGCAGTCGCGCACCGAGCAGGGCATCGAAGCCCGCAGGGACGACCACCCCGCCCGGCGTGAATTCGCGGGGCATGGTCCGCACCGCCATCGTCTCGGGGCCGACGGACTCGCCGCGACGCAGGTCGCGACGCGCGACCACCACCTCGACCATCTCGTGCCGGGGCTGCAGCCGGGCCTTCTCCAGCGCGAGCCGGTCGGCGATGTAGCTGCGCGCCCCGAACACCGCGAGCACCCCGAACCCGAGCGCACCGAGCGCCATCAGCGCCACACGGCGTGCCTTCATCGCAGCGCCGACGCGCCGGGCGAGAGCGACCAGTCGAGCGGTCATGGCAGCGAGATCGCCCAGGTGAAGCGTCGGTAATGCTCGGCGATCGCCTCGACGAGACGCTGGATCGGGCTGTCGGCGCCGATGCTCAGCGCCAGTGCGACCAGCGCGAGCACCAGCAGGTAGTCGACGGCGGCCTGCCCCGCACAGAGGCTGCGATGCGGGCTCATCGCGGCGCGCCCCAGTGCAGGACCACGGCCGTCCCGTGATCGTGGACGGCGACGGTCGCCACGAGGGCTTCGCCGCCGCGCCGGAAGGCGAGCGCCTCGCCCGAGGCATGCGGGCCGCCGCGATACCAGGCGGCCCGGCCGGCCGGGCCGCCGAAGCCGGGGTCGTCCACGAAGCCGGATGCGGCGGCCATCCGGCGCAGCCGCGACGCGGCGTCCTGCGGCGCTCCGGGGACGAGCGCCACCAGCGTCGCCGCCTGGCGCCCCGGATCGCCGTGGTCGATCTGCCGGAGCACGCGGGCGTCGTCCGGCAGCCAGCGTGCGAGACCGCCCACCGTCTGCGCGGCACCGGCACCGGAGCTCGGCTCGTTCGAGGCCGCCCGTCGCCAGGTCGACACGAGCCCCTCGGTGCCGGACGCCGTAGGCCGGAACTGGACGGTCCGCATCCCGTCGGGCCCGCGCACCGACAGCACCGTCCAGTCGGCGCTGCGGGACTCGACGACCGCGAGTCCCTCGGCGCGCCAGCGCTCGCGCAAGGTGTCGGCCAGCGGTGCCGGCGGCGCGGGCGAACGGAAGCGGTGCGTGGTCACCGCGTGGCCGTCGAAGGCGGCTGCGACCATCACCAGCTCTTGTCGGACATCGGCAGGCAGGGCATCCATCGGGCACTCCTCCTCTCAGGGGCGATCGGGTGATGGGCCGGTCGGCACGGCCGGCACGGTCGGCGCGCGGCCCCCGCCCAGGCGGTCCGGCGGGACCAGGTCGACGTCGATCTCGCGCCAGCGGAGCGCCGAGGCGGACGGCTCGATCTGCAGGACATCTGCGATCGCGAGCAGGCCGCGGGCACCCAGCCAGCCGACGTCGATCACCGGATCCGCGAGGGGCAGCCGGGATCCGGCGCTCACCCGTGTCTCGACGCTGTCCGGCGCGCCGCCGTAGGGTCCGGAGGCGTTCCAGGCGTCGGTCAGCACGGTCAGGTGCGCGCCCAGTACCAGCGGCATCGCCACCAGGCGCGACACCCAGCCGTCGCGGGACCGGCTGCGCGAGAGTCGCGTCTGGACGCGCGCATCGACGAAGCCGCCGTCGATGCGCAGACCGAAGCGGCCGGGACCGCCGACTCCGGACGCGAGATTCGAGACGCCCTGCCCCGCGGCGAACGCGAGGGGGCTGTCGAAACGCACCGGTGCGACCGACACGGTCACGTCTTCGAATCGCTCGAGCAGCGCCGCGCCGGTGCGATCGACCCACATCGCGTTGCGCTCGTCGACGCGCGGCGCGCCGGCCGCGACCCCGTCGCTGCGCAGCCCGAGGCGATGCGCGGCGAAGAACCGACGCCGGGTCTCGGTGGCGAGTTCCGGATGCCCGCCGGAATCGGCGCACGCGTCGAGACGCACCGTGCATTCGAAGGCGAGCGCCCGGGCTGCGGCGATCGTCGCCTGCTGGACGTCGAGCACCTTGGCGAGCCAGACCATCCCGAAGAACAGCGGCAGCATCGCGATCAGCGCGACGAGCAGCTCCACGAGCGCCTGCCCGCGGACACTCCGACGCCGGCGCTCAGCGCACATAGCCGAGTGCGGTCGCCCGGTGCGCGGCCGTGGGCGGCGCGAGGCGGACCTGCCAGTAGGGATTGAACAGGCTCGCGTACTCGATGCGCGCCGGCGCGTCCGCCGGTCGACGGAAGTAGACCTGCGCTGCGGACAGCGCCCACAGGTGCGGCGCCGCGCCTCCGGCGAACGCATCGGGCGGCAGCATCCGTCCGGCCGCCAGACCTCGGGACATGGAGGTGGCCACTGCCGCGCCAGGCTGGCGCGCCAGCACCGCCAGGACCGGAGACGGAAAGCGGGGATCGGCCAGTCGCCCGTAGTCGAGTTCACGCACCCGCGCGATGCCCGAGTACGCCCGAAAGCTCGAGATCGTCGTCCCCGCCAGGGCGTTGGCATCCGGGTTGTCGGCCACGCCGCGCTCCGTGCCGACGACCGCGCCGAGGGCGGTCCCCGCCTCGGCCGCGCCCCAGCCCAGCGGGAGTGCCTCGCCGTCGCGGCAGCGCAGGCGGCGTGGTCGATTGACGTGGACGGACAGCGTATCGACCGCCTCCCATCGCTCGAGGTCCTGCGAGAGCATCGTCGCTCCCCGCTTGCGCAGCACGGGCAGGCCGAGACACGGCACCGGCAGCCCGACGTCTGCCGAACGCGGCCCGGCGGTGAACGGGTCGAGCGAGGCGAGCACCAGGTCGGCGAACCGGCGCCGTTCGGCATCGGAGTCCGCGCGGTGCGTCAGCTCGAGCCAGGCGCCGGAAGGATCAGGCAGGACCCACGCGAAGAAGGACGGATCGTTGGCACGCGCGACCTCGGCCGCGACCATGCTGGCACCGAAGCCCTGGGTCGACAGGTGCAGGATCTCCTGGCTCGCCTGGAGGATCGCGCGATAGCCGACGCGCTCGGCGCCCCGGGCGGCGATCTCGAGGGCCGCCGCCCGCTCTGCCGACTCGCGGGCCAGGGTCGCCGCGTCGGCGACCCCCTCGAGCACGAGGCGGGCAGGCGGGATGACCGTGCCGACGGTGGCCGCGTTGCGGGCGAGCCGCTCGAAGTACTTCGACCACGACAGCAGCGTGACCGACTGGGCGATGGCGACCTCGTTGGCGAGGATCGCCCGGTTCGAGTAGGCGTGGTAGTTGAGCACCCGCGCCCGCCAGAGCGCGGCGCTCCAGGCGGCGGCATCGGCGGTGTCGACCAGGCGCTGCTTGGCCGCCGCCACCCGGCCCGCGCTGTACATCGCGTGCAGCATCGCACCACCGGCCAGCAGCAGGCCGAGCGCGACGACCAGCGCCTGCCCCGCGTGACGGCGGCGGGCGGCACGGGACGCCGCATGACGCGCGCCGCGGCGGCGGCCGGGACCTCGAACGGCAGACATGGCGGCGGCCCGGGCGGCGGCGCGATGCGCGGCTCAGTGGTTGCCGGCGTTGAAGTTCTGCAGACCCTTGCGCGTGGCCGCCGCGCCCTGCGCCGCGGTCGCGTTGCCCTGGGCGCCGGTGATGGCGTTGCCGCCGTCCTGGCCGGACACCTCGAGCGCCAGGCCCGCGGTCTGCTGGCGCAGCGTCTGCCCGAAGAGCGTGTACGTGCCGATCGCGGCGACCGCGATCAGGGCGACGACGATCAGGTACTCGGTCATGCCCTGCCCGCGCTCGCGGACGGACGGATTCGCGTGGTCGAAGCGGTTCATCGTGGGACTCTCCGGTGGGGTGGATGGAGTCCCATCTTCGACGTCGCACACCGGCCGCACCATTCGACGAACGGCCGAGAACACGGCCGCCGAGCCTAGATCGCGCGGACGATCCGGCCGGTCCCACGGCGTGCTACGGGCACCGCCCCGCCAGGCCGCAAAGCAAACGGGCCGCGCCCCGGATCACTCCGGTGCGCGGCCCGCGTGCGAGGCGCCTTCGATCGGCCGAAGACGCCCCGTCAGCCCGCAGTCAGACGACTCAGGCGGCCTTCTTCGAGGCGGTCTTGCCGTCGAAGAACTGCTCGTCCTCGGTCGAGCCCTTGAGGGCCGCCGTCGACGACTCGCGCTCGATCGTGGTGGTCACCGCGTCGAAGTAGCCGGTGCCGACCTCGCGCTGGTGCTTGACCGCGGTGAAGCCGCGCTCGGCCGCCGCGAACTCGGCTTCCTGCAGCTCGACGAACGCGCTCATGTTGTTGCGCGCGTAGCCGTAGGCCAGGTTGAACATCGAGTAGTTCAGGCTGTGGAAGCCGGCCAGCGTGATGAACTGGAACTTGTAGCCCATCGCGCCCAGCTCGCGCTGGAACTTGGCGATGGTCGACTCGTCGAGGTTGCGCTTCCAGTTGAACGACGGCGAGCAGTTGTACGCGAGCATCTTGCCCGGGAACTGCTTCTGGATCGCCTCGGCGAACTTGCGGGCGAACTCGAGGTCGGGCTTGCCGGTCTCGCACCAGATCAGGTCCGCGTACGGCGCGTAGGCCAGGCCGCGCGAGATCGCCTGGTCGATGCCCGGGCGGGTCTTGAAGAAGCCTTCGACGGTGCGCTCGCCGGTGATGAAGGGCTTGTCGGTCTCGTCGACGTCGGAGGTCACCAGGTCGGCGGCCTCCGCGTCGGTGCGGGCCAGCAGCACGGTCGGCACGCCCATCACGTCGGAGGCGAGGCGCGCGGCGACGAGCTTGGCGACGGCTTCACGCGAGGGCACGAGCACCTTGCCGCCCATGTGGCCGCACTTCTTGACGGCGGCGAGCTGGTCCTCGAAGTGCACGCCCGAGGCGCCGGCCTCGATCATCGACTTCATCAGCTCGAAGGCGTTCAGCACGCCGCCGAAGCCGGCTTCCGCGTCCGCCACGATCGGGGCGAAGTAGTCGATGTAGCCCGGGTCGTTCGGGTT
>Ga0105105_10001101_pt1 | contig 11648 bp, 9 predicted proteins | sample PPLLaktember2015_4_FD_79108 | JGI IMG/M metagenome (GOLD analysis project Ga0105105, IMG submission 79108) | Freshwater sediment microbial communities from Prairie Pothole Lake near Jamestown, North Dakota, USA - PPLs Lake P8 Core (1) Depth... | ecosystem: Environmental > Aquatic > Freshwater >... | reverse complement strand
GCGGGAACTGATGGCCCAGTTCGGCGCGGGCCGCGGCACCGTGCGAGAGGCGCTGTTCGCGCTCCGGAAGATGGGCCTGGTCGAGCTGTCGGCCGGCGAACGCGCCGCGGCGACGCGGCCGACCGCGCAGCGCGTCGTCGGCGAGCTGGGCGGCGCCGTGCGCCAGTTCCTCGCCACGGCGGAAGGCGTCCGACAGTTCCAGGAGGCCCGTCATCTGCTCGAGCGCGCCCTCGCGCGCGAGGCGGCGCGACGCGCGACGCACGACCAGCTCCGCGAACTGCTGGAGGCCTGCGAAGCACACCGCACGGCGCGCGACGATGCCACCGCGATCGATGCCGACGTCGCATTCCACGACGCGATCGCCCGGATCGGCGGCAACCCGCTGCTGTCGGCGCTGCACGGCGCCTCCCTGGCCTGGCTGAGGGAGCAGCGCTCGACCTCGCTCCGCGCCCGGGGTGCGAAGGTCGCGGCCGAGCGTGCCCACCGACGCATCTACGACGCGATCGCCGCAGGCGACGCCGAAGCGGCCGAACGAGCCATGGGCGGGCATCTCGACGAGGTCGCCGCACTGTACTGGCGGGCGGCCGGGGACACCTCGTCCGCAGCGCCGCACGCGCCGTCCAAGCCCCGCGCCACGAACGCCGCGCGTCCGGCTCGCCGACGGCCCCCCTCCGATCGCGACGCGGCCTGACCGAGCCGCCGGACGCGACGGCTACGCCGCCCGCGCCTTCGCGAACCCCGCCTCCAGCGCCCCCACGATGCGCATCGCGTCCGCCTCGTCGATGATCAGGGGCGGCGACAGGATCGCCACGTTGCCCGACGTGCGGATCAGCGCGCCCGCCTCGTAGGTGCCGTCGAGCAGTCGCGTCATGAATGCGGCGTCGACCGGCGCCTTCGTGTCGCGGTCGGCCACGCACTCCATCGCCAGCATCAGGCCGGTGCCGCGCACCTCGCCGATGCTCGGGCACGAGGCCGCGAGCGACTCGAGACCGGCCTTGAGCACCGCGCCGACACGCGCCGCCCGCGGCGCGAGATCGAGCCGGCGCGTCTCCGCCAGCGCGGCGAGCGCCGCCGCGCAGCCCACCGGGTGGCCCGAGTAGGTGTAGCCCGAGTAGATGCCGCCCGAGCCATCGGCCTGCATGAACGCCTGCTCGACGCGCTCGCCGATGCCGACCGCACCGAACGGGAAATAGGCGGAGGTGATCGCCTTGGCGAAGCACATCAGGTCGGGCCGCACGCCCATCAGCCGCGACCCGAACCACTCGCCGGTGCGCCCGAACCCGGTGATCACCTCGTCGGCGATGGTCAGGATGCCGTGCCGGCGGCACAGCGCGACGACGTCGCGCAGGAAGCCCTCGGGCGGCACGAACACGCCGCCGGCGCCGAGCACCGGCTCGAAGACGAAGGCCGCGATCGTGTCGGCGCCCTGGAAGCGGATCTCCTCGTCGAGCAGGTTCAGGCACAGCGTCGCCAGGCGCTGCGGATCGGACTCGCCGAACGGATTGCGGTAGGTCCACGGGAACGGGACGTGGAAGCAGCCGGGCAGCAGCGGCTCGTAGGGCCGGCGGAACCGGTCGTTGCCGTTGACCGAGGCCGCGCCGAAATGGGTGCCGTGGTAGCCCTTGCGGAAGGCCAGGAACTTGGTGCGGTCCTTCTGGCCGACGACCTTCCAGTACTGGCGCGCCAGCCTGAGCGACACCTCGACCGAGTCGGAGCCGCCGGCGGTGAACGCGAAGCGGCGCATGCCCTCGGGCTCGAGCCAGTGCGTGAGCGTCTCGGACAGCTCGATCAGCGGCGCGTTGGTCGTGCCGCGGAAGGCCGACGCGTACGGCAGGGTCTCGAGCTGCTCGGCGATGGCGCGCTTGACCGGCTCGCTGGAGTAGCCGAGGTTCACGTTCCACAGGCCGCCGACCGCATCGATGACGCGGTGGCCGCGGTGGTCCTCGACGTGCACGCCCTCGCCGCGCGCGATGATCCGCGGCGGCGACTGCTCCATCTCGCGCGGATGCGCCATGGGGTGCCAGACGTGGCGCGCGTTGTGCGCGTCGAGGAAGTCGCTGTCGCTCATCGCGGAGATCCCTGCAGGCCCGGCACGTCGAGCCCGAGGCGGCGCGCGGCCTCCTCGAAGGCCGCGCGCGGGCGGTTGACGTCGAGATGGATCGCCTGCAGTCCGCAGGCCAGGCCGCCCGCGACGTTGCGCGGCTGGTCGTCGATGAACACCACGTCGGCGGGGGCCGCGTCGAGCGCGACGCAGGCCATCCGGTAGGCGCGCGGATCGGGCTTGAGGATCCGCGTCCAGGTGCCGTCGACGACGGTGTCGAAGGCATCGAGCACGCGCAGCCGGCGGGCCAGCGCCTCGCCGTAGAACAGCACGAGCTCGTTGGTCAGCAGGCCGACGCGCCGGCCGGCGGCACGCGCCGCGTCGATCAGGGCGCGCGCCTCGGGGCGCACGCAGCCGTCGGGATCGTGCTCGCGGGCCGCGCGGATCATGGACACGACATCGAGCGGACGGCCGACGCGCTCGCCGAGCTCGGCGGCGCGACGGTGCCAGTAGTCGCGCTCGGTGAGCTCGCCGGCCTGCATCGCCCGCCACAGCGGATCGTCGCCCCGCTCCAGCGGGCCGGTCCAGTCGAGCGTGCCGGCCGGCAGCGCGAAGGCGCGCTCGATCGCACCGAGGTCCTCGAACAGGCTCAGGCCGACGACCGAGCCGAAATCGAGCAGCAGATGGGGGACGGGCATCGAGGCGGCCGGGTGCGGGTGCGCGCGCCGCGGCGCGGCGGGCGGGCCCGCGCGCTCGGCGCGCGGGCAGCCGAATCATATCGGCCGGGTACCGGGGATGCACGCGGCGCGGCCGCGCGCGACACTCACTTGAGCGCGCGCTCGACCCACCAGTTCGGCTGCGCGGCGTCGAAGGCACCGGTCGCCGCGAGGCGATTCGCCAGCTCCAGCGAGGCGAGGCCGGCGGCGGACTCGACCAGCCAGGCCCGCTCGCCCAGCCGGCGCGTCGGGCGCGCGTCGTGCGACGCCAGCAGCGCGCGCGCGGCCGGCTCGTCGAGCGGGCTGCGGGTCATCACGACCACGCCGCCGGGCAGCGCGCGCAGGCGCCCCCCCTCGTCGCGGAACACCGGCGACTGCAGGCTCGGCGAGACGTCCTTCAGGGCCCCGCCGCTGCCGGCCCGCAGCGCCACCGACTTGCCGGTGAGCGCGCCGGAGAAGTCGGCATGCAGGCCCGACTCGAGCGTGAGCGTGCGGCGGGCCGCACCGTCGTGCCAGGCGTGCGAGGCCGCGACCCGCTTGCCGGCGGCGGCCTTGTCGGAGCCGGCGGGCGCCACGCCCTGCGCGGCGACCCCGCCCGCGAGCACCGCTCCTGCGAGCAGGGCGCAGAGCGGGCGGATGGGCAGGCGGGCGAACAGCCGTACGAACAGGCGGGAACACGGCACATCGGCGCGCGCCCGGGCGGTCGGGCCGCGGCGGCCCGTGTCGGCCAGAGGTCTAGCGGCCATGGATCTTGATGCTCCAGCTGTCGAAGGTGCCCTGGTCGCCCGGGGCGAGATCGGTCAGGTCGAGACGCCAGGTCCCGTTGGCGGCCTCGTCGAGATGCCGCAGCGAGCCGAAGACATGGCCAGCCGCATAGCTGCCGCAGCCGGTTCCGCCGCCACAGGCGCGGCGGTCGGCCAGCTGGCTGGTCGTGGTGCTCGGGCTCGCGAGCCGCACCTGCAGGTCGCCCGCGTAGGAATGCGTCGCGGTCAGCGTGACCTCGACGAACTCGATCTGGCTGATGGCGCAGCCGGTGATCGCGATGGTGCTGGGCACCGTCGTGCCGGATCCCTGCACCAGGGAATCGGGCAGGGTCTGGTTGACCGTCGCGCTCGCGGTGCACGTCCTCAGCGTGGCGCTGCCGCCGACCGAGGTCCAGGACTGCGCCGTAAGCACCGCCTCTTTGGCGTCGGCGACGCCGAAGCCGTAGCGGTGGCTGAACGCGCGGGGCTGCGCATCGGAGCGGCGCGAGGTCAGCACGCTCGATTCCCAGCTCGTATCGCCGAGAACGGTGCGCCGCGCCGTGCTCGCGAGGATCAGCCGCACGTCGCGCCAGGTGAGGTTCGGATTCGCCGCGAGCATCAGCGCCACCACGCCCGAGACCATCGGCGCGGACGCCGAGGTGCCGCTGAAGTCGGTGCGGGTGCCGCCGAGCAGCGAGGTGGTCACGACGTTCGAGACGTTGCCCGAGGAGGGCGCGCACACCGTCAGGTTGGCCCCCGGCTCGGAATAGGACGCGGGCGCGCCGGCATGGTCGACCGCGCAGACGGCGATCACGCCGAGCCGGTTCACGTAGCCGTCGTAGTTCGAGTTGTCTTCCTGGCAGACACCCGCGGCGCGTCGGAAGCACCCGCCGTTGCCGCCCGAGAACACGTAGACCGAGCCCTTGCCGGCCCGACCGCTGGTGATGCCGGTGGTCAGCGCATCGAGGAACAGCGTGTCGGCGGCATGCAGCCCGCCGTCGTCGGGCGAGCCCCAGCTGTTGTGGTAGACGCCGACCGCCGAGCCGTCGCGCTTCAGCGCGTCGGCGATGTCGACATCGCTGTTGCTGGAGAGCGCGTCGAACGCGACCAGCGAGGCGCGCGGCGCGACCCCCGAGCCCGCGAGGGCGTTGCCGTCGCGCGCCGCGGCCAGGCCGGCGACCGCGGTGCCGTGGCCCTCGATCGGCCCCGACGCCGTGCTCGCGGTGGAGCACGGCAGCGGCCACACGCTCCCGTAGTTGCTCGGCCGATAGCTGAAGCTCGCCCCCTCGACCAGGTTCGGCCGCAGGTCGGGGTGGGTGACCTCGATCGCGTCGTCGATGACCGCGATCCGGGCCCCTGCGCCTTTGGTGAACGCCCAGGCGTCGGTCACGCGCAGATCTTCCCCCGGGGAGCCGCCGCTCTGACCGGTGTTCGTCAGGTGCCACTGCTGCGCGAGCAGCGGATCGGCCCCGGCGAGCGCGGCGGGCGCCACGATCGAGTACTCGACGCAGCCGGGACCGACGGAGACCTTGCCGTTGACGGGCGCCGGCGCGGGGGCGGGGGCCGGAGCCGGTGCGGGGCCGGGCGCCGGCGCAGGCGCAGGCGTCGGGGCCGGCGCGGGCGCGGCGGTCGAGCCGCCTCCCCCGCCGCATCCGGCCAGACCGGCCAGCGCCGCCGCCAGCACGACCGCGGGGGCCAGTCCTGAGAAAGAGGTCGAGCGACGGAGCGAGGCGCGCATGGGAACGGTCGGGGTGGCAGGCCGCCACCCGGATCGGCGGACGGCATTCGGCGTCTATGGTCGAGAGTATCGGCCCGGGCGGCACCCGCGCCGCCCGTTCCACGACGGACGGACGAGGCGGAAAGCGTGCCGGCGCGCCCGCCTACGCCGTGCCGCGCGGCGGCGGAACCGGAACGGCCGGACCCGGCACGGCAGGTGGAGGTCCATGGGACAATCGGAGCTTTACCGCGCGCCCGCCCCCAGGCCCCGAATGATCCGCACGCCCGACACCTTCCACCCGGCACTCGACCTCGGCCTGCACGACGACGCCATCGTCCACCTGTTCGTGCGCGACGCGCTCGTGCAGCCCCTCGACGAGCCGCGTCCGATGCGCTGGCGCACGCTGCGGATGTTCGGCTTCGAAGCCGCCCGGGTGCAGCCGATCGGGCGCCACGAAGGCGTCGACCACCTGGCGGTGGCCCTGCCCGACGACCATCCGGCCGACCGGATGCCCGACGGCTGGCGCGCGGCCGGCCTGCGCAACTGGTTCGGCATGCTCGACGACGCGACGCTCGCGATCGCGATGCGCGGCGTGCAGATGCTCGAATGGGACCGCACGCACCGCTTCTGCGGCGCCTGCGGCACGCCGACCGAACAGGCCGCCGGGGAGCGCGCCAAGCGCTGCCCGTCCTGCGGCCTGACCGTCTACCCGCGCATCTCGCCGGCGATGATGGTGCTGGTCACCCGCGGCGACGAGCTGCTGCTCGGACGCGGCGTGAACTTCCCGCCGGGCCGCTACAGCGCGCTCGCCGGCTTCCTGGAGGCCGGCGAGACGATCGAGGAATGCGTCGCCCGGGAGGTGATGGAGGAGACCAACGTCGAGGTGCGCGACCTGCGCTACTTCGGCAGCCAGAGCTGGCCGTTCCCCAACTCGCTGATGATCGCGTTCACCGCCGAGTACGCCGGCGGCGAGCTGCGCCACGACCCGGCCGAGCTCGCCGACGCGCAGTGGTTCGCGCTCGACGCGCTGCCGCAGATGCCGCCGCGCCTGAGCATCGCGCGCGCGCTGATCGACTCGACCATCGCGCGCATGCGGGGCGACCCGCCGCGCTGAGCCGGGTCGCTCAGTCGGCCAGGCAGCGCTCCGCGCGCCAGCCGTACAGCCACTCGAGCGCATCGTAGAAGCGCTCGGGCGAGCGGCCCCGCCACAGGTCGTTGCGCACCAGGCGCTCGACGCCCCGCGCGTGATAGAGCCGCCCCATCTCGCGCGCCGAGAGCACCACGCGTGCCGTCCTCGCGATCCGCGAGCGCTCGTAGCGCGAGAACGCGGCCTCGAGGTCGTCGCCGTGGGCACGCACCGCCTCGCCGAGCGTCACCGCGTCCTCGAGCGCCATGCACGCGCCCTGCGCGAGGTACTGCAGCATCGGATGCGCGGCGTCGCCGAGCAGCGTCGTGCGCCCGTGGGTCCAGCGGCCGATCGGCTCGCGGTCGGCGGTCGCCCAGCGTTTCCAGCTCTTCGGCAGGTCGATGAGCTGGCGCGGCTGCGGCAGGATCCCGTCGAAGTACGAGCGGACCTCCTCGGGGCTGCCCTCGCGCACCCCCCATTCCTCGCGCTCGCGGCTGTGGAACGTGACGACGACGTTGTACTGCTCGCCGCCGCGCAGCGGATAGTGGACCAGGTGGCAGTCGGGCCCGGACCAGACGACCGGCGCGTTCCAGCGCAGGTCGGCGGGGAAGTCGGCGGCCTCGACCACCGCCCGGTAGACGACGTGACCGGAGACCCGTACGGGGTCGCCGACGTACTGCGCGCGCACCGCCGAGCGCACGCCGTCGCAGGCGACCAGCGCCGTCCCCTCGTGACGCCCGCCGTGCTGGTCGATCGCGACCACGCGGGCGCCGTCCTGCTCGACACGCTCGACGCGGACGGACGTCAGCAGCTCGATGTCACCGCGCTCGCGCACGCCGTCGAGCAGCGAGCCGTGCGCGTCGGCGCGATGGATCACCGCGTACGGGTTGCCGAAGCGCGCCCGGAACGCATCGCCCACCGGCAGCGACGCGACGGTGCCGCCATCGACCGCGTCCATCATCGCCATGCGCTCGACGTACACCGCGCGCGAGCGGGCGGTCGGGCCGACGCCCAGCGCGTCGAAGGCGTTGAACGCGTTCGGCCCGAGCTGGATGCCGGCACCGATCTCGCCGATCTCGGCGGCCTGCTCGAGGACCGCCACCCGCCGGCCCGCGCGCGCCAGCGCGAGGGCGGCCGCGAGCCCGCCGATGCCGCCGCCCGCCACCAGGATCCGGTCGCCGGTCATGCTCCGGGTCGCGTCCGCCGCCATCGCCCACCTCCGTTCCGCAGGCCGCGATTGTAGTCGTCGCGCCCGGGCGCCCGGCGGTGCGGCCGGTATGATCGGCCGCACACGGAGGAGGAGCGATGCGCACGAACGCGGTGAAGACCCTGATGCAATCGGGCGGCACGGCCCTGATCGGCTGGGCGGGGATCGGCAACAGCTATTCGGCCGAGCTGCTCGGCCACTCGGGCTTCGACGGCGTGGTCGTCGACATGCAGCACGGTCAGGTCTACCTCGACCAGGCGGTCGGCATGCTGCAGGCGCTGTCGGCGACGCCGGCGATCCCGATGGCACGGGTCACCGCCAACCACTTCGCCGAGATCAACAAGATCCTCGACTCGGGCGCGTACGGCGTGATCGTGCCGATGATCGACACCGCCGACGACGCGCGCCGCGTGGTCGAGGCGGTGCGGTATCCGCCGCGCGGGCGACGCTCGTTCGGACCGGCGCGCGGCCTGCTGTACGGCGGGCAGGATTACCCGCAGCACGCCGACGACGAGCTGCTCGCGTTCGCGATGATCGAGACCCCGCAGGCGATGGAGAACCTCGACGCGATCGCGGCGGTGCCCGGGCTCGACGGCCTGTTCATCGGCCCGGCCGACCTGTCGCTGGCGCTCGGCGTGTCGCCCGCGCCCAGATGGCGCGAGGAGCCGCTGCGCGGCGCGATCGCGCGGATCCTCGCGGCTGCGCGCGCCCACGGCAAGCTGGCCGGCATCTTCTGCACCGGCCCCGAGATGGCGATCGACATGCAGGCCGCGGGCTTCGGGATGCTGGTGCCCGGCAACGACGCGGCGCTGCTGCGCGGCGCGGCCCAGGCCGCCTGCGACCGGATCCGCGGCGCGGCCCCGACGGCACCGAAGGCCGCGTACTGAAGCGGGCGGCCGAAGCCCGCCGGTGAGGCGGGCCGTCGCAGCCCGCCGGTGAGGCGGGCGGTCGACGGTCTCGTCCCGAGGTGCCCGGCCAACGGCCTCTCGACCGCCGGCACCCTGCCTGCGACCCGGCCGTCGGCAGGGGCACCGGGCGGGGGCGGGTGGCCTGTCACCATCGGCTCTCCTCGACCCAATCCCGGCACGTTTCGGGGCGGACCGGCCCCTGATGCCGAGCGCCGCGCCGCGACGGCCCGACCCGAACGCCCATGTCCGCAGTCTTCGGCATCGAACAGGCTCGCGACTACATGCACAAGCTGCTCGGCGCGATGGCGCGCGGCGGCGGTTCCGACCTGTTCATCTCGGCCGACTTCCCGCCGTCGATGAAGGCCAACGGCGAGATGCGCGCGCTGGCCGAGCAGAAGCTGGCGCCCGCCCTGACCGAGAAGCTCGCGCATGCGCTGATGAACGAGCGCCAGATCGCCGAGTTCCAGCAGGAGCTGGAATGCAACTTCGCGATCACCGTGCCGGGCATCTCGCGCTTTCGCGTGAACGTGTTCGTCCAGCAGCAGTCGGTCGGCATGGTGATCCGCACGATCGCCTCGGAGATCCCGAACTTCGAGAAGCTCGCGCTGCCCGACGTGCTCAAGACCCTGATCATGACCAAGCGCGGCCTGGTGCTGGTGGTGGGCGGGACGGGCTCGGGCAAGTCGACGACGCTGGCGGCGATGATCGACCACCGCAACCGCAGCTCGAAGGGCCACATCATCACCGTCGAGGATCCGGTCGAGTACGTGCACGCGCCGAAGGGGTGCCTGATCACGCACCGCGAGGTCGGCGTCGACACGCTGAGCTGGCATGCAGCGCTCAAGAACACGCTGCGCCAGGCGCCCGACGTGATCCTGATCGGCGAGATCCGCGACACCGAGACGATGGAACACGCGATCGCCTTCGCGGAGACCGGTCACCTCTGCCTGGGCACCCTGCACGCGAACAACGCGAACCAGGCGATCGACCGGATCATCAACTTCTTCCCCGAGGAGCGGCGCGGCCAGCTGCTGATGGACCTGTCCTCGAACATGCGCGCGATCATCTCGCAGCGACTGGTGCGCACCGCCGACGGCCGCGGCCGCAAGGCGGCGATCGAGGTCCTGATCAACACGCCCACGCTCGCCGAGAAGATCCGCGAAGGCGAGTTCCACGAGATCAAGGCGATCATGTCCAAGTCGCGCGAGCTCGGGATGATGACCTTCGACGACGCCCTCTTCGACCTCTACGACGCCGGGCACATCGACTACGACGAGGCGATCCGCAACGCCGACAGCGCCAACGCGCTGCGCCTGAACATCAAGCTCAAGAGCCGCCGGGGCGAGCCGACGCAGAAGGCGCGGGGCGGACTGGCGATCCAGGACTAGGACTAGGGCGCGGGCTCGGGCCGACGGGGCGCGGGCCCCGGGCGGACCGGGCGACCCGGCCCTGCCCGCGGCACCTCGAACACACGCTCGCCCGCGATCGCGAACAGCCGCTGCGGCGCGGCGCGCGAGACGCTCGCGGCACCGGTGAAGTCGCCGAACGCCGGCAGTACCGTCTGCGAGCGACCGACGCTGAAGCACGCCAGGCGGGCCGAGTCGCCGCCGCGCCCGTGCAGGCGCACCGCCGGATGCAGGTGACCGGCGAGCCGGTAGCCGGATTCGCGCGCGGGTGCGTGGTGGCGACCGTCTTTCCGGCCATCCTGTCCCGGCTGACCCTCGCGGCCGTGGTCGTCGAGATCGTCGAGCGGCTCGTGGCACAGCGCGAACGGCCCGAACGCGGCCGGGGCGGTCACGACCTCGATGCCGAGGTCGGCCGGCGGGTCGCCGGCACGGTCGTCGTGATTGCCGCGGACCAGCACGCAGTGCAGCGCCGGGCGCTCGCGTCGCCATGCGCGCAGCGCCGACACCGTCGCATGGGCCTGGGCGGGACGCGCGTGCAGCAGGTCGCCGAGCACCACCAGGCGGCGCGCGCCGCAGCCGTCGACCAGTTCGCCGAGGCGCCCGAGCGTGGCCTCGGTGGGACCGGACGGCACGGGCACGCCGAGTGCGCGGAAGGTCTCGGCCTTGCCCAGGTGCACGTCGGCGACGAACACCGTGCCCTCGGCGGGCCACCAGAGCGCACGTTTGGCGAGCAGGCGCACGGTGACCCCGGCGAGCTCGACGTCGAGCCCGCCGAGCCGTTCGGACTCGAGCGTCGGGGAAACCATCGCAGGATTCTAGCGGTGCGGGCCCCGGGCCCCCGAAGTGCGCTAGGCTGCGCGGCGCATCGCCCGCCCCTGCCGAACGAGGATCCGCCGTGACCGCCCTGCACTTCGACGACGCCGACGTCCGCCGGCTGCTCAGCCTGGAGGCCCTGCTGCCCGCGATGCGGCGCGCGCTCGAGGACCTGTCCGCCGGACGTGTCGTCCAGCCGCTGCGGACCGTGATGGACATCCCCGCCGAGCAGGGCTACTTCTTCCTCAAGCCCGCGCTGACAGCGGATGCGCTCGCCACCAAGCTGATCACCCTGATCCCGGGCAATCCGGCGCGCGGGCTGCCGACGCTGCTGGCGACGATCGTGCTGATGGACCCGGCCACCGGCCGCACCCTCGCCACGATGGACGGCACCTGGATCACCGAGCTGCGGACCGCCGCGGTCTCGGCGGTCGCCGCCGACGCGATCGTGCCGCCTGGACCGAAGGTCGTGGCGATGCTGGGCAGCGGCGCGCTCGCCCGCACCCATGCGGCGGCGCTGCGGGCGGTGCGGCCGGTCTCCGAGATCCGGGTGTGGAGCCGCGACCCGGCCAACGTCGCGCGCTGCGCCGCCGAGATCGGCGGTGTGGCCTGCGCGAGCGCCGAGGCGGCGGTGCGCGGCGCCGACATCGTCTGCACGGTCACCAACGCCACCGAGCCGGTGCTGCGCGGCGCGTGGCTCAAGGCCGGGGCGTTCGTCGCAGCGGTCGGCGCGCCGCGCCCGAACTGGCGCGAACTCGACGACGACGCGATGCGCCACCTGCTGATCGCCGACAGCCGCCATTCCGCCGAACACGAGGCCGGCGACGTCATCGAGTCGGGTGCGACCGTCACGGCCGAGATCGGCGAGATCCTGGCCGGCTCGGTCGCTGCGCCCGCCGCGGGCACGACGGTGATCTTCAAGGCCCTCGGCCAGGCCGTCGAGGATGCGGTCTCGGCACGACTGGTCTACG
>Ga0105105_10001100_pt1 | contig 11651 bp, 16 predicted proteins | sample PPLLaktember2015_4_FD_79108 | JGI IMG/M metagenome (GOLD analysis project Ga0105105, IMG submission 79108) | Freshwater sediment microbial communities from Prairie Pothole Lake near Jamestown, North Dakota, USA - PPLs Lake P8 Core (1) Depth... | ecosystem: Environmental > Aquatic > Freshwater >... | reverse complement strand
GGTCCTCCTGCTTCAGGCGTATCTTGCGGCCAGCGCCGGCGACCTCGGTACTCGATGGGCTAGAGGAGACTAGTTCTTGCGCTTCTCCTCGCGGGCGAGGTACTCGACGATGGCCTCGACGACGAGGTAGTTGACCGAACGGTCCTTCGTCTCGGCGAGCTTCATCAGACGTTCGACTGGCTTCTGATCGAGCTTGTTCTTGGGAACGTAGATCGAGATCTTGTCAAGCAATTCTTTGTGCGCCACGAGCCGCCTCCCTCATCCATGGGTCTTGCAGGTTCTATTGTAGCAAGATCCGATAGACGCGGCAACCGCCTACCTGTCGCCAGGTTGGCCACTACGTGGGCGACGAGCCGGCGGAGCGGAGGCAGGCCTCGATGAACGGAAGCAACTCCCCGTCTAGAACATCGTCCACGTTGCCGGTCTCGACGAGGGTCCGGTGGTCTTTCACGAGCTGATAAGGGTGGAGGACGTAGGAGCGGATTTGGCTTCCCCACTCATTCTCCCGCGTCTCTCCCTTCAGCTCTTCAAGCTTCTCGGCTCGTTGGCGCCGGAGGAGGTCGGCCAGTTTGGCGTGGAGAACGCGCATCGCCGTCGCTTTGTTCTGGTGCTGGCTGCGCTCGTTCTGGCAGGAGGCGACGAGTCCCGTCGGAAGGTGCGTGATGCGCACGGCGGAGTCTGTCACATTGACGTGCTGCCCACCGGCTCCCGAGGAGCGATAGGTGTCGATGCGAAGATCCTTGGGATCCAGCTCGACCAGCACTTCTGCCGTCACGGGCGTGACGGTTATCGCAGCAAAGGACGTGTGCCGGCGGTGCGCGGCGTCGTAGGGTGAAAGGCGAACGAGGCGATGAACGCCGGCTTCGTTGCGCAGGTTGCCGTAGGCATATTCGCCCTTCACCTCGAGGGTGGTGCTGCGGATTCCGGCTGTGTCGCCCGGGCTTGCCTCAAGCATCGTCGCGGCGAACCCCATCCGCTCGCAAAACCGCCCGTACATGCGAAGCAGCATCTCGGCCCAGTCTTGGGAGTCTGTGCCTCCCGCCCCGGCGTTGATCGACAGATAGCAGTCCGAGGCGTCATGCTCGCCGACAAACGAGAGCTCAACGTTGAATGCGCGCAACGCCTCGGAAAGCAGACTGGCGCGCCGAGAGACAGAGGCCGCCTCCGCCTCATCCCCCGCCTCGAGAGCCATGGCGTGAAGTAGGCTGATCTCGTCTAGCTCTGCGCTGGCTCGGTCCCAGCGCGCGAGCGCGTTCTTCGCGCGCTCGACGCGACGCGCGACATCGGTCGCTCGGTCCCGCCGATCCCAGAACCCGGGACCCGACATCTCCCCCTCGAGATCGGCGATCTCCCGTTCAAGTGTCGGGCGGTCAAAGGTGCTCACCGATCTTTTCGAGATCGCGGCGCAAGCTCCCTAGCTGTTCGTCGAGCATTGGACTCCCTCGTCCGCGCACGGCGCAGGCGGTGTCTTTTGTATGCGCTTCACGTCCGTTCTGCAAGCCTCCCCCGTTTCCCGGCGTCGCGGACGACCTCGGATCGTGTCCGATAGAATGATCGGATGGGAGGCCCGGAGCGGAGCGATCGCTCTGGGGCGCAGACGAATGACACGACAGACGCGAACCGAGGAGCTGACGATTCGCGGCGAGGACCTCGTCGCCACAGTGAAGTCGCTCGTACACGAGGGAAACATCCGCCGCATCACCATCAAGAACCGCGAGGGCAAGGTCCTAATCGAAGTCCCACTCACCCTGGGCGTCGTGGGAGCGCTCTTCCTGCCTACGCTCGCCGCACTCGGGGCACTGGCTGCCCTTGTGACGGAGTACACGATCGTCGTCGAACGCGTCGACGACACGAGTGAGTGAGGACGGGCGTGGCGCAATTCCTGTATCTCATCCGGCCGTCTCGACCTGGCTTCCTCACCGCGCCGACTCTCGATGAGCAGGCGCGCGTGAGTGAGCACTTCGCTTACCTCGTGGGGCTATCTCGCAGGGGCGTCGTCCTCCTCGCGGGGCGTACCCAGAACTCGGACGAAACGACGTTTGGCATCGTTATCTTCGAAGCACGCACGCCCGAAGAGGCCCACGACGTCATGCGGGGCGACCCTGCGGTGCAAGCCGGGGTGTTTGCCGCCGAGCTCTTCCCTTATCGGGTGGCTATCGTTTCGCCCCGAATAGCGGATGCCGCGGCTTCGTCGGGCTGACCCCTCACGGCGACGCCGCGCCGTCGACGGTGAGCCGAATCTGATCGTAAGACGGGCGCCCGGTTGCGTCGTGAATCGTGAACGTGATCGTGACGCGCTTGGCCTCCGTCGCGGCCATCTCGGGCGCGTGGTAGACCGGCTCGAGTGTGTCGGCTCGCTCGAACCACCCCTGGCTTGCCGACCACGAGAAGCAAACCGACGAGCAGGCCGGGTTGGTCACCATGGCACGCAACGGCGTCGCAGACTCCTCGGCCACATGTGCCGGGAACTGCCGCACGATGCGCGGCGTCGGCCGCTCCTCGGGTGCGAGGGAAGGACCGACGTGCGGCCATGACGAGTTCCAGACGGCGCCACAACCCTGATCGCAGGGGCACGGCACAGGCTGCACGTGGCAGGCGGGGGCGGCCGGCGCTTGGCTCACACACGGCCCCGCGCACGGGACATCGGGCTCCGGGCAGCGGCTCTTGATCAGAGCAGGCGGGCACGGCGGAGGCGGACATGTGGAGACGCCCGCAAGGGCCATCTCGCCGCAGCCGCGCTGAGATGGGCAAGCGAGTGGATCGCGAATCCGGAGGACCGCCGTGTCGCGCGCCGTGGCGCCCGTGCGGTCCGTCACCGTCAGCGTCAGCGTGACTTCCTGGCAGCAGTCGCAAGCGGACGGCGATGTGTAGATTGCGTCCGGGCGCGTCGGATCCGAGAAGAACCCGAGCCCGCCGACGGCGGCCCACCGATACGTCACGGACCCGCCAGACGAGCCGCCCGCTCCCGAAAGCCGAACGGCCTCTCGCTCGCCGACCACGCGATCGACGCCGGCATCGGCCCAGAGCGAGGAGACTGCCGTCGCGGCCTGAGGGAAAGCGGCCGCCGATCCCGCGGCGACTCCCATGCTGTCGGCAACGGGCGCGACAGCGGGGGCCGAGAAGAGGAAGAGTCCGCCAATCACGGCGGCTATGGCAAGCAAGATCACAAAGGACGAACTGCCACTCATCGGGAGTCACCTCCAGGATCCGACAAAACCGCCCAGACCGCTGCGGGAAGCAGAGGCCCCCAAGGGGGCGGCGACCGTTTAGGCTACCGCCAAGCGAGGGGATAAGTCAACGGCTCCGCCGCAAGAAGAGATGGGCTATGCATTCGCGGTTGCGGCGAGATCGATAATCCTCTAGAGTGGCCGCGAGGGGGTGCGCATGAAGAGAGCCGCGAATCTCATCAAGAGCCGCTACGAGGAGCTGGCGCTACGGGGTCCCTGCGACCGATTCCTCGAGCGAGGACTGGATGCGGCGTTCGCCGACATGCAAGTTGGGGCCGCTGCGCTCGTCCCGACGTCCGGAGGCTGGGCGACCGACCGATTGCGGATCCACGAGTCAGCGGTGGACTGGGTGTGCGCCGCCAGCGCGACCCGGATCGATCAGTCCATCGGAGGCGACGGCCAACGTACGACATCCGGAGTGCCGGACGACGCGCCGCGGTTCCGTCCGGCGATGGCATCGGCCTTGTCATGAGTGGACGCCTGTTCATCGTCTCGCTGCCCATCGGGAACCTCGCTGACATCACGATCCGGGCGATCGAGGCGCTGCGCGAGGTTGACTTCGTCCTCGCCGAAGACACCCGGACAACAAGGCGCGTCCTCGATCGCTACGAGGTCCAGACGCCCTTCTTCTCCAGCCTCTATGAGGGCGCGGAGGATGGCCGCGTCGCGAGCATCGTCGATCTCCTTCGGAGCGGAAAGGATGTGGCCCTGGTCAGCGACGCCGGGACGCCTCTGATCAGCGACCCCGGCTTCCCGCTCGTGCGAGCCGCTGTAGAGGCTGGAGTCCAGGTGATTCCCATCCCCGGGCCGTCGGCGGCGCTGGCCGCGCTGGTCGCTTCAGGCCTCGCCGCGGATCGCTTCGTCTTCGAGGGCTCGCTGCCCCGGAAGGGGAGCCATCGCGAGGAGTTGTTCGCCCGCCTCGCTCGCGAGCCTCGCACGACGATTGCCTACGAGTCTCCCCACAGGCTCCGCGAGACGCTCGACCTCCTGTCTCGCACGCTGCCCGACCGCCCGATCGTTGTCGCGCGCGAGATAACCAAAGTGCACGAGGAGTTCGTGCGCGGACGCGCGATGGACGTTGCGGCCACCTTTGAAGCTCGCGGGGAGGTGCGCGGAGAGTGCGTTCTTCTCATCGAAGGGGCCCCGGAAGAGGCGGAGCCTGCGGACCCGGCGCAGCTCGAGGCCGTGCTCGCGATTGCTCGCGAGGAAGGACTCTCCAAGAAGGGCCTCGAGAAGCTGCTCGTCGCGGCGCTCGGGATGCCGAGAAACCGCGCCTACGAAGTGGCCCATGGCGGCGGCCTCTAGGTGTGCTTGTCGGCAACAGACGTCGCGGCGTAGGCGTGGGGTTTGATTCGGACGCGCATTCCGTTGCCGATGATCATGCCCACCACTTCGTCGATCATCTCTCTCGTCCGCCCGTTCTCTCCGATGTCCACATGGATCTCGAGGTTGAACTGAAGGAGCGAGACCTTTGCCAGACGCTCCATCAGGCGCTGAGCGAGCTCGAATGACAGCCAGGCCTCGCGCCAGATCCGCTGACGCAGCGACGGCATGGTCGGCTCGCGATGGCGGGTCCAGAAGTAGCGTCCACCCTTCCCGAGCCGATGCAGGACGATGGCGCTGACAAAGTCGAGCCGCTCTGGACCGGCCGACGAATCGGTGCCAATGAGGATCTCGAACTGGTCCTTCGGATTTGCCCTCATCTCGGAAACCAGCACGGTCACGACTTCGTCAAACGTCATGTCCCCGATGTGAGGGTTATGGAACGTCGGCATGTCTCATCCTATCAAGTCTCTCGCTCTGGGTACAGATTCACGGGCAGTCGGAACGTGAATCGCGCGCCCCCTTCGAGGCGGTTCTCGGCCCACACCCGTCCTCCGTGCGCCTCGACCCATTGCTTGACAATCGCCAATCCGAGACCGCTTCCTCCGACCGCGCGGCTTCGCGATGCGTCGCCGCGGAAGAAGCGCTCAAACAGGTGAGCGAGATCCTCGGGTGAGACTCCCGGCCCGGTGTCGGACACGCTAACCTCGACCTCTTCGCTGACAGTGCGTACCGCCACTTCGATCAAGCCGTCCGAAGACGTGTATCGCATAGCGTTGCTCAGGAGATTAGCCAGGATCTGACGAAACCGCTTAGGGTCGACCATTGCCATCGGGGCGTTTTCGTCGATGACGACGCGAATCGAGGGCGCGCCTTCAAGCGCCGGAACCGTTGCATCGATGATCTGATGAACGAGCTGTCCCACATCCGTTTTCTCCCTCTCGACGTGCAGCTCCCCGGCCTCGGCCAGTGCAAGCTCCCGCAGGTCGTCGATCAGCTTGCCGAGGTGGAGCGTCTCTTCGTACACCGGAGCGATCGTCTCCGGCGTCGGCTCGTAGACACCATCGAGCACGGCCTCGAGTGTCCCCTGGATGATCGTGACCGGAGTGCGCAACTCGTGGGCGATATCGGCGGTCATGGTTTGGCGGAGGATCTCAGAATTGCGCAGGTTGTCGACCATGTGGTCGAACGACTCGCCAAGTTGCCCGATCTCGTCGCGCGACGTCAGTAGGACTTTCTCCGGCGCCTTCCCCTCCGCAATCGACTCCGCCGCGCGCGTCAGCGCCCGCAAGGGAGACAGGATCTGCGCAATGAGGAAGACAGCCAGCGCCAACGCCAGCACCGTCGCGATGCCTCCGCCGATCAGGGCGGATCGGAGAGCCGAAGCGAGAAAAGCCGCTTCGTCCGGCGTGACGTAGTCGGGCAAGAGGAGGGTGCCGACCTGCTCGCCATTGACAACGATCGGGCCGCTCGCCAACTCGGCCGGCGTGAGCATTCGATGGACCTCGGACTCATCCACCGTGCTGTAGATGATCTCGCCGTCCTCTCGGGCGAACGAGAATGGCCGATTGAGGAGCAAGACGCTCGCATCGGCCACCTGGTCGCCCATGCGGATCTCGACCGAGCGAAAGACAACGCGTTCGGCGCCGACCCAAGTGCCGAATTGCTCATAGTACCTCGCGAAGGCGGAGCTGAAGACTTCGAAATCCTTCTCCCGCTGCTCCTCTTGGTAGAGGTCGAAGCGCTGGGCGACCGAGCGCTCGGTCAGGAAATAGACGAGCGCAACGGCAAGGACGATCGTGACGAAGAAGGCGAGTGAGAGCTTGACCGAGAGTGAGACGTGGCGCAGCATGTCTACGTCTGCCGCGCGAACCGATACCCCACGCCATGGACCGTCTGGATATACCGAGGCGTCTTGGGGTCGTCCTCGGTCTTCCGGCGAAGGTTCTTCACGTGGGTGTCGATGGTGCGCGCGAACGAGTCGTAGGTGTAGCCCTGGACCTCTCGCAAGAGCTGGAGACGCGTGAACACCTGCCCGGGGTGGCGGGCGAGGTAAGTCAGAAGATCGAACTCTGTCGGCGTCAGGTCGATCGGCGCTCCCTTCACCCGGAGTTCGCGTGTCTTGAGATCGATCTCGAGCTCCCCGGCCACGATGCGCTCAGCTTCCGCGCCTTCGCCGTCGAACCGGCGCAACACGGCTCGGATTCTGGCGACCAACTCCCGAGGGCTGAATGGCTTGACCACGTAGTCGTCAGCTCCGAGCTCGAGCCCGACCACCCGATCGGCCTCCGCCGCCTTGGCTGTCAGCATGATGATCGGGACGGCCGACTTGGCGCGAATGGCTCTCGTGACCTCCAGGCCACTGACCTTGGGAAGCATGAGGTCGAGGATGATGAGATCCGGGCCCTTCTCCTCGAACGCCTGCAATGCGGAGGCTCCGTCGTAGGCCGTGTACGTCTTGAACCCCTCGTGGTCGAGGTAGGCTTTGATGGTTCGGACAATCATCTCTTCGTCGTCGACTATGAGAATCCGCTTCATACCGAGTTCCATTATATCGCTCGACCCCCGGCGCCGACGAAACGTGCGCGCTCTCCGCGCGCTTGGCCCTATTCGATTGTCCTTGCGCGTGTGGAGCGGGTCGGTCCTCGCCGTGGAGATCCTGTGAACCTTGTCAAGAATTGCCTTCTGAGCGGGCGGCCACTACCATTCGGAGTCGCCCTACGGGGCGCCCTTCGTCTATGAGAAGCGTCCTAATCGTCTCGACCGAGGAACACTCCGGCAAGAGCCTCCTGGCATTGGGTCTTGGTCGTGCGCTCGAAGCCCGCGACCTGTCCGTGGCGTACATGAAGCCGATCAGCGTCGAGGTGTCATACGCCTCGGGAGAGCCGCTGGATCGTGATGCCATGGCGATCCGCACAGAGCTCAAACTGGAAGACTCTCTGCGGGACATGGCACCCATTCCACTCGAGGGGCCCTTCCTTCGCGAGGCGATCGAGGCCGGGGATCGCGGGTTTCGACAGCGGATCGCGCAGTCGTTCTCACGGATCGCCAAGGGACGGGACGTCGTTCTCGTCGAAGGGCGTGGGGTTCTCGGAACGGGCATGAGCTCCGGACTCAGCGACCTTGACCTCGCGGATCTCTTGGAGTGCGACGTCCTGCTCCTAACGCGCTACGACAGCGAGGAGGCGGTCGACCGCGTCCTCTCGGCTCTCCGGCTCCTGGAGCAAGGACCCGCCGTGCTGGGCGTCATCCTCAAGGGCGTGACACTCGACCGGTCGTACTCGCTCATTGAAGAGGTCCTGTCCTCGTTCCTTGCCGACCACGGCGCGGAGGTTCTGGGAATCATTCCTCACGACCCCAATCTGCGCTACGTGAGCACCGACGAGATCGCGCGGCGTCTTGGCGGACGCGCGTTGACGCACACAGCTCCACGCATTGTGCGCCACTTCGTCGTCGGGACTTCGGGAATCGAGTCCTCATCACGAAGTTTCCGCAGAACGCCCGAGTTCGCCGTCATCACCGGAGGCGACCAGACCGAACTGCACCTCGCCGCGCTCGACGTGCCCGAACTGAGGTGTCTCGTCCTGACAGGCGATCAGCGCCCCTCGCGCGACGTCGTCGACCGAGCGGAGGCGGCGGGAGTCCCCGTGATCCTCGCCGGCCAGAACACCCTCGCAACAGCGAACCTCTGCTCCGGCCTGCTCGAACGGTTCTGGGTTCTCCCCGGTGAAGCACTCGAGTACGCAATTGAGCACGTGCGGCTCAACATCGACGTCGACCGGATTCTCGAGAAGGCGCGCGACCGCTAGGCTACTCGAAGCGCAACTCGTGCGTAATCTCGGCCACGCCGGCAAGCGAATTGGCAATCGGACAGTACTTCGCCAGCGACAAGCCAATCGCCTTCTCCACCCGCTCGCGGGGGACCTCTCCGCTCATGATGTACGTGAGGTGGATCTTCTTCAGAATCTGGGGGTACTCGGTCGCTCGCTCATCGGCAACCTCGATCCGGAAGGATGTCGGCACGTCTCTCGACTTCCGCAGGATCGATACGACATCCATTCCAGTGCAGGCCCCAAGCGCAGCCAGAAGGGTCTCGACCGGACGCGCGGCCGAGTTCCGCCCACCACTCGCCTCGTTCGCATCCATCACGACATCATGTCCGCTTGCTCCCCGCCCCACGAACTCCATTCCACCGACGAACCTGACAGTCAGCATGCCGTCCTCCTCATATCGAAGTATTTGGATACTTGAAAGTCCATCTCGAGCATGCTACCCTATCCGACAACCTGCCGGGGACGAAGGGAGCAAGGTGAGTACTCGGTCTGCGCGGGATGAGTGGGCGGAGGTCTTTGGAGCGCTGGCCAGCAGTCCGCGCCTCCTGATCCTAGAGCACCTGCGGAGCGGGTCGGTCCGCTGCCAGCAGATCCAGGACCTCGTCGGCCTCAGTCAGCCAGCCGTTTCGTACCACCTCGCGAAGCTCGAACGAGCGGGCATCCTCGTCAAGGAGAAGAAGGGCACGCGCAACTGCTACCGGATGAGCGCGCGCCTCGAACGCATGTTCAGCCAATGTATGAAGGGAGATGGATCATGGCGAATTCCGTGACGGTCTACTCAACGCCAACCTGCACCTGGTGCCACGCGGTCAAAGACCACCTCAAGGCCCATCAGATCAACTTCATCGAGGTCGACGTGTCCGTTGACACAGCCAAGGCCCGCGAGATGGTGATGAAGAGCGGCCAGTACGGCGTCCCCGTTCTCGACATTGACGGCGACATCGTCGTCGGATTCGATCGGGCGCGCATCAACGGACTGCTCGGCATATCCTAGGCCCGGGCTACGACGTGAAGAGCGGAAGAGGCGCCCGCTCAGATCGTACGCGAGAGGTCGCTCCGGCCGCCGGACGCTGCGCAAGGGAGGCTGGGGCGACCGCCCTTTCGATGGCGTCGAACCCTTCGGCCTCCTCGACCATCTCGTAAGCGCTCGCGAGCGTATCGTACGCCTTGCGCGGGAATGCATGGACTCGGTGGTGCGGCCGCTCCGCCGCGAGGCGCCGCAGATTGCGCTGCATTCTCTCGTATGCGACGTCAATGGGAATCTCGGGCATCACGTGAGCTACCGGTTGGCGTCCGGCCAGTCGCGCAAGTTCAACAAACGTGGCGCGTTCGCTGGAGGTCAGGTTGGGCTCGTCCACACAGATGATGTCGGCGGCAGACTCCAGGACCTCGACGAGAGCCAGGTGGAAGATGCGGTCTACCGTCTTCTCGACCGTCGCATCGTACGAGCAGCGGAACATCGCCTGGCGGATCGCCGATCGCGACACGACCACCCAGTCTGGATGGTCACACTGGTAAGCCGTCTTGCCCGATCCGGGCAACCCCACGAGAACGACGAGCTGCTTCATCGTGACTTCCCCCTCCCCGCTCTAGTATGGGCAAACATCGGCAGATCGACAAGCAGCGCGGTCAGCGCCCCAATGCGGTCAGCACGGCGGCCGCGGCATTCACCAGGCCGTACCCGAATCCGCCGTCTCGCCCACGCGCGCCCAGGTCGATGGCGGTCGTTTCGAGGATCTCGATCGCCCGGACGGGATCGAGCGTCGGGTCGACCGAGAGCATCAACGCGAGGATCCCCGTGACGTGGGGCGCGGCGAATGACGTTCCGGACTGAAGCACGACGCGACCGCCTGTTGTGAACGTCGCGACGCCATCGCCCGGAGCGCAGACATCAACTTCCGCCCCGCGGTTGCTGAAACTGGAGAGACTCTCCGAGGGCGAGAGCGACGACACCGCGAGGACAGACTCGTAGCACCCAGGGTACATGACGTCTTCGCCTCCCTGGTTCCCAGAGATCCCGACCACGATCACCCCTTGGGCCCGCGCGTTCGCGATCGTCTGCTCGAAGGAGCCTGGCGGCTTGCCATTGGCATAGATGCTCAGATTGATGAGATCCGCTCCGTTGTTCACGGCATAGTCGACCGCGCGAGAGAATGTCTTCCAGTCGGAAGACCGGAATGAGTTGGAGGAGTCAAGGAAGCGCACATCCATGAGCCGAATGCCGGGCGCGATGCCGACGATGGGGTAGCGGCCGGGGCGCGCGGCGAGGATCGCCGCGACGCCGGTTCCATGTCCGTGGAGGGGAGTCCCTGAGAGCGAGCTTGCATCGTTGTCGCGGAAGTCCCATCCGTTCACGTCGTCGATGTACCCGTTGCGATCGTCGTCGATCCCATTGCCGGCGACTTCGTCCTCGTTGACCCACAGGCTGCCCTGGAGTTGGGGAATCGTTGAGTCGATACCTGAGTCGATGACGGCGACAACGACATCTGGGGATCCGTGCGACAGAGCCCAGGCGTCGCGCGCCCCAACACGGTCGAGCCCCCAGTTCGCGGGCTCCTGAACCAGGGTGAGTATCTTGCTTCCCGCATCGAGTGCCCGCGCGCGTGGAAGCTCAATCGGCGCGATTCGGAAAGGCAGGCTGGCCGACACCAGCGCGCCGGCGCCCAGATCGAGTGTCGCATCGATGAGGTACGTTCCTGCGAGCTGTAGCTCCCAACGGCCGGCCGCACGGATGCGGACCGTAGTCCCTGCAGGCAGAGAGAAGGCGGCGACTGCGATTTGATCGACTGCGGAGCCGGTCGACTCGCTGAGCACGACCGCGCCGCGCACGCCGACGAAGCCTTGCTGCCCGTCGTTCTGCACGTCGAAGCTGATCTCAAGGGGTGAGAGATCGCTCACTGTGAGGTTCGCAATGCGGATCGCGCCTTGACTGTCGGCGTACACCGCGAAGCCAGGCCACACAGCGAGAAGGGCAACGGCGGCGAGACACGCCGCGCGCAGCCACGTCATGCAGCGGATCCCCCTTCTTCCTCGGTCAGGCGGCGGACGAGTTCCGCGAGGGGCACATCGTCATCCGGAGCCCAGCCCATAGCGGCGACCGAGAGCGTCGCCGGGAAGGTGCAGGATGCCGTGACGTCTGCCGCGTAGGCGCGAACTCGCTCAGCCGCAATCCCGGCGCCGGCCGCCGGCGTTTCGGGCAGGATGCCTACGAAGCGGTCTCTTGCGACGCGGTACACGGTGTCGACGCGCCGCAGACTGGACAAGAGGT
>Ga0105105_10001097_pt1 | contig 11662 bp, 9 predicted proteins | sample PPLLaktember2015_4_FD_79108 | JGI IMG/M metagenome (GOLD analysis project Ga0105105, IMG submission 79108) | Freshwater sediment microbial communities from Prairie Pothole Lake near Jamestown, North Dakota, USA - PPLs Lake P8 Core (1) Depth... | ecosystem: Environmental > Aquatic > Freshwater >... | reverse complement strand
GATCGAGATTCTGATCGATTGCTCCCAGTCCGGCGGCGTCGGTGGTGCCATTCTGGGCGAACACAGCCCTGGAGAGATCCCCGTTCAGCGGGGATCCTGAGAGTTGGTTGTAGGTGGGTGAGGCCGGATCGAAATCCCGCACATTGCCGTTGTCCACAAAGCGCGGATCGGCCGCCAGGGCCTGCCACTCCGGGCTAGCCAGGGCAGCGCCAAGGCCTCCGTTGGCCTCGAAAACCGCTTTGATCAAGGCTGGGTTGACACCGTTGTTGAGCAGCAGCTCGGCATAGGTGGGCAAACCGGGAAGCCCGTCACCCATGCGAACCCGCGAGGAGAGCATCTGGGCGGTCTTCAGCAGACGGAAGCCGCCGGGGGCATTGCTGTCGGGGATCCGAACCAGCTCAAAGGGCGAACCGGTGTAGGTGATCCCATCGATGCTGAACGCCCCCTTGGCGTTGTAGCGCGCACTGTCCCGCAGCACATATTCATGGGCATCACTGGAGCCGTAAAGCTGGCTGTTCTGGATGAAGCTCTCCGTTTTGTTCTTCGCCAGCAGCTGCCAGTCCTGCAGGTCGGCATTGCCATTGATCTGCCTGGCCGAACGGAAACCATCGAGGCTGTAAAGGCCAGGGGCTCCGAAACGGCTGTCGTAATAGGCCACCTCCACCAGCTGCCCGAACGTCGGACTTGCTGTCTCCCGATCGAGGATGTACTGGCCGGCGCGATTGCCCACCACGCCAACGGCTCCCGTCGCCCCGACGGTGGCTGCGTAGGGGTCTGTACTTGCCACCTGGGCAGCCATGGACTGACTGAGTGTTCCGCGGGCTGTGGAGCCGAGGCCGTGGTCAACATATTGACCAAAACTCATGTGGTATTGGTTGACACCAGCGGTGTTATCCACAGCTGTGCTTTGGGCTCCCAGGCCGTTGCTCACCAGCCGGGCATTGGGCAGGGCCTGGGTGATCGGCTCAACGAGCCTGGAATTGGTATCCACCCCGGCGCTGGCTTCGAAGCCCCTGGGCTTGCCGATCACTTCAACACCATTGGTGCTGCCCCAATCTGGACTGGAGAGGCGCACAAAGGCCGTTTCGGGATTGGCCCATTGCTCAGCCCCCGTGCCCATGGCATTGGTCACATAACCGGCCTGGCCGCGTTTGAGATCATCAGCGGTGCCATAGAGCCCATCCGCCCCTGCATTGGCCAGGTTGTTGCCGTAGCTGTTGGAGGGGCGCGTACCGGAGATGGTGTATGGATTGCCATTCACATCGATGCGCATGATCGCCCCCCCCCAGCGGGTGTTGTCCGGACGCACCAGCCGCAGGAGGTGGATCATGTCGTCGGCGCGCACGCGGAATTCCCGGTCCAGTGCGTCGTTGCTTGGATTCCGGTTGCCGAGATAGGTGCCGGTTGGCGTCAGACCGATGCTGGGTGTAGATGCATCGCTCTGGCCTTTGATCGTGATGGTGACCGTTTTAGGAGCGCTCACGGCTCCCTTGTTGTCGATCGCCTGGTAGGTGAAGGTCACACGGTTGCTCTCACCGGCAACCAGGTGCTTGAAATCAGTGCCGGGGTTGAAGCTGTAACTGCCGTTGGCATTAAAGGCGAGCCGGCCGGCCGCCACGCCGCTCACCAGTTGATAGGTGAGCGCCCCCCGCTCGGGATCCAGCGCTGCCGGAACCTTGTCCTGGAGCACTGCACTTTCGGTGGTGCTGGCCGTGCCGTCGTAGGCAGTTGGCGCCTGGTTGGTGGTTGTGCGCCCTCCGCCGAGGGGTTTTTTAGTGCCAACGCTCTTGCTACTGGCGCTCTGCGACGAGGTTTTGGATGGGGTGGTGGATGGGGCCGTGGCCGTGGCGGCGGCGATGGTTGTGGTTGCTGGACTGATAGTGCTGCCCCCCAGCAACGGGCTGGTCTTACTAGTCAGATCACTGGCCGAACTGCCGGCGGCCCTGCCACCGCTACTGGGAGCAGTGGCACTGCTGAACGGTTTCCGCTTTTGGTGCTGAATCAGCAGATCGAAGAAAGACATGAAACAGCCAGATGTGGAGTCGGCAGTGGACAACTGCCCATGGGCAAAGGGACTCAACCTGGCAGGCCGCATCCCTTTGCGTGGCGCGGACCGAGGCCCATAGCACTTATGTGAAAAGTAGCAAAGCAGTATGACGAGATGTGATTCCAGTATCCACGTCGTGGCCTCGACAATGGCTTGAAGCGTTATGCGCCCGGAAAATGCTTGCCAGGCGACAAAAGAGCGTGCCTCTGGCAACCATTAGTAAGGCGCCGACCCCGAAGCTTCCACTGCTCGCCCTGCTTGAGCAGCACCGCTGCCATTGAAGTGGATGCCTTTGCTTGAGAAGTCTCGGCCCCTGAAATCGCCAAGCCGAGGCGGGAGGAACCTGGCCAGAATGATTTCTGGCCAACCCGCCTTCGCTGCAAGCACGCGGATAAAATTAATTATCGTTGAATGTCCGCCACAACCGCCGCACCAGGATATTGGTGCGGCTGCACTTTCTTGCAGACCAGCTGATCTTGATCGCTTATTCTTGGAGCCGAACCGCGACGCCTCCAGAGACAAACTGGCAGACCTGATCGGAATAAAAGCTTACTGATTTATGGATCAAAACTGCTGGAGAGCCTCAAGCTGAGTACACATCTGGCTATTAGATCAATGATCGCCAGAAAGGTGGTGCGTGGCTTCTGCTAGATCGCGCGTAAACCGATGCGGCGCAAAGGTTTCGCACCCCGTCACTGCTGATCGGGATCCCTTCTCTGACCCCGTCATTCACCCGTCGGCGGCTGCCGCTGCAAGGATCCTCAAGGTAAAGCGCATCGATCCAGGCCATGATCCGCCGCATCTATACACGCAACGGTGTAGGGCGGTGCTAAGGCGTGGGTCGCTACAAGCCCAACATCACCCATTGATGGCTGCCGTTGAGCTCGGAGCGGTCGTGATCGACCGATTTGCATAGTGCAAGGGCATCAGAGCAGCTGAGATTATTGAGCCCCTCCAGCTCGATCTGCAGCCTGCCGCAGCCGTCAAACTTCTGCTCAGCAGTACTGCTAAAACCACTCGGCCTTCCTTGCCGGACCTTCTTCTTTGTCCGTGCTCTTATTGCCGCGCATTAACAATTCGCTGGCGCCATCCAGGAGCTGCTGCTTAGGCCCGGCACCGGATTTGCCCAACCAAAGCCCGACGCCCTGCTAACCCTTGTCCTGGCTTGGGTTTTCCCGTATCTGACTCAGCGGGGCTGGCGGGACTCGAACCCACGACCTACGGTTTAGGAAACCGTCGCTCTATCCGGCTGAGCTACAGCCCCATGACGGCATTATGGAATGTGAAAGCAGGCGAGGTGATCGCGATCAGGGCTGCAGCACCTCCGCGGAGGTGCCGGGGCGCCTGGTTGAGGAAAGTCCGGGCTCCCCAATGGCCAGGCTTGCTGGGTAACGCCCAGTGCGGGCGACCGTGAGGACAGTGCCACAGAAACACACCGCCGATGGCCCTCCCGGGCACAGGTAAGGGTGCAAGGGTGCGGTAAGAGCGCACCAGCAGCATCGAGAGGTGCTGGCTAGGTAAACCCCGGCTAGGAGCAAGGCCCAGGGACAACGGTTGGCCATGACACCCGTCCCGATTCAAGTGCGCCGCTCGAGGCCGCCGGCAACGGCGGTCCCAGACAGATGATCACCCCCCGCCAGCTCGCTGGTGGGAGAACAGAACCCGGCTTACGTCCTGCTTTCACCCCCTTTTCCCCACCAGCCCATGCAGCCCGAACGCCACCAGCAGCTGGTTGCCTTCCTGCGCTCCCTGGGCCTGAAGGTTGGCGACCGCGACCTAGCTCCCATTGAGGAGGCCCTCAGCCACACCTCAGCTGGCCTAAAGCGCAACCATGAGCGCCTGGAATTCCTGGGCGACGCCGTGCTGCGACTGGCCGCTGCCGAGTTTCTGCAACGGCAGTATCCAAGCCTGAGTGTGGGTCGCTGCTCGGCCCTGCGTGCCCAACTGGTGAGCGACCGCTGGCTGGCCGAACTGGGCGAGCACTGCGAGATCGAATCCGTGCTGCACCTAGGCCCGATGGCCAGTGGTGATCAGGCCGGACGGGCCACGGTGCGCGCGGAATGCTGTGAAGCCCTGCTGGGTGGCCTGTATGAAGCCTGGGGCGCCGGCCAGGGCGGACTGGAGCCGGTGCATCGCTGGCTCACCCCCTACTGGCAACGCAGCAGCAGCGAATTGCTGGCCGATCCAGACCGCCACAACTGGAAGTCAGCCCTGCAGGAGTGGACCCAGGCAGCCGGGCTGGGCCTGCCGCAATACCACTGCCAGGAGCGCAGTCAAATTCACGCCGACCCACGCCGCTTCCACTGCAGCGTGGCGATTGTGGGCCAAGAAAGCCATACAGGCTGGGGGCCCTCAAGGCGCAGCGCCGAACAGGAGGCCGCCCGGGCCGCCTTAGCTGTGATCAGGCCTGCTCAAGAATCTTGAGTGGCATGGTGACGAGCTTGTCCCAGTTGCCGCCCTCAAACAGCACGGCGGCCTGCTGGCCGCTGATCCGCTGCACGAAGCCCCGGTAACCGTTGTAAATCGAGCGGCCGTCACGCACCACCACGGTGGAGCCCGGCAGGATCGGCAGGTCGGCCATGGTTCAGGCGAGGCGTGGAGCCATTATCGGGGGACGAGGGATGTAGCTGGCTATGGCCGATCAAACCAGCAGCAGCCAAAACCCCACTCCTGCCACCGACGATCTGCTCGTAGTTGGCAAGGTGGTGTCAGCCCAGGGGCTGCAGGGCGAGCTGAGAGTCCTGCCCATGAGCGATTTCCCGGAGCGCTTCACCCGGGCCGGCCGGCGCTGGTTGCAGCGGCGGGAAGAGGCGCCGCGGCAGGTGGAACTGCTAGGAGGCAGGCAACTGCCAGGCAAGGAGCTTTTTGTGGTGCGGCTCGCCGCTATCAACAGCCGGGAAGCCGCCGAAGCCCTGGTGGGTGACCAGCTGCTGGTGCCCATAGGTGACCGCCCCAAGCTGGCCAAAGGCGAATTTCACCTGCTCGACCTGGTGGGCACGGAAGTACGGCTGCTGGAGGATCAGCGGCCAATTGGCCGGGTTCGCGATCTGATCCACGCTGGCAACGACCTGCTGGAGGTGGAGCAGGAAACCCCCAACGGCCCGCGTCGCCTGCTGATTCCCTTCGTGACCGCGATCGTGCCGGAGGTACACCTGGAAGAAGGCTGGATCGGCATTACCCCGCCCCCCGGGTTGCTGGAGCTTTAGGCACCAGTTGGCTGGCGCACGTTGGCTAGATTTCAGAAACTGGCTTTGAATAGAGCTAACCCAGTCCGGTCCATGGCCAGTAGCTCTAGCGCCTCGAGCAGTTCGCTCGTTCCAGTGATCCTGTGCGGCGGCACCGGCACCCGGCTGTGGCCCCTGTCACGGGCGAGTTATCCCAAGCAGTATTGGCCCCTGGCCGGCACGGGAGAAGACACCCTGCTGCAGCAGACCCAGCAGCGCCTGGCGGGTTTGCCGGGTCTCGGCGCACCCCTGCTGATCTGCAACGAGGACCACCGCTTCATCGTGGCCGAGCAACTGCGCCAGATCGGCGTGGAGCCACAAGCGATCTTGCTGGAGCCGATCGGCCGCAACACCGCCCCGGCGGTGGCGGTAGCAGCCCTACTAGCCACGGCCCAAGGGGAAGATCCACTGCTGTTGGTGCTGGCTGCCGACCACGTGATCCGCGATGCCGCAACCTTCCGCGCCACGGTGGCCGCGGGGGTGGCAGCAGCTGAGGCAGGACAGCTGGTGACGTTTGGAATCGTGCCCACGGCGCCGGAAACCGGCTACGGCTACATCGAGGCAGCCCAGTCGCTGGTGGGTGCCAGCGCGCCGGTGCCGATCGCCCGCTTTATCGAGAAGCCTGATCGGGCCACCGCCGAACAATTTCTTGCCACGGGGCGCTTCACCTGGAACAGCGGCATGTTCCTGTTCAAGGCCAGCGCGATCCTGGCGGAATTGGAGCGGCTGGCGCCTGAGGTGGTGAGCGCCTGCCGCTCCTCCCTTGAGCACGACAGCGCCGACCTCGACTTCCTGCGCCTGGAGCGCGAGGCCTTTGCCAGCTGCCCCAGCGTGGCGCTCGATGTAGCGGTGATGGAGCGCACCGACCGCGGCGCCGTCTTACCCCTGGAGGCGGGCTGGAGTGATGTGGGCAGCTGGAGCGCCCTATGGGAAACCGCCGATCAGGACAGCGCCGGCAACGTGCTGCGGGGCCGGGTGATCCACGAGGGCGCCCGCAACTGTTACCTACGCAGCGAGCACCGGCTGGTGGTGGGCCTCGGGGTGGAAGATCTGGTGGTGGTGGAAACCGACGACGTCGTACTTGTCGCCCACCGCGACCGCGCCCAGGACATCAAAGGGATCGTGGGGCTGCTGGAGAGGGAGGGGGCTCCAGAGAGCAAGGCCCACCGCAAGATCTACCGCCCCTGGGGCTCCTACGACGGCGTCACCGAGGGTGAGCGCTGGCAGGTGAAGCGGATTGTGGTCAACCCCGGAGCCAGCTTGTCGCTGCAGATGCACCACCATCGCGCCGAGCACTGGATCGTGGTGCAGGGAACGGCGGTAGTGGAAAAGGATGGGAACTTGGAGTTAGTAGGTGAAAACCAGAGCACCTACATCCCACTGGGTTGCCGCCACCGCCTCTCCAACCCAGGCAAGATCCCGGTGGAGCTGATCGAAGTGCAGAGCGGCCCATACCTGGGCGAAGACGACATCGTCCGCTTTGAAGATCGCTACGGACGCAGCAACGCCAGCCCCACTCCAGCCCTCACTCAACAGTGACGCTCTTGGCCAGGTTGCGCGGTTGATCCACATCTAGGCCCCGGTGGGCGGCGATGTGATAGCTGAGCAGCTGCATCGGGATCACGGTCAGCAGCGGGCTGAGCAGCTCGTCTACCGCCGGGACTGGCAGCAAAACATCAAACAACTCGGCATCTGGGCAGTCGGGCGCCACACCGATCAGCTGGGCATCACGGGCCTTGGCCTCCTGGGCATTGCTGAGCACCTTGTCGAACACCGCGCCTGGCATGGCGATTGACACCACCGGCACCTTGGCATCAAGCAGCGCGATCGGCCCGTGCTTCATCTCTCCGGCCGGGTAACCCTCAGCGTGGATGTAGCTGATCTCCTTGAGCTTGAGAGCACCTTCCAAGGCAATCGGGTAGTTGATACCACGGCCCAGGAAGATCACATCCTGAGTGCCCTCGAAGCGGTGGGCCAGGGCGGCGCAGCGCTGGTCGTGGTCTGCCACCAGAGCCTCCAGCTGCTGGGGCAGCTGACGCAACTGGGCCACCAGCGCCTTGAGCTCCTCGCGACTGCGGCCCGAGCTGCCACCACCCTGCCGCTGGCCCACTCGCCGCTCCGCAAATGCCAGGGACAACCCGTAGAAGGCCAGTAGTTGACCAAGGAAGGTCTTGGTGGCCGCAACCCCCACCTCAATGCCGGCACCAATATCCAGGATGTGGTCAACCATCCGGGCCAGGGAGCTTTCTGCCCGGTTGGTGATGCCCAGCAGCCGCGGCCGGTAGGCCGGATCGGCCACGAGCCGGCGACGCTCCTGCTCCATGGCGAGGGCCGCCAAGGTGTCGGCAGTTTCCCCCGACTGGGTCACGCCGATCGTGAGCGTATGGGGGCTCAGCGGCGGCGGCGCATAGCGAAATTCGCTGGCGTAAAAAACACCTGTGGGAATTCCGGCCAGCTGCTCGAGCAGATAGGCGCCCACCTGGGCGGCATGGCGGCTGGTGCCACAGGCCAGGATCTCGATACGCTCCACTCCTTCCAAGACCTCAGCCGCCAGGGGCAGCGCCACAAGCGGAGTCACCTCGCCAGCCAGGGCCTCGGGCAGGTGCCGGGCCACCCAAAGAGCGGCAGTTTCGGGCTGCTCGTGGATCTCCTTGAGCATGAAATGGCGGAAGCTGCGCTTATCAGCCACGTGCTCGGTGCCGCTAAGCAGGCTGGGGCTGCGCTGCACCCGCTTGCCTGCGGCGTCATAAAGCTCGATGCCCAGCGGGGTGAGCAGGGCCACCTCGCCGTCTTCCATCGGCAAAATCGTGCGGGTGAAGCCCGCCAGGGCCGGAGTGTCGCTGGCGCAAAGAAACTCCCCCTCCCCTAGGCCGATCAGCAGGGGCGCAGCCTTACGGGCCACAACCAGAGCGCCAGGAGCTTCTGCCCATACCACCGCTAGGGCATAGGCCCCCTGCAGCAACGGCAGCACCGACTGCAAGGCAGCCAGCAGCAGCGCAGCAGAGGCCTGATCGCCTGCCGCCTGGCGGCGCTCCAACTCCCGAGCCAACAGGTGAGGAATCACCTCCGTATCGGTCTCGGAGCGGAACACCACCCCTTGAGATTGCAACTCCTCCCTCAGGCTGCGGAAGTTTTCGATGATGCCGTTTTGCACGACCGCCAAACGGCCACTGCCATCGAGGTGGGGGTGGGCGTTGCGCTCCTCCGGCTTGCCGTGGGTAGCCCAGCGGGTATGGCCGATACCGCAATGTCCTGGAGCGCCCTGGGCCTCAAAGCGGGCCGTGAGATTCACGAGCTTGCCCTCGGCCTTGAGGCAATGGAGTCCAGCCCCGTCCACCGTGGCAATACCGGCGGAGTCGTAGCCGCGATATTCCAGCTGGCGCAGCCCCTCCAGCAGCTGGGGAGCAGCCTCCCGCGATCCGATCAGAGCAACGATGCCGCACATAGGCCTGGGCCAGCGAGGAGGGCAACAAAAAAGCCCGGCGAAAGGCCGGGCTTAAGCATATTGACAATGAAGCGAAAAATACTCAGTAGGACAAACCCATCGAGCGACTGGTTTCGTCGCCCAAATAGACGCGAATACTGAGGAAATCGGTGGGGCAAGCGGTTTCGCAGCGCTTGCAGCCGACGCAGTCTTCAGTGCGAGGAGAAGATGCGATTTGACCGGCTTTGCAGCCATCCCAAGGCACCATCTCGAGCACATCGAGGGGGCAGGCGCGCACACATTGAGTGCAACCGATGCAGGTGTCGTAGATCTTGACGGCGTGGGACATGGGCCTGAGCCGGGAACAAACGGCGTGGCCCCCAACGTACCCACGGCCTCGTGGCCCGTAGCCACGGAGCTCGCAGCCCGTCACCCTTGTTCATACGCCGGGGAGAGCCCAGCAGGGTGACCCGTAGAGTGCATCGACTCTCACAGCGGCCATGTCCCAGGAAGCGATCTACGAGAAAGTGCGCTCGATCGTTGCCGAGCAGCTCAGCGTTGACGCTGGGGAGGTAAAGCCCGAATCGAATTTCCAGAATGATCTGGGCGCCGATTCACTCGACACGGTCGAGCTTGTGATGGCTCTTGAAGAAGCCTTTGATATCGAAATTCCCGACGAGGCTGCCGAGGGCATCACCACCGTTGGCGATGCCGTCAAGTTCATTCAGGACAAGCAGGCCTGAGCCACCCCATGGTGCAGGGTCTCCAGCGCGTCGTCGTCACCGGTCTCGGCGCGATCACACCGATCGGTAACGACGTCTCCAGCTATTGGGAGGGTCTGAGCACTGCGCGCAACGGCGTAGCTGGGATCACCTTGTTTGATGCCAGTCGCCACGCATGCCGCTTTGCCGCCGAAGTAAAGGATTTCGATCCTTCCGGCTGGCTTGAACCCAAGGAATCAAAGCGATGGGACCGTTTCTGCCAATTTGGGGTAATCGCCGCCAAACAAGCTGTTGCCCATGCGGGGCTCACGATTGATGAATCCAACCAACACCGGGTCGGCACGGCCATCGGCTCCGGAGTTGGCGGTTTGTTGATGATGGAGACCCAGGCTCACGTGCTCAAGGATCGGGGACCGGATCGGGTCAGCCCGTTTTGCGTGCCGATGATGATCCCCAATATGGCCACTGGCCTGACGGCGATTGCCCTGGGCGCCAAGGGACCCAGCAGCGCAGTAGCTACCGCCTGCGCTGCTGGGTCCAATGCCATTGGTGATGCCTACCGGCTGATCCAGTTAGGCCTGGCCGACGTAATGGTGGCCGGCGGCGCCGAATCAGCCATTACCCCGTTGGGAGTAGCGGGTTTTGCCAGCGCCAAGGCGCTGTCTTTTCGCAACGACGACCCCAGCACGGCTAGTCGCCCCTTCGACGCCGAGCGCAACGGCTTCGTGATCGGCGAAGGAGCCGGGGTAATCGTGCTCGAGAGCCTGGAGCACGCCCAGGCACGCGGCGCCCAGATCCTGGCGGAGGTGGTGGGCTACGGCATGACCTGTGACGCCCATCACATCACCTCCCCTTCCCCCGGGGGTGTCGGTGGCGCTGAAGCCATGCGTCTTGCTCTCAAGGATGCCCGCCTTGAGCCCGATGACGTCGACTACGTCAACGCCCACGGCACCAGCACTCAGGCCAACGACAGCAATGAAACCTCCGCCATCAAGAGCGCCCTCGGCGATCGGGCTTATCGGATTCCGGTGAGTTCTACTAAATCAATGACAGGCCACCTCCTCGGAGGCAGCGGTGGCATTGAGGCGGTGGCAGCGGTGCTGGCTATGGAGCACAACCTGGTGCCACCTACCATCAACTACCAAAATCCAGATCCGGCCTGTGATCTGGATGTGGTTCCCAACCAAGCCAGGGAACACACCCTCAACGTAGTGCTCTCCAACTCCTTCGGATTTGGTGGCCACAACGTCTGCCTGGCGTTCCGCCGCATGGCGTGAGCCTCCTTCTCCCACTCCCCCACCTGCTCTAGCCATGGTTGCCGCTCCCTCCACATCTGTCGAATCGCTCTGCGTCAACAGCATCCGCTTCCTGGCGATCGACGCAATCAACAAGAGTAATTCGGGCCACCCTGGCCTGCCCATGGGCTGCGCCCCCATGGCCTTCGCCCTGTGGGACAAGGTTCTCAAGCACAACCCAAAGAACCCCAAGTGGTTCAACCGGGACCGCTTTGTGCTCTCGGCTGGCCACGGCTGCATGTTGCTTTACGCGCTGCTGCACCTCACCGGCTACGACTCGGTGACCATCGAAGACATCAAGCAGTTCCGCCAGTGGGGCAGCCGCACTCCTGGTCACCCTGAAACCTTCGAAACCCCCGGGGTGGAAGTGACCACAGGCCCCCTGGGCCAGGGAATCTCCAACGCCGTGGGGCTGGCGATCGCCGAAGCGCACCTGGCCGCCAAGTTCAACAAACCCGGCTGCGAGCTCGTCGATCACTACACCTACGTGATCATGGGCGACGGCTGCAACCAAGAAGGCGTGAGCGGTGAAGCCGCCTCCCTGGCGGGCCACCTGGGCCTGGGCAAGCTGATTGCTCTCTACGACGACAACCACATCACCATCGACGGCAACACGGCCGTGTCCTTCACCGAGGACGTGATGAAGCGCTATGAGGCCTACGGCTGGCACGTTCAACACGTGGCTGATGGCAACACCGATGTCGCCGGCATCGCCCAGGCGATTGAGGCCGCCAAGGCCGTCACCGACAAGCCCAGCTTGATCAAGGTGACCACCACGATCGGCTATGGCTCGCCAAATAAGGCCAACACCGCCGGAGTTCACGGTGCCGCCCTGGGCGCTGATGAAGCCGAACTGACCCGCAAAGCCCTCGACTGGAGCTACGGAGCCTTCGAAGTTCCCCAGGATGCCTACGACCACTGGCGTCAGGCGATCAGCCGCGGGGAAGCTC
>Ga0105105_10001096_pt1 | contig 11670 bp, 13 predicted proteins | sample PPLLaktember2015_4_FD_79108 | JGI IMG/M metagenome (GOLD analysis project Ga0105105, IMG submission 79108) | Freshwater sediment microbial communities from Prairie Pothole Lake near Jamestown, North Dakota, USA - PPLs Lake P8 Core (1) Depth... | ecosystem: Environmental > Aquatic > Freshwater >... | reverse complement strand
GTCCACAAGCGCACTTCATAGTGCGCTTTCGATCCGTGCAGCCCTAACCAGATGGGGTTGCATGCCAGCGGGGTGGTGGAGCTGAGACCCAAGGCTTCATCACCCTTTTCTATTTTCAGAAAGGAACCTCGATGTCCACTAAAGACATCTTCAACCAACCTCGTGACTCCCACGGTCGCTACAAAGAATTCGGCATCATAGCGGAGATAATAGCATGCATTATCGAAACGTTCCTCTCGAGTCCGATCTCCAAAGAAAAATCCTCAACGACCTCCGATCAATGCCCGACTGCCTCTGCTTCAAAATAAGAGTCTCCAGCGACAACGGCACCTGCGATATCTTCTTCACAACTACCAGAACAGGTGCTGTTCTCCTGGAGCTCAAGAGGCCTAACGAAGAACCCACTAAGCTTCAGTTCAACAGGATCAAAGAAGCGAATCGGTGCGGGTGCAAGTCGTTCTACTGCGATACGTGGGAAAGCTGGTGGAAGCTCAAAATTGAACTTGGGCTTGTTATTGTTTGACAAATCTTGTAATAACAATGTTGAGATGGATTACGCATTTCTTTTTTAAGGAGGACCCTGATGTCGATGGATGTTCCGTATGGGTTCATCGAGGAATCGATGGCTCAGTATCTTGGTCTTGACTATATCCCTTATAATTTGTCAGGTGGAAGTAAAGCTGCGATGATTGATGCCCCGACGTTCAATGTTGTATATGGATGTATTCGACAGATACACGATGAAACACGCCAGATACCCGAGATTACGCCAAGGATATTCAACTCTGATGTCGTTGGTATGAGGATCATCCTCCACAAGTATTATGTGGATGATGGGGTGTTCGATTCATTGACAGGTGGTGATGTTAAAGGACACTCATTGTACGGTGCTATAAAGAATTTTGGTGAGTCTACAACGAGGTTTGATGAGACGTGGTTTAAAGCAACCATGTTGACAAAATTTGCTAATCAGGCTGGTAACGTGGTTGATGATGACCCGTTTGGATTGAACGCCCCTGCTGAGGATCCGCTTCCGTTCCCAGAGCCAGCTCAAGTGCAAGAGTCGGTTCCAGAGGTTGTTAAAGAGCCGGATCCAATTCCTGAGGTGAAGGTTGACACTCCAGAAGAAATACTTAAAAAGAAAATGAGCGCCCTTGTTAGTGAGATCAGTTCTTATCTGGTAGATTATCAGGGTATGGAGAAGTTTGGTGAGGGCAACTCCATTTGCTTTATGAAAAACCTGCGTGGAGTTCCGAGCAGGATATCAGATCTCGCCAAGATGATAGGTAGGATGATAATCTTTTCGACACATTACAACACTTGTGTAAATGCAGAGAGAACGATAAGAAGTGCGTGTAGCAAAATAGGGCTTAAGCCTGAAGATCACGTATTGGTCATCTGTGGAAGTATGAATGATGTCATGGGGTTCGTTATACCAATGGCTGATGCTCATGTGAGGTCGACGTGTCTTGGTCATCAGACCAAGTATCTTTTTATACCTCACTCCTCTGATGATCAGCATAGAACTCCATACCGAGATTACGATTACGTTTACAAAGACACGGTTACCAATGTTGTCTTTGCATTACGTAAAGGTATGATGGTATCCATATTGTGTACTGATTATGATAACCCGTCATATACTACCAATCTTTTTTATGAGATTGGTAGAAGGATTGATGGTAAGGTTTCATACGATGAATTGCGGGGAATTGATAAGGCGTATTGGAATCAGAGATTCGCACATGAAGAGAGTAACTATGTTGAGTTTGCAGTTGGTAATTCCAAGAGTCTGATAACGAACCTTGAAAATCAACTTGAAGAGATTAAGACCAGATATCAGGAATCATTTGATAAGGCGATGATACTAGGAAAGACAATGCAGCAACTCAGCACCCAGATTGCATGTTTTGACAAAGAGAAGCTGGAATCCGAGGAACGTGCGAAGGCTCTGAAGAATTATCAGGATACAGTTGCTTTGAAGAAGGTTAGTTCAATAGCCATTTCGGACGGAGTCATTCATGTGTACACGAAGAACATATACGCACAGGATGACCGGACTAAGAAGTGGCATGACATCGGTACATTCCATATCAGAATTCGGATGCATGACTCCGCGTATTCTACTGATGGCACAGTCAGGATAAAGAATACGAAGTATCAGATTCGGTCATTCTCGTCATACATGGAAGCTCCGCATATTTTCAAGGAAGGCAATATCTGTCATGGTAATCTGTCAACTGGAATGATCAATGCGTATCAGCGCAAGGATCTGTTTCAATTGGTGTATCAGTTGATCGTGTTCCTTGGGAGCGCAAATACCGACGACTCTGCCGGCAAGTACATTAACTGTTGGCCAGAAGTGTCTGAGGAAGTTGCGATGCAGAGTGACGACGATATGCAGACGGAGGATGAGAAGAAGATGCAGGAGTTCAAGGCGGCAGAAAAGGAGTTTGACGACTCCTTGTTGAATTCATTACCCATCAAAATTTAAGGAGGATGAATGGATCTTAAGGTTCTGATTGGTCATGGCATACGCCTTGACAGCAACAGTGTTCCAATCGATTTGCTGACAGCAGCTTCGCATTTGGAATATGATTCGCAAGGTCATATTGCTGCGATCAACTTCAATGCGACCGATCGAGATATGATTGACAAGCTCACGATGGTAAGGACGATGGTCTCGTCAGTTATTGTGCACGAATGTTTAATCAGAGGAATAGTGGAAAACGTGTATGAGGTGTATAAAGTCCAGGAGGTTCGTCAGCAACCGGCTCCTGAGGGTGTTGCGGTGATGACGATGCAGAGTCACGAGCAAATTCACAGGGCTATTGGTGAGGCAATACATGAACAACTTCAGGCCGATCTTGATCGGCGTGGCCTTGCTGTTGGAGTGGACCATGGGGTTGTAGAACAACCACGCGGTCTTGGTCTGCGAGGTCTTGCTGGGCTTATAGGTCGCACTACACCACTGGGCATTCCAATCGGTCAACCCGAAGAAGCTCGAGAAGACGTTGCTGATGAGCTTGAGGATGATCTCGATCAGGATGATGGGGATGCCTTCGACAGAGATGGTGGACCTAACGGATACATGATGAGAGAAGGAATAAGCTATGATCGTATTTCTGAGTATCATCTTGAAGATATAACGACAGATGCTCTACCAGCCGCTCTGGCTGAACGTAGTGGTGGAAGCATAGCATCAACTGCAAAGCTGTATACTGACAAGGTAAGAGTTTACAACGATCTTATGTCAAGGCTTACCGGAATCCAGAGGGAGATACGAGCGCTCTCAGATAAGCTCTCGTCGGATGAGGTTGTGAAGAAGATAGTTGATGGTTTGGAATGGATATCCAGAAACTGTCCTTCAATGGAATCGTACAAGCTCACAAGGTCGCATATCGTGATTACAACGACTGAGCTGAGTACGGATAATGCCATAGAAGGTCATGTGAGGAAGCTTGGTAAGTTTGCTATCCTGATCAATCTGGCTGGGCTGGCAGGTTCATTTGAAGCCGCTTCATCTGAGCGAGTTCTTGTAAGGATTTTCAATCTTACGAGAACACACAATCATGGTGACAACTGGATGTGCGGACACGTTCAGGGTAACGGGATCGCATGCTTTGGTAATGCCACCAGCATGCTCATCGACGCCTTTGCAGCTTCAGACGTGTTTCAGGTTCTCGATATTGTCCTGAGGTTTATAAGGAACCCCGATCCAAACGATCAGTGGGGCGAACAAATGAAGTGCTGGCCCTGGGCTGATGGAGAGGTGGTTGAATCATGAACTACGATAAGAAGAACGAGAAGACCACGTACACTCTTTTGACAAAGATGGACAAATCCCCGAAAATCATTTTTGACAAGAAAGCAATAAAGTGGTTTGAAGCTCTTGCTGACCTCCATCAAAGTGAAGTTGGCTGCTTTGCATTTGTCGATGACATGCCGGACTACACGTTCTTTGTAAGGGACGCGTTCTATCCGAAGCATGAGTTGATGACTGCGGGGACTTGCGAGATATCATCCGAAGGTGAAGCGTTGATGGTCAACTGGCTTCTCGATCGTGGAAGGACTGACGATCTCACTAAGAGAAGGTGCTGGTGCCACTCGCACCATTCGATGGGTGTGTTCGCATCTGCCCAAGATGAGGACCAGGCTATTGACCTTGCCATAAGAGCGAAGGATAACTATATCCGATGCATCTTCAACAAGGCTCACGAGATGTCTGTTTCGTTTTATGACTATGATAAACAGTTGAGATTTGACAACGTGAAGTGGACGGTTACCAAGTGGTCGACTGGTGAACTGGATCAGAAGCTTGCCATGATTCAGAATGCACTATCGAGCACTGACAAGGCCGATGTGAAATTAGATGTGATAGAGAAGATTCTCCATTGCGATCCAGAGATGGAGGATATCAGGGCTAAGATCAAAGAGTTGATGGAGACGCATGTTCCTAAACGTGAGGTAACGACGTTTACGCAGCCGTATTCGTGGATGCCTGGGGCCGCACCTCACTCAACGCCTCCGTTGAACCAGGCTGGTTTTAGGAATAATCTCCCGTCATATAGCAGGAGAGAGTTGGATCTGTTTAATGATTCTGGGTATGAATCATATGGCGCAGACTTCTATTCTGAGAGCGGATTCGAGCGAGCTGTAACCCCTGGGTTGTTGGCAGGTCCTATGATAAACCTTCCCGCAGAAATGCAGAAGGCGCTGGATGAGACTATGATGGATCCTGAGGTTGAGAAGATGATCGCTGAGTATGCGGGAGGCAATGTAAGATGAACTACATGAGACAAGCGCAATTGTTAGATCCGTCGTTGATTGGTGATAAGTCGGTTTCAATTGCTGGAGTTGGAGCAACAGGGTCGTACGCAGCATTGTTTCTTGCCCAGTTAGGTTGGGGAAACACCCCACAGAAACAGGGCAAGCTTAAGCTGTATGATGCCGACAAAGTTGAAGAACACAACATTTGTAATCAAGCGTTCGGTCTAAGAGATATAGGGAAGCTGAAGGTCGAAGCCATGAACGACATCGTCGTTGAAAAATGTGGTTTCGAAGTGCAGCGGTTCCCGGAGATGGTTGTTGATCAGGCTGGGTTCGCCTCTACGTACAATCTAATCCTCACGGATACGATGAAGAGTAGGGGTGAGATCTTTGATAAATGCTTGCAGTACAAGTTCAACGCAGACCTGGTTATTGAGACGAGGATGGGTTTGAAAGAGGGACGCGTGTATGCGTTCAATCCTCACAATCAAAACCACGTTGACAAATGGCGTGAGACGTTGTATAAGGACGAAGAGGCCGAGACATCAGCTTGTGGCGCCAGCTCGTCCATTGCAACAACTGCGGTGTTTATCGCGAGTCTCGCGGTGTCGAGAATAATACACCATTTCGATGTTACGTATGGGAAGGGAAGCCTGAAGACGAGATCTGGGGATGAGCGAAAGATGTGGAATGAAGTTATATTTGGACTCTACCCCGAGTCGTTCATGGTCAGATCGTTTGATGGCGGAGAATCCCAGGTCATTCAGTAGTCAATCACAACACGAACACAAAAGGAATCTGATATCATGGTTATCGCGAAACTTCTCGTTATCGGAGCCGGCAAGGTCAAGGATTTCGACATCTCCAACAACCCCACGCTCGCTGGGCTCATCGAAGCTGCCCAGGAAGATCCGCAGGGGACGTTCGATGATGTCGACTTCGACGGTCTCGATGCATACGTGAACGGCTCCAAGCTCACGGATACGACGTACCTGAAGGACAACGATCGCGTGACACTGTCCCAGAAGGTCAAGGGTAACCTTGATGGCTTCGAGGTTCAGGTTGTTCGCATCGGAACCCAGTCGGGTATCGTGAATCTTCCGGCAACGGCTGGGATGAAGATCAGGGACGTTCTGAATCAGTTGGACAGTGAGACGAAGAAGGAGTTCTATCGGGCTGATGGCAGCCCGATTTACGAGTATCGCACAGGAACGGGACAAATCGTCACGGATGATCACGTCCTCGATCATCCGGCGGGAGGAATGACCCGGATACTGATGTCGGCGAAGACCAAGGGTAATTGTGGCAGGGGTGGGCTGGGGTTGTTCGCAAGGATCAAGAGGGGCATTGAGCTCTTCATTGCGTCAGTGCGCAATCTCCTCTAACTGTCTCAATGGTCTAGCATCGGTATTTGGACGAATGTCTAATGTGGGAGGGCGCGTAATTAACGCCCTCCCCTTTTTTCTTAACCTTTAACAGAGCCGTGAAAGGTGGTGTAGATGATCAATAAAAGCGCTACGATTGTACTGACTGCTGTGGATGGCCCCGACAGTGAAGAGACTCATGTCATTCCCATGGGATCTGTCGACCATTTCAAGATTGGTACCACATCCACTCAGGAGGGATCGGTAGTTGACTCTATCGTTATCTCCATGAAGAGTGGTGGACTTCTTGAGCTAACTCCTCAAGCGGACTGGAGGTTCAAAATCATCTCTGACAACCCTCGCGTAGCGGTTGTCGAAGGGGCGATTCTGGGTTTCAAGGAAGCTCTGATTGGCGTATCGCCGGTTGGTAGTGAGGTGGCTGGTAAGTAGATCTTTCATCTGGAGTTTGATAGCGAGTCTCTTGACTGTCGAAGCCATTCGAGCTATAAGGGGCCCCGAAAGGGGTCTTGTTTTTACCTATCAGTAAATGTTATTTATAGTAAGATTGTGAAATAACAATAATTGAGAGTTTTACCTGGTGTGGTCACATGAACTGAGGGTAAATTGCCCAAAGTCATTGACTGCTTACGGGTAAGACAGAGTGTGAACGTCGCGGAAGACTAACAACCGACCAGTAGTAGAGCTACACAATACTGGTTGCAAATCAGTCGCCTCGTGTAGGGGAAGCGGAGGTGGCGCGGCCAACGCGCTAATCGACTACTGTCAACCTTCGCGCGGTCACACTCGACCTCCGCAGCAGTTACTCACGCCTCATAAGCGCGGGTTCTGTTGCGGAGGATTTATTTTCCACAGGAGGCAAACTTGAACCTTCCCAAATGTACAAGATGCGGAATCTGTTGTATATCGGGAGAGTGCGAGTTTGGCTCTCTTGATAGTGAAGGGTTTTGCAAATACATTGAGTTTCACTTACTAGAAGCTCATTGTGTCTTGATTGATCAACACGCCATCCTTAAACAAGACGTTGGTGTTGGCAAGGGGTGTGTTTTGAAAGCGTGTCCTGAGGCTTATGAGATGTATCGTGAGCAGTACAAGGATTTTGCTTTACATAGGAAAACATCGTGTGGGGTAGCGTAGATTTGGGGTACTTCACATCAAATGAAAAAAGCCCTGAGTCGTTTTTTCTCCCCACACGGTTTAATATCTGGTGCTCCTGAGTATATCTACAGCCCTCGCGCAGGCCTAGGGGTTACTCTGTGGGTACCATTATCACGCAGAATGGCGTTGACATCGGCTACTTCAATTGTATGAAACAAACCGGTGTTGCTTGTTCCTTCTGCGTGATTTTCAAGTTTGATCCGTGGCGCAGGTAAGTGATACTTCATCCAAACCGCTATTCGCTGGTTCGAATCCAGTCACCTTCAGAAATGGGGGTGTAGCCAAGTTGGCCTAAGGCAGCGGTCCGTAAGGACACTTATCGTTTTTTCCCGGATCATTTTTCTGAATAGACGGTGGCGCACGCTTCAGTTACTTCATTGCTAATGGAAAAGACTGGAGCGGTTTTTTCCCCGTCTTTTTTTTTGTCTCTACATTGCCCAGTGGCGTTGACTGCGGATACTTCATATGGTTTGAAAGAACCGTAGTCATTTGTTCCCTGGGCGTTTTTTTTGGAGGTAAGGGTTATGGCTTCTATCAATAAGAAGGCCAAAGCGAAGGTTGTCCGAACTCATGGTGGTGCACCGACGTTTGAGGAAGGTGCGAAGGCCCAGCTTGAGCGTGCGGTGATGACATGTATGTTGTGGGAAAACTCGTTTTACGAAACGGGAATCTCAATAGCCGATCGTATTGCTGAGCTCATCCCCAAAGTGAAGGCGAAGGATTGCTTTGAGATTGCGGTCCGAGCGAGGACGAAGGGGAACATGCGTCACGTACCGTTGCTGATTGCCAGAACGATGGCGAATATCGATGGGCACAAGGCGTTGGTCGGCAAGTTGCTGCCCGAGATTATTCTCAGGCCGGACGAGCTTACTGAGTTCCTGAGCATCTACTGGAAGGATGGTAAGCAACCACTCTCTGGTCAGGTGAAGAAGGGTTTGGCAGAGGCGTTCAAGCGCTTCAACGAGTACAGCTTGTCAAAGTACAACCAGAAGGACGCCATCAAGTTGCGTGACGTCCTCTTCCTCTGCCACGCTGAACCCAAGGATGTCGACCAAGATATCCTCTGGAAGAAGCTTATCGGAGGGTTCTGCAGTAAGTGCTGGCTCACCATGGTTTCTGGGAAGAAAACCAAGTGCTCCTGCAAAGAGCCCGTCGAAGCCAAACTATCCGTTCCCGACACTTGGGAAGTCGAGTTGTCTGCAAAGGGCAACAAGAAAGAGGTGTGGGAGCGTCTTCTGCAGGAGAAGAAGCTTGGTGGCATGGCTCTGCTGAGAAACCTTCGCAACATGGTGGATAAGCACGTTGATGTGAAGTTGATTGAGTCTTCGCTTGATATCATGAAGGGAGACCGCATTCTGCCCTTCAGGTATCTTACAGCAACGACTCATGCCCCGTCGCTTGAGCCGGCGATTGAGCGTGCATTCTTGCGATCGCTTGAGGGTCGTAAGAAGATTCCTGGGAAGACTGTCTTGATAGTTGACGTGTCAGGAAGCATGTACCACAAGGCTGTATCAGCCAAGTCAGAGGTGGATCGTGCGAAGGCTGCATGCTCACTGGCTGCAATTGTCAGGGAAGTCTGTGAGAAACCGGTGATCTACGCTACCGCCGGCAACGATGGTACGAGAGTCCACCAGACACAGCTTGTGCCTGCGCGTCGAGGGTTCTCACTCATCGATGCGATCTACAAGTTGTGTGAGCCGTTGGGTGGTGGAGGCATCTTCCTGAACCAAGTAATGAGGTTCGTCAAAGAGAAGGAGCTTGATGCTGACAGAATCATTGTCATCACTGATGAGCAGGATTGTGCTATTGATGGTGATGACGCTCCGAGTAAGGCTCCAGCTTTCGGCTCAAAGGCCAACTATATCATCAACGTCAACGTTTACCAAAACGGCATTGGCCAGGCTGGTAAATGGACGAAGATCAACGGTTGGTCTGAAGCTGTGATGGACTACATTGAGGTGTCGGAGGGATCTTCGGATAGTCTTCAGTAGTCCGCATGGTGGCTGCTTTGGGGAGGCCTGGGTTCGAAAGAACCTGGGCCTTTTTCTTTTTTAACATTAAAGGAGGTGAAAGGCAAGTTCTAAATTGTCCGATTGTGTTCATTAGTATGTGTGTTTTTTTTACCCATCAGTCAACTGTTATAAATCCCCGAAATATGGTATAACTATTATTGCAAACTTTAACATAGGAGGATATATGAAGTTGATAGGTGTTGGAGGAGTTGTGAGAAATGGTGAGAGTATTCTCACGGTATATCATAAAAAAACGGGGATGATTGCTATCCCCGGTGGAAAGGCTGACTCTGGAGAAACTCCAGAGGAAGCGCTTGCAAGAGAAATGAAGGAAGAGGTTGGGATCGACATTGTGAAATATGCAATGTTGACTACGTTTGATTCCGTGTATAACGGGGTTGAGTGTAGAACCCACGTATACTCTATTCAAGAGTATACGGGAACACCTCGAATCCTTGAGCCTAAAAATCTCAGGGATATGCGCTACATTCCCTTCGAGTGCTTGAAGGGGATGCATACGCGCGGCGTACCAATGAGCGACATGATTAAGTCGCTCATTTGAGAACGAAGTGGTGTGTTAAGGTTGAGGAGTAAGTCACCACACGGGGAGTGCCCTCGACTCCCCGTTGCCACGTATAGAGTGGATTTGTCTCGTGGTGGGACGAATGCGCCTAAGTGTCACTCGGGGCGCTTGGAGAAATGTCGGGTGGTTGAAGAGGAGGGGATATGGATTACTTCAAGGTTATGAGCAGATTTGAACTCGCAGAGCTTTGCAAGAGGGAAGAGGAGAGGCTCGGAGATGCTAACCGAGTCGAGGTTGTGTTCGATACGGTGTATGCTGCAAAGAACGGTCAGATTTTCAGGAAGTCCTTCGCTGATATCGCGAAGGATAATGGTCTTGAGAAGAGGGTGGGTGTTTACATCGACTACGATGTCAATGGATACTACCACCCCGACGAGTGTGGCGTGAAGTTTGTAGGAACACTTGCCGACGATTACTTGTGCGGAACTCCATCAGCAGAGTCTGCGTGTCATTCATGTCGAATGCGTCACATCTGTGATGTAGCGGGAGAATGACTTTCGGGCAGCGTCAGCCACCGTCCCCAGCAACGCACTTGTTGCCATGAACAACAGGTGCAGGACACTGGCGCTGCCTACTTTCTTTGATCGCCAGACAGGAGGTAAACTTCCTGTTCCCACGTTGTAGAGTGGATCAGGCTCTGGCGAGCCAGATGCGCCCATGTGTCACTCGGGGCGCTTGGAGAAATGTCGGGTGGTTGCAGAGGAGGGGAAGTATGGGTAATAAAATTACGGGTGTCGTTAGGGTTAATGGAATACTGTTGGTGGAAATGTGTGAAAAGTCTCTGTATGAGGCGCTGTATTTCTGGGCCGGCGAATATCCGTTCGCCGGAAAGGTGGAGGAGATCGGACAATACGCCCAGAATTGGGCGAGAATGGACGATGAGAAAGTCAATGGACTAGTAGGAAAGGATTGGTCCGAATTAATGCAGGCCAACATCCACCTGCGTTATTGGGGTCCGCGTAAAGCGTACCCATAAGACAATTGATAAAAAAAAACACACCTGCCAAGTGTGTTTTTTTTACCCATTGTCAACCGTTATTTTTTGACAGAATATGGTATAACAGTAATAGTGAGATATTAGCTGTAAAGGCTAAGAGGCTCACGTATCCCGGGGATCCGCCTAAATGGGCGAGTGACCTTGGATAAGAAACTCCTTCATGGGGGGTTTGTATGCGCACATTCGTGGGTGACGTCTTCATCGTCCCAAACGGTTTGGTCATGTGTTCCGAGGTTGTATCTAACATCTGTTCTACTCAGGCGACACGGAAGCTGGCATCTGCTCACAGTGGTGACGCTGTAGAAGTTTGGATGACTGGTGAGGGATGTGACAATTGGGACAGCCACTATCACGGCGTGCGTATTGCCTATCTGCCGATTGCTATGTTAGAAGGAAAGAGCGAAGGTGATGTCATCGAGTTCGATACGGAAACGAGCGAGTGGGATGGCCACAAGGAATTGATTCCTGGGCCGTGCAAGGTAAGGCTGACGTTAGCGCAGACGAAGTATCGATATCGGAATCACGGTGACTTTCAGACGACCTTGCAGAAGCTGATTGCGCTAAATGAAAAGTTTCGAAAAGAACATCCGGAGTTGTGCTGAACGTGTGTTTCACGATGTAACCGATACGGTGAATTTTCAAACCTTTTCAAGGAGGAGTTTAATGTTTAAATCGTTCCTCGCTCAGATTTTTTGGGCAAACCGAGTATACCTCGGGATGTCCATGCTTCTGGGCATCGCCTACCTCGTCCCCGCAATCGTGGGGTTC
>Ga0105105_10001095_pt1 | contig 11674 bp, 13 predicted proteins | sample PPLLaktember2015_4_FD_79108 | JGI IMG/M metagenome (GOLD analysis project Ga0105105, IMG submission 79108) | Freshwater sediment microbial communities from Prairie Pothole Lake near Jamestown, North Dakota, USA - PPLs Lake P8 Core (1) Depth... | ecosystem: Environmental > Aquatic > Freshwater >... | reverse complement strand
GTGTTATATCCTAAGCCCATCCACATCTGTAACACCTCAGGCAGTGACGCAGAGGCGAGGGTGTCAATGGTTGGCCATTTTGCGATCCATTTCTCATAAAAGAAGACCACTCGTTTTACCTGTGTCTGTTGTAACATGAGCTCCGAGAGGAGAATCTTATATGGATCTGTTGTTTTCCTCCAAGGCAGATCTCGTTTATTTTTTTCATAAAAAGAAAGAACTTTTTTTTGAAATCGTTTGATTTTCTCGTTAGGTACGTTTCTTGAGGTGATCTGCGAAGATGCCATAGACTGTCCTTTTTTGATGATTATCTAGGTACAATACCCAGGGTCTTAATATGATTTTTTTTCGTGATTTATTATTTGGTAAGGTTTTTGAAGGTTTGCTGTATAAAGGATATCTCCCTTATGAAACGATATTACCAAAATCATCTACAAAAACTTGAGGCTGAATCAATCTTTGTCATCCGTGAGGTCGCAGCGCAATTTGAACGACCTGTGCTGCTTTTCTCAGGTGGAAAAGACTCTATCGTCCTTGGATATCTCTCCAAAAAAGCATTCACACCTGCGAAAATCCCCTATCCGTTACTTCATATTGATACCGGGCATAATTTCCCAGAAGTCCTTCTGTTCAGGGACGCGTTTGTGAAATACCTTGATGTTCGTCTGCTTGTTGGATCAGTGCAGAAATCCATTGACATTGGACGGGTGAAGGATGAAACCGGGAAGTTCGCAACCAGGAACTATCTTCAGTCAACCACCCTGCTTGATGCCATCCATGACCATAAATTTGATGCAGCCATTGGAGGTGGACGCAGGGATGAGGAAAAATCTCGTGCGAAGGAGCGGTTTTTCTCCCATCGGAATGATTTTGGGCAATGGGACCCGAAGAACCAACGTCCGGAGCTCTGGGATCTTTATAACGGTCGAAAGAACCATGGTGAGCATTTCCGTGTGTTTCCATTAAGCAACTGGACAGAGCTGGATATCTGGCAGTATATCCTCAAAGAGCAGATTCAGATCCCTTCGATTTATTTCTCACACACCCGAGATTGCATTATCCGGGATGGTGTGATCTACGCGTACTCAGATTATCTTCATCTCGATGAGGAAGAAAAGAAAAAAGTACAGTCGATGACTGTTCGATTCCGTACGGTTGGGGACATGACGTGTACCGGGGCTGTACATTCCAATGCTTGTTCTGTAGAAGAAATCGTTCGAGAGGTCGCAGCCTATCGTCTATCAGAGCGTGGCAATCGGGCTGATGACCGACGATCAGAGAACGCTCTTGAGGACCGGAAAAAGGAGGGGTATTTCTAGGATGGATGAAAAAAGCTATCTGAACATGGATCTCCTTCGTTTCACCACTGCAGGCAGTGTCGATGATGGAAAAAGCACCCTTATCGGTCGGCTTCTCTATGATAGTAAAACCCTCTTTGAGGATCAATTGGAAAACCTGGAGCGTCTGAGTCAACAACGTGGTGAAGGGCTGAACCTTGCTTTGCTGACTGATGGTCTGCGGGCAGAGCGAGAACAAGGGATTACCATTGATGTTGCGTATCGATACTTTGCGACTCCTGTCCGAAAATTCATCATTGCTGATACCCCGGGACATATTCAGTACACGCGGAACATGGTGACAGGGGCATCAACTGCGAACCTTGCGTTGATCCTTGTAGACGCTCGTAATGGCGTGACTGAACAAACACATCGTCATATCTTCATCGCCTCGCTGCTTCAGATCCCTCATTTTGTCATCTGCATTAACAAGATGGATCTTGTGAACTATAAACAAGACGTCTATGAGAAAATCAAGGCTGAAATTGAGGATTTTATTTCAAAACTTTCAGTTCCTGATATCACCTTTATCCCCATCAGCGCGTTAATCGGTGATAACGTGGTGAATGCGTCGAAAAACATGGATTGGTACCATGGTCCTACCCTGCTGTACCATCTTGAGGATGTCCATATCGGCAGTGACGAAAACCTTGTGGACTGTCGGTTCCCTGTACAGTACGTGATCCGGCCACGATCCGATGCATATCATGATTATCGAGGGTATGCAGGGAAACTCGCAAGTGGGATTTTCAAACCAGGGGATAGCGTTATTGTTCTTCCCTCTGGCTTTACGACAACAATCAAGTCGATTGAGAGCCCGCAGGGGGAAATCGTTGAAGCATTTCCTCCGATGTCAGTAGTCATGCAACTTGCCGATGATCTTGACATCAGCCGAGGGGATATGATCGTGCGACCACATAACATCCCATTCATCGATCAGAATCTTGATTGTATGATCTGTTGGATGAACACAAAACCATTGTATCCGGATAGCAGGTACATCATCCGTCATACCACCCGAGAGATAAAAGGGATAGTCAAGAAGATTCAATACAAAATCGATATCAACACATTGCATCGGATATCGGAGGTGGCCGCCCTGGGGCTGAACGAAATCGGACGGATCACGATACGAACCGCGCAACCTTTATTCTTTGATAGTTATCAGCATAATCGAACCACAGGAAGCATTATTCTAATTGATGAAACAACCAATGAGACTGTCGGTGCAGGGATGATCAGAGAACCTTCGGTGAAGGTTGTTGAAAAGAAAAAATAGAGGAAGATAAAGCTATGAAGAAACATCTGGGTTTCACCATCTGGTTTACAGGTCTTCCTTGCTGTGGAAAAACAACGATCGCCAATAAGGTTGCTGTTATTTTAAAAAAGAGGAACTACCTGGTTGAACAACTCGATGGTGATCTGATCCGTCAGAACTTTTCCAGTGATCTGACTTTTTCAAAAAAAGACAGGGATGAGAATATCAAACGTGCCACGTTTCTTGCGAAGATGCTTTCACGTAATAATGTTGTGGTACTCGCAAGCTTTGTCTCACCTTATAGAAAGCAGCGGAGGAGAGCACGGAAGGAAATTAAGAATTTTGTTGAAGTGTATGTTCGTTGTCCTGTGAAGATCTGCATGAAACGTGATGTGAAAGGTATGTATCAACAGGCTCTTGAAGGAAAAATAACGCATTTCACAGGGGTTGATGATCCGTATGAAGAGCCAGAGCATCCAGAGCTCATCGTGGATACCGACATCGAGTCTGTTGAAGAAAGTGTTGGCAAGGTGTTGCAGAAAATCGAGGAACTCGGGTATATTACAGAATAAAGAAAAAATAAAGAGAAGGGAATCAATTTTTCTTTGTTGTTTCATTGTCTGAATCGATTCTTACTTTGTACAAAGATGAAAAGACTGATTATTCTTCATTTATCTTTTTGGACTCCCTCACGTTTTAGGAGAATCTGGGAGATGCCATTGATGAGTTTTTTGTCGATGAATAAATAGGGGACCATCACAATAATTTTCTATTATTCAAGAAGGAGCAATCCATAATAATTCTCAGGACAGGTGCGGTCTCGGACGACTTCGATGGGGTATCCAGCGGTCCGTGCTGTCTGAAAGACATCGATACCACAGGCCTCCATTGAAGGACGCGCCTGCTCCGTGTGAACACATGTTTTCTGTACATCACATTGTTCGCAAAGACAACAAGGACCAGCGCTCATTCCAAACACCTTGTAATACCCAACGAGGAACGCCTCCCTTTCAAGAGTACAGATGATCCTGAGCACTTCAACACCTCGAGAGGGACAATGGATTAACAGCGCGGTGGTGTACTCATCTAACAACCGTCGTGTTTCCTGCGGTGTCGGTGAATATGGTGGACAGGTGAGATGTTCACCATAACCATCACATCCGTATTGGCATTTTCGTCGTACCCATTCAGCGGTATAGACCTGCTTTGGTGAGATCACTTTTGCTTCTATGGCCCCTAGCTCACATGCTCTTTGGAGAAAATGCTCTGATGCAGTGAGTGGGTTTTTCTTCATCAGGTCATAAACAATTATTCATTCTTTAAAGTACTCTATGAAAGAGTGCAAGAGATAAGATTCGAACCCCTGTCTATCAGCATGCAAACAAATAAACATGGATTTCTACTTTCATAAAAATCAGTGATTGCAGTTTTTGTTTTTTCATCATAAAGTTGTAGCGCCAGGAATGGAATGCAGGAAATAGGGAGGTTCCAAGAAATTCCTATAGATATTCAAAAAAAAAAAAAAAAATTAATTTTCTTTGATTATCCACCAATCAGGTTTTTCCACATGTACAGATAAATTATTTTTCTGTGCAAACTCAAATACCGCTCTTCGTACATCTTCTCCAAGGGAATTCCCTTCAATATCATGTCCTCCGATGATACCGCCTGCTCTGACTTTTGGATAGTATAACTCGATATCTTTTTTCACATATTCATACGCATGATTACCATCGATGTATACCATATCAAGATTATCTGGAATGTGATCAACTGCATCTTCCGAGGTCATTTGCAAAGGAACAACACGGTCAGAATATCTTCGTAAAACGAGTAATGCAGGTTTAAATGTAGAAGGTAGAAATGTTACTACATTTTTTTCTTTTGCATACTCGTGGTATTTTTTATACGGGTCGACGAGGAACATTTTTTCTACATCAAGTTTTTTAAACATCCTGCGAGCGTTTGTCCCAAAGAACACTCCGATTTCAGTAATTCGTAGAGAATGTTGAAATCTGTTCGCAGCAAATTCAATCATAGGTCGATGGGAGTCATATCTTACGGAACCATATGCTTTATACGCGAAGATTCCAAAAAGACCTGCTATTACAACCAGAAGCAAATTCATAAGGGTGTATTTACATAGAAATAAAATATTTTTCTACGGTAAAGCGTATGTCGAATTTTTTTTTCATTACGTTTCCGCTAAGGTTGATTTAAGTAATTTACGCAAGAGCAGGGATTTGAACCCTTCCATACTCGATGCTTCAATCTTACCAGATCTTAGTTTTTTGGTTTTCGATACGTCCGTCCTGCCCACTGAATCTCTTGCGTTATTGCAGATGTAAACGCATTTTGTGCTAAAAAAAGAAACACAATCGGAGTAAGCAGAGCATACCCTATCTTAGATGGATAGCGTTCCTTGGGGTATATCATGGTTTTCGGCAGGATAGCAATCCCTAGCCAGCCATAGAGTATTTCGAAAAGAATCATGGAACTGAGTAACAAACCAGGGAGGTAATATCCTAAAAGAAGGAGGAGCAGACCACATGCGATAATGACTTGTGCTCCGATAAAACCAATGAACGAACCAATCCAGAAAACGGGGTAATACCAACGTACCCATGTGTATTGTCGCGTCCCCCAGCGTACAAAACTCGTTATGCGTGTCTCCGGTGGACTTTCCATGATGCATTTCGGCTGAAGGGAAATCTTGTAACCAGCTTTTTTTACAGCAATAGTCAGGACAAGATCATCGGAGAACGCAGATTCCCATTTTTGCTTAATATCCAGTGCATCGAATACTTTTTTTCGGATAGCCATCGATCCACCCCAGGCAAACGTATAACTGGGGTAAAACATAAACACAATCGAAGCCATATTCCAGGCAGATATAAGCAATGTTTTCAGGTTCGAAGGGAAATACCATCGGTAGCCAGTCGACGCTCCAATAGCCTCATCTTGGAGTGGTGCAACCATGTTCTCAAGCCAGTGCATGTCTGGTTTGATATCACTGTCTGCAAACACCAGAACCTCTGCTTTTTCTGTTGATTTGAATCCTGTGAGCAACGCAGCAACCTTTCCGCTACATCCAGAAACCGGGTCGGTCAGGACCAAGTGAGCATATGATTTGTTCTCTATGAGTTGCTGTAAGGTCGCATAGGCAGGATCGTCTGTTGAATCAACGACAAATACGATTTCATATTTCGGGTATTCCTGGGCGAGAAACCCTTGGATGTTTTCCAAAAAACCATGTTCGGTTCCTTTGCAGGGGACAATAACAGAAGCAAAAGGAAAATAAGGTGAAAATATCCTTTTTTTTGTCCGCTGATACGCGATAAGCCATAGGCTGATGATATAACATTCACCCAGCACCCCAATGATTCCCAGAATAATCAGAAATTCAAGAATCATATCTCTTCAACAATGCTTTGTATCCTTCGCTGGTTATTAGAAATTTACCTTCACAGCCAAGACTCGAACATCAAGACAGATGTTCAACCTGATACGTAAAAAAAAGCAGTTGGGTTTATTTAAAGAACGACAATATATCACGTTGTGAGGAATCAGACGAGCAGGAGCAAAGAGACACACTATCTCAAAGAACTTAAAAACGTTGATTTCCAACCTGTTTTTATCCTTGGAGTCCATCGATCGGGGACCAGCATCTTATATAAGATGCTGACTGCCACCGGGTGCTTCAATCCAGTCACCGCGTATCATCTGATCAACTATGACGAACTTCTCTCCAACTTTCATGAGCAAACAGAACAGCAGGCTAAAAAACAGCTCACAGAATCGTTTCTCAAAAACGGGCTTTTTGATAGAGGAATCGACCAGTTGAAGATAACCGCGGATTTTGCTGAGGAATATGGCTTTTTGCTTGGTACCCAGACGTTGCAGATGCGTATTACGAAAAAAAACCTTGCACGCTTCACCCAGTTGTGTAAAAAAATCCAGTTCATCGAAGGAAACAACAAACCCATTCTGCTAAAAAACCCCTATGATTTTCCAAATTTCCTTTATCTCAAAGAAGTGTTCCCAAACGCGCGATTTGTGTTCATTCATCGTCATCCGCTCAAAACACTTAGCTCAACGCTTAATGCAGTAAGGACGATAGTAAAAGAAAAAAACCCGTACACTACCAGATTATCAAGGATATACGATAAGTGTTATTCGAATCCCTTGCTGCTGCAACCACTCCGATTCATCGTTCATTCACTGGCGGAATGCACCGTGGTTATTCTTACCAGAATCACGAAAAAAGCAGCAGAGTATTATCTAAAAAACATAGAAAAATTAGCCAAGGATGATTACATTTCAATTACCTATGAAGAGTTCTGTTCCCATCCGCAGGAGACTTTAGATGTCATCATGGAAACACTGTCGCTGACCATGACACAGAAAATCGATGCTGCGTCGCTTATGAACCCTCGTAAAGTAGACGTAGATAGTTCTGTACAAAAGCTCCGTATCTATATCTACAAATCCATGAAAGCATATTTTGATCTGTTCCAGTATACGATGGAAGGATAGTTGAGCATTACTTCTTCTGGATGGTTACGTGCTGGATCTCCTGTTCGATCCGTGCTAAGATGTCCCCCTGGTTCTCGGGATCATATTTTTGTAGATGTTCTTGGAAGGTGTTAGGATTGTCTAGGAAGTCTTTTAAATCATCTTCATAAAAAGACAAACCAAATACATCTGTCAAACTCTTTATTTGTTTATAAAATCTTTTGTTATGAGAATGGGTGAATCGCAATATCCTGATATCCAATGACTCCTATCCAGATGGTTTGATTAAAACCCTGGATGGTGACGTTTGACCGAAGGATCACTTTAAGCTGATCAGGGATAAATCGTTCCCCAAGACGGGGCCATAACTGAGTGAGTGGGATGAACATATCCCCTTGGAGTTCTGTGGTACTCTGTGGTTTAATTAGACCATCGGGTAACGTCCCATTGCTTATCAACCGGGTCTTTGTTCCATCAACACGGTAGATTTTTACAGTGATATCCTTCGCAAGCAACGTCAGTTTATTTGGATTATTTATCGTAAACGTAATCGTATCATGCAACCCATCTTTCAGAGTATAGGAATAATCGCCGGTGAGAGATGCTTCGGTCGGGAGATCTGAAAGGAGCAGTTCAAGGGACGGAGGGATAATGTCTGCCTTCAAAGAAAGGTTCATTGATTTTCGAATGCCAGCTACATAAATGACTATGTCACCGGCTAGTGTCATCTGGAGTGTTTCTGCATCGAGTGCTTTAAGCAGGATCCATCCGCTCCCAGTGAGTTGTTTGGTTGTTTTTGCAGGGATTTTTTCGTCTTGGATATTGACGGTCCCGACAAGGATTCCTGTTTCGGTGTTGACATTCGCTGAGAGGTTTTCCATGGCGATATCAATCGTGTTTGGGTTGGTAATTTCAATGATGCCGGTGAAGTTAATTCCCTCTTGGGTGATCTCACTGAAATTAGCCGCCAGATGTATTTGAGGAAGTGAAAATTCGTTTAGGATGTCATTGAGAGATACCTTCATTTGGAATTTAAGGGGAAACGTTTTTTTTATCATCCCAAGGAACATCGTTCCAAATGTTCCGGTGACTCTACTGATGAGATGAGTAGGAGGAGACCCGTTGAATCGAATGCTTACTGCTGAGGTAAACGTCCTGTTCTCATGTGCTTTGACTTCCCCGCCGTCCATGGAGAGGTGGTTGACGGTTTCTCCATTATCATCAATCGTGGTCATTTCCAGGTTTTGTAAGAAGATTGGAAATGAATTTTGGTTGTCGATCAGCAGAGTCGCATCGAGGATTGCTTCGTCTGCGGTGATGTTGATAAGTTCGATTGTCAGGGTTGTTTCCGGTATGTTCATTTGTTGAATATCAAGAAAAAGAAACGCACCTACAACGATGTTAAGGATGGTAGCTGCAACGATGATAATAACAATTATTTTTTTCATAGTTCCCATTATCGATAGAAATCATTTATATTTATAAGATATCTTCTATATTAATATACTTTTTCTCCAGAATATCTATAAAAACAGGATTTATACAACCAATTATACAAAATCTAACTTAGATACCAAACCATCACAATATGAATGAAGAAAAACAGATGAAAAGAGTAAATTATTCGAGGATACCGAGAAAAAAAAGAATCTGATGGAGATAGTATTGCATTAAATCTTCATATTTTTTCTTTTAGAGTAGTACAATATATCGGTATGTTTTGTGTATCCCAGTTGTTCAAACACCTGCATGGAGGTGGTGTTCCAATCTTCTATGAGGCACGCAACGATATCGATACCAAGACGTGAAAAATGATGTTCGACTTCTTCGACTAATCGTTTTGCGACTCCTTTCTTACGATGGGAGAGTGCAACCACCAGTCGATTGATCCATCCTTTGCGTCCGTCATGCGTTCCGACAATCGCTCCGATAATCTTTTTATCAATCTCTGCGACAAGAAAATAGCAATTCGGTTGTTGCAGTTGTTCTTTGATGTTTTTTCTGCTATCTCGACCTTGTGGTCGATAGGGGATGTTTCCTGTTTCCCATAATGTGATGACCGAATCATAATCTTTAAGCTCCATCTTTCGGATTAGCAAGGGTGTTTTTTGTTTGTTCATTGGATTCCATCACCTTTTATTATTATGAAAAGAAATGAGGAAGTCGATTTGAAGGTTTCTATCTCTTTTTAAAAGTAAGAAGTAAAGAGATTGTTACATCACCTGAGGTCTGACAATCGTCCGGTAGAGAATGATATTTGACACGATTAAACCAATGATAGGATACAACAGAAGGAATCCTGCCAAGGGTGCTACACTCATGAGCAGAATCGGAATATTTGACCAATTGATCGTATATTGAAGGACTACATATTTCCGTACTTCTTGTCGATTAAAAATTTTTAGGTGCACCATCTTATAGGTAACAATAAAAAATAATATGTTAAAAAGTATGAGAACGAGAATTAAAGAAATATGCAGCGGGATCACTTGAAAAAGAATGGGTAGGAATATGCAGAAGGCGTACAGGCCTCCTAAAAGATATGCGATGAATTGAAAAAATGCTGGGATGCAGAGAACCTCTTGTTTTACTCTGACGCCTAAACGTGTAGAGAGATGTTTTGACCCAATCAAATAATCATGGTCTGCATCTTTGATCCCCCCAGCGATAAGGTTGAGGTTGAGGGTCTGTAGAAACGCTAAGATGCACAGGATATACACCAAAGGGAAAAATTGAAAGGAGACGGTTGCTGCACCAAACACCACACCGACCATCACAGAGGTGGCTAAGAAAAAATCCATACCACTAATTTTTTTACTATACAGATCATAGATGCTTGCGAGGAGAATTCCGAAAAGATACAAAAGGAGCAATTGTACGCCATAAAAATAGACTGTCAGAATACATCCAAGACACAAAACCAATAGAATGTAGACAAGAGCATGTTTTTTAGAGATAATACCACTTGGTAATGGTCTTTTATTCGTAGAATAAATCAGACGATCAACTTCGATGTCGACATAATGGTTCAACGCAAAACCAAAGATATGAGCTGTAAGTCCTATGAGAAAAAGTATTGTGAGGAGAAATAAATCTTTCTCACCCATCGCAATAGCGCCAGTGAGAGGGATGATAGCAGTTAGAAAAATGAAATGAGCACTTGATAGTTTTGCGTATTCAAATACAGTTGTTTTCAGACTCATTACGCTTTCATGCTCCGGGGTGTTACAGCAGGAGAGGTATTAATAAAACTTAGGGAAGATTAGGGTTTTTTTCAATAGAGACCTTGATGTCCTCAATTAAAAAAGTGCAGGGGAATGAATCTGAATAAGTGGACGTCTAAATTATAGGGTAAAAGATGAAAAACTCACATATATGCTACATTGTAAAAACACAATTTAAGTACCCCTCGCATGAGCGTGGCCAAAGTCTTACTTGTTTCTGTTTCTGGCTGATACTGTAAGAGAAAATGCCAATGTAGCAAACCATATGAGAACTCGAACTGACATCCCAGCCAGAGTCCATTCAAGGAATTGAGGTAATATTGAAAAGAAGAAGAGACCCGCACACACAAACTGGTTAGTTCTACTTATCGTGAAATGTTTTAGCTGTTGTGCTGTGAGTGTTGTTTTGTTCTCCTTGATGAGAATATGGCAGAGCGCAGCTGACAGTCCCATCAAGAAAGCCATGTCGATTGCGTAAAGAGTTGAAGACAATGGAAAAAGTTGAACGCTTGTGTTGAGAATATTCAGCAGGTAAGGCTCAATGGCAACAAAAAACAATAACACAATGTTTAGGAAGATAGTTATTGGTCTGCCATGGTCAATTTTGGACATAATGTCGCTGGTTCCCCACCATATGACAACCAATATTAAGAAACTTAGACTAAACAAAACAAGCCCTCCAACAACGTCAGCTGTGGTCTCAGGATTTGCTGCCGTAAGAGAAAGTGCACCTACTGCAAGTGCGAATCCAAACACAGCGGTTGTCAATTTTTCAATCGGTGAATTCTGGGGCATATCTTCACCGCAACACGTATAGCGAGGTGACCACAAAAGCTTTGTTACAAATACCATTGGAAAGAGAACTAGATTTTACGGGTAAATTAAATAAGATTGATAGTGCAGGGGAAGGGATTTGAACGCTTAATTACAAGTAAGTTAATGTTTGACAGAGGATGATTTACTCCTGTTGACAATATTTGTATGAGTTTTGTTTGTGTCTTTTTAATAACAAATTAATCTGGAAATCCTATTACCTTAGTAAATACACAAAATCCATCTAATTCAAATCCATAATGATTACGCCAATAAACATATAAAACTCCTACAAAACCAAGCAGTTTAACAAAAACACTATCCATATAGAAAATTCCCCACAATCCTTCTACAGAGACAGATAATCCGCCTATGATAAAATCAACGATATCAAAATTAGTTGTTCTGTCCCCAAGATTACTCAACCTAAAAAACAGTAACATGAGGGGGACACCTCCGAACTGATATCCTGATATAGCGCAAAATATGTTTTTACGAACAAATGGTGAAAGTAACGACTGGCTACT
>Ga0105105_10001094_pt1 | contig 11688 bp, 10 predicted proteins | sample PPLLaktember2015_4_FD_79108 | JGI IMG/M metagenome (GOLD analysis project Ga0105105, IMG submission 79108) | Freshwater sediment microbial communities from Prairie Pothole Lake near Jamestown, North Dakota, USA - PPLs Lake P8 Core (1) Depth... | ecosystem: Environmental > Aquatic > Freshwater >... | reverse complement strand
GCAAGGGCGTAATTAGATTCGCCATTTATTGTTTTTTCCCAATTCATTTACGTGTATTCGGGGAACACGGTATGCAGTTCTAAGTCTCGTTAATCCCGTCGAAACCAAAATTCACCCCCGTAATCAGTTCTCAGTCAGCAGTCTTCAGTAGGCAAAAGAAAATTAGAAGTCTGCAAAACTTTAAAATTACGGAATCCATTTTGTGTCTGGAATGTTTGAGTACTTATTCTCAAAACGTGAAAGAACAAAAAACAAATCAGATAATCTGTTTAAAAATATAACAATGTTTTCACCGATATGTTCGGTATTTTTTAATGCCACTACTTCTCTTTCTGCACGACGCGAAATTGTTCGGCAGATGTGCAAAAGTGCTGAGCCTTTACTGCCACCGGGCAGAATAAAATTTTTCAGCTCAGCTAACTGAGCTTCGTATTTATCTATCGCTTGTTCTGCTTCTAAAATATAGGAATCAGGTAAACGGGTAATATTTAGCTTTTTATTTTTTTCAGTTTCCGGTGTAGCAAGATCCGACCCCAAAATAAATAATTTATTTTGAAGATCTGTTAACAAATCTTTTGTTTCGCTGTTTGCAACTTCAATTATCGCTAAACCTAAAAAGGAATTTAATTCATCAATACTTCCGTACGCATTTAATCTTAGATTGCTTTTTGAAACTCGTTCACCACCGAACAATCCTGTTTCACCTTTATCACCGGTCTTTGTATAAATTTTCATTTCTGTTTATTTTTTAAATGGAAGTTCATGGACCATAACGTCAAAAGATTTAATTTCATTTTTAGCTGTAACTTTAGTTCCTTGAACAGCTAACGATTTTTTTAAATATCCTAATGCAATGTTCTTTTTTATTTTGGGTGAATATGCCATTGATGTAACGACACCAACTTCATTTTTCTCTTCATCTAACAATGTAAACTTCTCAGAAGTTTCAATTGTTTCAGGAAAACATAATCCAACCAGATGTTTTTGAACTTTATCATAAGTATCTAATCTTGCTATAACTTCTTGCCCGATATAACATCCCTTTTTGAAATCGACCAAGTTAATTATTTTGGCTTCGTGCGGATTATAAAAATCATTTAATTCATTTGGATCGGAAGGAATACCATTCTCAATTTTATAAACACTGTAAGCATCTTCACCAACCAGATTAAAATCAAAAGGACCTTTATTTTCAACCATATGACTAACTAACTTCTTTGCATTCTCTTGTTCTGCAAGAATCCAGTATTTTTTCAATCCATTTTCATCAATTAGCTTTGCAAGAAAAAATAAAACCCCATCTGCACTTACAACTTTAAAAGAATTATCCGAAACAGCGTTAAGAGCGTCACCAATAAATAAAGATAAAAATGATTCTGATTGTGGTCCAACAATTTCGAACAAATTAAACCGATGACTAGCATCACTTAGTTTTACATCATCACCGATGATGTATTTGTTAATCCAGCTCATAGTTTTTTGCTTACTATATATTCCTGTTATTAAAAGAATATAGCTTTCAAAATTTAGGACAGTGGAAACACCAATAATTCTTCCTTTTTCAGATGTGAATATGGTTTTCTTTACTTCTTCTTTGTTAAGGTTTTTCATAGAGTTCGTTGAGATTCTGTGCAGAAAATCAAGGGAATCAGTTCCTTTCAACTCAATGATAGAAGAAGTATTCATAAACTTTAATGCAACTCCATTATTTAAACTATAAACTTCCGCATCAAGCGAAGAATAATTTTTAATATGAGTAACCTCATTAATTAATTCAGTTTTGGCTCCAAGTGAAACAAAAAATGATAACATATCTGAATTTGTATTAGTCAACTCGAACATCATTACTCCATTGTATATCAATTTTTTTCGGATAAATATGCGGAAAAATCCCGTAGGCAAAGATAAGGAAAAAATTAATAACGGCGAGTTTGTTCAGAGTTCTTTGTGTTGATGTAAAGAGTATCTTTTTTACTCCATTTGAAAGCAACTGAGTCTTTAGAATAGACACGATCATTAAGATTGTAGAAGATATGCTCATAATAATCCGGGAATTTATCATTGTTAACATTTGCTAAGGTTCTTTTAAAATTTGTACCGTTATATGTCATCAACAAATGAGGGTAATTTCGGATATTATCGATTAAAAAATAGTTGTAGTTTATATGACCGACACCTTGGGCGTAATGAAAATTATTTTCCAGATAATAACTTCCGTTATAAATCCATTTTTTTAGCGAGATACTATTAAAACCACCGTGAGAAGGAATTGGAGTTTCCCATTGTTTGATCAAATTATCTCCATCGCACTCAAACAAAACAAGATACAAAAATGGTGTACCGAGTTCTGTGCTATCCAGATCAATAAAACTTTGATCGTAACCGATCACATTTGTTGGCTCTATTAGTCTTTCGCCGGCTCTGGAAGTTGCTATAACCGAAAAAACATATTTGCTTCCGTCTTTATCGGCAAAATAAATTATTGCCGGTTTAGGAATATTGTAAGTGTTAGTTCTGTCAAATTCCAATAAATATGTACCTGCTGGATAATTATTAAAGATGTGTTCAATTACAGCAATTGTATCACAGGGAAATCGGTTCTTAGACTCTTTCTTTTTTATTTCAAGATTGTAACGTTGAATTTCGGCATCTTTATTTTGATCGAAAGCCGCTTGCTCGTTGTAGTTTATTCGGTTATTCTCTGTTTTTGTTTTATTCTCACAACTAAGCAAGAATAAAATAACCAAAAGAATAAAAGGATATTTATAAACTGGTAAGTTAATTTTCTTAAACATAAGTACTATATTGTGCAATATTTATGCCTCTAAAAAAATAAAAAATGCCCCAGAATTTAATTAAAACAAACTCTGAGGCATAAAAATATTAGATAAGTCTTATAATAAAACAACTATTTAGAATATTCATCAAGAAAATAAGCTGAGCTTTTTATTCCAAGTTGATAATGATTTAAATTGAAATGTTCATTTGGCGAATGAAGATTTTCTGTATTCAAACCCAATCCCATTAAAACCGGTGATGCTTTAAGTGTGTTGGCAAATTCAACAACAATTGGGATAGAACCGCCTTCCCTCATAAAAACCGTTTTCTTCCCAAATGCTAAATGCATAGCTTTTGCACCAGCAATTGTAGCTTTATCATCTAAAAGAGTTATCACAGGATAACCGCCGTGCAATCCTGTTACTTTTACGCTAACTTCTTTTGGTGCAATTTTCTTAACGTATTTTGTAAAAAGTTTTTGAATCTTTTTTGGATCCTGGTGTGGAACAAGGCGCATGCTAATTTTAGCTGATGCTTTAGATGGGATAACAGTTTTAGCACCCTGACCAGTAAATCCACCCCAAATGCCATTACAATCCAGAGTCGGTCTTGCCCAAATTCTTTCGAGAGTTGAATAACCTTTTTCCCCGGTAAGATGTTTTAAACCGATTGCTTTTCCCCATTCTTTTTCAGAAAACTTAAGTGCTTTAAAATTTTCTCTTTCTTTCTTGGATAACTTCAAAACATCATCATAAAAACCTGTGATTTTAATTTTACCATCTTTATCAACTAATTGAGAAATCATTTTTGTAAGTACATTTATAGGATTTGGAACACCGCCGCCGAATGAACCTGAATGAAGATCTCGAGAAGGACCCGTTACTTCAATTTCCATGTAACACAATCCACGTAATCCGTAAGTTATGGTTGGAACTCCCGGAGCAAATAATGCTGTGTCAGAAATTAGTACTGAATCACATTTTAATAGTTCTGCATTATTTTTTAGAAATACAGATAAGTTTGTACTTCCAATTTCTTCTTCACCTTCAATTAAAAACTTAACATTAAGAGGAAGACTTCCATACGTTTTAAAGAATGCTTCGACACTTTTTATGTGCATATACATTTGACCTTTATCATCCGTAGCACCACGAGCAAAAATATTATCGCCAACAATTGTCGGATCAAATGGTGATGATGACCAGAGTTCAATTGGATCAACAGGTTGGACATCGTAATGACCATAAATTAAAACTGTTGGTTTTCCAGGAGCTCCAAGCCATTCACCGTAAATTAATGGATGCCCTTCAGTTTGAAAAATTTCAATTTTATTAAGTCCGGCATCATTTAATTTTTCAGCAACAAACTTTGCTGCCGTTTGCATATCATGTTTATTTTCAGCCAATGTACTGATGCTGGGGATTTTTAAAAATTCTTTTAGCTCATCTATATATCTTACCCTGTTATTTTCAATGTAATTTATTACTTCTTTCACTTTTTATCTCCTTAAGGATGTGTTATTTTATATTTAAATATTATTGGAATGTATTTTTTAAAATTATTTATTGTCTCAGTATTAAGTGAATCCAAAATACCCTGTTTGGGAATGAATACTTCTTTCCAGGGATCATCGACAATATAGATATTATCATCATCATCCATTGTAATGCTTTCGTACGAAGGCGAATAATTTAGATCACGATAACCTGGGATAAAAGTTTCTCCATCAAACTTAGCAAAACTTTTTATATTAAATTCTTCATCAAAAAGAATACGAAATATAGTACGGTTGTTTCTATCAATCCCCCAGAGTGAATAATCTTCATCAGAAAATAAACCACAAATTGTATGAACACCCAAACTTTTTGTGCTAATCTCTTTAATAATATTAAAATCGGATTTGTTTGCAATAAAGATTATTGCGCTATCAGCAAAATGAGAATTATTATTAAATCCTTCCAATCCTAAATAAAAATAATTATCGTCTAAAGCAAACCCTTCATAACCAATATTTTGGGCAGTGTGTTTATAAAATAAACTATTTGGATTATAAGTAATTTTTTCAATTGAAATAATTTGTCTGGAAAGTACATTATTTTCATTAAAGATTAATTTATAAATGCCAACATATTTATTAAAGTTCTCACCATTACCTTCTACAGATAAAAAAACATCACCGCTGTGTTTGTCATATGCTATTTCTTCAAAATCCATTTTGGGAAAATTAGAGAAATAATGATCAATACTATCTGCGAGTAAAATCTTTTCTATATTAAAAATGGAATCGCTTTTTAAAGTTAAGAGATGTATAGCCCCAATATCATCTGCTAGAAGAAAATATTTTTTGTCACATTCACTTTTAATAAAAGTAATCCCGGATGTTTGATCTGTTCTTGATTGGTTAGCCTTTAACCAGAGTGGAAAGTTTTCATCTTGAAGTAAAGTTATAGTTTCATTTTGTGCAACTACAAAAAGGCTAAAAGAGAATAAGTAAAGTAATATCAGTGCTTTTGTCATTTTCTAAAAATCAAAACAGTAACGCAAAAATTGTGTTTCAAATATAAGTATAATCCAAATATCACAATGCAAAACTCTACTTCTTGTTAAACTTTTCTGCGTTAGCTATCTTTGATTAATGATTTTATTCCGATACATATTAAAAGCCCATTTCATTCCCTTTGTATTTTCATTAATTACGCTGATGTGCATTTTTCTTCTTCAGTTTTTAATGAAATTTGCAGATAGATTAGTTGGAAAAGGGTTGGATGGCTGGGTTATAACAAAATTAGTTGTATATAATCTTTCCTGGATGGTTGTTCTTGTTGTACCGATGGCTTCATTAGTTGCTACCTTAATGGCATTTGGAAATCTTAGCCAGAATAATGAAGTAACAATTATGAAATCATCGGGAATAAGTCTTTACAAAATGATGATTCCTCCTTTTATCGCCAGCATTGTTGTTGCAATTCTTTTATTCCAGTTTAATAATGATGTACTTCCCGATGCAAATCACCAGGCAAAAATCTTAATGAGTGATATTTCCCGGACAAAGCCAACACTTTCTCTAGAACCGGGTTTTTTTTCGCAGGAAGTTAATAACTATGCAATATTAGTTCGGGCGATCAATCAAAATTCTAATTGGCTATATCAAATTACTATTTATGATTATTCTAATAGTGCAAAAATAAATGTGGTAACGGCTGACAGCGGAAAAATCTTTTTTTCAAAGGATCAATCAAAGCTGCTTATGGATTTGTATCACGGCGAGATCCACGAATCGGATATTCAGAATACTACGCTGTACAGAAAACTTGAATTTGAAAAACATATTATAACAATGGATGGTGATCAATTTTCATTTCAGCAATCCAGACCAACATCCCGCGGTGAAAGAGAATTAAGTGTTTACGATATGCGAATTATTGCTGATAGTATTAAAATACTTTTAAATGAGCATACAAGCTTATTTAACAAAGAACTCAATAGACATCTGTTCTTAGATTCTGCCAGGATTAAAAATGTATCAGAAAATAATTTGGGAAAAAGTAACGAGCTGGTCTACTTGCGAGCAATCGAAAAACTAAGAAACACAAAAAATATTGTTCTATCAAACTTTAACAGAGTTGAATGGACAAAGCGCGAACTTGAAAAATATGAAGTTGAAATCTATAAAAAGTATGCTCTGCCCGGCGCTTGTATAATCTTTATGTTAATTGGTGCACCTTTAGGTGTAATGGTTCGCAAAGGTGGATTTGGTGTTGCCGCCGGTATAAGCTTGTTTTTCTTTTTAATTTATTGGGCATTTCTAATTGGCGGAGAAAAATTATCTGAACGTGGATTCTTTTCGCCATTTATTGGGATGTGGGCAGCTAATATTGTTTTGGGAGTTACTGGAATTATCCTGACTATTAAAACAAACAAAGAAGCAAAGACAATTACATTCAACTTTATTAAGAAACTTATACCTAAAAGATTCAGACAAAAAGATATTGCTGCAGATGAAAATAATTGATAAATATTTAATCAAGCAATTTCTGCAGACGATAGCCTTTGGTTTACTTGGGTTTACATTTATTTTCATTGTAATTGATGCTATGGAAAATCTTGATGATTTTATAGATCAAAGCGTACCGGCTTTTAAAATTATTCATTACTATATCGTTTTTTCACCTGAGATAATCCGGTTAATGACTCCGGTTGCCGTTTTATTTGCAGCACTTTTTACAGCAGGTAAAGCTGCAAACCTAAGTGAGTTAACGGCTATTAAAGCAAGCGGTGTCAGTCTTTTTAGATTTATGCTTCCATTTATTATTACAACTTTTTTTATAAGTTTTTTCGCTGTTTACTTTAGCGGCTACGTGGTTCCGATGGCAAACAAAACTAAGTTAAATATTGAACAGGAATATCTTAAAAAGAATTTTAGTTTTTCAGGAAGCAACATTTATTTTCAGGATTCAAAACGAAGAATTATTAGTATTTCTTTTTTCGATAATAATTCTAACCGGGCAAACAGAGTTAGTATTCAGGATTTTAATTCAACAGATCTTAAGCAAATGCAATCCAGGATTGATGCTGTTAGCCTATCATACGATTCTCTAAAAAATGTTTGGATTGCAAACAACGGAATTAAAAGAGATTTCTTTGGGAAGAAGCAAAGTGCAGATTACTTTACATCATTAGAAATACCTGACTTAAATTTTTCTCCATCCGATCTTCTCCAAAAACAAACGCGTCCATCCGAAATGAATCTTTCTGAACTTAACGACCTTGTTAAATCACAGAAGAATGCGGGGAATGATCCTACTTCCACATTGATTGAGTTACATTCCAGAATTGCTTTTGCAATGACGAGCGTTATTGTTGTTTTATTCGGATTGCCAATTTCAGCGAATAAAAGAAAAGGCGGCATTGCTTCTCAAGTTGGATTAAATATTCTTGTAACTTTTTTGTATTTAGTTTTTATGAAAATAAGTCAGGCATTTGGAAAAAACGGATCATTAAATCCAATAATAACTGCGTGGATAGCAAACTTTTTGTTTATGGTAGCTGCTGCAATTAACCTTTGGCGAGCAAAACAATAAATCTTAACCTAGAACAGTTCACCGCGGCGTATTAGTCTGTTTATTCATGCATCATTAAATATCCCAAAACAGAATGAAGTAAGTTTTACGGAAATGACCTTTAATTAATCTTCCATCTTGAACTAAACGCTGCAGACAACATATCTGATGATTTCGGGAAAAATAAATTTTGCATTGCATTTGTTGCAAGGTGAATTTCAAGAAAACCAAAATCAAAACCCATTCCGTAATTCCAGTTAAGTTTTTCTGTTCCGCCAAATTCTACACCTGTACGAATATTAGGAAACGATTGCCACGGACGCCATTCAGCACCAAAAGAAACTCTTAGATTAGTTGAATTGCCGGGCATATTATTTAATCCCTGGTTCAAATCGCAGGCAAGCAACAATCTTCCGGGAAAACCTTCTTCATTGTCATCAGAAACTAAAAATGCTGATCCAAATCTAATTGCTGTAGCCAGACTGGTTACAAACAAATCAATTGGCTCACCGGATCCAAAGATTTTATCAAACACAGAATCACGTTGTGCTTCATTACTTATATCAGTTACAACAATATCACCACTTGAAACAAATCTTGCAGTATTTTTATTCCATGTTATTTGCCCGATATCGGTTACAGAAGCGGCTACTTTCCATCTGTGATTAATCATTGCAGAAAATCCAAGATCAAATCCAAATCCTTTTCCAACAGGAGAAGGAAAAATGGAAAGGCTGCTTTGTCTTTCTACATTTTCAAAATCGTATGCTATACCAAAATCATCCGACAAAGCCGAATACGCTAACAGGTTAGCTTCACCAGAAATTGTTCCATTGGGATTTGTCTTTAAATATGTAGTTATATCTTCTGTAGCGATATAACCAAAACCCTGGTAGTATTTAAGTGAAAATCCAAAACCAAATTTTTCAAATGCACCACCACTTAAAAATTCTAATTGTCTTGCATAAGAAAAAGAGAAACTGCGCACCCACCATGCTTCAACAGAAGCATCACTAAAATCATATACTTTACCTTCTGTGTAAGAAAGATCTTTTATGGCTTGTGGAAATTTAAATCTGCCTCCGCCAAAATCACCAACTGAAAAAGCAAACGTTCCAACATCGTACCCTGGATTATAACTAAAAGATAAAAGTGAAACTCCAGCGTGGGTGTAAAATGATCCTCCATTTTCGAACAATCGATTAATTCTAACTTTATCATCCTCAGTTAATATCCTCTCATCACCACCAATACCGCCAAAGTAATATTGAAAATCATCATAAGTTAAAAAGTCTGTGCCGCTTCTAACGCCTGCAGATGGCAGAGGTAAAACAGTAGAAAAATCTATCGATCCTTCCTTGGAAAATATTAAGTTAGCCGGATTTATACCAATTGAAAACACACCTTCAGAAGTTGCTGTGTGTGTTTTACCCAAACCCAAGCTTCTGGCATCCGTAACTCCTGTAGAACCGTATTGTGCAAATATTGTATTGTTAATTAGTAATATTAACACAGTTATGTAATAATAATTTTTCATACTCTTTCTTTTAGCTTTTATTTTTTTAATTAGTTGGATTGAGGAAAGGAAAGGGATAGAATTTGAAGAATAATTTTGCTTTGACAATTCTATTCTATCAATGTAAAAAGTCTTATATGTAATATCAGTTTTCATGAATCATTTTAATTTATGATAGATTCATTCTCCACCAGTTGAATCAAGTTTCTTATCACTATTACAATAATTATTCCAACCCATGAATTGTTTAATGCAGAAATTTTTGAGTTTAAAAAAATTTTGAAGGAAAAATGACTTAGGAAGGGTAATAATTACAAAAAAAGCCGGCTAAAATTAACCGGCTTTAATTAAAAAAGAATGAGTAAAATTAGTTTACTTTTTCAGTACTCTTTGGTGGAACAAAACCAAACATTTGATTTGGTGCCGAATCAATTTTAATTTCACCAAACTTTGATTCGAACTTATCGATATTGTCCATCAAAGCTTTCATCAACATTTTTGCGTGCTGCGGAGTTGTAATTATTCTGCTGTAAACTTTTGCTTTAGGAACACCGGGAACAATTCTTGTAAAATCTATTATAAATTCTGCCGGTGAATGCGAAATAATAGCAAGATTGGAATATATTCCTTCAGCTTCTTTTTCACCAAGCTCTATATTTAACTGTTGACCCTGTGGTTGTTTATTTTGATCCATAATTATTATTTTCTCATTTCATCTGCTTTTTTGAAAGCAGTAGCTGCATCATCAGTCATACCAAGTACAGAGTAAACTTTTCCTAAAAGTTCCCATGTTTGTGAATTAGCATCTGGCATTTCAACTGCTTTTTCTAAATATGGTAATGCAGCCTGATACTTTGATTTATATTCATCAGATACTTTTCCTTCTTCATCAGATTTTTTATTTAGATATGTTCCCCATTTAAGATATGTAACACCAAGATTGTAAATTGCATTATCGTAAGCAGGATCAATATCTATTGCTTTTTTAAATTGAGTTTCTGCACCAGCAAAATCATCTGCCCCTAATAAAAGAACACCATAATTATATCTTATATTCTTTTCCTCTGGTTTAGCTTCCACAAGTTTTTTGTATTTATCAATTGCCTCTTTGCTTCTATCAGCACCAATATAAGCAGTTGATAAAGTAACCAGCATTTCAGGATCATCAGGATAATTTTTTAATCCTTCCTCTAATACATCTATGCTTTTGTTAAACTCTGCTTTAGCTTCATCATTTTTATCCTGAGCTTTAAGATTGGTTCCATTAACGTAATAAATTTCACCTAAGAATTTGTATCCATCAAGAGCCTTTTCGCGATTGATTAACTGTTTTAATGGTGCTACAGCAGCTTCATTGTCACCTTTGCTTAGATATACAAAAGCAAGATTTTTATAAGTATCAGCAGAATCGGGTTCGATTCTTAGCGCTGAATTAAAGTCTGAAATGGATTTATCATAATAAATTTTTGCACTATCAGGATCTGCTGCTTTTACACCTTTTTGATACAGACTAACACCCCGGTTAAAAGCCTGTGCCCAAAAATATTTTCTTGAATCGTTAATGTTTTTTTCAAAACTTTTACTGATTGCTAATGATTTATCATAACTATTAACCATTTCGTTAAAATTACCCTGTTCTCCCTGAACATATCCAAGCAGATAATAACCTTCATCACTTTTGGGATTTTTTGTTACTTCTTTTTGTAAAACATCGATTGCTTTATCAAAGTTTTTTTGTTGTATGTACAATTTAGCACTTGTTATTTCAGTGGAACCGCATTGATATCCCACAAAAAGCATACTTAGCATAAGAAATGCAACTACGAACAGTTTTGATTGTTTCATTTTTTCTCCGATTATAAGTAAAAATTATTTCCCTTATCTATAGAATTGTAATTTTATGGTTCAAAGATACAAACATTTTCCAAAATATATAACCATTTCTTTGGTGTTAGTACACCTATTTAAATTGATTTTACCTTCTTAAAAGGATATTTTTTGGTAACAAAAAAGAGGTTTATTGTGACTACTGAACAAATCATCAAGACAATACCAAAAGTTCTGCTTCATGATCATCTTGATGGCGGGCTTAGACCACAAACAATTATTGATCTTGCCCACGAACTTAAATACGATAAGCTTCCTACAAAAAATTCAGCAGAACTTTCCGAGTGGTTTCATCGTGGTGCAAACAAAGGAAATCTTGTAGAATATCTTCAGGGATTTGAACATACAACTGCTGTGATGCAAACTAAAGAAGGATTGGAACGCATTGCTTATGAGATGATAGAAGATATGCACAACGATGGTGTTGTTTATGTTGAAACTAGATTT